>WNGF01007988.1_pt1 | contig 12578 bp, 10 predicted proteins | sample 5400641 | NCBI WGS metagenome assembly WNGF01 (sample SAMN13153371, study PRJNA577476) | soil metagenome | isolation source: 80 cm soil or saprolite under grassland replicate 2 | place: USA:California | collected 2016-06-15
TAACTGTCGAGTAACTACAACTCCTCGTACCGGCGACGGCCGGGGTAGCGTGGCGCCATGCCGGAAGCCGTCATTGTCGCCACCGCCCGGTCCCCTATTGGACGGCGCGTGTCCCACCATTATGAGCCAGCTTCGGGGCGGGTAAGACAAGGAGCCGGCGGGGGTACCTGTCGCGCGTCCCCAGGTACCTCCGCCGGCCCGTGGGAAGAAAGCGGAGGTGTTACAGCGGGTCGGGAATGCCCCACTGCAACGAGTTAACGGTGCCGGGTACCGGCGGGGTCGGTTCCTGCCCAGGCGCCGCGGGTGGGACGACGCCGGTACGCATCACGTCGTACATCCAGGTCCGGTAGTAGGGGTAGCTGGTGTAGATGGTGGGTGCCACACCGCAGAACGGTTGATCGGTCGCACTGCGGCTAGCGCCGCCGACCGCTTGCCAGCGGTTGGCGGTCACCTTCTGCATGACCGGCCCGCCGGAGTCGCCATAGCAGGCACCGTCGGTGCCGTGCGGGTTATCGACACAGATCTCACCCGCACTGATCAGTCCGCCCGCGCACCGATGCGACGCGATCACCCGGGTGTCCAGCTCCTGCAACATGATCGGGATGTCCGGGGCCTGGCCGGAGGGTTCCGTCACGCCCCAGCCGAGGATGCGTGCGACGGCACCACGACGGGCGAGCCGGGGTGCAACCTCAATCGGCTGGAGCTGAACGAAGCCGTCCAGCTTCAGGAGCGCGATATCAGCCACCGGGTTGGGTCCGGTGGCCCAGTCCCACGAGGCGTGCGGCAGCACCGCCGCCACACCGACGACCACGCCGCCGTCGAGGCGGTTGTGCGATCCGATGCGCACGTGGAGCGACGCCGCCGGCCTGGGAGTGCCGTCAAGGAAGGTGACGCAGTGCGCGTTGGTTACCGCGTACATGCCGCTTACCAAGCTGGCGGCGCAGAAGTGGAAATCCGGGTTGCCCCGGCGGGCGGTCTGGAGCGACGCCATCGCGGGGTACGGCTCGCTGGCCGCATGACCGCCCACGACGGTGGTACCAGGGTCCCCAGCGTTCATAGTGGCGGCGTGCGCAGCCGCCCCGCCCGTACCGGCAGCCAACGCGGCCATCAGACCCGTAGCGGCAACCAACACGACGATCGGGGCCAGGACCGTGAATGCCGGTCTCTGGCGCTTTCTGAGTTGGAACACAAATGTCCTTTCGTGAGTGACGGAGTGGTGCGTATCGGCACTGCCCCGCAGCGGGGCAGGGACTTGCCATATCGGTGTTGCGCTAAGGCTCCACGTCGCGCTGCCGCCGTGCCCGGCGACGCGAGCGCGCCACCCAGTCGTCGGCCACACTTAAGGGAGCCTCGGCCGGGTCCACCCGGGTGCCGCGACATTGCAGCCTGGCGGGCACGAGGGTGCATACGGCGACGGTGGGACCGGCTTACGGGAGCCGAACAGCGCTCGCAGGCGACGAAGCCGCACCAGCTACCACCGCGCATCACCCGGCACGCTGGGCACACGGTGCCGGCCGTCCCGCGCCCCCCATGGTGGCGCGGTCCCCGGCCACTCGCCCGGCTGCTCCAGCCAGCCGAGGAAGCGTCGGTCTAGCTCTTCGGGGCGCCAGTCGGGTAGTTCGCGCATCGCCGCGCCGAACATTCGCCCCATGTACAGCACGAGCCCGATCGGGTTGTGCTGGTACTGCGCCACCAGCATTCCCTTGGTCGACCTGCACGGCCACACGTGTGCGCATCCCTGACATAGCCAGCGGCCCGGTTCGGGGGCATGCTCGACCAATCCCACGGCTCTGCCCTTCCTTGCGTCTATCAGACCCTCTTGGCAGCCCAGCCGGGCGGAGCCTTCATCACGCCCGGCCGGGGCCTCGCCAGTGACCTTGCCATTACCCGCCGTGGCGATCGACCGTTGCTCATGGGGATCTCTTGGGCGGATGTCCCTGTCGCGCCGGGACTTGTGGTGCCGTTCCATCGATCGGTGTCACCGGGGTATCGTGGGTCCTCACTGATCAGTAGCGCGCCACCACCGGTGGCCGGGGTACGTCGAGGGGTACAGTCGTGCCGGAGAGTCGCAAGCGGGAGCGCGAGCAACTGGCAAGCGCGATGCGTGCGCAGGGCGCCACGTGGGTGGACATCGCCGAGGAGTTCCGGCTCCGCTACGGCGTCAACGCCCGCGTAGCGTTCCGACTCGCGCACGGCTGGAGTCAGAGCAGGGCCGCCGAGGAATGGAATAAGCGTTGGCCCGACTCTCCGAAAACCAAGAAACAGTTTTCGTATTGGGAGATGTGGCCTGCCAGCACCGGTCACACTCCATCATTGGACGTGCTGACGCGCATGTCAGAGCTTTACCTGTGCAGCGTCAGCGATCTAGTAGTAGACCTAGCCGATAACCGTCAGCAGGACAACGCCTACAAGGTGCTGTCCGGCACGATCGGCGATGCGCCCGCCAAGCGCGCGGGTAACGTCGTCGCCACCACGCAAGCAGAGACCCTGTTTCTCGACCTGCTGAACCAGCACGGGTTCGCACGCAGTAGCGCGCTGTCGCGCTCCGGCCTGACAGGAAACCCGCCGCCGCTCGTGCAACTAATCCGGGAGGTCGACCTAGACGAATTGGTACGGGTAATCATGATGTGTGCACAGCAGTGGAACCTCGTTATGGGCCGTCGCGGAGTGCTAGCCAAATTGAGTGCAGCGTTTGTAGTAGCCGCCGCCGCGCCGATGTTCGACGTGCTTGACCCTGACGAGCGCCGGCATGTTGCCCGGGTCCTGTCAGATTCGCCAGAATTTGATGAGAGCGCGCTCCGCTACTGCGAGGAGGTAGTGGTAAATCTCTGCCGGCAAGCCGATGTGCTCGGCCCGCGCCTCACCCTGCAAACTGTCCTCGGCCATCGCGAGATTGCAAGCCAACTCGCCAAGGCGGCGCCGATCGGGTTCCGGCAGCGGGCGATATCGGTGTACGCCGAATTCAGCCGGCTCATGGGGTGGCTGTGTTTCAACATGGGCCAGCTCGACAGCGCCGCGTACTACTACGAGGACGCTCGCAGCGCCGCGCACGACGCAGAGGCCGTAGAGCTTGTGACCTTCGTGCTCTGCACAATGAGCCAGCTCGCGACGTGCCGGGGCAAGCCGCGCGTCGGGATCGACCACGCCGCCGCCGCCGCCGTTTGGGCCGAGCAGGCCGACAGCCCGTATGCCCGCGCATACGCCGCAGATGTGGCGGTGCGCGCCTATATAGCTGACAACCAGTACGACAGGTGCCGGACAGCACTCGACCGCGAGTACGCCGCGCTCAAGGCGGTCGAGGCCGACACTCCAATTTCGCGGTGCTGGTATTTCTATGGCGAGCCGTTCTACTGGTCAACGTACACTCAGTTCGCACTTAAATTTGAGGAGCCGGAAGCGACATTAGCGGCGGTTGACACCTCACTCGCGCTCGTTGACCCGGCTAACCTGCATGAGCGCGCCCATCGCGGCCTATTCCGGGCGGAGGCACTTATTCAGCACGGTGCGATTGCTGAGTCATGCACGATTATCGGCGACGTTGCACAACTTACCGCTATCAGCCGTCCGCAGCGTGTTGATCAGCGTGTCTACGGTTTGCGCAGCGAGTTGACACCGTGGGAGCGGACACGCGCGGTACGTGAGCTTGACGAGCGGCTGATTGCCTATCGCCGAGTATCTGACAGCGGTCGCACACAGACCGTCTAACCCGAGTGGTAGGCGCCCGGCTGGCCCGGGAGGATGCTAATACGGAGCCGGCGGCCGGAGCGGAGCCGAACGGCCCGATACCCCGTGGTACTGGGGCCGCTCGCGTCTTGCGGCGTCAACGGCGCAAAGGTCGGGCGCCACGACCCTCACGGCCACGACGACTTGAGATCGTTCAGCTTGATGAGGGCGCGGCGAGTTTGACCCTGTAGCCGCCAGGCCGTAACCTCCCGAACTTGCCCGGTTCGCCGTCACCCCTTGCCTGCGAGTAGCCGACTCGTGGACAATCGACCGGGTGACCGCTGACGAACTTGCCGACAAGCTGAACACCCAGGTACCCCACAGCGCGCGTGTGTGGAACTACTGGCTCGGGGGTAAGGACAACTTCGCGGCTGACCGCGACCTAGGAGACAAGGTCCTCCAAGCGTTCCCCACGATGCGGGACGCCGCCAGGACCTGCCGCGCCTACCTCGGCCGGACGGTGACGTACCTCGCCAAGGAGGCAGGCATTCGCCAGTTCCTTGACATCGGCACCGGCCTGCCCACCACCGGCAACACCCACCAAGTTGCACAGGCGGTCGCACCTGAATGCCGCGTCGTCTACGTCGACAATGACCCGCTTGTCCTCACGCATGCCCGCGCCCTGCTCACCAGCGGCCCGCAGGGAGAGACCGAGTACATCGACGCGGATCTGAGGGAGCCTGACAAGATCCTCTCGGCCCCCGCGTTGCTTGCAACGCTTGACCTAACGCAACCCGTTGCCCTGGTGCTCGTCGCCGTCCTCCATCTGCTCCCCGACGACGCTCAAGCGCACGAAATCGTCACGCAGCTAGTGGACGCCCTGGCCCCGGGTAGCTACGTCGTGGCGGCCCACGCAACGCGCGATGGCCTGTCGGCCGATCAACTCGCCGCGATCGACGCGAGGGAGTTCCTGCCCGACTTTACCCCCAGGACCAAGGTGCAGATTGCGCAGCTCCTGGACCACCCGGACTTGGCTCTAGTGGAGCCCGGCATCGTGCCGGTAGCGAGGTGGCGTCCCCCGCCCTCGGAGAACGAACTCCCGCAGGATGAACACATTGCGACGCTTGGGGCGGTTTTAGTAAAGCGCTAGGAGCGACCTCGCGCCGCTCGCCACGCGCCGACGCCCGGCAGTCGCGACGTGAAGGCCCGTCGCTCCGACGCGACGGGCCTTCGTTGTGCACGCGATCCTCCTCCCCGAGTTTGGGGCTATCGCGCACGTGGCGACATCGTGTACGGTCGTGCTCTCTCTACCTAACTACCACCACTCTGGGTTAGAGATGGACAGGCCCTCCGCAGGAGCCAGGCGATAGCCATATGGTGACCGTAGGGAGGGCCTGTTCGCATGCCGTGGTACGCGCAACACTGAAGCGCGCTCTGCGCACGCTCCAGACGGACGAGCCTCATGAGCTTGACGCGGCCGGCGCGGAGCAACGCGGCGACAAGCCGTACCTTCGCGAGGCCCCCGATGCGCAGGACCCCCGGGTGAGTGATACCCCGTCCGGCTTGTCGACACCTGCACGTCGAAGAACACGCCGCGTGTACGGGGACGCGAGCCGGGTCCGGGTTGACGGTATGGGCGTTATCGGGCGTTGCGTGGACCGACACGACGCGAGGCAGCGGCCGGCGTTGACGGGCCGGCGCTCCGCCCGCGCCTAGGGCGCCTTCCCACCTGACGGACAGTTCTCACCGCGTAACCGGCAGTTACAGCAAATGGTGAAAGTTCACGCCGGAGCGCTGGACGAGCGGCGCGTGCTCCGGACACAGTGTTGTGGTCGTGTAAGTCTTGGGGAGGCAACGCGATGGTTACCAGGGAGCGCGACGGGAAGGCGACAAGAACCGTCAGATGGCGACCAGAGCCTATCGACGGACTTCTAGACCTCGCGTCAGGGATTAGGCCGAGGCTATTTGGTGATCTCCGCCGGTCGCGGGAGCGCCTTGTCGTCATTGATGAGAACGTCAGGGAGGCTGTATCCGCAGATCAGCCACCTGATAAGACGCATGCAGGCGTAAGTACGGAGGCCGATCTCAGTCAGTCACGTCGGCGTCTTGTCGTCGTGGACAAGACCGTGATGAGCCTCTATGGCCGGGTACCCGGCAGGACTCGCCGACGTGGCGACGTCCCCCAATGCAAGCTACGAAAAGTCACGCCGTACGTCTCGACTTCGGCCCGCCACTAGCAGAGTGGACGGCGAGATTGGACAGCGGGCAGGGGTAGTTACTGGCCTCTAAGGCGTGTCGCACTGCGGGAGGTGAGTCCACATGAAAGACGGCGTGCACGTCGACACTGTCCCGGGGCGTCTCCGCGCCCGCGCCGAGGAACACCCCGACGCCGTGGCCTTGGAGGTGGTTGGCGGTGGCCGGCTGACGTATGTCGAGTGGGACCGCCGCTCCGCAGAGGTGGCGTCCGGTCTGCGCGACCTCGGTGTGAGGCCCGGCGATCGTGTCGTGTTGCCTTGCGATTCCGATACCACGATTGAGTACGCGGTGGCTTACGTCGGCGTCCAGAGCTGCGGTGGCGTCGCCGTGCCAGTGCTCGAACGCCTGGGATCACCTCACCTTGTGTCCGTGCTCTCGCAAACCCGCGCGGTAGGGGTGATCGGCGACGCGCCGGTTGCGGACGTCTGGTGCCGCACCGTCGCGTCGCTCGGTCGCGACCAGCCGGCACAGGACCTAGGCGTCGCTGTCGGCCCGCTCGATCCAGCGGAGATCCTGTTCACGTCCGGCACGACCGGCCGCCCGAAAGGCGTCGTCGCCAACCACCGGAACCTCCTGTTCACACACGCGGGTGCGCCGCGCCGCCCCCGCGTCGTGCTGCACGCGATACCTCCCGGGACCAACGCCGGGCAGGGCCTTATGTTGCTGGCGCTTCACCCCTCACCGCACAGAGTAATCACTCTCTCCCGATTCCAGCCCCGCGACCTCTTGCAGGCCATCGAGACGGATCGCCCCGACGATGTTGTGATCGTGCCCGCGCACGCGCTTGCGATCCTCCAACGCGAAGACTGCGCCCGGTATGACCTGTCGTCCGTCTCATTGGTGCGTTCGGTCAGCGATGCGATTACACCGACCACGCTCGCAGCCCTTGACCGGACCTTTGCGACCGCAACAGTCGTTTCCATGTACACGACAACCGAGGCATGGCCTGCGCGCGTTCGCATCGCGTTTGACCCGAATCGGCCGACCGCCGTCGGCCTTCCCGAGGGTGCATCCGCCGTGCGCGTTCTGGCAGACGGTCTCGATGTCGCGCCCGGAGTACACGGCGAAGTGTGGCTGCGCGCCAAGGGCGCTCCCCAACGCTCCTACTACGATGACCCGGAGGCGTCGCGCGCCGTGTTCCGGGATGGGTGGGTCCGTACTGGGGACATCGGGTGGGTAGACACGGACGGGTATCTCTACCTTGTCGACAGGAGCCCGGACCTCGTAATCACCGGAGGGGTCAACCTCTCAAGCCTGGAGGTCGAGCAGGCGGCAATGGAGTTCCCCGGCGTGACAGGCGTCGCCGCGTTCGGGGTGCCGCACCCCACGCTCGGGCAAGTGCTCGCGCTCGCGGTTACGGGCGAAGTCGACGCGGACGTACTTGAGGATTACCTAGATGAGCGCCTGGGCGCCGTCAAAGCACCCAAGCGCGTCATTGTCGTCCCAACGATCCCGCGAAGCGAGGTAGGAAAGGCGCTCAAACACGAGTTGCGCGCCCACTACGCCGCGCTATTGCAAACCGGTCATGACGAAACGGAAGACGCTGAGCTTGTTGACGATATAAGGGCATTGTGGTCCAAGGAGCTTGGTCTGCACGTGCCGGATGACCGCTCCTTTCTTGACCTGGGCGGCACGTCCTTTGACGCCATGGCGATAGTCGCGGGCGTCATCGAGCGGTTCCGGTGTGACATCCGCCCGCGTGCCCTGTACCGCGCCCCGACCGTGCGGGCGTTCGCTCGGGCGGTCGCTGACGCGCCGCAGCTAGCTGAGAGCAGTTTCGCAGCCATCCCGCGTGTCCCACGCATGAGCGGCCACGCTCCAAGTGCGCCCGAGGCGATCACCCTCCCGGCGTCGTACATACAGCGCGAATGGTGGCACTCCGTGGACGAGGCCACGTCCAATGACAATGTGATGATTGCTCTGTCTCTGGCTGGCGCGCTCGATACAGGCGCCCTACGCGAGGCCATCGGCCATCTCGTGGCACGACACGAAACGCTGCGCACGTATCTCGTTAGGACGAACGCCGGCGTCTACCAGAAGATCGGGCAAGCATCCGGCCTGCCGCTTGAAGAGGTGCGCTTGACCAGGCGCCCAACGGCCGACGAACAGCTTTACCAACTCCTTCACGCGCAGCTTCACGAGCCGTTCGTTCTGACCGACTGCCCGCTGTGGCGCGGCCTACTCGTCCGCGTTAGCCGTGAGCGCCACGTGCTGGCGCTCACGCTCCACCACGTCATTTCCGATCGATGGTCCGGCGGCGTCATCCGCCGTGACCTGGCGCGCCTGTACGAGGATGCCCTGCACCGCCGCAAACCAAGCGTCGAAGAACTTGCCATTCAGTTCGCAGATTTCGCCGCCTGGGAGCAAGAACAGCGTGACCCAGCACTTGAGCGACGATGGCGCGAGCGACTGACCCCGCTCCCTAGCTATCCACGGTTGCCCGCAAGCGGTAATTGGAGACCCGGAGCGCCGTTCACCGTTGCGGCTCATCCGTATCCGCCGATCTCGGCGCAGGACACGCGCGCACTCCGGCGTCTGGCGGAGGCGCACCGGCTGACGCTCGGCGTCGCACTCCACGCAGCCGCCGCCGCGACGCTTTCACCCTACGTCGACCACGAGTTAACCGTTGGCGTGCTCTACGCCATCCGCCAACGCCGGGAGCTGCAACCCATCATCGGGCCATTGATCGACCATCTCCCTCTCCGGGTGCAGATCGGCCGCAACGGCACCTTCCTCGACATCATGCGCCAAGTCGGCGCAGAGTGGGACTCCGTTTTCTCAGAGCGACTGCCCCTCGGCCGAATTACGCTGGCAGCCCTTGGGAACGGAACACCAAGGCCCCTGTTCGACGTAGTTGTGAACTACCTGCCGTATGCGCGCGAGCACGTGATCGAGGCAGCCGGCCCGCACGGCGCTCTCACCTTCGCCTTCTACAACGAGAGAAACAGCGACACTCAACACATCCGGGTAGACCGCGAAATCAGTCTCGCCGTACGACTGGGCCACATGGTGCGCGGCAACGCGACCGGCGCCCTGGAAGGATCGCTCTTTATCAACGCTGACGCGCTCGGATGGGAGCGCGTTTCCGCGCTTGGCCAAGCGTTCTCAAACGGCCTTGTCGCGCTAGCTCGCGACCCCGAGAAACCGGTCCGCGATCTCCTACGCGACTCTCAGGCGGCCGGGCCGTGATAGCCGGGCCTTCGTGATCTACCGCCACGGCACCTCTTTGACACGGACGCGCGGACCGTAGCCGAGCGCGCCGCCGTACCCCGGCATGGCTACGTCGTAATTACAAATCACGAAAAGTCGCGCGGTACCTCTCGACAACCGGCCCCCGCCGCTAGGAGAGTGGCCCTTGTCCAGATTGGACCAGGGAGTAGTCACGCAGCCGCGATCGATCGAACGAGACGACGCGAAAGAACAGTCGCGGCCACATAGCGCCCGGAGGCCGGCATGCAGAACGGCGACGGCACAATCGCACACGCGATCCAACGGGGAATCGACCTGCTCAGTGCTGCAGGATGCGAGAAACCACGCGCCGATGCGGAAGCCCTGATCGCGGAAGCGCTCGGGGTAGACATAGCGCAGCTCGGCGACCACGCCAGCACGACGGTAGCCCCGCCAATTGCTGCAAAGATCGCGCGCTACGTCGCGCGTCGAGCCGCCCGCGAGCCACGGGAATACATTCTCAATCACGGCCGGTTCCGGGGAATCGATCTCTACATCGACAATCGTGTGATAGTTCCGGACCCTGCAAGCGGCATTCTGGTCGACGTCGCGCTTCGTCTCGGACCGGGGAGCAGAGTCCACGAGGTGGGCACGGGTTGCGGGGCCATCGCTCTTGCGACGGCCTACGAGCGCCGTGACTTTAGAGTGACCGGATCTGACATTTCACCCGACGCGATCGATGTGGCTCGCGCGAACGCAGAGCGCTTGAATCTAGACGTCACATTCAGCGTCGAACCTTGGCTTCCGCAAGGTAACTATGACCTCGTGGTTGCCAACCTGCCGTATGTCGATGAGGACCAGAGGGAATTGCAGCTACCTCGGGAGTACGACTATCAACCGCGTCTCGCGGTCTACGCTGGGACGGATGGACTTGCGATCATCCGGGAATTGGTCGCTCACCTTGATGAGCTTGAGCCGTCGACTCTAGTTGCCCTCCAGCACGCGCCGTCTCAGACCGATGCCGTCAGGGCCTACTTTGCGGACCCGGAAACTCTTGGTGACGGGGCGCCATTTGCGCGCGTCACGGTCGGCCGGCTGATGCGCTAGGCGACCGGCGGTGCCTCCAGCAGGGGGGCGAAGGCGGCGACGCCCGACACGCATCCGCCCTTGACGAGAGCGCAATTGACGAGCGGAGCCACGGAGGAGTTATGCCGAGCCGGTTGGCTATCGAGGGTGGCATCCCGGTCATCGGCCCGGGAGCGCATCGGCGGCTACCCACCATGGATGTTGCTCTGAGGGCGCTTCTGGACAGCGGCCTGTTGGACACGGAAGAGACACAGGTAAGTGCTCTCCAGACCGAGTATGCGGCGTACGTCGGGCGGGGACATTGCCGCGCCACAGGTTCAGGGACGGCGGCGGTGCACTGTGCTCTGGTTGCCGCGGGGGTCGGTCCCGGGCATGAGGTCATCGTCCCCGCGCTCGGTTTTTCGGCATTCGGGCTAGCCGTGTTGCACGCGGGTGCGACGCCGGTGTTTGTGGACGTCGACGAGCGCACCTTTAACATGGACCCAGCGCGTATCGCGGAGGCGATAACGGAGCGCACCGCCGCGATCCTGGCTGTGCACCTTCACGGCCTCCCGGCCGACATGCCCGCCTTGAGCGCAATCGCTGAGGAGCACCGCATACCGATTGTGGAGGACGGCGCGCAGGCTCACGGCGCCAAGTCTCACGGCCGAATCGTGGGGACGTTCGGGCAGACCGCAGGGTTCTCGACCCAGGAGACCAAGATCGTCAACGGTCAGGTCGGAGGGTTGTTTGTCTGCGACAAGGCAGACGAGTTTCTAGCTGCCGATCGATTGGCCCACTACGGGGAAGACTCCACGCTGGTTGGTCCGGGGGAGACGCGCAGCTATTGGTCAGGGTCGCTTGGCTTTAACTACCGCATGCATCCAGTGGGCGCGGCGTTCGCTCGGATGTCACTTCGCGAGCTGGATTGTCACAACCGCACAGCCCGTCGAAACGCCGCGATCCTGTCGGCCGGGCTATCGGAGATTCGGGGTGTTACGCCGCCGTACACGCCCGCCGACATCGAGCGGGGGTACTGGGGGTATCGCGCCGTCACCGACCCGAGCGTGTACGGATGGGATGGCGATCCGACCGAGTACACAGAGCGGGTTATCGTCACGCTCCAAGCGGAAGGCGTTGCAGCGGACACGTACCAACTCAGCGCGCTCCCGGAGCACTACGCCTTTCGGCTGTCGCCTCGGGCATGGACACCACAGACGCCCGATGTGCCGCCACGTCCGTGGCACCCGGAACGGTATCCGGCGACTATAAACGTGCTGAACCAGTCCTTCGTTCTCGCACCGCGCGACTACCCCCTCTGGTTGCAGACGACAAGCCTCATGCATGCGTACGTTGAGGCACTGCACAAGGTGGTCAACCGGATCGATTTCGTTCTAGGGGCACCGATCGAGCGACTTCGGCCGGTGCCGCCGCTCCCTCCCCGGCGTCTTTAGACGTGGTGCCGAGGCTGCCGGGCGCGGTCCTGTTCGACCTGGACGGGACGCTTATTGACTCTGAGGGGCTTTGCGCGCGAGCCGTGGCGGAGTGGGCGGCCCATGTCGGCGGTGGGCTAGTCGTGCCCGGCATCGAGCAACTTTCGGGGGTCAGCAACCCGGATATCGTGGCGTCTCTCCTCGCCCAGCATGGGCGGCTAGCGGGACGCGAAGCGATTGAGGCCGGCTGTAGGTGGCTCGATCACCGTATCGCGGCGTCGTTGCGCGACGATCTGGTGTTGCGACCTGGCGCGGTTGAGTTGCTGGAGGGGGTGCGTGCCGGCGGCATTCCGACAGCACTTGTCACATCAACCAACCGTGGAGTCACAGACGTCGCGCTTGACAGGATCGGGCGGCACTTGTTCGACGCCACTGTATGCGGCGACGAGGTATCTAACCTCAAGCCACACCCCGCGCCGTACCGAAAGGCGTGTAGGGCGCTAGGGGTTGCCCCCGCACGCTGCGTCGCCATCGAGGACTCACCGGCAGGCGCAGAATCCGCCGAGCGCGCGGGCTGCCAAGTGCTGGTCGTCCCAAATGGCGTGGCGGTCCCGGCCACCCATGGCAGGGTGTTCGCTGACTCGCTCCTTCACGTCGACCTTGCCCTACTTGCATCGCTCACCGCGCGCTGAGCGTAGCCGTAGCCCGGTGCGCTCGCCCTTGCGACCGAGGCGGAGGCCGAGCCGTCCCCAGCGAAAACCGGCGAGCGACCGAGCGACCGAGCGACCGAGCGACAGACCTTACGGACGGGCCGTCCCCGTGGTCTAGGTGCGTCGGAGCCGCCCGGCCCGCGAGGCCGCGCGGGTCGGGACACCGCCGGCGAGTCGGGCTACCGCTGGCGTAGAGCAGTGGAATGACGTACGCCACGGTGCGCTCGCCAGGCCGTAGGTGTGCGGAAAGGTCCACCGGTGTGGAGCGCAGCCTAGTGCCGTC
>WNGF01007992.1_pt1 | contig 12575 bp, 25 predicted proteins | sample 5400641 | NCBI WGS metagenome assembly WNGF01 (sample SAMN13153371, study PRJNA577476) | soil metagenome | isolation source: 80 cm soil or saprolite under grassland replicate 2 | place: USA:California | collected 2016-06-15
GAGCAGTCGACACCAAATCCTCTGGTCCTGCGGGCGGCATCTCTTCGGGGGTGTCCGTACGGGCTGGTGCTTTCGAACGTGCCATAATCGCCGGCTCCCTTTCAAGGAGAGGGTCTATTACAACTCATTGCAGTCTATATCCTGAGTTAACGTTTGTCAAGAGCGGGGTAATGGTAATGAAAACCGTTTTCATCTAGCGATCGCGGAACCACAGGTTTTGATATAAGTCTTGAGCTTAGCCTTGGCTCAAGACCTGAAACGATCATGCCTCGGGAGTTGCGCCGGCTCGTCCCCCGCGGTATGTTGGTCCTATGTGGAGCACGATGGTCTGAGCTGAGCAAGTCTGCCCCCCCTTCCCCCGTCGAGAATGCCCACAGCAGGAACGAGGGAGGGGAAACAGAAGGCTTTCGCCCGAGGGAGGCTCATCCCTTTCTCTCTCCCAGAGACAAAAACGCAGCCCTGGTTGAGCCAAGAATGCGGATGCCTCGGGACTTTCACCTCCTGTTCCCCTTCCTTCTCAAACGAAAGGGTCAATGAATGCCTCTCACAGAACGTTTCAAGCCTCTCTTGAAAGCGCCTGCAATGATCGAGACATCATCGCGCACCATTATCATCATGCTGGCGATGAATGTCGCCCTGCTGCTTGTGGCCGCCGCTGGAATCGTCATGATGGTGTTCCATGGTCGCGGTTGACATGAGCGCGGCCCGCCAAGGCCCTCCGAAACCCCCACCAACACGAAGGCCCCCGAAGGTCCCACAGGGTCAGGACCAGAGCAGCCGGGACCGGCGCGAGCAGGGTCTGGTCGGCCTGGCTCAGCTAGGCCAGGGTATCTGCCTGATGACGGGGTTGTACGCGGATGCCGGCGCGGTCGGCAGGCATGCTCCACCGGTGGCGCATGAGCTGGCCAACTGCGCTGAGGGTCGCGAATGGCTTTCCAAGCCTATCGACCTTCTGATCCAGGTGGGCCCGTTCGGGGCGCTGGTTGCGGCCGCACTGCCGTTGACATTGCAGATCATGGCCAACCACGGCAAGATCGACCCATCTAGGATGGTGGGTCAGGGCATCGTGCCTCCCGAGGTTCTGGAAGCACAGATGAGAGCCGATGTGGCGCGAATGCAGGCTGAGGCCTTGCGCGAGCAACGGGAGGCGGTCATCCAGGCTCAGCAGGCCCAACAGGAGTATGAGTCGCTGCTGGCATCCCAGCAGACATCGGCGAACGGTGGTGATGCACGACGTGACGACGCCCGTCTTTCAGAGTGAGCGGGACTCCTACCAGCGACCTGACGGGATGACAGTCATCTCCCGGCGTGCGTTCTGCCGGGACTATTTTCCTTACCGTCTGGGAGAGCACGTCGTCTTTGGGGGTCCAACGACCCGCGGTAAGACTACTTTGGCTTTCGACCTGCTGGAGTATCTGAGCGCTACCGCCTATGTGGCGGTCAGCAAGCCTCAGGACCCGGTGACCGCTCAGCGGGGGAAAGAGCTGGGATATCGTCGCGTCACGGAGTGGCCGCCCCCGGCGAAGGTTGGTGAGCTGTTGGGGGGCCAGAAGCCAAGAGGGTACCTGATATGGCCCAAGTTCGGCGACCTTGACATTGACATGGAACGGTGTGCTGAGCTGACGAACAAGCTTCTTATGGAGCGCTATGCCCATGGCGCCAGCCGCAAGAATGAGGGTGGCATCCTGGTAATGGATGACACCATGATCAAAGCAAAGATCATGGGCCTTGACAAGCCAATGGTCACGATATTGGCCATGGCTGGCGCGATGAAGATTGGACTTTGGATCTTCATACAGAAACCCACTGACTCAGGCCGGACTACAGTTTGGGGGTACGAGCAGGCCACACACCTCTTCTTCATGAAAGGCGGCGATGCACGAATGCTCACACGATACGTGGAGATCGTCGGAGAGAAAGGGCCAACCGCACGCAAGGTCATCCCAACACTGGGCTCATACGAGTCCCTCTACGTCCACAAGACCGAAGGATACATGTGCATCGTAGGCGCCCGATGAAGCATGAGCTGTGGTGCCGGCAGAAGGCGCTCCCCCACGAGGACGCAGCTCAGCGGCTCTGCGACGTCTACAACCTTCACCGGGTCGCTGGAGGGCTGGCCACGGTCGGGCAATGGTTCGCCGCCAGCCTCGCCGAGGGACGGTCCGACATGGTTCTGTATCGAAGCAAGCTGGAATGCGTGCGGCATCAGGGCCACAACGAGCAATACTACACTTTCATCAAGATCAATCCATCGAGCATGAACGCATGTGAGGCACAGGTCATGCTGAACACTGCTCGGCGGCTGTACGACAATGGTCTGCGAATGACTGACCCTGACCATGCTCACGGCGGCCCAGACCTGATCAAACGAGTCACGGCTGAAGACCAGCTCAACGCAATGCAAGGCGTCGCAACCAACCTCATCATGCCATGGGAGGCAGATACATGACCGGACCCCAGGGTCTGCTGGACCGACCCAAAGAGGCAAAGCCGGCACCACCGGCGCGCCCGTACCCCTTCCCGGTCGGAGTCTACGATAGCGGAACACAGGACTATGACATCTCGCTGGTACAGTTGGCGACCCCTCAACAGTTCCAGGTCTGGAACATCAGCCCTACAGGATGGTTGAGGGGGCTCTGGCTCAGCTTCACCCTGACCACGGCCGGCAACGCCGCCACGGTGGTGTTCAACGCGGACCCCACCGGGGGCGGGTTCGCCGGAGTCCAGAAAGTCATCGTCTATGACCTCGGTGGCGAACAGGTCATCGCGCTCGGCGGCTATGAATGGATGGTGATGAACAAGTTCGGCGGGTACTTCGAGGTGGGAGACCCCCGAGCTGACCTGACGTTCACCCAGACCGCGGGAGCCGGCGCCACGGGCGGCTCTGAGCATCTCATGCTCTATCTGCCTTTCGAGGCGGTCGCCCGCGATGGGCTGGGGACGGTCCAGAACGAGTCCAAACCGGGTTGGAAGGTTGAGGTATGGCTGGACTCCTCCGCCCAGACGTATACGACCCCGCCGACCGCGCTCGGTACGATGCGGTTGCGTGGCTTCCCGGACTCCTATACGGAGCCGGCGGCCGCCGCCCCCAACGGCCGGGCTTTCGCGCAGACGCCTCCGCTTCCCGGGTCGCTTCAGTACTGGAAGTCCGAAAACCAGGCTCTCCCGGCCGGCACTGCCAAGTATGACCTGTCCAACGGTGTCGGGTTTCCGATGCGGAACATCATCTACTACCTCCGTGACGCGGGCAGCTCCACCCGGGCGACGGCCGACGCCAACTGGTTCGACCCGGCCACGCTGCTTTTCGGCAACATCAACGTGTTCACACGATCCAAGAACCTTTGGATCTCGAAGATGAGCAAGGCCTTCGGGATGTCCTCGTTGGGCGCGACGGCTCCCGCGGTGGACACGCCCCAGGGCCGCGAGAACGCGGTCTTCCCGGTCTGGTTCACCCAGGACCTGACCGGCCACCCGGGGGACGAGCTGCGGTTCAAGTACCTGGACACCCAGGTCAACTCGCTGATCCGGCTGACCGGGGTTCTCGGCGCGGCGTCAACCCTGTTCGCCATGGTCAACTGGCTGGCGACCCCGTCCAAGAACCGCTACGCGCTGATCTCCGGGAGTGGAGCATGACGACATCGAGGAGGCTTCCCGTGCAGGACGAGCCGAAGTTTCCCGTGGAGGACGAGCCGGAGTACGTGACGATCGCCGCCAGTGACGGCACGACCTACCGCGTCCCCAAGAGCATTGCGGAGGAAGGAAGGAAGGAACCGGAGCCGGAGAAAGAGACAGAGTTCTATGTTCATCTCGCTGACGGCTCCGTCGAGAAGGTCGCCTCGTCGAAGGTGCCATCAATGAGTGGTACAAACGCCCCATATGGTCACTGGGAGAAAGATGGAAACACCCTCCTCGTCATCGGCGTCTACCCCGCAAGCTGAAAGGGATCTGATCCAATGAACAAGAAAACCATCATGATCGTTGCAATCACAGCGGTCATCGTCCTCATGGTCGCCCCACGGCTCCGCGGCCTGCCGGGCGTCAACAAGCTCCCCATCATCTAGCCCCTGCGAACAATGGCGGAGAGTACTGGATATATCCTCGCAGCGGCTGGAATCGCTGCCGCCAACGAAGCCATATTTGCGCCAATTGCCACTGGTAGACCACTGTGGACAGGCTTCAACTGGCGCATCATTCCAGCCACTGCGATAGCTGCGGTCACCCTCGTAGGGCTGGAGAAAATCTCCCCAACCCTGGGGAAAGGGCTGGCCGTGCTCGCATTGCTCACGGTGCTGATAGCCCCCATGGGCAACGCCCCATCCCCTGTGGAGAACGCCCTGAAGACACTAAGGATCACATAATGCCGCTTCTTCAGAAATGGTTGCTCGGCCTGACACTGCTGGGCGCCGGATACCTCGTCTTCACGCATCCCAACGCTTTCTACAAGGCGGCCAACGGGCTCCGCTCGCTCACTGCGGGATCCATCGTGGACGTCACCACCGGAGGGAAGAGCAAGGCATGACGCGACCTCTGACAGGGTTGACCGCGATTGCGGGATACCAGCAACAGATAGAGGTCGACTCGCAAGCCTCCCCTGAGGAGCGCTCCGGCGACCTCGCCGACCCCCGCCATGCGTTTCTGGGATCACATGCCTTGCCATACCCATGGGAGGCTCAGTCCACCCAAGCGGCGGCGCTGCACGGCCCCTACGGGCCGGCAAACCAGCTTCTCGGTGATGAGTGGTGGTTCTTCCAGCCTGCCGGAACCATCGATGACCCGATCTCCGAGCTTGATCGGACACCATCCCGGCGTGCCGCGCCATGGCCGAAAGGCATCTCCTCCGGACCGGTACCCGGTGGAACCCCAGATGAGAACGCCAGACAGCTACAACAGTCGGCGGCTATCCACGCCATCAACAGTGGCGCATCCAAGAAGATGCAGACACAGCTTGAGCCGCTGGGCGATGAGTGGGAAGGGCTTTGGGAGGTCAATCCCGGCAACAGTGACCAGCAGACCATCCCCCGACAGATGATGTCGTCAGGCTTCATGTGGGGTACCCGGGACCGTGTACAGTCCATGGCCCGCCAGAACGAGTACGGGTACGACTCCAAGCACATGCAACGCCGGTACGCTGTCGGGTCGATTCCTGGGAATGCCATGTGGCTGAAACCCGGTGGCCGGCCCATGGTGAAGAGCCTTCCCGGACCCGCTCGACCCGCGGTCGGTGTCGACTCGCCGTTCTACGGCAACGACTTGGGGCGAGCATTCTCCGCCGATGGGGCTGCGTTGCAGAACGTCCCGACCGAATATGTGCCGCCCCCCAAGCCCAACCTAGCAGCCAGCTCTGTGTCTTCGGGGATATCCGCACCCATAGTGGAATGGTACTAGATGATGAGTCTGGAGGGGTCGGTAGGCACGCCATTCGGGGAGATCAAGAAGAAGACCGGCCTCATCATCCTGGCTGGCGTGGCGGTCGTGCTTTCAGTCGGCTACTACCGGGCCAGAAAAGAGCAGGGCACCACCGTTGCGGATGAGGCGCCCAACCCTGCCACGGGATACCCCTACGGCAGTGCGGAGGACGCGGCGGCCCTTGCCGAGCAAAGGTCCTACATCACACCCGTGCCCGCGGGTGGAGGTCCCTCGGGGACGTACCCTTCCGGGACGTACTCAAACAACGCTCAATGGGTGCAGGCGGTCATCGAGTACATGATGACAGCCGGGTTGGTCCAGGATGGCTCACAGCTCTCCGCGGCGCTCGGGTCCTACATCACCGGCTCGCCGGTGACGAATGACGAGAAGGGGCTCATCGAGCAGGCTATTGCGGTCCAGGGGTTCCCTCCGGTCTCCGGACCGGCCGGGTACCCTCCATCGATCGCGATGACCCCCACAGCTCCGGCAACAGCACCAGCGCCCACGCCTACACCCGCCCCAGCTCCCGCATGGATGGCACCCCCGACGGTCCGCTACGGGTCGCGGGGGGAAACGGTGAAGATGGCCCAGCGAGCGTTGGCGGCCAAAGGCTACAGCCCCGGCCCGATCGACGGCATATTCGGGTCGAAGACCCTCACAGCCACGAAAGCCTTCCAACGTTCTCATGGCCTGGTGGTTGACGGCATCATCGGACCGAAAACCTGGTACGCGCTACTACACTGAGAAAAGGGAGAGAAGGCATGTGGAAGTCCATCCTCAAGCCTGAAGGGTCAGCCATTGCCGGGCTCGCCACGGTCGGCGTGGTTTACGGCATCTACCAGCTCAACATCGGCAGCGTCGCGCAAACCCATGCAACCGACGCAAACCACCCTCTGCTGGAAACGTCGCGGAAGAAGGCTGGACTCGCCGCATTGGTTCTGGTGGGGGCGCTGACACTCATCACGAAAGACGGCAACGTGGGAATCCTCGGCGCCGGAACCATCATCGCCATGGAGCTGACCTACCGGCATGGAATCATGTCCAACCCGGTCAACGGAAAGCTGGAAAACCCCAACCCGGTTGCGGCCTACGAACCGGCCGAGAACATCGTGCCGTTCCCCTACCAGGGCGAGACCGGCTGACCGATGGCGTTGGATGGGAAGGCATTGACGGCCGTTGGCGTCGGGGCGTTGCTCATGTACTCCGGTGTCAAAGGATGGTCGATACTGGGGACATTGGGAGACCTCATCACCGGCGTCCCACCTTCCCAACCGGTCACTAACCCACTCACCTCCCCAACCCCCAGTACGGCTCCTGCGGAGGGCAGCCCTTCGGGGGCGACCGCGGGAGGGTTGGCGGGGATCGCGTTGCAGTATCAGGGGCATGCGTACCGGTTTGGTGGCGCCCCCGGCCCTGATGGTGAAAACCCGTGGGACTGTTCGTCGTTCGTCAACTTCGTGGTTGGGGTGAAGGCCGGTCGGGCGGTTCCAGGCTATGCGGCAGGAACGTACAGGGGCACCGTGCATGGACCATCATCAGGACAGTGGGCCGTCTGGTCGGGGCTCGCGAGGGTGCCCCGGGACCAGGTGGCTGCCGGTGACATTCTGGTGTGGACGGGGGCGCCCGGCCACGTCGGCATTGCCATCAGCAACACGCAGATGGTCAGCGCCCTGAACCCTTTCAGCAAAACCAAGGTCACGTCAATCTCGGGGTTCGGCGGCCGAGGGATGCTGGTCATGACCGGAAGGCTCAAGTAAATGCCTGACATTCTGGTATGGTTGTACAACTCACACACGGGGGCGGTACAGAACCTACCCCGCGGCTACGCTGACCTTTTGCTGAAGGCTGGCATCGGTTGGCACGGCCCGTTCAAAACAAAGGAAGAGGCGCTCAAGTACTATGAGGACAACAAGGCGGCCAACCCCGGCTGGGCTGAGCCTACCGGCTGGCGTGGAAACCTCGGAAACGCACCCTCTGCCGCGGGCCAGGTCATCCAGAACGTCTCGGACCCTTTCAAGGGTCTGAACCTGGGAAGCTGGCTTGTCAGAATCGCTGAGATCATCATCGGCGCCATCCTGGTGGGGGTCGGCGTGGCAAAGCTCACAGGAGCATCCAACCTCATTTCAAAAGGTCTCAAGGTAGCCATCCCATGACAGGCGTCCAGGAGTATCCGGTACAGGTTGAGATCAAGAACTGGGCGGACGCATGGGCGAACCCGCGCGTCGTCATGAAAACCACCGTCCAGACGTACATCCTCGACCCCGCCAGCACAAACAACAGAAACATACAGATTGCGGCCTACGAACCCAAGCGGATGCGAACGGTCATCCAGGTCATCGACGCCGCAGTCACGCTGTGCCTGGAAGTCCCCCGAACCTCCCCGGATGTCAGCGTGGCAATCGGGCCGGCACCCCAGGGAAGATACCTACCTCCAAGCCTGGACCACGACTACGAGCTGTACGGGCCTGACGAGATGTGGGTCAACTCGCTGGCTGCCGTCACCCGGGTAACCGTCACCAAAGAATACTGCTGAGATCCTGCGGACGGCAGCTCTTCGAGGACGTCCATACATGAAAGAAGGTCTGCTGTGAGAGTCCTGCGGACGGCAGCTCTTCGAGGACGTCCATACATGAAAGAAGGTCTGCCATGAAAGAAGGTCTGCTGTGAGAGTACCGCTGGATGAGACTGCGGTTGTCAGGCTCAACTCCGCGGGGAACGGTACGGCTCAGCTCAAACCACTGTCCGAGAGGGAGACCTGGTACCCGGAAACTGTTGAGGTTAAGGTCAACTCGCTTGCCCTGAAAGAGGCGAGATGCAGCGTCTTCGTCGGCCGGGACACCTCGCTTCCCAACTTCGTGGACGGCACTGCTTCCGGCAGCGTTGGCGACTCATCAAACAAGATCAGTGGCAAGGTCGTCAAACCTGGTGACTGCGTGTGGGCCGTATGGGTAAACGGCGATGCTGACGTGCAGGCATCGTTGAGGGTGACCGGAACGAAAGAGGTATGATGGCAGGGTTCAGCAACCCCATTGGAAGCGTGCAGGGGACGCTCGCACAGTCCCTGCTGGTCCGCAACTTCTCCGACTTCGTACAACCAGCGAACCTCGACCTCGGGCCGGACTACTGCGGAGATCAACCGCACCTTGGGGTATTCTTTCAAAGCTTCTCCGGTCACTTCCGGGTACAGTTCAACTACTTCACCGATGAAGGCGCGTTAGGGCTCCTGTTCGGGCAGCAGACCCTCCACATCCGCCAGGGAAAGACATTCCAACAGTCACTGCCTCAGCTCGGGCCGTTCGTACGGACCAGCCTCTCCCCCGACGTGCCCAACTCACTCCGGCAATGCGACATGACGCTATGGCAGCAGAAAGCGCCGTTCAACACTGAAGATACCGACTTTCCACCGCTCATCGAGCAGGCGGGAATCGCGGTCGCCGCCGGAGGAAACCGGACCGAGGACGCTAACGCCACCCATGTTGGGGAGGCGCTCATGTGGGTACAGACCGATGCGGCCACATGGCAGGTCAACCTGCGAATGGTGAACTATCTTAATGCCTTCAATGAGCTGTGCGTCATCAACCAAGTCATGGCGGCATCCATGCCGGTGAAGGTCTTCCTACCGGGAAGGATGGCGCGAATGGTGTTCACAAATACCTCCGGAGCAGGCGCCACCTGCCGGATGGGACTCGTCGCACGCCCAACACAACCAGCCGCATAAGCCCTTTTGCAGGCTGGTACGCGAGCGTACCAACAGGAGATGAGAGGAACAGTGAGCGAAGGAGTCGACTATTCCACCAACCACCCGGACCCGCGGCTGCTCTATGAAGCCGGAAGGACCTTCGCCGGACGCTACGTGGGGCTCGGGTCAAGTGGAAAACACCTCACGGTAGATGAAGCCAGCTCACTGACCAAAGCCGGAGTAGCAGTCATCGCGTTGTGCGAAGGCACCACGAGCTGGATGCTCAACGGGTACGAAGCAGGCAGGTACGCTGCAACAAAAGCGCTCGCCCACGCACAGTCATGCGGCATGCCAGAAGGCAGACCCATCTACTTCTCCCACGACATCGCGCCACGATCCATCGACTGGCCCGCCATCAAACGCACCCTCGCCGGAGCCGCCATGGTGCTAGGACCATCCAGGGTCGGGCTGTACGGCGGTACCAGCGTGCTGCAATGGGCAAGGCGTGACGGGGTAGCCGCCTGGTTCTGGCAGGCTCTAGGATGGCGTGACGGGGTCTGGCTCGACTGGGTACACGTACAGCAGTACCAGAACAATGTAGCGCGGTTCGGTTCGGGAAGCCTCGACCTCGACCGCGGCCTGAAGGACGACATCGGGGCATGGATGACAGGAGAAAGCGGCATAATGACTGACGTCAACGATCTCTACGCCGACCAACGCATCGAAGCCATGGCCTACCGACAGCCCAAGTTCTCCGGGCAAGGTGGCTTTGCTGCGCTTCCAACCGCAGGAGCGGAGGTGCCGTTCACCACGTGGACGGTCGCGCTGTCCAACGCCGTCGCAAAGATCAACGCCGACGTGACGGCGTTGAACGAGGCTATCTCAGCGCTGGCAGGCAAGGTGAACGCGCTCACCGAAACCATCCCCTTCAACGCGGAGGACCGAGCCGCGCTTGATTGGCTTCGTGCCGCGGTGGAGGCCTTGAAGCATTGGCTCGCCACCCCATGAGTGAGTGGCTCATTGCAGCCTTGGGGCTTCTGGTGTTGCCGATGCTCGTACTCATGGTCAAGGGAACACTCCGGTGGGCACGGGCTGAAAGCAATCTGGAGCGTCTGATCAGCGACATGTTGAAGCTGGTCAAAGATAATGACAGGGTCCATACGGCCATATTCGAAGAGATGCGCAACGACCGTCAAGCTACCGATAGGCGTCTCAGGTGGCTGGAAGAACATCTTTGGAAGAAAGGATAAACAATGCCGTACGAAGTCAAGAAGGGTGATGGCGACACCTATGACGTCGTCAACAAAGACACTGGTGAGGTGAAAGCCACTCACCAACCGCCGGACGCCAAAGAGGAAGCCGAGAAGCAAGTCCGGCTGTTGCATGCTGTCGAGAACGATCCAGAGTGGGAGTCTACCGATGGATGAGCTGACAGACGCTGCTAAGGCAGAGATCTGCGAAGCAATCCGTATCGTTACGCTGCTAAGGCAGAGATCCGCGAAGCGATCCGTACATGCTGTCAAGAACGATCCAGAGAGGGAGCCTACCGATGGATGAGCTGACAGACGCTGCTAAGGCAGAGATCCGCGAAGTGATCCGTATCATTCGTGAGGACCGGTTCGAAAAATACGTACGCGAGCGGGCCGTGAAACCCCCGGAACCGCCTGCGAACCCGCCCACGAAGGCCCCCGAAGGACCGACGCCTCCGCCGGCAAAAGGTCCTGCCGGTCCTGCGAACGGCAACCCTTCGGGGGCGCCCGTACCGGCAGGACCGGAGGTTGAGCGGTCGCGGTATTGGGGTGAGATCCTGAGGTGATCGAGAAGATGCCTCTCAGCCCTGAGGTGACGTGGGGTCGCTGGTACTGGCCGTTATGGTTGACGGTTACTACGGTGACGCTCATGGGGCCGGAGGTGCTCGCGCTGACAGAGCATGCCAAGAACACCCTCTCTGAATGGGTTTGGGAGCAACTGTCTGTCCCGGCTGAGCAACAGCTTCCCTGGACCGCAGCCCACTATCTGATCTTTGGGGCCTGGCTGACTGTGATCTCCTGGCTGACATGGCACTTCTTCTTCCGCCGGTTCACCTGATCGGTATATGATGAGGGCGAGCCTGACGAAGGGTCAGACCAGGGTTGAGAGGCAGCCACCATGGCAAGAGCGCTTCAGTTCATCGCAAACACCACGGGACCCCAGGACAGCATCCCGTTGGACAGCATCCCCCAAGAGGTCAAGGACGAGGTAGAACAGGTCTACGAGAACCTGAAGGCACACCCCAGTGGGCGGATCCGAGCCACATTCGACAACCGGGCAGAGCTACTCCAGTACGTAGCACAAGCAACCAGCTACTGCAACCAGCGACCGAGCGGGGCAATCCGCTTCCGCCGCAGCCCCACCAAGAACCTGACAGACAACATCATGGACTTCAGGATCTCAGACCTGCCGCCCGACAACGACACAGAAGGCATCCGCGAGGCTGCGAAAATCGCCAACACTCCCGCTCCAGCAGCAGCTCCGGCGAGGGCCAGAGGTCGCAAATAGGCCACCCCAGTAGAGAGGCCCCTCGCCCGCGGTTCGAATCCCGGGCGAGGGGCTGGCATCAGAAGGAAAAGAGAGACATCATGATACATCTATTGACAAGTCTATTGGTTTCATTGACACTCATGATGCCATCTGCGCCAGGTCCAAACCGGCATCTCATCGAAAAACATGACTGCCAGCCAACCAGCACGCCGCTCATGCCACCGGTCGCAGGTTACCTCATCGGGCTGCACTCAAAGCCGCACAAGAAACTGTTCTACCGAAGCAATGACAACCTCACCTCTGGCTTGTTCTGGCCGAACGGCGGAGACTGGGTGTTACGCTATTGGTGCAAACGATGAAGGAGCCGGGACCCTCCAGAACCGATTGGCGGTGAAGTGATGGACAACAACTGGGGCAAGTAGACAACACCGAGCAGCTCCCCGCCTTCTCTCGGGGAGCTGCTCTTTTTACGTCTACAGTAGACCCTGGACCCGATCGGTCCACTGTGGACGGAAGCAATCTACTGTGGACACCCTGGACCCGATCGGTCCACTGTGGATGAGAGGCCCCCTCCATAGAGTCTTATCTATTTAAGTGTCCACTGTGGACTAGAGCCGGGTCTATTGTGGACGAAAAACTAATCTACTTTCAGCTTGATATCAGGGCACAATAGGGCAAACCAGGCAAAAAATGACGGCAATCTACTGTGGACAAAAATCAATCCACTGTGGAAGGGGAGCCTCTCGATAGAGTCTTATCTATTTAAGTGTCCACTGTGGACTAGAATCGGGACTAGATAGGGCAAACCGGGCCGAAAATGACTATCAATCCACTGTGGAAGAGAGAAGTCTATTGTGGACGAAGAGCTAATCTACTGTGGACAATTCGGCTTGATATCAGGGCATAATAGGGTAAACCAGGCAGAAATAGATGAAATGATCATGCAATGGCCCCCCCGTAGAGGTCCCCC
>WNGF01007997.1_pt1 | contig 12570 bp, 7 predicted proteins | sample 5400641 | NCBI WGS metagenome assembly WNGF01 (sample SAMN13153371, study PRJNA577476) | soil metagenome | isolation source: 80 cm soil or saprolite under grassland replicate 2 | place: USA:California | collected 2016-06-15
TGACACCGTCGTTCCCTCACGCCGACCGCCTTCCCGGCGAAGAGAGGAAACGTCTCGAGACTTTTCTGACGGCGTCGGGCTTCCGGCTCCGCGGCGACGAGAAGTCTCTGGCCAAGCTTTCGGCGATGCGCGCGATGTACGAGCCCTACGCGCACGCTCTCGCGGTCTTCCTGATGATGCCGCTGCCGGCCTGGATCCCCCCGGAGGACGCGAAGGACAACTGGCAGGGGACGGCTTGAGTCCCCTGCGATTGCTGCGCGAGAGACTCTTCTTTTTCCTGGGGTTCTTCGTGGGCGGCCTCTGGTTCCTCCTCTGCTCCGCCGCCGGAATCGTCTGGCTCCTTTTTTCTCCCCGCAACCGGCAGACGCTCTACGTCTACGGAAGAGTCTTCTGCCGCGGGCTGACCCGCATGATGGGATGGCGCATCGAAGTCGAGAACCGGAACCGGCTCGAGGCGTTCCGTCCGTGCGTCATCGTCGGAAACCACCAGAGCTTCCTGGATGTCGTGACCTTCGGGTCCGTCTTCCCGCGGCGCACCGTCTCCGCCGGCAAGCGCGAGATCGGAAAGATCCCGATCTTCGGATGGTTTTACCGGCTCTCGGGCAACCTCATCATCGACCGCAGCGACGCCCGCCAGGCCCGCGACTCCCTGCAGGCGGCGGCGCAGGCCATGCGGGCGGAGAAGATCGCTGTCTGGTTCATGCCCGAAGGCCACCGCAACACCAGTGCCGACCTCTTGCCTTTCAAGAGCGGCGCCTTCCGCCTGGCCGTCGCGGCGCAGGCCCCGATCATTCCGATCGTCGCCGAGCCTCTCACGGTCATCGCCGACACGAAGCGCCATCTGGCGCGCCGCGGCCCTCTGAGAGTCAGAGTCCTCGAGCCCGTGCCCACCGAAGGCCTGACAATCAAGGACGTGCCGGCGCTCGTCTTCTCCGTCCGCAGCAGCATGCAGGCCTCGCTGGACGGTCTGAGGAAAACCTCTCCGGGAGAGAAATTCGCGACCGGAGACCCATAGAGTCTCATCTCCAAAATTCCGTCATGATTGGTCGCGAGGCGACGGTCCCGCGACCATTGCGCGAACGCGCGGGAATAGAATTCCCGCATCTTGGCGCTCATACCCGGGACTCGCCTCGGGCCCTACGAGATCGTCACGTCGATCGGTGCGGGCGGCATGGGAGAGGTGTACAGAGCGAGAGACACCCGGCTGGAACGGGAGGTCGCGGTCAAGGTCCTGCCGGAAAAGCTCGCGGCCAATGCGGAGGCGCTCGCTCGATTCGAGCGAGAGGCGAAGGCGGTCGCCGCGCTCTCCCACCCCAACATCCTTGGCATCTACGATCTCGGCCACGACGCCGGGGTCACCTACGCGGCGATGGAGCTGCTCACGGGGGAGACGCTGCGCCAGCGGCTGGCCGAAGGGGCGATTCCCCAGCGGAGGGCACTCGAGTACGGACTGCAGATTGCACAGGGCCTTTCCGCCGCGCATGAGAAAGGGATCGTCCACCGGGATTTGAAGCCCGAGAACATCTTCGTCACCTCGGAAGGGCGTGTGAAGATCCTCGACTTCGGCCTCGCCAAGGTCGCGACGGCAGATACCCGGAACACACAGTCGCCGACGGTGGCAGCTTCGACGGAGCCCGGAACGGTCATGGGCACGGTCGGTTACATGTCGCCCGAGCAGGTCCGCGGCAGGCAGGCGAATCTCCGTTCGGACATCTTTTCTTTCGGCGCCGTTCTCTACGAGATGCTCTCGGGTCAGAGGCCGTTTCGCGGCGAATCCGCGGCCGAAACCATGGCCGCCATCGCACAGAAGGATCCGCCGGATCTCGCCGAATCCACGGGCCGGTTCTCGCCTCCGATCGAGAGGATCCTGCGGCACTGCCTGGAGAAGCGACCCGAGGACCGCTTCGACACGGCACGGGACCTCGCCTTCGCTCTGGAGACGGTCGCTGGCGGCGCGATCCCGAGCAGCTCCGCGGCGCCAGTCCCCTCTTTCTCGCGTCCGGTGTCCGCGCGCCCCTTCGTCGTGGTCGGGGTCCTCGCGCTCTTGGCGGCGGCCTTTGTCGCCGGGCGGCTCTGGCGGCGCGGCTCGCCTGCTTCCGAGCGGTCGCCTCGACCTGTCTCGTTTCTCCAGATCACGGACGCGCCCGGCGTCGAGTCGACTCCCACCCTCTCTCCCGACGGGAAGAACGTCGTGTATGTCCGTGAGGCGGGGGGCCGCAAGGTCCTCTATCTGCTTCGGGTCGGGGGACGCAATCCGGTGCCGCTCACCGCGGACTCGACCGCCGACGACTGGCAGCCGGCATTTTCTCCCGACGGCGAGCGGATCGCGTTCCGGTCGGAGCGCGAGGGGGGTGGCATCTTCGTCATGGGCTCGACGGGAGAGTCCGTCAAGCGCGTGACGGATTCCGGCTACAACCCGACCTGGTCGCCGGACGGGCGCGAGCTCGCGGTGGCCGAGGGTTCCTTCTTTTTTCCGACCGATCGGGGCGGCGGGGTCCAGCGCCTCTGGGCCGTCGATCTCCAGACAGGCCGCAAACGGGAAGTCTCCCGGGTGGCCGACTGCATGCAGCCGAACTGGTCTCCGCATGGCTACCGGATCGCATGCTGGGGACTGCGAGGCGCGAGCGGCCAGCGCGACCTGTGGACGCTGGCCGCCGACGGCTCGGAGGCGGAGAAGCCGGGCGTGGATGTCACCAAGGACACCGCGCTCGACTGGAGCCCGACGTGGTCGCCGGACGGTAAATTCCTTTATTTCTCGAGCAATCGGGGCGGAACGATGAACCTGTGGCGCGTGCGGATCGACGAGAAATCCGGACGCGTGCTCGCCGAGCCGGATCCCATGACGACGCCCTCTCTCTGGAGCGGCGAGCTGAGCTTTTCGCGCGACGGCACGCGGCTCGCCTATGCCAGCCTCGACTGGCGGTCAACGCTGTTGAGAAACGGATTCGATCCGGCGTCGGAGACGGCGGTCGGACCGCCGCTGCCGTTGCTGAAGAGCACGCAGCCAATCCGTGATCACCAGCTCTCACCGGACGGGCAATGGGTCACGTTCGTTCAGACAGGTGGCCAGGAAGATCTCTTCGTTTCGCGTATGGACGGCCGGGAGTTCCGACGCTTGACCGACGACGCTTTTCGTGACCGCGGGCCAAGCTGGTCGCCGGACGGAAAGACGATCGCGTTCTACTCGGATCGCAGCGGCAGCTATCAGCTCTGGACCATCCGGCCCGACGGGAGCGGCCTCGAGCGGCTGACCGCGTTCACCGGATCAGCGAACTTCCCGGTGTGGTCCCCTGACGGAAGAGAGACAGCGACCAAGGAAATCCCCGGAGGCTGGCACATCGTCGAAATGGGATCCGCGAAGTTTCCGCGTCCGCAGCGTTTGATGCCGGCGATGGAAGGACCCGATCAGTTCTGGCCGATCTCCTGGTCCCCCGACGGACGCTCCCTGGCCGGCGTCGCCGCGCATCTGGACGGGACACTCGGTGGGGTTGTCGTCTACTCTTTTGCCGAGAACCGATTCGCGCGCGTGGAGACCAACTCCGGCCGGCAATGGAGGGTTCCGATCTGGCTTGGGGACAGCCGCCGGCTGCTGATCCGCGACAGTCATGGGGTCTCTGTGACCGACCTCGTGACGAAGCGAACGCGCCCGCTCATCACCGTGGGTGGCTACGCCATCGGTGTCAGCGTGGGAATCTCTCGTGACAACCGCTGGATCACTTACACTGAGACGGCGACCGAAGGCGACATCTGGGTGACGGAACTGCGGTGATGCTTTACGATAGCGAGTCCGATCGCGAAGAAAAAGGGGGGAAAGTGACGCGGCATCCGGCGCTCGCCGTTCCCGACCGAGTGGGTCGCGCTCTCGCGCTGCCTGGAACGGCTCCGGCCGGTTCGTCGAACTCAACAATCACCCATTCGCTTCTCCCCGAAGCCCCAACGGTTCTTGACGAAAGGATGCTACCGTGAGAATGCGCACCGGCCTTCCAGGGATCGGGATCGTGCTTCTGGCTCTGTTCGGCGGGAGGTCTTCCGCCAGCGACGGGCCCGTCCTTACGATCTCCAAGAGTGCACCCGCCTCTGTCGTCTCCGGCCAGAACCTCACTTACACGCTGACCTACGGCAACACCGGATCGGGCAACGCCACCGGAGTTGTAGTCAGCGACACGCTGCCGGCCGGCACGAGCTTCGTTTCGGTCACCGGCGGCGGGACTCTCTCCTTGGGCTCGGTGCTGTGGAACATAGGAGATTTGAATGCTGGGATGACTGCGCAGACCGTCTCCTTCACCGTCGCCGTGACAGCGACAGCCGGGACAATCAGCAACAGTGGATGCTCGATCCAGGCGAGCGGAGTCTCACCGGTCTCCGGCTCGCCGGTGACCACAACCGTGATCCCCGCGACGCAGACGACCGTGGGCAACTCCGTCCCGAACCCGAACGCCTCCGATGCCTTCCTTTTCCCGACGCCCTACACCGACGTGGATCTGGCGAGTCCGGCACAGTTCGCGGGCAGCCTGACGACTGCCACGTTCGGGTGGTCAACTTCCGGCTGCGTCTCGGCGCTGAAGATCAAATTCTTCCGCCCTTCCGGCCAGAACCTCCTTTTTCTGACAGAGCGAGGCCCCTTCGACAGTTCCCCGACGACCGTCACTCTTTCCCCGCCGGTGTCGATCCAGGCCGGGGATCTCATCGGGGTCTCGCATCTGACCAACTGCGGGAACCCGGTCGGCGCATTTCCCGGCGCTTCGGCGGGGTACATCGCCTTCGAAGGAGACGCCGCCTCGACGGTCGCGCGGTCCAGCGGTATGGCCGTCAGGAACTTCACTCTGGCGGTCCAGGCCTCGGGAGTCGCCAGTGAGAGTACGCAAGGCATCGTACCGGTCGTCGTCTCGATTCCGGGAGTGCCTCCCTCTTTCTTCAAGACCGGTTTTCAGCTGCACAACTCCACGGCCTTGACTTTCGCGGGCCGCCTGGTTTTTCACCCGCAAGGAATAGCCGGATCGGGGGCCGATCCGTCTCTCACCTTCTCTCTGGAGGCGGGCCAGACGCAGTCTTTCGACGACCTTCTTCCGGCGATGGGGCAGAACGGGCCGCGGATCGGAAGTCTCGACATCGTGATGCCGGCCGGGGCCCCTGCGCCCGTCGTCGCCGCCCGTGTTTTCAACGACGGCGGCGCCGCCGGAACCACGGGATTCACAATGGGCGCGGCCTCTTCCGACTCCATCCTCGGGGCCGGAGACCACGGAGTCCTCTTTACTCCCGCCGACACAGGACGGTTCCGGATGAACATCGGGGTTCGCAGCGGCCCCTCCGGCGCCGCGATGACCGTGACCAGACGAAACGCGGCCGGCACCGTCGTCCAGACGCTCACGAAGAGCTACCCTCCCAACTTCTTCGAACAGATCTCCGGCGTTGAGTTTCTGGCGGGCGCGTCCTTCGGCGCCAACGACTCCATCACCATCCAGGTGAACTCCGGTTCCGCGATCGTGTATGGGGCCTCGGCGGACAACACCACACAAGATCCCAGCATCCAGTTCGCCACCAAGGCCCCGTAGCGTTGGTGACTGCCAGAATTACTGCGCCGATGAATAGACTTCCATCCGTGGCGACGGCAAGCTGACTACGAAGACTGAAGAACTCGACTCGAGGCGGGTGTAACCAGGTATGAATCGATTAACGTTCGCGAGCAAGCGATACGCACCTATAGAAGTGATATGGTGGCGTCTCGACGAGAGGTCGGCGCACGATTTCCGCGTGCCGAGAACTCACGGCCACCTCAGAAGGAGTACGACATGAAGACAGCACGACTGGGGACTGTAACGGCACTCGCGATCGCCGCAGCCCTGTTGCTGACCCGCCCTGCAGGAAGCGACGAGATGCATAAGGCGGCTGCGATCACGGCCGACTCGCTCGCCTGGTCGGAGTTGTCCGCCAAGGCCTCGGGTGTCATGATCGCGACCGTGTCGGGGGACTACACCCAGGGCGCATGGGCCGGCTTCGTAAGATTCCCTGCCGGCAGCAAGTCCGGCGTCCACACTCACTCAAGCGATCTTAAGATCGTGGTGGTATCGGGCACGTTCCGCTACGGCAGTACCCCCGAGACCGAGAAGAACTACGGTGCCGGCTCCTACGTTTTCATACCGGCCAACCTCCCGCACTCGAACAGCCAGCCCGAGGGCGCGCTGCTCTATGGGGAGCAGCCCGGTAAGTTCGATAACAAGCCGGTGAAGTAGCAGGCAACGCTCGGCGTCACAGACGAAGGGTCACCGGCAGGGCCCCGCGAGAACTTCGGTTTTTCTACCGCCCTGCGGCGATCGGCTGCCTCAGTGAACGCCGAGCTTCTTTAGGAAGGCTTCCACATCCGGCTGTCCCGGTTGCAGCGCGAGGGATTGCTTCCAGAGCGCGGTCGCGCGCGCCCGGTCGTGCCGGACCTCGTAGAGGAGCGCCGCCAGCGTCTTGCATGTGAGGGGGGTGGGTTGTGCGGCAACCGATCTCTCGTAGTCGCCGATGGCGTCCTCGAGTTTCGAGGCCCGCCCGTGCGCCGCGCCCAGCATGGCCCAGAGCGAGGCCGACGTCGGTAGCGCGGCGGTGCCCTCGCGCAGGACCTCGAAGACACGGGTCTCGTCGCCCGAGGATTGGTAGTACGTCGCAAGGTCGCCGAACGCCCGCTCCTTCTCCGCGGCCGTCGTTGCCTTCGCGAGGCCGCGCCGGAAGGCCGCCTGCGCCTCGGTCATGTTCCCCTGGGCGGCGAGCGCCTTGCCGAGGTCCACCTCCAGGGACGAATCCTTGGGCCGGGCCTCGATCGCCGTACGGAAGAAGCGCGCCGCGGCGGCGGGATCGCGCCGCGCCATCGCGATGCGCCCGCGTACGCTCGAGAGCTGGGGCTCGGGGACGAGCTTCGCCGCCTGCGAGACTGCCGCTTCGGCCTCCGGCACGCGGCCCAGCTCGGCGGTGATCTCCGCCCGCTGGATGTAGATCTCTGCGAGGAAGCCCTCGGCGTCGGTCAGGCGTTCGGCCTCCGCCAGGGCGGCGAGCGCGGCGTCGGAGTGCCTCGTGGTGTCGGCGAGGCGCGCCCGCAGGATGTGGTAGAGCGGCAGCCGGTCGTCCAGGCGGGCCGCCGCGTCGAGCTCGGCGGCCGCCCGCGGCAGGTCCCCGGCGGCGAGCCCCCAGGCCGCCCGCTGAAGGCGCACGGCGCTGTCGTTGGGCTTCAGCCGGACGGCCCGGTCCAGAAGCTCGCCCGCCCGCGGCAGCTCGCCCCGTTGCGTGTAGATGCGCGCGGCGTAGACGAGAGCGCTGGCGTTGTCGGGGTCCAGCTGTACCGCCCTGCCGAATGCCTTGAGCGCGCCATCCTCGTCGCCCGAGGCCGCGCGCGCCGAGCCCTCGTTCAGGTACGAGGCCGCCGTGCGCCCCTCGTTGTCGTGGCGAAGGCCCTTCCCCGCTCCGGCCCCGGCGAGATACCCCAGCGCCGCCAACTTCTGCACGGCCTCGGCGTCGGCCTCCGCCGCGGGCGGTGTCGCGCGCTTCGGCAGCTCGGCGTACTTCTCGACCGTGCGGGTCTTGCCGAGCGCGCCCTTCTCGAATGCATCCGAGAGCGGGCGCCCGGGAAGCTCCTTCGAGAGCGGCGCGTCGAGCAGCGCCAGCGCCGTGGGCGCCACGTCGAGGACCGTGGCGCCCGAAATCGGGCCGGGCTTCACTCCCTTTCCGTGGACAAAGATGACGCCATGCAGCAGGTGCCAGAGAGGGGCCAGCCCCGTGTCGGCGCGGCCCGACGTGCGCGGCCGCTCACCGGCCTCCTTGAAGCCATGGTCGGAGACGACGAGCGTCACCGTGCGCGGGCCCGCGAGCCCCAGCAGCCCGGCCAGCACCTCGTCCTGGTACACGTAGTAGCGGTCCACGGTAGACGAGAACGCAGCGAAGTCCTGGTCCGACACGTCGGGACGGCGCGGCGGCGCGTCCTCCATGAAGAGGTGGCCGCAGGCGTCGATGCCTTCGAAATAGACGGCCAATATGTCGGTCGAAAAGCGCTTCTCGAGGGCCGGGGCCATCTTCCGGTAGAACTCGCTGGTGGCGTGAATCTTGGCCAGCTCCTCCAGCCGCCTGGCGCCGTCGGCGGTGAGAGGCGCGTTGGGATTCCCGAGGAAGCGTCTCTTCGTGGCGGCGAGGTCCGGGGCCGGCTCGCCCAGCTCCTTGCGGAGCTCGGCCGCGAGGCTCTCCGGGTAGGTCGCGCCCTGCGTGGCGCGGGCGCTCTTCACCTGGTGGAACGCGAGGCGATCCGAGACGGTGAAGCCCCTGACCTCCTCCGCGGGGTAGGACGCATACCAGCCGATGAAGCCCGAGGTCCGGCCGTACGTGCTCGCGAGATTCCAGAGCGCGGGGACCCGGCGGCGGGTCGAGGTGATGGGGGTGGGCTTGCCGTCCGGCGTGATCTCCACGAAATCGAAGACGCCGTGGTCCTGCGGACGCCGGCCCGTGGCGATGGAGGTCCATACAAGGGGTGACAGGAGCGGCTCGACCGAGCGTAACGGCCCCCAGGCGCCCTCCCGCTTGAGGCGGGCAAACGTGGGGAGCTTTCCCTCCTGGACGAGCCGATCCACGATACGCATGTCGGCACCGTCGAGGCCGATGAGGAGGACGCGCGGGCCCTCGCCGGCGCCGGCCGCCCCCTTCATCGCCCCGGTTATCCCAAGGAGCGCCGCCAGCGCGAGCCCGACGGGCCGGAAAGGTGCCATTCAGCTATTTATTTTATGCCGCCCCTGTCGGTAGCACGTCAGCCGATCTGCCCACCAATCGCCCGATCAACTCCTCCCTTCATCGCCCACTCCAACGCCCGGCCCGGATCTCCATCGGCACCGCCAGGCGCATAAAACCCCATCCAGATTCATGACCCTGGACCGGACGCTTCACTGCTCCTGGCTCGGACACTTCACGTGCAGAGAACACTTAGACTTTAGTCCGGCTTGACAGGACTGAATCGCCGGGGATAGCGTCCGGCAAAGTGCTGTCTCATAATTCAAGCCAGCCGTCTCACGCGAGAAAAAAGGAGGCCAGATGAAGGCAAGAGGAGCAATCGTTGGAGTAACCGCCCTCGCCTTGGTGGGAGGGCTATGTCTATCGGCCTCTGCCGCGGCCGCGCCAACTGCGAAGGCCAAAGCCAAGAAGCCGGCGGCCGCGAAGACCGCCTGTACTCCGGAGAAGGCAGCGCTTGCCCGGAAGAGCAAGACATCCATCCTGCGGCGGCTGATGGAGAAGATGGAGCGCGCCACTCGCGGGGACGGATTTGCGAACGAAGGAGACCGTTGGAACGAGTGGTTCTACGGCCAGCGCAAGTACCCCGCCACCACCCTTCCGCCCGATGCCATCGGCAAGGCGCTCCGGGCGGCCAAGCGCAACAACACTCCGAAGCTACAGACGGGAACCGCGTCAGCCGGCGCGGCCGGAAAATCCAAAGCCACGGCAGCATTGGTCGTCCCGAGCTGGGTGGCTCTCGGCCCCTCCCAGATCCCGGGCGGTCAGACCGACACCAGTCTGGGCGGTGGCCCGAACCCATTCGCGGCTGGCACGGTGAGCGGCCGCGTCTCGGCCATCGCAGTCGACCCGACCGACCCCAACACCGTCTACTGCGGCGGCGCCCAGGGCGGCGTCTGGAAGACAACGAACGCGCTCGCCCCTAGCCCCACGTGGACACCGATCAGCGATTTCGAGGCGTCCCTGGCAATCGGCGACATCGCGATCGACCCCGTTGACCACAACATCATCTACGTCGGCACCGGCGAGGCGAACGGCTCCTGCGACTCGTACTTCGGGCAGGGAATCCTTCGCTCCACCGACGGCGGCAGCACCTGGACGCTCTTGAACGGCGGCGGGTTCTTCACGAGCGAGGCGATCTCGCGCATCGTCATCGATCCCGCGACGGCCGGCTCGGCCACCTCGACCACTCTCTGGGCCTCCACGGTGCTGGGCTTCTTCGCCTCCGGCACCGAGGACTGCAACATCCCGCCCGGCGCCTATAACGGTGCGCTCTTCCGCTCCACCGACAGCGGCGCGACGTGGCAAGTTCAGGATGTTCCGACTGGCGCCGCGGGTTCGGCTCGCATCCACGACATGGCGCTCGACCCGGCCGATTCGAACGTCCTCTACGTCGCCGTGCGCGGTTTCCCCGAGGCCACCGGCGGCATCTGGCGGTCCAACAACGCCCTCGACGTGCACCCGAAGTTCAACAAGGTCGACACGAAGTTCGCGAACACGCTCCTGGCCAGCCCTCCGATCCGCCGCATCACGCTCGGCATCGGCCACGAGCCGACGCCCCCCCTGGAGAGGACGCTCTACGCAGCACTCAGCGGCTCGGACTCCACCCTCTGGGGCTTCTACAAGTCCACGAACGGCGGCGCCACCTGGGCGCACGTCGACGCCGGCAAGAACGGACAGGCCAAGGTGCTGGGCACCACCGTCACCCGGAAGAACGGCCCGTCGTTCACGTCGTCCATGGTGGGCCACCGCATCGTCCTCGACAACCGGTACTCGCGGCGCGTCACCTCGGTGACGAGCCCCGACACGCTCAAGCTCAATGCCACGACGGTTGGGGTGACGACGCAGATGACTTGGTCCGTGGCGTCGTATCCGCGCTACTGCGAGGGTCAGTGCTTCTATGACATGACAATCGGCGTGGACCCGGCCGATCCCACCGCGAACACGGTCTATGTTGGCGGCAGTCCGAACGGCTTCAACGCGGACACCTCCGGCGTGCCGGGCGGCCACTACGTGTGGCGCTCGACGGACGGCGGCAACACGTGGCGGGCGATCTCCCAGGGCAACAGCTTTACGAACGGCCTCCACACCGACGACCACGCCATCGCGTTCGACACCAGCGTGAGCCCGAGCCGTGTCTACGACGGTAACGATGGAGGCATCTGGAGCTCCGACGACCAGGGCGTCTCCTGGAAGAACCTGAACACGAACATCGCGATCACACAGTTCCAGGGCCTGGCGCTCACCGCCGCAAACACGGATCTCGTTCTGGGCGGCACACAGGACAACGGCTCGAACCTGCTGAACTACGCAGCCGGCGGCGTGCCCCCGCCCGCCTGGTTCCACACCGACTTCGGCGACGGCGGCCAGGCGGTCATCGACCAGGGCAACGCGGATCGGATGTTCCACACGTATTTCAACCAGTCCTTCAACTTCTACGGTCCGGCGCGGACCTTCCCCACCGCCGGCCTGCCCGGCTCGTGGCCGTTCGCCGGATGCTACTTCGGCTATGGCCCGCAGTATTACAACGGGCTGGGCACCTGCACGGACCCTGTCTCCTTCTACGCCCCGTTGACCTCCAACCCGTCCTTCGCTCCCGACGTCATCTACTTCGGCACGGACAGGGTGTACCGCTCGCCCAGCCCGCAGCCAACGCTCTTCGGCCTCACCTCGTGGACGGCGGTCAGCCCGGCGCTCACGTCGGGCTTCGTCTCCGCGATCGGCGTCTTCAACGGCACCGTCGCGGGCAAGGAAGTCGTCTATTCGGGCAGCGCTCGCGGCGAGCTCTCGGTTTCCTTCAATGTGGATCCAGCCGGGGTGGGCACCACATGGACCAACATCTCGGCGGGGCTGCCTCCTCGCTTCGTGTCCGAGATCGAGGTCGACTCCTCGGACCCCACCGGCAACACGGCCTACGCCACGTTCTCCGGCTTCAACGGCAACTCGCCCGGCCACCCAGGCCACGCCTTTAAGACGACGGACGGCGCCACCTGGACCAACATCAGCGGCGACCTGCCGGACATCCCCGCGACGTGCATCGCGCTCAATGGCAGCTCGATCTACGTCGGCACCGACATCGGCGTCTTCCAGAGCGACGACGGCGGCGCGCATTGGGTCTTCCTGGACAACGGTCTGCCGCACGTCGCGGTGTTCGGCCTCGACAGGAACCTGGGCAACGGCGACATCGTCGCCTCCACGCACGGACGCGGCATGTTCAAGCTCGTTCGCTAAACAAGACCATCGCGGGGGCGCTCGCGCCCCCGCTTTTTTCTCCGCACGGCCCCGCTCAAATTGCTTCGAGACAGACACTACGGTCGTCGGTGAGCCCGGTAACGGGAAGACGCGGCGCGGAAACTCTGCTTGTTATGTCAGAACTGACGTAAGACCACGTCGCCGCAGGCCTCGATCCAGGCTGTACCGGCCCGCCCCGTGCGCAGCAATGAAGAGAAAGGCGAAGCAGAACGCGACGGCCAGCTCCCCTTTGTTCTCAATCGGCCAGAAGCCGTGCGGGGCGTGGCTCTTGAAGTAGGCGACTGCCATCTCGCCGGAGGCGACGATTGCGGCGAGCCTCGTGAACAGCCCGACCGTGATCAGGAGCCCGCCGCCGAATTCTATGATGCCGGCAACCAGCATCATGGGCACTCCTGTCGCCGCGTGTCCGCCGAACATCCCGAAGAGCTTCTGGGCGCCGTGACAGGCAAACAGCAGCCCGAGGACGAATCGCATCAAAGAAAACGTGACCTCCGAAAACCGTCCGGGTCCGAACATGCCATCCCTCCCTCGTCGCGGCCCGATCCGCGGGACCGCAGGAATCGTGCCATTGCGGAG
>WNGF01014406.1_pt1 | contig 12569 bp, 7 predicted proteins | sample 5400641 | NCBI WGS metagenome assembly WNGF01 (sample SAMN13153371, study PRJNA577476) | soil metagenome | isolation source: 80 cm soil or saprolite under grassland replicate 2 | place: USA:California | collected 2016-06-15
CGCTCTACACTTGTCACCGCAAACTTTCTTGACGAGAAGCTGTCAAAGGTGATGAAAGAGTTAGGCTGAAGGAACCTATGAGAAGCGCAAAAAATGACGAGCGGGGGCAAGCCCGCCTTCCTCACCCTGAGACTATTAGGACTTAATGTCATGCAGGTTGAAAGTCTTTCAACAGTAGCGGGGGCAAAACTCTCGCTTCATCACGAACGCATTTCCACTCGCTATTGCGCGTTCTGAAAAGGTGAAATCCATGCAGTGGCTTCAAAATGCAAATCAAACAACGAAGGCCCTGGTTCTTCTCACATCTCTCCTGATCGCATCATTTTCTGATGGAAATACAGCCCAGCAACCAGCGCGTGATGTCTCGAAAGCACAGGCCCGTCCTTCACGCGAATGGGTACGCGATGGCGTTGTCTATGAAATCTATCCGCGCGCGTTTTCGTCACAAGGAAACTTCAACGGCATCACCGCCCGGCTCGACAATCTGAAGGACCTCGGCGTGAACATACTCTGGCTGATGCCAATCCATCCTATCGGTCAGGAAAAGAAAAAGGGAACTATCGGCAGTCCTTACGCGGTGCGCGACTATTACGGGATCAATCCGGACTATGGCACTAAAGAAGATTTCAAAGACCTTGTTACCGAGGCGCATCGACGAGGGATGAAAATTATTATCGACATCGTCGCGAATCACACATCGTGGGACAGCGTGATGATGAAGTGGCCGGAATTTTACGAACACGACGCCAGTGGCCGCATCACGTATCCGCATGATTGGAGCGACGTCGCGGAGCTCAATTACGGGAACCGGCAATTGCGACAATACATGACGGACATGCTGAAGTATTGGATTCGCGAGTTTGACCTTGATGGGTTTCGTTGCGACGTTGCTGAAGAAGTGCCAACCGATTTCTGGGAAAACGCGCGCGCGGAGTTGGACAAAATCAAACCTGACATCGTGATGCTTGCTGAAGGACACAAAGCCGAATTGCTGCTGAAAGCTTTTGACTTTGATTACTCGTGGCCGATTCACAGCGTCTTGACCAATTTAGTCCAGGGGCGGGGCCGCGCTTCCGATTTACGAGCGGAATGGGACAAGGAATTCAGCGAGTGGCCGCGTGGGTCGCTGCACCTGCGCTTCTCTGATAATCATGACGAACGGCGGGCCATCGCGCGCTTTGGCGAACCCGGTGCGTTGGCGTCATCGGCGTTGATGTTTACGCTCGACGGCGTGCCGCTTCTGTATAACGGTATGGAAGTTGGGGACACGACTGAATCCGGCGCGCCGGCGCTGTTTGAAAAATTGCCGATCTTCTGGCCCATCGCCGAAAGAAGGCCCGAGTTTCCGCGCTTTTATAAACAAATGATGGAGCTGCGTCGATCGAGCAATGCGCTCAGACGCGGCGCACTCGAGTGGCTACCCAATTCTGACGAATCACGCGTATTGACTTATTTACGCCGCACAAAAGGCGAAGAGGTCCTGGTAGCGATTAATCTTTCGAACCGTCCGTTTGCCGGAGCTGTGAAGTCAACAGCTCTACAGGGCTTCGTCGATGTGACGCCAGACGTTGGGGCGCCGTTGCCGCCCGACGCGCCCGCTCCGGCGCGCGCCGCAAGAAAACGGACGGTGGAGCTGCCGGTGTTGTCGCTTGATGCCTGGGGTTATCGAATTTTCCGACGCAGCTTGCCTTAGGTCGATTCACGTTTAAAGTGCAACTGCTATTCAGTAGGAAGGTTTGTGGTAGTTCTCTCATTCACACCTGGCTTCAGAGACCGTGTGAAAACTTTGCGTTGCCAGGTCATGAGGTCAGTACCACCTCGCGGTAGCGGGTGGGTCCGTCCCTTGCGAGCGAAATCGCTTCCGCTAAACCGAATAAACCGCTGAATCTATCGCTTGTGCAGGGCCAACCCACCCGCTACCAGCCAGGTGTTAATTGAGTGTAACAGGATCATCTGTGAGAAAACCCTTGCGTTGCACTTCGAACTTGAATTCGCAACAAAGAATTGTCGTAATTAGTTTGCTTTCCATCACTCGATTAGGCAGCCCTTCGGATACGCTGGATAATGACTTCGCGGCGCATGCGGTGCGGTAACAAGCCTATCCTGGTCATCGCGCGGGGTATCTCAGCGTTCTTCATAAACCAGCGCCAGACGTTACCTGTCCGTGCGTTCTCCGCGCTCAATAAAATTATGCCCACGTTAATCCCAATCACATCGCTATCGACCGCGCAGGGTCACAACAGAGATTTCCGGAGTGAACATCAGTGAGCCGCCTGCGGCAGAAGGAACCAGGGTGCCGTCGATGTCGGGATCGCGCGGCGGTCCACCCCAGGCAAGATAACCCTTTGCACTATCGGAAGCCGTGATACCCCAGACATTTGGCCCAAAGGCCGGGAACTCGCGCGCGAGATTGATACAGAAGGCGCGATGCGCGAGAGTGGCTTTGATGGAATTGTCAAAGTAGTCAATCCGGTCGCCTCTGGTTTCGCGCCGGTTGCGGTAGTCGATCCACGCGTGCGCATATTGATGCATGAAGAGAGGCACGCTAATCGTGGTGAAATAAGGATACTCTTCATAGCGATAGCGATCGCGCCAAAACGCATACCAGGACGCAGCAGAAATAGGATGCGTCGGCGAGCCGATTGCCAACAGGTAGAGAATGGTGTCTTCGCTGTAAGTGTCCCAGCGAGGTTTTAGGAATCCTGACTCCGGTTTCCAGCCGTGCGACAAAAGCTGCGGATGACCATTTAGCATCCAACGAAAATCCATGCGCTCGTAAATCTTCGTGGCGAAGTCGACTATCTCTCGGTCCTCTCGAAAATATTGGCGCGCGGTTAGCACGCCACCCAGCAGCAAGGCGGTATCAATTGAAGAAACTTCGCTCTTCCATCGTCTCTCGCCAGTCGTGGCATCAAGCCAATGATAAAACCAGCCATGTTCCTGGAAGGCCCTGGTCGCAAAGAAGCGCAGCGTATTAAGTGTGCGTTCCTGCGCCTGACTTCGCGAGATCCAGCTGCGTTCGGCGGCAATACAAAGCGCCGTCAAACCAAAACCCGTCGCGGCAATGCTCGCAACGTTGCGATGATTCTCATCCAGAGGCGATCCGTCTATTCGTGCGCGGTCCGGCACCAAACCCGTTTGCGGATTAGCCTGTTCCCAAAAATAATTGAAGGAACGGTGCTGGAGGTCTTCGAGGAATAGCTCGTCTTCGCGTGAGAATTCTTTGACAGTTTGGCGGCCCTGGAGACCGACTGTCGTCGAAAGTGGAGGCTGTGTGACTACCGAAGTGAAGGAGCCTAGCAGAAACAGGACTGCGAGAATCAGGCGCAAACAAGAGAATAGCTCACCTTGGACTGGGTTCATTTTCTATGCTGCCCTAATGGCGAGACCCGCAAACACAACTCAAGTCAGCGAGTCTCACAGGTTGGGAAGGGGTGGTTTACCCCCGCTCGATGCCACTCAACCTGAGCGGGGGCAAGCCCGCCTTCCCGACCATGAGACTTTCTTTCTTGAATCTGCTCTGGTTCTTTGTGCCTCTGTAGCCTACTTCCCTTAACGCTTCTCAACCTCAAACGCTGCCTCCAGCAGATCCTCAGAATTTGGTCCAACCATCACTTTGAACTCTCCCGGCTCAACTGTAAAACGCATCTGCTGATTCCAGAACCCCAATTCAGCCGAAGTTAGTACAAACTTCACTTGCCTTTTCTCGCCGGGCTGAAGTGTGAGTCGCTGAAACCCTTTAAGCTCTTTTACGGGCCGACTCACGCTAGCAGCCGTATCACGAATGTAGAGCTGAACTACCTCGTCTCCCGCTCGTCTCCCTTTGTTCTCGACGTCGGCGCTCACTGTTAACTTACCGTTCAATGGAATACGCTGCGCGCTGACTTGTAGATTCGTAATCTTAAACTGCGTATAGCTAAGGCCGTAGCCGAAAGGGAAGAGCGGTGTCCAGGCAACGTCCAGGTACTTTGACGTGTACTTGTTATTTGTATCCGGTGGTCGACCTGTATTCATGTGATTGTAGTAAAGCGGAATCTGTCCGACAGAGCGCGGAAAAGTGACCGGTAACTTTCCGCCGGGATTGACATCCCCGAAGAGTACATCGGCAATCGCGTTACCTGCCTGACTACCGGCGAACCAGGTTTCCAGGATTGCAGGAGAGTTTTCCGCGAGCCAGTTGATTGTTAACGCGCGACCATTCATCAGAACAACAACGATGGGCTTGCCTGCAGCCTGCACGGCCTTTATCAAATCCAACTGGCGGCCCGGTAGATCGAGCGAGCTGCGCGACGCTGCTTCGCCGCTCATGTCCGCCGATTCGCCCACGGCTATGATGGCAACATCTGAATCTCTGGCGGCACGCAGCGCTGCTTCAAAACCGTCGGCGCTGTCACATCTGACCTCACATCCTTTCGCGTAGTTGATTTTTGTTTGCGGGACTTTTTCTTTGAGTCCCTGGACCAGCGTCACGGCATCTTCCGGCTTGCCGTCACCGTTCCACGATCCGAGCATGTCGACTCGGCTGTCCGCCAGGGGTCCGATCAAAGCGATTGACCGGAGATGTTTGTCCAAAGGCAGGACGTCGTGGTCATTCTTTAGCAGGACTATTGAACGCGCAGCAATTTCCCGCGCCGCTGCGACACTCGCGCTATTGAAGATCGCACTGCGTTCCTGGGCTTCATCCACGTACGGCTTATCGAAAAGACCAAGACGAAACTTGATACGCAGAATGCGTCGAACGGCTTCATCTATGGTTGGCTGAGAAAGCTTGCGCTCCTTAATGAGCTCGCCTGCGTGTTTGTTGTAAAGGCGGCTAACCATTTCCATATCCACGCCGGCGTTAAGTGCCTCGCGCGCAGCGTCAGCACCTTTTGCCGCGACGCCGTGTTTGATCAGTTCTTCGACGGATGTATAGTCGCTAACTACAAAGCCATCGAACTTCCACTCGCCGCGCAGTACTTGCGTGAGTGTGAAGGGATTGGCGGAAGAAGGAACGCCGTTGAGATCATTGAAAGCGCTCATGAAGGTGCCCACGCCGGCATCCACGGCGGCTTTGAAAGGAGGAAAATAAACTTCGCGCAAACTTCTCTCCGAAACGTCCGTTGTGTTGTAGTCACGACCGGCTTCGGCCGCGCCATAAGCAACCCAGTGCTTGGCACAGGCAACGATCTTGTCTCTGGCGCTGTAATCACTACCCTGGAATCCGCGAACGCGCGCGCGAGCCATCGCCGAACCGAGATATGGATCTTCACCTGAGCCCTCTGCAATCCTGCCCCAGCGCGGGTCGCGCGCGATATCAACCATCGGCGCGAAAGTCCAGTGCACGCCGGCAGCTCTCGCTTCTGCCGCAGCTATGCCGGCAGCGCGTTCTACTGAGGCGGGGTCCCAGCTCGCGGCTTCGCCCAGCGGAATAGGAAAGATGGTGCGATAACCGTGAATTACATCGAAGCCGAAGATGAGCGGAATCTTCAGACGCGACTCGGTCACCGCGGTTCGCTGGAGTTCATTAGTTCGTTGAGCGCCGCGCACGTTCAGAGTTGAACCAAGCTTGCCCTGGCGCACCAGCTGAAGATGTTCGGGCCGGAAGTTACCATTCGCTTCTCCGTCGAGTTGCTGTAGCTGGCCAAGTTTCTCTTCCAGCGTCATCTTTGCGAGCAGGACATCTATTCGCTGTTCGATGTTTGCCTGGGGCTGGGATGCTGCAGCAGGTATGAGCAACGCAATAAGCGCCAGACAGAGAAATAGTCTCGTTATCTTTGCAACTCTCATTTTCACATCCTTATCACAGTTGAGTTATCGAGCGGGAAGATTAGGGCGGCAAGCAGAAGAAAAGGCGCGAACGAAGTTAAGGGTTCACCTCGTTCGCGCCCGAAATCGCAGTCAGTTAAAATCTTAATCGCCCTTGAAACTCGACCACACGACCCGCCAAACCACTCGTGGAACGCCCGAAGTTACCAGTGTTTTGAATGTCCGTACTGGGACTTACCTGCCCGATAGGAGCGAGGTTAAGCCTGTTGAAGATGTTGAAAAAGTTAGCACGGACCTCAAAGTTAGACGTTTCACTTAGAAATCCTGGCAGCCCGATTGTCTTCGCCACGCTCATATCCACGCTGAAATAGTTTGGTCCGCGGAACGAGTTACGGCCAATACCCGCCGGACCGTTGCCAGTAATAATGAAGTAGTCTGGTCCTCCATTCGGGTGACTTGAGTTGCGCGGGAAAATCCCATTGATGAAGTCCTGGTTCCCCGGATTCTCTATCGCTCCACCTAAGTAGGCGAGCGGGCGATCAGGCCTGAATCCATCTCCACTAAGGTCAGTGGCTTCATCGCCAAACACGGAGGGTGTCCAGGGGAAACCAGAATGAGCGGTCAGAATGCCATCTATCTCAAAACCACCTAACAACTCGCCGAGTGCTCCCTTATTACCAGCAAAGAACGGCAAGTTATAAAGTCCTGACAACACGAGGTTGTGACGGACGTCATAATCTGATGGTCCGCGATTTAGACCAGGAATGCTCGGATCAGTTTGCTGCGCGCCAAGTTCGAAGGATTGAGTGTCGATGCTTTTGCCGAAAGTGTAATTCCCGTCGAACGTAAATCCCTTCGAGAAGTTGCGGGTTAGTCGCACGACCAGCGCGTTGTAGTTTGCATTCACATCGGGCAGACGGAAGAGGAGGCGTGAAAAAAGAGCGTTACCTGTCGCGTGCGGCGCGCTGCACGTTGGATTCGTCGACCCGCATGGCTGCCCATTGCTACCGACATTCTGGAAACGATCACGGTTCCGATCAAACGTATCACCCGGATAGTATCTGTTGAGATCAACTGTACGGACTAACTTGTGGCTGCTGCTGCCCATATAGGTTGCCGAGGCCACGAGACGGAACGGAAGGCTGTACTGGGCCTCCAGGGAATAGTTGTACACGTAGGGTGTTGGGACGTGTGGGGGAGTTCCGACAACGTCGACTAGCACGCCTCGGATGGCCCCGGTGGCGGGGTCGAATTTATTTACGAAGGCCGGATTTATCGGAAAACTAAACGGGGAGTTGCTAGCGCCAAAGGCGTAAAGGATCGGTTGGGCGGTCGGATTGCCTATGTCATTGCAGCAAAGAAAACCGCTTGCGGCAAATGGCGGATTGAAACGACTGTCCGAAAAGATGTTGTCGTAGAGACGGTTGTAGCTGATACCGAAACCGCCGCGTAACACCGCTTTGTCATGAAACATCTCGGGGCTATACGCAAAGCCGATTCGAGGTCCAAAGTTTTTCTTACTCGCTGAGAAAAGTTGATCGGGGGTCACCGCTACCCGCCCGTTCACGATTCCCGTTAGTCCCTCACCGGGCAGGATATAGTTGCTCAGACGATCCTGTTTCTCTTTGAATGGGGTGAAGTACTCATAGCGCAAACCCAGGTTGAGTGTAAGATTGGGACGAAATTTCCAGTCATCCTGGACGAAGATGGCATATGCATTCGTGCGAAAATAACGCTGGCCGTTGACGGGACCGCCGGTAATTGGGTCAAAGTCAACCTGCTCGAGTTGAGGCGCATCATTGGCGAAATTCCAGAATCCCGCAAACTGGTAGAGCGGACGCGAGCCGCCAGAGAGATTGTTATTGTCCTGCTCCCTGCGGATCTCACCGCCCAGCTTCACGGACTGGTTGCCCATGGCTTTCGTCAGGGTGTCGCGAAACTCATAGGTATTCTGAGCAAAGATACCCGGCGTTGTGGCGGCGCGATTAGCTCCAATGCTCATACAGCATCGCACCGGGGTGTCGAAGTCGAAAATGTTGAATTGCGGGATGCCAAAATTAGCCGTTTGCGTGTTGGCAACCTGGTTGAAAGCAAAGCGAGTAAAGTTCCCGCGCGCTTCGTTCAACGTTGTCGGAGAGATAGTTCGAATCCAGGTCACAGTCACGGCATCATTGAGAGGGTTGAACGGTATGTCGCCGATCGGTCGCCCGTTAGACGCGCCGCCAAGACTGTTCTGCTTGGTAAAATATGTGCTCACGGCATACTGGTTCTTCCCTCGGTTGAAATCCAAACGCACGTTGTACTGCTGACCGCGAGTCTGGCTCGGCACCAATAGGTCAGCAAACTGAATGTCGGGAATACCATCGAGGCCGCCGCCGGCCTGGTTGCTGCCATCAATCACGGTATTGAATCCGTAATAAGCGCCCGTCGGCCTGCTCAGGTTTAGGGATCCAAAATCAAGACCTCCGGGAAGTTGCTGGCAAACAGATCCTGGAGGAAGGCCCGGGCATGTTGTCGACCTTAGACCGGCAATGCGAGGCGCAATGCCCGGAGTGCCGAACAATCTGGCCGCCAGGCTATTGGGTCTGTTAGCAATAATGTAACTCCGAAAAGCTGACGTTTCGATGGGCTGATTGAAACTCACGCTAGACAAATTCTCGCGGAGACCTTCAAAGGAAAAGAAGAAGAACTGGCGATCCTTGCCGCTGTAGTAGGATTTCCCACCCTCACCGAACCGCGGCAAGTAAAGTGGCCCACCGACACTTCCCCCATAGTTACGAAAGGCCCGGTTGACGCGCCCAGTGGCTTGTGTAGAACCTGGGAACTTATTAACGGCATTCAACCCGGGCGAGTCATATTTGAAGAACGCGCTACCGTGGTATTGGTTCGTACCATTTTGGGAGACAACCTCGATCTGTGCTCCTGAGTTACGTCCGACCTCGGCTGTATAAGTGCTCGAGAGAATACGTACTTCCTTGACCGACTCCTGGTTAGGAGTTATCACCGCGGCGCCGCCCCAGCCGAGGCTGTTCACGCTGACACCATCAACCTGATAATTGTTAGAAGTCACCCGCTGCCCGTTAGCGGAAACTTGGACTTGGTTCTCAGTCTGAAAAACTGAAGTATTCGAACCACCCGGACCTGTACTCTGCCCGCCCAAATTAACAGCGTTTCCATTTGAACTGCGAGAACTGTCCCCAATGATTCCTGGTGTTAACCGGAGCAGTTCGTAAGGATCTCGGCCGAACTGCGGCAGGCTGCGAACTTCCTGTGTAGTTATACCTCGCCTTTCATTGGCGTTCTCAGTCTCGAGCTGCGCTTCGCCCTCTGAAGTGACCGTTACACTCGCGGCAACGTCACCTGGTTCCAACTCCACATCAAGACCGCGCACTGTCTCGGCATTGACTGCCAGATCGTCGAAGATCTTTTGTTTGTAACCGGCTTTTTCAACAGTGAGCTTGTACTGGCCGGGTGCCAAACCGGAGAGTCGGTAGAATCCCTCCGGGCTGCTCGTGGTGTCCTGAGTCTTGCCGGTTTCCTTACTGGTAAGAGTGATCTTCGCTTCCGGTACCAGACCCCCGCCGGAGTCAGATACCGTACCCTGAATGCCCGCTTTGAATTGAGCCTGGGCTGTTACCATTGCCGCCAACAGAACGAGCCCGCAGACCATGACGCGGAGCAAAGTAAACCTGATATCTTTCATTAGAACGCCCTCCTGAAGGCCACCGAGATTTTTGCAGTGCTAACGCATTACAGCCGTAACGCAGATGGAGCTAATAGAAGAGTCACTCAGTCGAGAGTCGACTCTTATTTCTGGGGAGCAACCTGGTAACGCTTGGCGTACACGAGTCCAGGGAATGGGTCTCTGTGCGCGCACAAGCGAAGATTTGATAGAGATTTAATAACACCGAAAAGCGAAAACTTCAATATATTTCGCGGGCAGACTCTGGTAAGCTGTCGCCTCAATCTGGCGGTATCTTTTTGCAGACTTCGGCACTGGCTATAACTGCTGGCCGTCTCCGAAAATGGTAGTTCAGAAATGGCGGCGTCTGGCTGTCAAGATGCTCGCGACGCAATCGCACGCGAAGAGCAGGTGCGCGGACAATAGCGTCAACTTTTATTGTTCTAACCAATCTTGCAAGGGAGAAAAGTATTCAATGCGACGTTCAACTTCCATAGTTCTCTTGTTTCTTTTCACTCTTCTCGCCGGCTCCTGCGTATCCGGCACAAAAACAGATAACGGTGGCGCAAGGAAAACCAAGGGCCCGAATGAGCCAGTCAAGATTGGTTTCTCGATGGACACTTTGAAGGAAGAGCGCTGGCAGCGGGACAAGGATCTGGTCGAGAAGCATTGCAGGGAAATCGGCGCTGAACTAAACGTGCAGGTCGCCAATGGAAGCGACAGTGAACAGATCAAACAGGCCGAGAACATGTTGACGCAGGGCATTGACGTCCTCATCGTCGCCCCACACAACGGAGATATCGCAGCGTCGATTGTCGAGGCAGCGCATAGGCAAAACGTTCCAGTGATCTCCTACGATCGCCTGATCAAAAATTCAGACGTCGATCTGTACATCTCCCACCAGGTTGTAAAGATGGGTGAAATGCAAGCGCAATATTTGCTGGACCATGTCAACAAGAAGCCGGCCAACTTTGTAATCGTCGGCGGTTCGCCTACCGACAATAATGCACTGCTTTTGCACCCAATCAGGTCGATGCCGTGGTCGCCTCAAACGACGGCACCGCGCGCGGAGCTGTTCAAGCACTCGAGGGTCAAAACCTGGCGGGTAAGGTTTTGGTCTCCGGCCAGGATGCGGATCTGGCATCGCTAAAGCTCATTGTCGAAGGCAAACAAACGATGACAATCTACAAACCAATCCAACCGCTTGCCTACGGAGCCGTAGATGCTGCGGTGAAGCTTGCGCGCGGCGAAAAGGTGGATACTACGCAAACTATCGACAACGCCTTCAAGAAAGTTCCATCCATGCTCCTTGAACCGATTGCTGTCGATAGAAACAATCTTTTGAGCAGCGTAGTTAAAGATGGCTACCACACGCTTGAAGAGATCTGTGCCGGGCTGCCACCAGACAAGTGTCTCAAGCAGTAGACAGTCGGCACTGGGCAGTCGGCAGTCGGAAGATTTTCCATATGTCATTTATCATTTTTCATCTGCCATTTACGGATCCCGGAAGTAGGAGATCATGATTTTCCATTAATGGTTTTCAATTGTCGCCGTCATTTCAAAGCGTAATCAGCACCGTCAATGTCAGATGAGAAATGGTGGATTCAAGTTTGAAGTGCAAGTGCATATTCAGTCGAAAAAGATTGGGGTACTTCTCTCTCATTAACACCTGGCTTCAGCCAGGTGAACCGGGATACGCAACTAATTCTGAAACCGTTTAAACGGTTTCTCACTTGTGCTTAAGCTGCAATCACCTGGCTGAAGCCAGGTGTTAATGAGAGCTAACAGCATCATCTGAGAAAAAACTTGCGTTGAACTTCCAGGTTGAGTTCGCGAATGATAAATGACATATGGAAAATATTTCAGGGGAGTTCCATGTAACCCTGGAGTTAGACGAAGAACCAAAGACCAAAAACCAAAGACCAAAGACCAAAGACCAAAATGCCCACTGCCGAACCATTCTTAGAAATGAGGAACATCACCAAGATTTTTCCGGGCGTTCGCGCGCTTGACGGCGTCAGCTTGGATTTACAGAGGGGCGAGATTCATGCGTTGGTTGGTGAAAACGGCGCCGGGAAATCGACGTTGATGAAAATCCTCGGCGGCGTCTATCCTCACCCGCACTACGGCGGCGAGATTTTCATTGAAGGAGACATCCAACAATTCACTGGTGTGCGAGACGCAGAGAAAGCTGGAATCGCAGTTATTTACCAGGAGCTATCGTTGGTGAGAGAGATGACCGTCGGGGAAAACATTTTTCTCGGGCGGGAACCGCGCAAGCTGGGCGTGATTCGCTGGGAAGAACTTTATCGCCGAGCGCGCGAGTTGCTTGATGACCTCCACTTGCAGATCGATCCCCACACACTCATTCGCAGCCTTGGCATTGGCCAACAGCAGTTGGTAGAGATAGCTAAGGCGCTCTCTCAGGACGCCCGGATCCTGGTGCTTGACGAACCGACCGCAGCTCTAACCGACAGCGAGGTCGAGACCCTGTTTGGCATTCTAAATAAGCTACGGACTCGCGGCGTCGGAATGATCTACATCTCGCATAAGCTGGATGAAGTGTTCCGGATCAGCGATCGCATCACGGTTTTGCGAGACGGGAAAACTGTCGGCACTAACGCCAGGAGCGAGTGGACCGAACCACAGATCATCGCGCGCATGGTGGGGCGGGAAGTGGGCGACATTTTTCCCGTGATGGACCATACCCAGGGCGAGGTTGTATTTGCTATAGAAAATGTGTCAGTAGAGGACCCGGCGGTGACCGGTAAAAAGCTGGTCGATGATGTCAGCTTCTCAGTTAGACGAGGAGAAGTTTTGGGAATTGCCGGTTTGATGGGCGCCGGCCGCAGCGACTTGCTGATGGCGATTTTTGGAGCACATGCCGGTCGGGTCACAGGCAAGATCAAGCTCGCGGGGCGGCGTATTCATATCAGCAGTCCCGCAGACGCAATTAAGCAGGGCATCGGTTTTGTTACTGAAGATCGGAAGCGTTTTGGCCTGGTGTTGGATCAAACCATTCTCAACAACATGACCCTCGCCGGCTTGCGAAGAATCTCGGGACGCTTCATTACCAGCATCGATGCGGAGTCGGCAGCCGGCGAACGAGCGATGAAGGACCTGCGCGTCAAGGCCAATT
>WNGF01008000.1_pt1 | contig 12568 bp, 12 predicted proteins | sample 5400641 | NCBI WGS metagenome assembly WNGF01 (sample SAMN13153371, study PRJNA577476) | soil metagenome | isolation source: 80 cm soil or saprolite under grassland replicate 2 | place: USA:California | collected 2016-06-15
GCCTGGAACAGCGACGTGAGCCGCTGCTGCCCGTCGAGGATCAGCCGCTCCGCCTGGGTCCGGGCTGGCGGCGTCGCGCCCTCGACCGGTCGTTGCTTGAAGCGGATGTCGCCGCCGGTGCGCAGCATCATCACCGTGCCGACGGGATAGCCCTGGGAGATCGAGGCCAGCAGGCTGGCGATGTTGCGGTCGGGCCAGACCCAGCCGCGTTGGAACTCCGGCAGCTCCATCTGCCCATCGCGGACTTCCCGCAGGAGGTCGTGGAGGAACTCCTTCTCGATGCCGAAGGTGCCAACGCTCATCCCAATACCCCCGATCCTGGCGAGACCAACAGCGCCGAACCCTACCGCCGTCCGACGGTCGGCGGAAGTCGTCTGACCGAGCCCTGAGCTCCTAACCCACTCCTTGGCGGGCATGGCAGCCCGCTCAGGGTTGCCAGAGATCTGCCAGAGCGCACGCCACGACTGCCCTCGGGCAGCCCCGCGGCTTCGTACGCCACGTCGTGCTTGAGCTGGGGAATCACGGTGCTGTGTGGGGCTACGGGTGGAGTCGCGAGCTAGTGGCGCGCCCATGCAAGAGGTCAGGCAGTCGGCTTGGCTGCCTGATCCGCTCATGCCCGCGATGGCTTGATCAGTCGCCGGCGCGGGTGAGGTGGCGGTAGACAGAGGCGCGGCTCACGCTGAGGATCTTGGCGATCGCCGCGACCGTGTACTGCCCGGACGCGTACATCTCCTGCGCCACCTGGAGCTTGTGCCCGGTCAGCACCGGCGGCCGCCCGCCATGGCGGCCACGGGCACGCGCGGCGGCCAGCCCGGCGCTGGTGCGCTCCCGGACCAGATCGCGCTCGAACTCGGCCAGGGCGGCGAAGACGTGGAAGACGAGCTTGCCGCCCGGGGTGGTGGTGTCGACCTGCTCCTGCAGGCTGCGGAAGCCGACCCCGCGGTCGGCCAGGCCGGTGACGATCTCGACCAGGTGGCGCAAGGACCGGCCGAGCCGGTCGAGCTTCCAGACGACCAGCGTGTCGCCGGGGCGCAGCTGGTCCAGGACCTGCTCGAGGACCGGTCGGTCGGTCGCCGCGCCGCTGGCGGTCTCGGTGAACACCCGGTAGCAGCCGGCGCGGTCCAGGGCGTCGACCTGGAGGTGCGGCTGCTGGTCGCCGGTGGAGACGTGGGCGTAGCCGAGCAGGTGTCCCATGACTCAACCGTCGCAAGGCTCATGCTGCAGGAGCCGTTCTCGTCGGTTAGGCTCGGATGACTGCCGGGGCGGTGCTGCCGCGCTCGACCAGTTCCGTTGTGATCACTGCTTGCACGCGCGAGTCGTCGAAGCCGTGTATCGCGTCCATCAGCAGGTGCACGCTGCGCTGGCCGAGCCCCTCGAAGTCCTGGCGGACGGTTGTGAGCGGCGGCGTCAGATAGCGCGCGAAGGGGACGTCGTCGAATCCGATGATGCTGACGTCTCGCGGTACCTCGCGGCCCGCCTCCGCCATCGCCCGCATGTCCGAGAAGCACGGAGGCCGGCCCGAACGCGACCGAGTCGACACTGATGACCCCGAGCGTCTTCGACCGACCGGTCACCAACGCCTGCGCGGAGGGGTTCGGGCGATAGCTCAGCTCGCGCATCGCCGAAAGCACCTGTTTGCGCTAACGTACTCAGGCGGTCCCGAATCTTCAACTGGTCGTGGGAAGTCGACGAGCTTGGCGCTGCCCGTGGCGGCGCGAGACCTGCTGTCCGGGACGGACCTCCGCTGCGGCGAGGATCTGAGCGCTCTTGCAGAGCGCCTTGGAGGAGACCAAGCGAGAGGGGAGTGCACCGTGAGGCAGACGGCGAACCGCAACATCCTGCGGTGGCGAGTTCGGGCGGTCGTCTTGTGCGCGGTGGTAAGCCTGGTCGTCGCCGCGTGCGGCGGCGACTCGGGCGACGCGGGCAGCGGCGGATCGACCAAGAAGGTCGACATGGCCGCCGAGCTCAAGAAGCCGGCCACCATCACGGTCTGGGCCTGGACGCCCGGCACGGAAGAGGCCGTCGCGATGTTCGAGAAGGCCTACCCCAACATCAAGGTCAAGCTGCAGAACGTGGGCCAGGGTCCCCCGCACTACCAGAAGCTGCGCACCGTCCTGAAGTCGGGCAAGGGTCTGCCGGACGTCGTCCACATGGAGTTCCAGTTCCTCCCGAGCTTCACGCTCACGGACAGCCTGCTCGACCTCAAGCCGTACCTGCCGGACAACTTCCTCTCGAACTACCCCGAGTGGATCCAGAAGCAGATCAACCTCGACGGCCGGATCTACGGCGTCCCATGGGACACCGGCCCGCTCGGCCTCATCTACCGCCAGGACCTGCTCGACAAGGCCGGCATCAAGACGCCGATCAAGACGTGGGCCGAGTTCGCCGACGCCGCGGTCAAGTACCACAAGGCCAACCCGGACTCGTACCTCGTCAACATGCCGGGCGGCCAGACAGGGCAGTGGCTCGGGCTGTTCTGGCAGAACGGCGCGCTCCCGTTCTCGGGGGACCCGAAGAACCTCAAGGTCAACCTCACCGACCCGAAGATCAAGCAGGTCACCGACTACTGGGACAAGCTCTACAAGTCCGGCGCCATCTCGCATGACGCCGACTTCACGGACGCCTGGTATCAGGGCTTCGCCAAGGGCAGGTACGCGGGCTGGCTCTCCGCGGCTTGGGGACCGATCTTCCTCCAGGACTACACGAAGAGCTCCAAGGGCAACTGGCGCGCCCAGATCCTGCCGCAGTGGGAGGAAGGCAAGGACGTCTCCGGCAACTGGGGCGGTTCGACCCTCGCGGTCCTCAAGCAGAGCAAGTCCCCGGCCGCCGCGACGGAGTTCGCCCGCTGGATCCTCAACGAGAGGCAGCCGGTCGAGATGTTCTCGTTCGAGCGGTTCCTGTTCCCGCCGCAGAACTTCATGCTCGACAACAAGCAGTGGCTGAACAAGAAGTACGCGTTCTACGGCGGCCAGGAGGTCAACAAGGTCTACGCCGACGCGGCGAGCGCCGTTGACGTGAACTGGCAGTGGAGCCCGATCCACGAGTACATCGCGACCCAGGGGGACGCCATCAAGGCCAAGTCCGTCGACCAGGGGGCTGGAGCCACCGCGGCCTTACAGCCGTGGCAGGACGCGGTCGTCAAGTACGCGAAGGAGCAGGGCCTGACGGTCGCCGGGTAGTAGTCAGCGAGGGGGCTCGCCGGTGGCGGGCTCCCTCCGACCACCACACACGACATGACGCAAACCACCAGCACCACCGCAGCCGCCCCCGCGACGACGCGCGTGCCTGGCGGGCGCCGGAAGCGGGCCGGCAACCGGCACGGCGTCGCGGGCTTCCTCTTCATCGTGCCGTTCATGGCGCTGTTCCTGGCCGTGTTCATCGCGCCGCTCGCCTACGCGCTGTACCTGAGCGTGTTTCGTGAGCAGCTCGTGGGCGGTACCACCTTCGTGGGGCTCGACAACTACATGGAGGGCGTCAAGGACGAGCAGTTCACGGATGGCGTGGTGCGGGTGGCGCTGTACCTGCTCATCCAGGTGCCGCTCATGCTGCTCTTGGCGCTCGTGTTCGCGCTGATCCTGGACTCGGGCAAGGTCTGGTTCCCCAAGCTCTTCCGCGTGGGGATCTTCCTGCCGTACGCGGTGCCGACGGTGATCGCGGCGCTCATGTGGGGCTTTCTCTACGGCCGGGACTTCGGCCCGTTCGCGGACGTCGCGGACGCGCTCAACGTCCCGCCGCCGGACTTCCTGAGCCAGAGCATCATGCTGTTCTCGATCGCCAACGTCGCGACGTGGACGTACACGGGCTACAACATGATCATCCTCTACGCCGCGCTGCGCGCGATCCCGTCCGAGCTCTTCGAGGCTGCGGCGGTCGACGGGGCAGGCGCGGTCCGCACGGCGATCCACGTCAAGCTGCCGCTGCTGCGCCCGGCGCTGCTGCTGTGCACGATCTTCTCGGTGATCGGCTCCTTCCAGCTGTTCGCCGAGCCGCGGATCTTCTATACGCTTGCCCCGGAGGTGATCGGCAAGGCGTACACGCCGAACCTCTACGTCTTCAACCTCGCGTTCGCCGACCAGCGCCTCAACTACGCGGCCGCCCTGTCGTTCCTGCTCGGGATCGTCGTGTTCGCGGTGTCGTACCTGGTCATGTACGCGTCCCGCAGGCAGGAGGCACGATGAGCGCCGTCCCGACCGTCACGCCCGACGCCGGTGCCGCCGCCACGCCCGTGAAGGTCCGCAGGCGCGCCGGGGCGCCCGGCTCGGATAGGGGCTTCGTGTTCCCGACGCTGTTCATGCTGGCGTTCCTCGTGTACTTCGTCATGCCGCTGACGTGGCTGTTCATCGCCTCCACGAAGTCGCTCGACGACCTCTTCAGCTCGTTCGGGCTGTGGTTCTCGGGCTTCAACCTGTTCGACAACATCGGCGACACGTTCTCGAAGGACGCCGGTATCTACTGGACGTGGCTGCGCAACACGCTGCTGTACTCGCTCGTCAGCGCCGTTGGCGCGGCGCTGCTGGCGGCCGCCGGCGGCTATGGGTTCGCAAAGTTCCAGTTCAGGGGCAAGAATCTGTTGTTCTGGTTCGTGGTGGGCTCGGTGATGGTCCCGACGACGGCACTCGCGATCCCGACCTACCTGCTGTTCAGCAAGCTCGGGTTCACGAACAACCCGCTGTCGATCATCCTGCCGTCGCTCGTCAGCCCGTTCGGGGTCTACCTCATGCGCATCTACGCCGAGGCCGGCGTGCCGTCGGACCTGATCGAGGCGGCGCGGATCGATGGCGCGGGCGAGTTCCGGATCTTCCGCCGGATCGTCTTCCGGCTGCTTGCGCCGGGCTTCGTGACCGTCCTGCTGTTCAACTTCGTGGCGACTTGGAACAACTACTTCCTGCCGCTCGTGATGCTCTCCGAACCGCGCTGGTACCCACTCACCGTGGGGCTCGCGCAATGGAACAGCCAGGCTAGCGCCAGCGGCGGCGCGACCTCGGCGTTCACCACCGTCATCACCGGTTCGCTGATCTCGGTCGTGCCGCTGATCATCGCCTTCTTCTTCCTGCAGCGCTACTGGCAGAGCGGGCTCGGCGCCGGCGGGATCAAGGGATGAGGCGGCAGGTCTCCTGACTCCAACGCCGTACCACGAAGACGTCGCGCCCGGGCGCGCGTGCGCACCCCCCGCGCGATCTGGGCCCGTTCGGAGGGCGGGGCTGTGAGCGGCGCCGCCTACGGGGATCAGGGACTCGGCCTGCGCGTGCTGGGCAGCACCGGCCTCAAGGTGACGCCGCTGTGCGTCGGCGCCTCCCCGCTCGGCAACACTCCCGGGGGTTACCGCCACGACGTCGCGCTCGATGACGCGCTGGCCACCGTGCGGCGGACCGTGGAGGGCCCGATCAACTTCCTCGACACGGGCAACAACTACGGCGACTCCGAGCGCCGCATCGGGATCGTCCTGCGTGAGCTGGGCGGCATCCCCGACGGCTTCGTGCTGGAGACGAAGGTCGACCGCGACATGACGTCGGGTGACTTCTCGGGCGATCGCGTCCGCCGGTCGGTCCACGAGAGCCTCGAGCGGCTCGGCCTCGAGCGGCTCGGCCTCGTCCACCTCCACGACCCCGAGAACATCTCCTTCGAGGAGGGCGTCGTCCGCGGCGGGCCGCTCGAGGCCATGCGGGCGCTCCAGGCGGAGGGCCTCATCGCGCACCTCGGCGTCGCGGGCGGACCGATCGACCTTCTGCTGCGCTACATCCGCACGGGCGCCTTCGCCGTCGTGCTCACGCACAACCGGTTCTCGCTGGTCGATCAGTCGGCCGAGCCGCTGTTCGCCGAGGCCGAGGCGCTCGGTGTCGCGGTGCTCAACGCGGCGCCGTTCGGCGGTGGTGTGCTCGCAGGCGCGCCGTCGGCGCAGGGGTTCTACGCCTACCGGAAGGCCGGCCCGGAGATCCTCGCGCGGATCGAGGCGCTGAAGGCCGTAAGCGCCCGTCACGATGTCCCACTCGCCGCGGCCGCGCTCCAGTTCTCGCTGCGCGACCCGCGCATCGTGTCGACCATCGTGGGCGTCTCGCGACCCGAGCGCGTCGACAGGCTGGTCGAGCTCGCCCGCTGGCCGATCGCGCCGCAGGTGTGGGACGACCTGCGCCCGCCGGGCGCGCCACCAGACCACTGACTGCACTGATACGGGAGGTCACGACATGAGCGTCGACCCCGCTCCTCAGCAGACCGGCGAAGCGGTGCGCTTCCCGGCGGGCTTCGCCTGGGGCACCGCAACCGCGAGCTACCAGATCGAGGGCGCCGTCGAGGAGGACGGTCGCTCGCCGTCGATCTGGGACACGTTCTCGCACACACCCGGCAAGGTCCAGGACGGGGACACCGGCGACGTCGCCGACGACCACTACCACCGCTACGAGGAGGACATCGAGCTGATGGCCGGGCTCGGCGTCGGCTGGTACCGCTTCTCGTTGGCCTGGCCGCGCCTGCAACCCGACGGGCGCGGGGCGCTCAACGAAGCCGGCGTCGACTTCTACTCGCGGCTGGTCGACGCGCTGCTCGCAAAGGACATCCAGCCCTGGGTCACCCTCTATCACTGGGATCTTCCGCAGGTGCTCCAGGACGAAGGCGGTTGGCCGCTGCGCGACACGGCGGAGCGCTTCGCCGAGTACGCCTCTGCGGTCTACGAGCGCCTGCACGACCGCATCACGCACTGGACGACGCTGAACGAGCCGTGGGTCTCGGCATTCCTCGGCCACGCCACCGGCCAGCATGCGCCCGGGCTGCAGGACCCGGAGGCGGCGCTGCGCGCCGCCCACCACCTCATGCTCGGGCACGGGCGCGCGATCGAGGCCATGCGCGCTCAGGGCGACGCCGACAGCACCTTCGGCATCACGCTCAGCATGAGCCCGATCGACGCGGCGAGCGACGACCCGGCCGACCTTGACGCGGCGCGCCGCGCCGACGGCCTGACCAATCGCCTCTTCCTTGACCCGTTGCTGCGCGGCGGCTACCCGGCCGACGTGCTGGAGGACGTGCGCGAGGTGACCGCCGGCGCCTATGTGCAGTCCGGCGATGAGGAGTGCATCAACGCCCCGCTCGACTTCCTCGGCATCAACTACTACTACCGGACCGTGGTGCGGGCGGGCACCGCTGCTCGCGACGAGACGTCGGTATGGGTCGGCAGCGGCGACATCGAGCCGGTCTCACGCGGCCTCACGCAGACGGAGATGGGCTGGGAGATCGATCCGGAGGGCCTGTACGACCTGCTCACCAGGGTGGCTCGCGACTATCCCGGCGTGCCGCTCTACGTCACCGAGAACGGCGCCGCCATCGCCGACGAGAAGGGGCCCGACGGCGAGGTTCACGATCCCGCGCGCGTCGCCTACCTCGACGCGCACTTCCGCGCCGCGCACCGCGCGATCGCCGACGGCGTCGATCTGCGCGGCTACTTCGTGTGGTCGCTGCTGGACAACTTCGAGTGGTCCTTCGGCTACTCCAAGCGCTTCGGGCTCATCCACGTCGACTTCGACACCCTCGAGCGCACGCCGAAGGACAGCGCGCGCTGGTACGCGGAGGTCACACGCGCGAACGGCCTGGCGGGCTGAGGCTCACCGCAAAGGTCCTGGAGGTCGAGGTCCTCGCTCGTCCAGCGCCAGGCCGTCACGTCGACATGCGGGCGGCCCCACGCGCAGGCCGGCGCCGCGTCCGTCGGTGAGCGTCGCCCACCTGGTCCGTGCTGGGTCCGCGCGGCATGAGGAAGCTCTGGTCCTCGGCGGGCACGAGTGGTCACGGCCAGCGCGGCGATGTGGCAGGATCGCCAGCGCGTAAGCACCTGAGCAGGGAGAGGCGAGGATGCGGGTCAAGCGCATCGGTTGGGCGGGCACGAGGACCAGCGAGTACCCCGCCATGGTGGCATTCCTCCAAGAGGTCCTCGGGCTGACCACGAGCCAGGAGGGGTCCGACTTCGCCGCCTTCCAGTTTCCTGAGGGGGGCACGTTCGAGGTGTTCGGCCCAGGCGACCAGGAGCACGGGCACTTCTCCACCGGTCCTGTCGTCGGCTTCGTGGTCGACGATCTGACCGCCGCCGTGCGGGAGCTGGAGGCAGCCGGCGTGGAGCTCCTCGGCGGGCAGGTGGACGGGCGCGGCGGCGGGTGGCGCCACTTTCGCGCGCCGGACGGCAACGTCTACGAGCTCACCAGTGGGTAGAGCGGCGGCCACGTCACCCGGCCGCACGCCTGCGGACAGTGATCCGCTTGTACAACCAGGTCATCGCCGAGGACAATCTGAAGCAGAAATCGCGAAAGGTTACGACGCAGATGGCACGGTCAGGCGGGAACATCTTCTTCACCAACTTCCGCACCTACGACGCGCCGTTCCCCTCCAAGGTCCGGCTCGCGCTGGCAAACACCTGGAAGAAGGTACGCACCCGGTCCGGCTGCTGCGGCAACCACGGTGAGCCAGGCTGCTGACAGCCGGCCGATCGACCCCGTGCGGGTCCCCACGACAACGGACATCCAGGCCATCACGAGGATGAGCACGGCTGATGCTTGCTTGGGTAGGCGCGCGGCCGGTCGAGTGCTTACCGCTGGTCACTGGCGGACACGAGCGGTCACGGCGGGCACAGAGGGACCGCAGCTCATCGCCCCTGCCGGCCCTGCAACTCGGCCGGCGCAGCAGGACGTTCCAGGGTTCGAGCCCCTCAGCCTTCTCCACGAGGACAGCCGCGTTGGCCTTGCCGGCCGTGCCGCCGGGGAGCCCGCCCGCTCGTGCCCAGTCTCCTCAGGGGTCTTCCGGGGACGGGATGACCAGGGCGGGCTGCGCCGCCTGGCGGCGGTGGGACGGTGGCCGTGGGAGACGGTCGATCTCAGCCCAGACGCGCTTGCCGACACCGGCAGGGTCGACCCCCCACTCTCGGCTGACGGCGCTGACCATGGCGAGGCCGCGCCCGCTGAGCGCTTCGGGCGGTTGCTGGCCCAAGACTGCCGGCGCCGAGGAGCGGTCCTTCACGCTGACGCGGACCCGATCCGGGGACAGCTCCAAGGTGAGGACAAGGGCGGTGCGCGCATGCAGGACCGCGTTGGTGACCAGCTCGGTGCCGACCAGGACGAGCCGCTCGAGGACCTCACCGTCGAGCGAGTGGTCGGTGGCGAACTGGCGGATGAACCGTCGGGCCAGCGTCACGCTCGACGCGTCAGGGGACAGACCGAGCTGCTGAACCGCCTCCGACCCGTCCGGCTCCGAGGAGCGCTGCCCAGTCATCACCCCCCGTTCCCTCGCTGGTCCTAGCTGTTGTGAGGTGGTGAGGCACAGCATCGCGACGTCGTCCGACAGGTCCTGGCCGTTGGCCTCACGAACCACGCCAAGCAGCCCGTCCAGCAGGGCGTCCGCGCTCGCCTGCCCGTCCAGCAGCCTGGCGGCGGCCTCGCTGAGCGCCTCGATCCCGAACCGCTCCACCGAGTCGGGCGCTCGCAGCCCCTCGATCAGCCCGTCGGTGTAGCACAGCAGCGTCCAGCCGTCGCCGACCTCCAGGGTGTCCGCCTCCCAGGGGTAGCCCTGTTCGATGATGCCCAACGCGGGGCCGGCGGCCAGCTCGACGACCTCGACCTTCCCGCCGCTGGCCAGGAGCGGCGGAGGGTGACCGGCCAGGGCGACCGTGACGCTGCGGCGGTCGGCGCCGACCCACAGGCAGCAGACGGTGGCGAACATCTCCTCGGATGGCCGGTTAGACGTCAGCACTGTGTTCAGCACGTCGAGCACGTCCACCACGCCGTGCCCCGCCAGGATCAGCGCGCGCCAGGCGGCCCGCAGCGCAACCCCGACCGCTGCCTCGGCGGGTCCGTGCCCGGCCACGTCGCCGAGTAGGGTCGCGACCGTCCCGTCGGGCAGCTCCAGGGCGTCGAAGAAGTCCGCGCCGAGCAGGGCGCTCGTGGCCGGGCAGGTAGCGGGTGCGCAGCGCGAGCGTTGGGTCGTGCAGCGACAGGACCGGCAGCAGCCCGCTCTGCAGCTGGCGGGACAGCTCTGCCTGGGCATGCGCCTCGGCGAGCTGCCGCTCACCCTCGCGCTGCTCGCTCACGTCCTGGCAGACGCCGAGCATCCGTTGCGGGGCGCCCGGCTCGTCGTGGACGCCCCGGCCCTGGCTCGACAGCAGGCGGACATCGCCGTTTGGGCGGACGATCCGCTGCTCCAGCCGGAACGAGGTCTTGGTAAGGGCCGCTTGTCGGAGCCCTTCCTCCACGAGCAGCCGGTCCTCGGGATGGACGTACCGCAGGAACACCTCGAACGTCGAGGTGAAGGTCCGGGGCTCCAGGCCGTAGATCCGGCACAGCTCGGGACTCCAGGTGATCTCGTCGGCCGCCACGTCCCACGCGAAGCTGCCCAGTTGGGCGATCGCTTGCGCCTCGGTAAGCTGCTGCTCCCGTTCCCGCAGCAGGCGCTCGGCCTCACGCTGCGCGGTGATGTCCTGTGTGACCTTGGCGAACCCGTGCAGCTCCCCCCACGTGTCGTAGAGCGGGGTGATCGTCACGTGGGCGTAGAAGCGGCTGCCGTCCTTGCGGACGCGCCAGCCGTAGCCTTCGAAGCGGCCGTCCCGCGCCGCCGTCTCCAGCGCCCTCGCCGGTCGGGCGGTCGCCTGGTCCTCGGGCTCGTAGAAGCGCGAGAAGTGCTGTCCCAGGATCTCGTTGGCGGCGTAGCCCTTGATCCGCTCGGCGCCCGCGTTCCAGCTCATCACGTGCCCGTCGTTGTCGAGCAGGAAGATCGCGTAGTCCTTGACGCTCTCGACCAGCAGCCGGAATTCCTCGGCCGCCGCCTGAGAGAAGCGTCCGGCGCGCTCCGGAGTTGGCTCCCGCGGTGTTACCAGCATCCGCTTACGCCCCCGCCCCGCAGCGGCCGAGCACCTCTGCGGCGTTGTCGGTGTTGGCTGCTCCCTACGACAAGCGCAGGAGACACGGTACCCGTGTGAGTCTTGGACTATGCGCCGGCCGGGTCAGTTCGTGCGCGTAGCTGGTGGACGGGGACTGGGTCTGGATCAGCTCTTCGGCGCGGGGCCGGGGAAGGTCAGGTAGCCGGCACCACAAGACTGTGGCCCCTCTGCGCTCCAACTACCACTCTCGATCAGCCGGTTCAGCTCGCGGGCGATAGCCGTCCCGGTCGACCATGACGTGCTGGTAGCGCACGGCCGCAGCCCGCGACCGTGGTGGAGTGCCCCAGCCGGCTCATCACCTCGCGGAGGGAGCCACCGGCGGAATCCTGCGGCGCTGGTACCGGGCTGTTCACCGGGCGGTCGCAGCGAGGTCGGTGCAGCCGCGGGCAGCGGCGAACCGCGCGCGGGCCTTGGTGGCGGCCGGACCCGTGCGTGGGACAGGAGCGCCGTGGCGGATGACCGCTGGTGTCCAAGCCGTCCGCTGCACCGCCCGGGTGCCGAGCGTGAGGGTCAGCACGCCGGTCGTCCGGTTGGGCTCTGAGAACCAGTTCCACCAGTAGAAGTTGCCGAGCCCGTAGGCGACGTAGGTCCTGCCGAGCCAGCCGCTGCCCTGCAGGGTGTGCGCATGGGTGCCGACCACGACGTCGGCCCCCGCCCGCGCGAGCAGGTGCGCCAGCCGGCGCTGCAGGCCGGTCGGGCAGGGGTCGCCCTCCTCCCCCCAGTGCACGTAGACGACCACGGTGTCGGCCGCGCGGCGGGCACCCCGCACGGCCGCGGCCAGGCGTGCCTGGTCGGAGGCCGACGCCAGGCCGGGGTTGCTGCTGCCGGCCGTCCACGCCGCCCGCAGGCCCGGCTCCAGGACCTGGGTGGCGCCGAGGATGGCGACGCGCTGCCCGCGGACGCGCACCAGCCAGGGCGCGTAGGCGCGTGCGGCGTCCCGCCCGATGCCGACGACCGGGAAGCGCGCCGCCGCGGCTGCGGCAAGGGAGTCGCGCAGCCCGACCAGGCCGTCGTCCATGCCGTGGTTGTTGCCCATGGTGGCGGCGTCCACCCCGGCCGCCCGCAGCGCCCGGAAGGCGGTTGGCGGGGCGCGGAATGTGTAGTGCTTGGGCTGCGGCGTCCCGCGGGTCGTGACGGTGGTCTCGAGGTTGACCATGGCCACGTCGGCACGGCGCAGCACCGCGGCGACCGGCCCGAGCGCGGTGTCCGGGTTGCTGGCCAGGCGCGCGCCCGGCAGCTTCATGAAGTGCACGTCGCCGGCGAACGCCAGGGTCACCGGGCGCCGGACGGTCACCGCCGGCGCGGGGCTTGGCTGGCTGCTGCTGACCTGGACGGCCCGCCGGTCGGGGTGCCGCTTGGCCCTGGGTGGCCCGTACCCTGGTCCTCGTGACACCGCAGGACGCGTGACACCGGAGGACAAATGGCCGGACTAGGCAGATGGGCCGGGTTCGTGCTCGGCCTGGTGATCGTCGGCGCGACGTTCAGCAGCGTCGTCGGCACGATCGTGCTGCCCAAGGGCGTACGTTCCCTGATCTCCTTCACAGTCTGGCGTGGGATCAAACTGCCGTTCCTGGCCGCCGCCGGGCGGATGCGGCGCTACGAGTCCAAGGACCGCCTGCTCGGCCTGCTCGGTCCGGTGTCGCTGCTCGCCCTGCTCGGCGCCTGGCT
>WNGF01008001.1_pt1 | contig 12567 bp, 6 predicted proteins | sample 5400641 | NCBI WGS metagenome assembly WNGF01 (sample SAMN13153371, study PRJNA577476) | soil metagenome | isolation source: 80 cm soil or saprolite under grassland replicate 2 | place: USA:California | collected 2016-06-15
CGCAGCTCGACCTGCTGCCACGGGCTGTAGTACCAGCGGAACCACGGCGCGACGTACCCACCGGCCCGCTGCGCCGTCGCCGCCGCGCGGTCGGCGTCGAGCTTCGCCCGCAGCGCGGGATCCGTCGTCTTGAGCCGCACGTCGACGGGCTCGAGCCCGGCCGGCAGGAGGTCCTCGATCACCGCGTAGTCGTGGTCGAACGGCGCGATGACGGTGAGCGTGACCCGCACGGTCTGGCCGAGCGCCGCGGTCGTGATCGCCGTCGCGGGATCGTCGAGCGAGCTGTACTTACGGGAGACCGCGAAGCCGCGGTTCAGGGCCTCGATCTGCCTGGCCGGTGTGACGTACCGGAGGTCGACCGTGTAGTAGAGCCGGCCGGGCCGGTCCAAGCTGCGGTCGAAGGCGAGGAGGCTCGCCCGGCCCGGCGTCAGCCCGGTCAGCGGAAGCGTCTTCGCCGCGGCGGTCGGGACCGGTCCCGGCTTCACCAGCCCGGCGAGCACCTCGCGGTCGTCGAGCCGCACCGTGTAGCCGTAGTCGCCCGCGAGCTCGCCCGTCGTCGTGGCGTACGTGGTCAGGGCGAGGATGCCGAGCGCGCGGTCGATCGAGGTGAGCCAGCCCTGCGCACCGCGCGCGAGGACGAGCCAGCGGATCGTCTGGGGCAGCAGCGCGTGCTCAGGCTGCGCGCGGGCGAGCGCGAGCGCGACGAGCGACGTCGTGGCCGCGCGTGGCGTGAACTTCCCGCTCGCACCGCCGTCCTCCCAGTGATTCCCGTTCGCGCTCGGGATCGTGGCCGCGGCGAGGTCGTCGAGGAGCGCTCGCACCTGCGGATCGTCCTTCGCCGCCCCGGTGTCGACGAGCGCGAGGGCGAGATACGCCCGGCCCCAGCTCGCGAGCCGCGCGCGGTCCTGCTCGAAGAGCGCATGCGCCGGCATCGCGGCCGTCGGCTGGCCGACCGACGCGAGCGCGGCGAGGAGGAACGCCTTCTGGCTCACGTCGGCCGGTGCCAGCACGTCGGTCGTCCGGTTCACCTGCGTCATCACGTAGCCGGCCGCGCGCTGGAGCACGCCCGCGTCGAAGTTGAGGCCATCGCGCCGCGCCTCCCCCAGCGCGAGGAGCACGTAGCCGGTCACGTTCGGATCGGTCGTGCAGTACGGCTCGTCGCACCACGCCCATCCGCCGTCGGCTCGCTGCCGCCCGACGAGCCCGGCGATGTCGCTCGCGACGCGGCCATCGCGGGCGCGGGTATCGCCACCGGCGCTCCGCTCGGCACGGCGCACGCCGAGCGTCGCGATGAGCCGGCTCGCCACGTACTCGGCGCCTTCGTGCGTCTGCGGATCGAGGGCCCGCAGCTCCTCCGCCAGGGAGCCGACGAGGGCCGAGCGGACCGACACCGTGAGCGTCCCATGCCTCTGCTCCGCGAACTTCGGCAGGTACACGGCCTCGACCCCGCCCGCGTCGACGACGACCCCGCCGGTCGCCGTCGTCTCAGGCGTGACGTCGAGCAGCGCGGGCAGCTCGAGCGCCACGCTGTCCTCGAGCCCGCCGCTCGCGGTGCCGGTGAACGCGAGCCGGACCGTGCCCTCGGCCTCGACGGTCGCCGGCCAGCTGAGCGCGACGGACTCCCCTGCGGCGACCTTCGCCGAGCGGGTGCGCTCGCCGGTCACGGTCAGGCCGGACGCGTCGAGGGCGACCTGCACGTCGGCGTCGGCCGTCGTCCCGTTGCGGACGAGCACGCGGAGCGAGGCCGCGTCCCCGACCCGGAGGAAGCGCGGCAGCGCGGGACGGAGGAGGAGCGGCTTGGTCGAGACGAGCTCGTTCGTGCCCTCGCCGACCATCGTGTCCCCGCTGATCGCGCGCACCTGCATGCGCCACGTCGTGAGATCGTCCGGCATCGTCACGTCGATGCCGGCCGTTCCGTCGTCCTTCGTCGTGACCTGGGCGCTCCAGTACGCGGTGTTCCGGAACTCCTGCCGGAGGCGGTCGCCGAGCACGCCGCTCCCGCTGCCGCCCTTGCCCTGACGCGCGGCCTCCGACACGGCGTCGTTCCATCGATCGAGCGACAACGAGATCGACGAGGCCGTGTTCACCCCGAGCCCGCGTTCGAACCAGAACGCCCGGAGGCCGTCGGGCCCGCGCTCGTCCTGCAGCGCGAGCACCGCCTTGTCGACGACCGCCACGGAGAGCTCGGCCCTCACCTTGTCACCGCGCCCGGTGACCGCGATGTCGTAGTGGACCTTCTCGCCGGGCCGCGCCTGCTCGCGGTCGGGCCGGATGGTGACCTGGAGCGCGCGGGAATCGGTCGAGACCGGCAGCTCGACGTACCCGACCTTGTAGCGCGGGACGGGGTCGACCGCGGTCGGCGGCCGGTAGAGCACCACCGAGACGAAGACGTCGGGCACGGAGCGATCGGTGATCGGCACGCTGAGCCGCTCGCTGTTCGTCGGAAGACGCTGGACGCTGCGGGTGATCACCTTGCCGCGCTCCACGGTGACGAGGGCGATCGCGCCGGCGAACGGCGCGGGCACGAGCACCTCGGCGGTGTCGCCGACGGCGTAGCGCTCGCGGTCGGCGACGAGCTTGATCGTGTCGTCGTTCGTGGCCTGCCAGCTCGCGAAGCCGGCCCCCGAGACCCAGAGGAACGTCGCCGATCTCGAGATCCGTCCGTTCGCGTCGCGCGCCTCGGCCACGATGCGGAGCGACCCGGACTTCGACGGCCGGTACGACACGCTCGCCTCTCCCCGGTCGTCCGTCGTGGCCGCGAGCGTCGCGACGAGCGTGTCGCGCGGCTCGCTGCGGTAGATGCGACCGCCGCCGGGGACCTGCTCCTTCGTCGTGATCCACTGGCGGTCGTAGACCTTCACCGTCACCGCCGCGTGCGGAACGACGACGCCTTCGGTGTCCACCGTCACGAGATCGAGCTTCGCGTCCCTTCCCTCGCGCGCGACGTAGCTCGCCGGACGGATGCCGGCGTAGAGGGCCGCGGGATGGACCGTGACCCGCGTGCTGCCGGCGACGGCCTGCCCGCTCTGATCGGTCACCGTCGCCGACAGGGTGAAGCGCTGGGCGCCCTCAGCCGCGGTGAGGGCTGCCGCCACGCCGTACGAGGCGACGCCGCCCGCGCCGGTCGTCGCCTTCCCGGTCGCCCGGACGGGGTTCTTCGAGACCGCCTGCTTCGCGTAGTCGAAGTCGCTGAATGAGTAGCGCTCGTAGCCCTTCACCTGCAGGCTGAACGGATCGGCGAGCACCGACCACTCGACCGGCGCCCCTTCGAGCGCGCCGCCGAAGAAGAACGACGCCGTCGTCGTGACATCGATCGTGTCGCCGTCCACGTACGAGGCCTTGCCCGAGCGGACGTCGACCTGGAATTCCGGCTTCTTGAACTCGGCGACGAGGAAGCTGTTCGCGGCGACGCCGAACTGCCCGTTGCCGTTCTTCTGCTGGATGCTGAGCGAGTAGTCGCCGAGCGGGGCGTCGGCGGGCACCTGGAAGCTCCCGGCGAAGGAGCCGAAGTCGTTCGGGCGGACGTCGGTCCGCAGGAGCTGCTGGCCGCGCGGATTCGTGATGACGAACTGCAGCGGTGGATCGTTGGGCGGCAGGCTGTAGCGAGCATCGTCGTCGGCGCGGACGACGCCCTTGTACTCGACCGTCTCGCCCGGGCGGTAGATCGGCCGGTCCGTGTAGACGTGGCCGACCCACTCGCGGGCGAAGTACTCGCCCGGCAGGCCGAGCTGGTACGGCGAGGTCCCCTGCTGCCAGCGCGTGCTCGCGACCGCGTTCCGCCCGCCGCCGTCGATCCAGAGCAGGTACGACCGATCGATCGCCGCGCCGAGCCGCGGTGCGGGCACGCTGAACGAGGCGAGCCCGCTCGCGTCGGTGACCGCCTCGGCCGGCGTGATGTCGGGACCGGTGGCTCGTACGGTCACGCCGGCAAGCGGCTCGCCGGTGTCGTGATCGATCGCCCAGGCGAGCAGCTCGTCGGTCGAGAGCTTCGTCACGAGCACCGTGTCGACCACCGCGAACGCGAACTGCGAGCTGAACTGGCCGTCGGTCCGGAGGAAGTAGTAGCCCTTCGGAAGCGGCCCGCCGCCGCTCAGCGACGTGCTGCCGAGCAACACCTGGTCCTTCGGGCCGGCGACCGTCTCGGTCCACCGACGGAGCGCGCCCTGCGCCGGGGCGAAGTCCCGCGGCGTCTTCGCGAAGTCGTGGAGCAGTCGACGGCCCTCGTCGCCGGTGAGGGGATAAAGCGTGAACGTGACCGACGGCTGGTTCGCGGACTGGAAGTGGAGGACCGGCTCGGCCGAGGCGGAGTACGTGGCGGCCGGGACGTAGCCAGGCAGCGCGAGGCTGACCGAGGACGGGAGTGCCCCCGTCGTGAACGAGAAGCGATAGCCGCCCATGACCTGGCCATAGCGATCGGTCGCGCCAGGCGCGAGATCCACCGTGTACGCCGTCGACGGCTTCAGGCTGACGTTCACCGAGAGCGCGCGCTCGTACGAGAAGACGTGCCCCTCGAGGTCCTCCGCGCTGAATCCGCTGACGCGTACCTTCCCGTCGAGGGAGTCCGGATCCATCGGATTGGAGAACTGGATCGACACGCCGAAGCGACCGGCGTTCGTCTCGCCGTTCGGCGGCTGGGTCAGGACGACCGCCGGCAGCCCGACCGTGGTGAAGGCGGACGTGCGTGCGGCCGCGGTCTCGCCGGAGCGCGCGCCCTTCAGTCCCTTGTCGACCGTCGCGACGTACCGCGTGTGCACGCCGAGCCGGCCGGCCGGCGTGAAGGTCGCAACGGTGTCGTTCGCGCTCCACGCGATCGAGCCGGGCACGACGGCGCCGTTCGGATCGCGCAGGCTGATGCCGCTCGTCGCCGAGCGGTCCATTGGCTGATTGAACGTGACGGTCACGGCCTGCTCGGGACTCGCGAACTCCGTGTTGTCCGCGGGGGTGATGGTGGCGACGGCGGGCGTGATCGTCGTGAAGGTCCACCGGAAGTCGTCGTCGAGCACGCCGTCGGCGGCGGAGGTCAGTCCCTTCGCCACGCGCAGGTGGTAGATCGTGGCGGGCGCGAGGTCGGTCGGGATGAACCGGTAGATCGACGTGTTCAGCCACTCACCCTGGCCGTGGAGCGGCGGGTCGAACGCGACGACGGGATCGATGGGCTGCGCGGCCAGCGTCGTGAGCGGCGCGACCGAGCGGCTGAACTGGACGATCATCTGCGCGCCGATCGGGACCTCGGTGTCGCCGTCGGCGGGGATCACCTGCTGCACGACCAGCTTGCCGGTCACCGTGAAGCGCTCCGTGACGGCCTGCGTCAGCCCGGCCTCAGGACGGGCCGGCACGTGGACCGCGTAGGTCGCGCCGCGCCGGAGGCCCGGGTAGTCGGGCTGGAACAGGAGCGTCCGCGCGCTGAGCCAGGCGTAGCTCCCCTCGACCGGCGGGTCGAGCTGCAGGACGTCCGCGGGGATGCGCGTGGCCGGCGCGCTCGCGAAGGTGACGCTGATCGGCGCGAGCGGCCGCACCTCGTCGCCATCGGGCGAGATCGAGAAGCCGAATGGCTCGCGGATCGCGATCGGCGCGCGGCCGGCGAGCTGGCTCGACCCGATGACGATCGCGAGCACCACCAGCGTCGCGATCGCGCCGCGCAAGCCACGGGCCTTGAGCAGCCCCCGCCGAACCGCCGCAGTAACGGAAGCCTTCAGCGGACGCGGCCGAACGGCCGCGGTGATGAGAGCCTTCAGCGGACGCGGCCGAACGGCCGCGGTGAGAACGGCCATCCATCGCGACGTGCTCACGGCCGGACCTCGAAGGTCGACGTGATCGCGGCGACCTCGCCGCCGGGCAGGGTCGCGCTCACACGCAGGGTGTGCCGGCCGGGCTCGAGCGCCCAGACGAGCCGGGCGTCGCCCCCGTCCGCGTCGCCGAGGGCCTGGCCGTCGATCTCGAAGGACACCCGTGCGATGCCGCGCGCCGCGGATGCTCGAAGGACGATCCGCTGATCGGCCAGCTCCGGGGCGCGATACAGGACGCTGCCCGGGACCGGCGCGACGATGCGGAGCGGATCGCCGCCGATCTGGCCGGCGTCGCCGATCGAGATCCCGGCGTCGCGGGCCCAGGCCTGCGCTTCGAGGGGCGGATCGATGGCGGTGCGGCCATCGGGCCCGCGGACGTAGTAGCGCTCGCGCGCGGCCGGCTCGGTGCCGGCGACGAAGAGCTCGTGCACCGGCGAGGGGCAGCCCGGTCCCGGGAGGAGCCCGGTGGGCGCGCACACCGCGGCCTCGACGATCCCGGCCGGCCGCGCGAACGGACGCATCGGCCGGGCGAGCGCCGCGGCCATCATCGCGTCGCGCCAGACCGGGCCGGCGCCATCGACGCCGGAGACGTCGACCATCGCCGAGCCGTCCGCGTTCCCGACCCACACTCCGACCGCGATGTCGGGCGTGAAGCCGAGCGTCCAGTTGTCGCGGAAGCCGCTGCTCGTCCCGCTCTTCACGGCGGCAGGGAACGGCAGCTCGAACGGAGTGACGCCCCCGAAGCCCGGGATGCGCGCGTCCGGGTCGCTCAGGATGTCGGCGAGCAGGTACGCGAGCTCGGGAGACAGCACGCGCCTGCTCGCCGGCGCCCGCTCGTACAGGATGCGGCCGGCCGAGTCGCGAACGCGGACGACCGCGAACGGCCGGGCGAGCTCGCCGCCCGCTCCGAGCGCCGCGTACGCGGCGGTCAGATCGAGGAGGCGGACGTCACCGCCCCCGAGCGTGAGCGACAACCCGTAGGTCTCGGCATCCGAGAGCGTCGACAGCCCGAAGCGGTTCGCGATCTCGAGCATCGCGTCGAGCCCGAGGGCGTCGAGCGTGCGGACCGCGGGAACGTTGAGGGACGAGGCGAGCGCGGTGCGGAGCGGAACGACCCCGTGGAACGAGCGATCGAAATCGAGCGGCGCGTATGGCCCGGCGTCCGTCGGGAACGCCGTCGGGACGTCGAGCAGCGGCGTCGCCGCGGTGAAGCCATGCTCGAACGCCGCGGCGTAGAGGAACGGCTTCAGCGCCGAGCCCGGCTGGCGCGGCGTGATCGCCATGTTGATCTCGCCCCCATGCGCGGGATCGCCGTCGGTCGCGCCGCCGACCATCGCGAGGATCCGGCCCGTGTCGGGCTCCACCGCGACGAGCGCGCCGTCGGTGACGTTGCGATCGGCGAGTGTGGCCAGCCGGAGCCGCATCAGCCGCTCGGTCTCCGCCTGGAGACCGGCATCGAGCGTGGTCTCGACGATGAGGCCGCGCCGGCCGACGAGGTCCGGCCGCACCCGACCGAGCTCGGCGAGCGCGTACGCGACGAACTGCCGCGCGGCCGGGGCCGCCGCCGTCGGCTGCACCGCGATCGGCTCGCGCGCGGCCGCCTCGGCCTCGGCCCGCGAGATCCGGCCGTCCTCGACCATCCGGCCAAGGACGTAGGCCTGGCGCGCGCGGGCACCATCACCGCGACCATCGCTCGCGCGGGCCGAAGGCTCGTCGTCGTGGGCCGACGGCTGCTGGGGCAGTCCGGCAAGGTACGCGGCATGCGCGAGATCGAGATTCCCGGCGCTGATGCCGAAGTACGCCCGGGCCGCGGCCTCGACGCCGTAGGCGCCGCGCCCGTAGTACACGTCGTTGAGGTACAGGCCGAGGATGTCGGCCTTCGAACGCCGGGCTTCGAGTTGCAGAGCGATGAACGATTCGTGGGCCTTGCGCACGAGCACCGGCCGCGTGTCGCCGGGGAGGTAGAGGCGGCGCGCGAGCTGTTGCGTGATCGTCGACGCACCGGATGGCTGCGACCCGGCCGTGAGGATCGCGCGGCCCAGGGCCAGCGGGTCGAGGCCGGGGTGCTGCGCGAACCGGCGGTCCTCGGCCGAGACCGTCGCCTCGAGCATGACCGGGGCGATCGCGCCGAGCGGGACCGGGATGCGCAGGCCATCGCTGGCCTCACGCTGGAGCACCGCCCCCTGCGCATCGACCACCACCGTGCCGGCCGCGAGCCCCGCGGTCTCCGGCGGCCCGAGCGGCGCGAGACGCGGCAGGGCGAGGACGACGAGAACGACGGCCGCGCCCGCGAGACTGGCCGGCGCGCGGCGCCGGCGGTGGAGCATGAGCCGAACTGTCGCGGGCGCGCGGGGCCGTGGCGTCACATTCCGGCTCCACAACTGCTACGCACCGCGTAGCCGTTGCGGGGGAAGGGCGAGCCCTCAGCCCCCCGGTGGCGGTGCCAGGAGGGCCGCGATGTCATCGAGGTCCTGTCGCCGGCCCGCCGCGCGCTTCATTCGGATCAGATCGTCGAGCCCGGCGACCCGGATGGGCAGCCCGCCCAGATCGATCACGAGCGCGCGCTCGCGCATCTCTGCGTACGGCGCCGCGCCGGGCACGTCGCTGAAGAAGTCGAGGCCGCCGGCATCCGTCTCGAGCGTGAAGTTCGCCCCGCTTCCCAGCGTCGCGGGGTCGTATACATCGACATCGAGCAGATGGGCGTCCGTGCCTGAAAGACGCGCGCCGAGCTCGCGCAAGGCAACGGCGAGACGGCGAAGATTCCGTGGGCCGGCGGCCGCGACGAAATCGACGTCGCGCGTGTTGCGGGTGTGCCCGTGAGCGATCACCGCGATGCCACCGATGACGATGTAGTCGACCTGATGGCGGGCGAACGTTTCAAAGATGCGCCGAGGATCGAGACCACTGGCGCTCGTGCGGCGCGGCACAGGGCTCAGCTGCGGGCTCGCTGCCCGCCCGCGCGCACGGCCGCGTTCAACCGCATCCAGGCGAATGCGCGCTCCAGTCGACGGCGAGGCGAGAGCGCCCGCTCCGCCTGAAGGTGGGCAGCGTCATGGACGCCGGAGATCGGCCGCGCGCTCAGGCTGAGATCCTCGCCCATGACGAGCAGGAGCCCCCGAACGGTCTCGACCGAAGGCGAGCGAGCACCGTGCTCGAGCCGGCTGATGGCGGTCTGCGTCGTCCCAGCGCGGAGCGCCAGCTGCGCCTGTGTCAATCCGTGCCGCCGACGTGTCGCGCGGATGAGCCCCGCCGCGTCCATATCCTGATTATAGCCGATCGGCTATCTCAGCCGCCTGATGATCAACTGAGGGCAGAAGATGGCGGGTGACGATCACCAGACCTGCGGACAGGGCATCGCGGCGAATGCCGTGCTTCCGGCGAAGCTCGCGGGATTGACGGCGGCGCAGGCGGAGGTGCTCGAACGGCACACGAAGGCATTGGACCCGAACGACCCTGCCGCACAGCCGGAGCTGGACGCCTACACGGCGCTCGTGCGCGCACATCGGCGCATCTCGACCGAGCTGACCGGTCTTGCGGAGCAGATGGCCGGTCACCGCGATCTCCCGATGGCGCAGCACGACATGGCGGTGATGGCGGATCCGAGAGGGCAGGCGGAAGCGTTCCAGCGGTTCGTCGCGATCGAGCGGGAGCTGGTGGAGCTGTTGCGAGCGGGCTGGGAAGGCTAGGCGCGGACCGAGACCGGCGGCTCGATCGCGAGCCCGACCGCGGCGTCCGCGGCGATAGAGTGGCCGCGCTATCGCACCCATGAACAGTCGCCAGTGGACCGGCGCCGGCGGACCCGACGACGATCCGGGCGGGGCACGAGCGGAGGCTTCGTGATGGGGCTCAAGGAAGGTTGGCGGGGTCGCTTCTTCGAGGACTTCGAGGTCGGCGACGTCTACCGCGCGCGGATCGGCCGCACGATCACCCAGGCGGACAACACGTGGATGACGCTCCTCACGAACAACACCAACCAGATCCACTTCAACGAGCGCTACGCGGCGCTCACGGAGTTCCGCAAGCCGCTCGTGAATAGCCTCGTCACCATCGCCGTCGTCGCGGGGCTCGGCGTCGCCGACACCAGTGAGAACGGCTTCGCCCTGGGCTGGGACGCGATCACCCTGCCGAATCCGGTCTTCGCCGGCGACACCCTCTATTCGGAGAGCACGGTGCTCGAGAAACGTGAGTCGAAGTCGCGGCCGCAGTGGGGCATCGTGAAGTTCCGGACCCGCGGGATCAATCAGGACGGCACCGTGGTCCTGGAGTACGCGCGCAGCGTCATGGTCTGGAAGCGCGCGCACGCGCCGGCGCTCGAGCACTTCCCGGAGCCGCGGCTCGATCCCGACGGCAAGCCCATCGTGGGGCCTTGAGCCCGGTGAACGAGCCCGCCGCCGTTCGCCTGAGCTTCGCCTGCGGAGACTACGACCGCGTGCGCGCCCTGCGCGACGGCCGCGTCCGCGCGGAGGGCATCGAGCTCGTGTTCCTCCCGCTCGGCCCCGAGGAGATCTTCTTCCGCCAGCTCGTATATCAGGAGTTCGACGTCTCGGAGATGTCGCTCGGCTCGTACGTCGCGAGCATCGCGCACGGCGACGGCGGCCTCGTGGCGATCCCCGTCTTCCCCTCACGGGCGTTCCGTCATTCCGCGGCGTACGTGCACACGGGCGCGGGCATCAGCTGTCCCGAGGAGCTGCGCGGCAAGCGGGTCGGCGTCGCGGAGTACGCCCTCACCGCGAACGTATGGCTTCGGGGGATCCTCGAGGATGAGCACGGCGTGCACCCGCGCGACGTCCGCTGGTTCCAGGGCGGGCTCGACGACCCCGGGCGCCGCGAGAAGTCACGCCTGCCGCTCGCGACGGACGTCCGGATCGAGGAGCTTCCAGAAGGCGAAACGCTCACGACGATGCTGGTGCGCGGGGACCTGGATGCGATCTTCAGCCCTCGCCTGCCGCGGCCGTTCGTCCGGGGTTCGCCGGCCGTGGTGCGGCTGTTCCCCGACTACCGTCGTATCGAGGCCGACTATTACCGGCGGACCCGCATCTTCCCGATCATGCATACGGTCGTGATCCGCCGTGATGTCTACGAGCGGGACCGCTGGATCGCCCAGAGCCTGACGAAGGCCCTGGCACAGGCGAAGGCCGCATGCCTCGACGCGATCTACACCACCGCCGCATTCCCGTATGCCCTGCCCTGGATGCACGAGGAGGTCGAGACGGTCCGCGCGCTCATCGGCCCCGACTGGTGGCCGTATGGGATCGCGGCCAACCGGCCGACCCTCGAGACGTTCCTCCGCTACGCGGAGGCGCAGGGCATCACCGGCCGGCACGTCGCGGTCGAGGAGCTCTTCGCTCCGGAGACGCTCGAGACCTTCCGGATCTGATCGCGCGGCTTACGCGATGCGGCTCGGTCCGCTCCCCCGCTCCGCGGCCGAGATCGACTCGAACAATCGGAGGGTCCGCTGGGCCCGCTCGACGATGGGAGCTTCGACGAACTGCCCGCCCATCATCACCGCGCCGAGCCCTGCCGCCTTCGCCTCGTCGAAAGCCGCGACCACCCGGCGAGCCAGCTCGACTTCCTCGAGCGTCGGGCTGTAGATCTCGTTCACCGGTCCGACCTGCGTCGGATGGATGCACCACGATCCGGTGAACCCGAGCTCGCGGCCGAACGTCGCGTTCTTCCGGAGCCCGTCGAGATCGCGGAAGTCCGGAACGACCTGGTCGATCGAGAAGATCCGGGCGGCCGCGGCCGCGATGACGATCGACGATCGTGCGTAGATCGCCTCTCGTCCGGCGCCGCGCCGGGAGACCGGAAGCCCGATGTCCATCGAGAAGTCTTCGCCCCCGAGGAACAGGGCGAGGTTGCGCGGGCTCGCCGCGGCGAGCTCGTAGGCCCTCAGCAGGCCTATCGCGCTTTCGATCGAGATCAGCAGCTTCGTCCGTCCGGCGGTGATGCCGACCTGCGCCTCGAGGGAGGACAGGAGCCCGTCCACGCGCTCCACGTCCTCGGGACGTTCGACCTTCGGCAGCACGATCGCGTCGAGGCCGGGCCGCACGACCGCGTGGATGTCGTCGTCCATGCGGTCCGCGGCGTTCGCGTTCACGCGCACGAAGCGCGCGGGGCCGCCGGGCGGCCGCGCAACGGCTTCGGCGACCATGGTCCGCGCCGTGTCCTTCATGTCCGGGGGCACGCCGTCCTCGAGATCGAGGATCACCGCGTCGGGCGCCGGATCCAGGCCGCCCAACGCCTTGTCGATCATCCGTTGACGCTGGCCCGGCGTGGACAGGACCGACCGCAGGTACTCCACGTATGTCCTCCCCGTTCCATCCGGAGCTGAGGCGTGCGCCGCCGGGACTCTACGCGGTGTCGCGGGTCCCGGAGAGCGCGCGCATGATCGGCGCGAGGTCCGAACCCGCGTCGAGCGCGAGCACGCCCTCGGCGAGCGAGGACGCGACGTCCGCTCCGACGAGCGGCCCGGCGAGCTCGACGAAGCGCTCGACGAGCTCGTCGCGGGTGAGCCAGTGCTCCGGCTCGCCCTTCGGAAAATCGACCGTCGCCTTGAGCTCGCGTCCGTCCCGGAGCCGGATGCGGACCTCCGAGGGGATGCGGTCGGGGAATCCCGCGTCGAGCGCCGGATCGCGATAGCAGGACGTGCGCTCCATCAGCCACTGGATGTCGGGGTCCGCCATGTTGGCGGCCGAGAACTGCGACGCGCCGGCTTTGCCCCGAACCAGCGCGACCGCGACGCCGAACGGCGCGCTGAACTGCGCCTCGACGACGCTCTTCG
>WNGF01016793.1_pt1 | contig 12567 bp, 9 predicted proteins | sample 5400641 | NCBI WGS metagenome assembly WNGF01 (sample SAMN13153371, study PRJNA577476) | soil metagenome | isolation source: 80 cm soil or saprolite under grassland replicate 2 | place: USA:California | collected 2016-06-15
AAGAACGACGGGAAGCCATGGACTGGGGCGGAACGGCAGGTCCTTAGGCGACTGGCGCGGGACGTGAACGTGTCGACGGAGAAGATCGCCAAGGAGCTCGGCCGGACCGTGGCTGCCATCCGCAATCACGCGTCGATGCCCAACATCTCGCTGCGCCCGAAGAAGCGCGCGTAGAGCCAACTTCGGGTAGTCCTGGCCCTACGGCGCTCGGTGGCCCGTACTTCGCCATCTGGGTGCATAGGCGGTACTCGTAGCGCCACTGCGCGGAGGCGACCGGTCCACCGTAGAGGCGGTTGCACGCATAGCGAACGCCCGTCCGCCAGCCCTTCGTGAACGAGGATTGCTCCGGATCTTGGATGCGCACGGTCTTCGTCACTGTCATCGTCGGCCCGGGCTGCGCTGTCGGATGTGAGCATGCAGCCAGAAGCGCGATGGCGGGGACTACGAGCAAGCGTTTCACCATGTCCTTATCGGCCGTCCTGCCTTCGGGATCAAGATGGGCGAAGGGGCCGGCGTCCCCGCACCGACCCATTCGCCACGCCTAGGCCCGAGCGGGAGGAAGAGCCTCCCGGGCCAGCAGCCGGAGCACGTCGTGGCTCATCGGCGAGTCGCGGTGCTGTTGGATGACGTGGGGGAGGAGTCCCCACGCCCCATCCCGGGGCAGAAGCCCACCGCACACCCGGCACCTCACCCAGTCCGTCCTTGCTGCTTGGGCCAGCTCACGCATTGCCTGCCTCCCTCTCGAATGGTGCAGGGAGGGATATCAGACCGCCGTGAGCGCCACTAGGTAACCGACGTTCACCTGTCCAACCGCGGACAAGGCTCCACGTAGACCGCATGCGTCAGCGGCGCTCTACACTGCTGTCAATTCCACGGGGCCCTACCCTGCGCTCTCCATAGTTGCTTACGGACGCCTGGGTGACGATCATGCCTCCCGAGCTGCACACTGCGGCCGAGCAAATCCCGATTAAGAGCACGGAGCCCTGTAGCAACCTAGGAGGGAATACTCGGCTCCGGCGTGAGCGCCCCGAGGAGGGCCGACACATCAACCCGGCAGAGAAGCACCCCGTCGACTTGGAGCTCGGCCGCGTAGTTGGGCTGTGAACCGTCGGTCTTGGGCCCGAGCAGCAGGACCGTTAGAGAGCGCTTGCCGCCGCCGCTGTCTCGAACGCCGATCACCGACCGCTTCAGGACCAAGCGGCCTTGGGTACGAACAATAGAGACTTCCTCATCCACCATTGGGAACTATCGGCGCTCGGTATCGGAACTTGAGGGTCCTCCAAAAGGGGGACAGGCCGAAACCCCTTCCGGCCTGCCCAAACGGTCCGCCAGCCTCGGCACCGTACCGCTCTACCAAGGTCTTCCAAGAAGGCAGGGCCAACAAGACCCCGAGTCGGGGATGAGGGGCCACGGCAGCTTCGCGCACGCCACCGACGTCCGAGGCGTTCCCGGTAAGACATCAGACTGGAGCATGCCACCCACTCATTACCATCTCTCAAAGGAGGCCGTGAACTTTGCGTCGCGGTCTCGGATCAGGAACCGGACGTTGGCCGCTTCACCGTCCATGGCTAGGTTCCTTGCCTGCTGGGTCACCCAGCCGGCATCAGGATGGGCGGTCACCCCGCCGATGCGCACACGCCTGGTCCCACCTCGATGAAGAACAGCACGTAGAGGGTCCTCAGGAACACCATCTCCACGGTGAAGAGGACGCAGCTCATGACGCCCGTTGCCTGCGCCCTCAGGAACTCCGACCAGGAGGGGCCGGTGCGTCTTGGTGCTGGTAGATGCCGGCCCGGCGGAGAAGCGAGCGGATGGTAGTAGCCCCGACCCGGTAGCCGAGTCCCTGCCAGCTCGCCCTTGATCCTGATGACCCCCCACCGGGGGTTGTCCTTGGCCATCTGAACGATCAAGCGGCCGAGCGAGGGATCGAGGGGCGGGCGCCCGGCCCTCGAGCGCTTGTAGGTCCACTTTCGGGCCACGAGTTGCCGGTGCCAGCGGAGGATCGTGGCCGGGGAGACGATGAACCCCGACCAACGATCCCGGCCGATCAGCCTCGCGAACGCGGCGATCATCATCCGGTCGAGCCGACGCATCCGAGGTCTTGGGTTTGCCCGCTTCAGGACGGCGAGTTGGTGTCGAAGGACGAGGATCTCCGCCTCGCGCTCGCGCGTGTCATCATCCGGTGTCATCCGGAGCACTAGCCGAAGGATGAAGTAGCAGACGGCGAAGAGCACCGCGCGATGATACAGAGCCCGTGATCACAGGGTCGATCGATGGTTTCGGACCCCTTCAGTTCCGGATTGTAACCCTGGCATTCTTCGAGCCTCGGTGGATACCTGCGCGCAGGAGTGTCCGAATCTCCGCATCGTCGTCGGGCATCGAGTACCCAACGATCTCCAGCGTCTTCGCGCGACTCAGGGCACCGTATGCATCTCGCCAGACATCTTTCAGAGGTCCAAGGTCGCCTGCCTTTCCCCGTACCATCGTTACCATGTGCGGGTCGATCATCCTGCTACGCAGGGTATTCCAGGCTGAAGTCAAACTCTCCATACAAACGCGTTCGGAGGACAAGCTCTGGCTCCTTCTCACGCAACTTCTCCGTGAGCGCAAAGGTGTATGGATGTTCGACGAACATGACCTCTTTGAGCCACGCGTAGTCGGCTTCGGTTAGCCTCCGCTTTGTGTTGCCTGCCGTGCACCAGTCGATAGAGCCGTGCAGCTTCAGCAAGAGCAACGACCTGTCGGTTGGCTCACCACAGAGTCGGACGGGTACACCGATTACCTGTGCTACTCGTTCGATCAGAGGATCCCAGTTCGAGGTAATGACAACGTTCCCGGGCTGGACTATCCGCCTGAGATACTCGTGGCTGAGAAGGCGGGCGTCACTTATGTCGCGCGTACCTTCCAGAAGGGCACGCGCGATGGAGATCTTCAGAGCACGATACAGATCGGGCGCGTCAGTGAACCCCGTTTCCACGAAGCCCGCCCCGACATCCAGGAAAGTTCTCAGCGTTGAGAAGAAGTCCACGACTCCGGGGGCGGAAGCCGACATGGACGGCGTCCGGGTAGAAGAACTTGAACGCTCGGAGCAGTTGCTCCTCTGTCACCGGGGAGCGGTTCTGCTTTGCGAGAGCCAGAACGGCGTCAATCAACGAGGGCGTATTTGGCAGCCCTGCTGCTGATGAGAGGCCAGCTCCAACGAAGTAGACCTCTCTGTTCCGATCCGGTGGTGGCACGACTCACTCTCCGCACTCTTGCACGAGAGGGTACGCGGGCGTAGATGCCGAATCCACCTCTCGGCTCGCGTGACGGTTCGCGCCCGCAGTCAGTCTTGGCGGCCCACACGCCCACGCGTACGTCAACGGATCAGAAGGCGCGGTAGTGGGTTAGTTCTGGTCCAGCGCTTCTCCGGGACTGTCGGACCCCGCGATGCGAGTCGCGGAGGTACCGTGGTCGCTCACCCAGCTTGCTGAACTGGTGGACTAACGCACATGAGCAAGGCCCGATTGATTCTCACTTGCGGGTTGCCCGGGTCAGGCAAGACCATACTGGCCTGGCAGCTTGCTGCGGACCGGGGTGCCGTGCGCCTTACTCAGGATGAATGGCTTTGGGCCCTCGGCTCCACCCCCTGGGACGAATCGACCAGGGAGAAGGTCGACCACGAACTTTGGCGTCTCGCCCAGGAGATCCTGCGCCTCGGCCTTAGTGTCGTCCTCGACTTTGGGCTGTGGACACGGATCGAACGTGACGAGATGCGAACCGCGGCTCGTGGTCTTGGCGTCGGTGTCGAACTGCACTACCTCGACGTGCCGACCGACGAACTGTGGCGGCGTATCGAGGCCCGAAACTCCGAGCCGCCATGGGACAGCCACCCGATCCGCCGGGCGGACCTCGCTGGGTGGGCGGCCTCGTTCCAGGCGCCCGATGCTGCCGAGCTAGCGTTGTTCGATCCTCCGCCAGGTTCAAACTGAGCCACTACCGAAGGCGCGGATCGAAAGGGGTGCAGCGGCCGACGGCTCTGGCGTGGGTCGGCGCGGCGATGATCGGCCTCCGGATGATGAGCGGTGACGGTCCGGTGTACGCCGCGGGGCCAATGCGGGGCCACTTGCCCTCGTGGCTCCCGGACGTGTTCTCTGACCTGCGTAGTCCCAACGGGATTTGAACCCGTGTCTCCACCTTGAGAGTGTTCTCGTAGTCGGTTTCTCTACCTGCGATGATGTCGGAATCCGGCTCGTGACGTGCGGATTCGATGCTCCAGCCGTTCCTGCCATTTCTTGACGTCTCCCGGTCGTTCGCGGGACGAATGCGGGACGACCGTCGCGCTCGGAGAGAGCCAGGATCGCGATGCCGGTGACCGATACGCAAGGACCCGCCTGTTTGAGAGCCGGGACTTCCGCGCCAGTTGGACGCGCAACGAGGCCCTGTCGAAGGAGCGCAACCGCACAGGATCTCACGCGCTGCCTCGCCGCCAGCTGAAGCGGAGAGGCCGGTCCGCGGACCGGCCTCTCCCCGACCGCCATGACCCCGACTACACCGCCACCTTGTAACTCGTTCCGTAGACCTCGATGAAATTCCCGTTGGGGTCGGTGAAGGTCTCGTAGAACGTGCATCTGAACGTGTCCCCGAGGCCGGTCTTGTTGCCGAAGCTGTACGTGAAGTGACCGATGTACTGGCCGTTCACGTATTCATCGTGTTCGAGGACCTTGATCAGGTAGTTCGGATCGTGGGTCGCCTCCGCCGTGACCTCCCAGAGGATGTCACGCCCCCGTAACCAAGCCGCCCATCATCGAACGGATCGAGAACATGCGCCGACGCGCGCGGCGCTCACGAGTAGCACGGTCCATCTGCCTTCCCCTCTCTGATCGTTGACACCACATGCCATCGGCCGACTACGCGCAGGGCGGCGGGTCGGTCTCGATCCGGAACGGGCTTCCGGCGGGTACCATCAGCGTCGCATACACGATGGCGTTCTCCGTGCTGCTCTCGTTGCTCACCATGAAAGGTGCAGTCCCGCTCTCGACGAACGTCTCGTGCGGGCCGTACGTCCTCGTCTGGCAGTTCTCGTCGTGCGTCGTGATCTGGCCGGACTGGACGACCACCATCACGACGCCGGGGTGGTAGTGCCACCCCGAGAAGCCGTTCGGCTGGAAGGTGATGGTCTGCACCAAGAAGTCCGTCTGGTCCTTGGTCTGGAACTTGATCCGGTCGTCGTTCACCTGGACGCTGTCCGAGAGCGGCGCCCGGCTGGCGAGGATCGTCGTGACGCCGCCGGAACCTGGACTTGCGAGCGAGACCGTCCCGACGGATGCGACAAGGGTCACGATCCCGGTCGCGACGAGCATGCGTGCGTGTTGGCGCCTCATAGCTTCCTCCTTCGTCTCAGATGCCCGATGGTGTCAGCGGCTCGATCGTGCGGTTCACGGTCCCACCTCCTTCAGATGATCAAGCTCGAACGTTCTGAGACCCTTCCTTCCCGTAGACCGTCAGGTGCTCCCCCTCCTATCCCGCGGTCCCACGAGGCAAGGTGCGCCGCGTCGCTTTCAGTCCGCCTTCAGATCCCCTTCGGTCGCCTTTCAGGGGTTCGGCGCGACGCATCCGCGCCACCGGTGAAACCGGATTGAAAGGACGGCCCGGCAGGCTTACCTTGTGATCGAAAGCGCCACGTCTCGCCGAGGGGTTCCGCGCATGGGCAGGCGGGAGTACGGTCGGCCCATGCGTTTCGGCGTCCTGGGGCCGCTCGAGGTCTCCGGGGAGGACGGCCCCGTCCCCCTCGGGGGTCCAAAACAGCGGATCGTCCTCGCTCACCTGGTCTTGGGCGCCAACAAGGTGGTGTCCGCCGAGCACCTGATCGACGCACTGTGGGGAGAGGAGCTGCCGGAGGATCCGAAGTCGACCCTGCAGGTGTACGTCTCACGGCTCCGATCCGCGCTCGGGGCCGATGCCGTCGAGGCGCAGGCGCCCGGCTACGTCCTGCGGGCCGCTCGTGACGAGGTGGACGCCCTACGATTCGAGGATCTGCTGAGCGCAGCTCGCGGGAACGGCTCCGACCCGCGCGCGACCGACGAGATCCTGACCGAAGCTCTCGAGCTCTGGCGCGGCCCCGCCCTCGCCGACCTGAGCGGCGAGCCCTCCCTGACGGGCGAGATCGCGCGCCTGGAGGAGCTCCGCCTCCAGGTGCTCGAGGAGATGATCGACGCTCGGCTCGAGCTCGGCCGTCACGTCCAGGTCGTCGCGGAGCTCGAAAGCCTGACGCGGACCCACCCACTTCGCGAACGGCTGTGGCGCGGGCTGATGCTTGCGTTGTACCGAGCGGACCGGCAGGCCGAGGCCCTAGCCGCGTTCGAGCGGGCGAGGAGCGTGCTGGTTGAGGAGCTCGGCATCGATCCGTCCCGCGATCTCCAGCTGCTGCACGAGCGGATCCTTCGCCAGGACCCCGAGCTCGAGCTCAAGGGCGAACCGCTGCGAGGCTATCGGCTGCTGGAGCAGATGGGCGAGGGTGCGTTCGGAGTGGTCTACCGCGCCACCCAGCCGCAGATCGGGCGCGAGGTCGCGATCAAGGCGGTCCCGCCCGAGCTCGCGAATCATCCGGACTTCGTCCGTCGCTTCGAGCGCGAGGCGCAGATCGTCGCCAGGCTCGAGCACCCGCACATCGTTCCGCTGTACGACTACTGGCGAGAGCCGGATGCCGCCTATCTCGTCATGCGGTTGCTTCGAGGTGGAAGCGTCGAGGACCTGCTTCAGTCGGGGCCGCTCGAGCCGGAGCGAGCGTCCTCGATCCTGGATCAGGTGGCCTCGGCGCTCTCGGCGGCGCATCGTCAGGGCATCGTGCACCGGGACGTGAAGCCCGGGAACATCCTGCTCGACGAGGCGGGCAACGCCTACCTCACGGACTTCGGGGTCGCGCTGGAGGCGGGGTCACCCGAGCGCTCCTCGGGAACGATGATCCGCGGCACCCCCGGATACCTCTCGCCCGAGCAGATCAGGCTCGACCCCGCGTCTCCCCGATCCGACATCTACGCGCTCGGGATCGTGGCGTACGAGATGCTGACCGGCGCCCAGCCCTTCCCCGAATCGTCGTTGACGGCCCTCCTGGATCACCACCTCACGGACGCGATCCCCTCGGTCCGAGAGGTGCGCCCCGATCTCCCGGCCGCGCTCGACCGCGCCATCGGGCGCGCCACCGCCAAGGACGCCGAGGATCGGCCCTCCGACCCCCTCGAGTTGGCAGCAGCGGTCCGCGCCGCGCTCCAGGGAGGTGCATCGAGCGTGACCGTGGCGGCCGGCGAGATCCGCAACCCCTACAAGGGCCTGAGGGCGTTCCTCGAGGCCGACGCCGCGGACTTCTTCGGACGCGAAATGGTCACGAAGCGGCTGCTCCGACGACTCGAGGAAGATCATCCGAGCTCGCGGTTCCTCGCCGTGGTCGGGCCTTCGGGTTCGGGGAAGTCCTCGGTGGTCCGGGCCGGCCTCGTACCCGCGCTTCGTCGCGGCTCGCTCCCCGGCTCCGAGCGCTGGTACGTGATCGACCTGCTCCCCGGCCCTCATCCACTCCGTGAACTCGAATCGGCGCTGCTGGGATTGGCCGTTGCACCGCCTCCGGCTCTGCTGGACGAGCTCGAGGGCGGCACACGGGGTCTCCTTCGAGCCGTCGACCGCGTCCTTCCCGACCCGGATGCCGAACTCCTGATCGTCCTCGACCAGCTCGAGGAGGTATTCACCCTGATCGAGGACGACGACGAGCGGTTCCACATCCTGGAGAGCCTGCGAGCGGCGACCACGGAAGCCGGAAGCAGGGTCAGGGTCATCGCGACGCTCCGCGCGGACTTCTTCGACCAGCCTCTCTCGTTCCGCGGCTTCGGCGACCTGCTCGCCGAACGCACCGAGGCGATCACACCGATGTCCCCCGAGGAGCTCGAGCGCGCGATCGTCGCGCCCGCGGAGCGCACGGGGCTCTCGGTCGAGCCGCGACTGCTCGCCGCGATGATCGCAGACGTCGTGGACCGGCCGGGAGCGCTCCCGCTGCTTCAGTTCACGCTCAGCGAACTCGCGGAACGCCGGGAGGACGGCGTGCTCACGCTCGTCGGCTACCGGCGGATCGGCGGCGTGTCGGGCGCCCTGGCCCGTCGCGCCGAGCAGCTGTTCGAGGCGATGAACGAGGGGACACGGGACACGTGCCGGCAGCTGTTCCTCCGGCTCGTCACGTTGGGGGAGAGCAGCGAGGCCACGCGGCGCCGCGTCCGGCGATCCGAGTTGCAGCCGCTCGCGGACGCCCGCACGCTGAACGGGCTGCTCGACGGGTTCGGCCGCCATCGGTTGCTCTCGTACGACCGGGACCCCGCGACCCGCGAGCCCACCGTGGAGATAGCCCACGAGGCGTTGCTGGAGGCGTGGGATCGGCTGAGCGGATGGATCGCCGAAGCCCGAGACGACATCCGCACGCAGCGCCGGCTCGCAGCGGCCGTCGCCGAATGGGAATCGGCCGAACGCGACCCGAGTTACCTGCTCCGCGGGGCTCAGCTCGACCAGGTCCACGAATGGGCCCAAACCACGACGCTCGCGCTCTCGCAAGCGGACCGGGCCTACGTCGACGAGGGCGTGGATGTGCGGCGGGCCGCATCTGAGCGCGAGCGTGCGCTGGAGCGGCGATCGATGCGGAGGCTGCGTTCGCTCGTGGCGCTCGGCGTCGCCGCGGCGCTCGTCGCAACCACCCTGACGGTGGTCGCGGTGAGCCAACGTGGACGAGCGGAGGATGAGGCGAGGGTGGCTCGGGCGCGTGAGCTCGCAGCCGCGGCGGTCGCCAACCTGGGCGTCGACCCCGAACGCAGCATCCTGCTGGCCTTGGCGGCCGTCGACGCCACGTGGGAGGTCGATCGTACGGTCGTTCCTCAGGCCGAGGAGGCCCTCCACCAGGCCCTGCAGGAGTCCCGAGTCGTGCTCACGGTGCCGCAAGGGGGGGGAATCGCCCTGAGCGCCGACGGCAGCCGGTTCGCCACGACGGGCGAGGACGGGACCGCGACGGTGTGGGCAACCGATACCGGCGATCGGTTGCTGACTCTCGAGGGCACCGCGGGCTCGGTCAATGGGATCGCCTTCAGTCCGGACGGGTCGGTGCTGGCCACCGCCGGCAAGGACCGGACGGTGCGGCTGTGGGACGGAGCGAGCGGCCGGCAGGTCCACGTGCTGCGGGGCCATCGGAAGCCGGTCTTGGGCGTCGCCTTCAGCCCCGATGGGTCGCTGCTGGCCACCTCCAGCAAGGACGGCACCGTTCGGATCTGGGACGTCGCGGCGGGCACGCAGCACCTCGTGCTGAGGGGCCCCCCCGGCGAGAACTTCTACACGTTCTCGGGCCTCACCCCCGCCTTCAGCCCCGACGGATCAAGGTTGACGAGCGGCGGGTGGTTCAGCACACCGATCTGGGACCTGGCGACGGGGAAGATCTCGATAGTCCTTGCCCGCCAGCCGTGGGAGACCTTCGCAGTCGCGTTCAGCCCCGATGGCACACGCGTCGCCACCGCCGTCCACCTCGACGCGCAGACGTGGGATGCGCAGACCGGGGAGCCCCTCACCACGTTCTCTGGCCACACGGGGGACATCCTCGGGGTCGCCTATAGCCCCGACGGTACGCGGATCGCCACCGGCGGGGACGACGGGACCGCCCAGGTGTGGGACGCGGCGACCGGCGAGTCCCTGCTGACGCTGGCCGGGCACACAATTGGGGTGGATCAGGTCGCTTTCACCCCGGATGGGGACCGGCTGCTGACCGGGGGCGCCGACGGGACCGCGCGAGTGTGGGACATCAGTCCAACCGGAGGCCGCGACTGGCTGACCGTTCCCGGCCCGGCGGATCGCCAAGGCGGGGTCTCCTTCAGCCCCGATGGGACGAGCTTCGCCGTGCCGGGCCAGGTCACCGGCGTCACGATCCGGGACGTCGAGACGGGGGCGAAGATCATCACGTTGAAGGGCCACGACGCCACGATCACCAGGATGGCGTTCAGCCCGGATGGGACCAGGCTCGCGGGGGCCGCCGGCAGCGGACAGGGGAACCGAGGCGTGAAGACGGTCCCCGTCTGGGACGTAACGACGGGGGAGCTTGTCATGACTCTCGCGGGACATGCCGATGCGGTGTCGGCCGTGGCGTACAGCCCGGACGGACGCCGTCTCGCGACGGGTAGCTGGGATGGGACCGTCCGACTGTGGGATGCCGTCTCTGGCAAGGAACTGCGCGCAGTCGACGTCGGAAGTTCAGCCTACGCCCTCGGGTTCACTCCGGACGGTCGATGGCTGGTGTCTGGCGATGATGCCGACAAGTTCCTGACCGTGTGGGACGCCGATACCCTCGAGCGGCGCGGAGAGCTCCGTGGCCACACCGACGTCATCCAGGACGTCGCGTTCGCGCCCGCCGGACAGGTGGTCACGGCCAGCTGGGACGGGACGGCGAGGATCTGGGATCTCGCGTCGCGTCGGGTGCTCTCGACGCTGCGGGGGCACAGCGGCCCGCTACTGGGCGTAGCCGTGAGCCCGGACGGAGCGCTCGTTGCCACTGCCAGCCTCGATGGGACCGCCAAGCTCTGGGATCTTGCGACCGGGCGGGAGGTGCTCACGCTGTTCGGCCACGACGGTCCCGTCAATACCGTGGCGTTCAGTCCCGACGGCCGGTTCCTCGCCACCGCGAGCGGTGACGGGACGGTCGCCCTGCATCTCCTCCCGATCGATGAGCTCATGAGACTCGCCCGCGAGCGTGTCACCCGCACCCTCACGGACGAGGAGTGTCGGCAGTACCTGCACGTGGGGGGCTGCCCGGCGAGGAGCTAGACGCTTTCCGGTCCGCATGACGTTCGCACGCTTGGTCACGGTCTTAGGATTCCACTTGCGTGTACATCCGGCTCGCGGTGCGCCCGGTTCCCGGCATGACGCCGAGCGCGGCGACGTAGTGCACCGTGGCGCCGAACGCCGAATAGTCGACTGAGCCCCCTGCGCGCACAACGTTCTCGTCTTCCTTAACGCATATCTCTCTATGAATGGTTTCCAGTTGGATTACGCCTACCTCGGACTGGCAGTCTTCGACCAGGTTCTCGTCAACGCCGCAAACGGAGTCATCACGGCGAACTCGATCGGAATCGGCATGTCCGATCTTCTTCGGTCTTCCTCTCTAGTGTCGATAACTCGGGCAGCGGCAGATCTCCATCGACCTGTCAGGGTCGAAAACTCGGATCCATTGGGTTGCTTGTTGCCAGCAGGGGCTCATTCTTCGAACTCATCGTCTTCGAGCGGAGACTCACCTGTATTCACCACGACGGTGTGGAGCTCGAAGGAACACGACTCCTGCAGCGTCTTGAGCGACCGGTCCCGCGGCCACAGCGCCGGGTCCGTGTACCATCCTTTCAGTTCTTCTTCAAAGAGCTCCTGGTGATGACGGGCAAGCCATCCTTCCTCGGGAGCGATGGGTCTCGTTCATCGTGACCCCGCAGACGATGCTGCGATGGCACCGCGAGGTGGTGCGGCGGAAGTGGACGTACGGACGTAGGGGGAACCCGGGGAGACCTCCGATCGACCCAGAGGTCCGTGAACTGATCCCTGCGTCTCGCCCGAGAGAACCCGCGCTGGGGGGGCCGTGCGTATCCAGGGCGAGCTCCGCAAGGTGGGCATTCGGGTGGGCGCCACGATCTTCGCAGCCGGGAAGGGCGCCTTCGCCGGCTGAGGGAGTGCAAGGCCCGCCTGGAGGCGGAGGACGTGAAGGCCCGGTATGAAGCCGAACTGACCCGCCGGGCTGACATCGAGGCGGAGACGGGTCGCCGCCCGGTCGGCCGCCCACCCAAGCTCAGGAAGCCCACCAAGAACTCCGTCGTGGCGAACACGACCGATCCGGAGTCCCGGGTGATGAAGCGCCAGTACACCTACCTGCAGGGCTACAACGCCCAGGCGGTGGTGAGCGAGGACCACATCATCCTGGCCGCGGCACTCACCCAGGACACGGTCGACCTGCGCCAGCTGCACCCCATGCTCCACGAGGCCAGGGCCAATCTCGCCTCCGCCGGGATCTCGAAGAGCATCGACGTGGCCCTCTACAGCGAGGCCAACCTGGAGGTGGCCGAGGCGGAGGATCCCGAGCTCCTCATCGCCGTGGCGAATGAGCGAGAGCAGCGCCGGGGTGAAGTCTCAGGCAGAGGTGTGTTCAAGGGACGGGGCGGACGCGTGATGCAGGGCAAGCTGGCGACCGAACGAGGACGAACGCTCTATGCCAAGCGAGCCCACACGGTTGAGCCGGTGTTCGGCCACATCAAGGATGTCCGCCGGGTCAAGCGGTTCGCCCGGAGGGGCCTGGGCGCATGCGACGCCGAATGGAAGCTGGTCTGCGCCACGCACAACCTGCTCAAGCTCTGGCGGCACTCCAGGATCTGAGCACCGGGCGCGTTCCGGTCCGGACCGATCACGAGATCGCAAACCTCATTGATCAACGTCGGCTTCCGATCCAGAAGAGCAGTTTCCGCGACAGCCTCTTCAGGGTAACGAGCGAGACCGCGAGGTCGAGATCCTCGTCCTCCGTCACCAGGTGAAGGTCCTGAGGCG
>WNGF01008004.1_pt1 | contig 12564 bp, 10 predicted proteins | sample 5400641 | NCBI WGS metagenome assembly WNGF01 (sample SAMN13153371, study PRJNA577476) | soil metagenome | isolation source: 80 cm soil or saprolite under grassland replicate 2 | place: USA:California | collected 2016-06-15
CCATCTCTGCGACCTGGACCGCGAGGAGAAGGGTGCGCTCGAGGTTCTTCGCGTCGCCGACGACGACGACGTTCTGTGGCGGGCCTTCGAGCAGGATGTCCCGCGTCACGCGCTCGTCTTCGGAGAACGGCACGAAGGATGCGGCGCCCGGAGTGTCCACGATCGCCACGCGCCGGCCCCATACAACCGTGTGCCCCGTCGAGACCTCGACGGTGGTCCCCGGATAGTTGGATACGGTCACGTAGGTTCCCGTCAGAGCCCCGAAGAGGGCGCTCTTGCCGACGTTGGGATTCCCGACGAGGACGACGCCCGACGGCGGAGCGTCCTGGCCGTCCGCCTCGCCTTCGGCGCGATTGAGACTCGATCTCATGCGCCCAGCCTAGTGTTCCCAGGGCCCCGCTTCCTGATGCAAATGAATCAACCCGATTCCAGGGAAGGGGCGTCGGCGATTCAAACGCATCTTGTGAGGCCCGGTCAGCGGAGCGACCCTTGGATCTGGAGGTTCAGGCTCAAAGGAGGATGTCATGAAACCCTTCCAGCGGATCATCGTGGCCACGGACCTGTCTCCGACATCGGAGCCGGCCATAGCGGAAGCGATCGCTCTGGCGAAGGAAAACGAGGCGGTCCTGCTCATCGCGCACGCGTACCAGCCGCCAGGCGTCGTCGACGCGCAATCGGTCGCCGCCGGGGTCTATGAGGAATGGAGCCAGAGCATCCGGGCAGAGGTCGAGGGCAAGCTCCAGGGGCTCGTCGAAAACGCCGCGAAAGAAGGGGTCAAGGCCGAGCCGCTCGTTCTCATGGGCGAGCCCTACGAGGCGATCGCGGAAGCCGCGAGAGACGAGGGGGCCGACCTCGTCGTCATGGGGACGCACGGCCGCAAGGGCGTCTCGCGCTTTTTCCTGGGGAGCGTCGCGGCGCGCGTGATCTCGACGGCTCCGTGCCCCGTGATGACCATTCGCGCGGCGTGAAGCCGGCCAAAGGGCGGTCCCGCCAAAAGGAGGACGTATGCGGATTGGAGAGATGATGACGAGCCGGGTGGAGACAGTGCCGGCCGGCGAGTCTGCCGAGAACGCGCTCCGCAGGATGCGCGCGAAACGGGTCCACCACCTGGTCGTGCCGCTCGACGCCGGAGCCGTGGGCGTGGTCTCCACCCGAGACCTCGATTCGCTGGAAAGCGATCGGTCACTTTGCACTGTCGCGGACGTGATGAGCGCGCCAGCCGTGACGGCGGAGCCTCACATGACGATCCGGCAGGCGGCCAACCTGCTTCGCGGAAGGACTATCGGCTGCCTGCCGGTCCTGGAAGACGGGAAGCTCGTCGGAATTCTCACGACGACCGACCTGCTCGAGTTGATCGGCCGCGCTTCCGAGCGCCCGGTCTCGAAGGGAAAGCGCTGGGTGATGAAGGGCCGCGGCGCGCGCCGCAAAGCCGTCGCCGCCAGGTGAACCGCGCTGTCTCCGTAAGCGTCGCCTTGGTTGACGGGATCGGCGGGCCCCGTGCACAAGATTTTCGCGAGGACCCCATGCTGATCGACAGGGCACCTGCCTTCATGCGGTTGTGTCTTGGTCTGATTCGACGGGCTCCCTGAGTCTTCCGCTTCTCGAAGGGGATGGAAGACAGACGACAACCGGAACCGCTCATTAAGCCGAACTAAGAATCGGCTCTCCGGCTCCTCTGCCATCGATGATCGAACTATGGACAAGGCGAGCATTCTGGAGACGTTCAGGTTCTACCGGGAGGCAACACCGCCTGTCCGAGCGAAGATCGCCGGGGCCGGAACCTACGCGGCTCTTCCGCCCGGCACGACCTTCTATCGCGAAGGCGAGATGTGCGGATATTTCGGGGTCGTCGGAAAGGGCGACATCCGCGTCTTCAAGAACGCCGAATCCGGACGGGAGATGACCCTCTATCACGTACAGGATGGACAGCTGTGCCTCGTGAACCTGCTGTGTCTCTTCCTCGGCCGGCCAGCAATGGCCTGGGCGGTCGTGGAAACCTCGACCGAGTCGGTCGTTTTCGATGCTGACGCGTTTCGAAGCTGGTTCGACAACCACGCCGTCGTCCGGCATTTCGTCTTCGAAGCGATGGCCCGGCGGTTGGTCGAAGTCATGACTCTCGTCGAAGAGATGGCCTTCGCCAAGATGGATCGCCGCGTGGCGAACCTCCTCCTTCAACGGTTTTCGTGCAGCCGGGCCTTCTCGGCGACCCACGAAGAGCTCGCCGTCGAGTTGGGAACCGCCCGGGAAGTCGTCAGCCGATTGCTGAAGGATTTCGAGCGCATGGGCGCAATCTCAATGGCCCGCGGCCGGCTCGAACTGCGCGACGCGTCGTTGCTGCAGGATCTCGCCGATCATTCCTGAGCAGGTTCCCGCCCGCTGGTCCAAACTCACCAGTCGTCCGCTCCAGGAGAAGGCGTTCCTCCGTGACAAAGTCACGGACAGCCCGTTCACACTCCGTGTAGAAGTGCGAACACGGAGGTGCTCCCTTGAAAAACATGAACAGTCGGATCTTGAAGAGAGCCAACTTCGCCGCAATCGTGGCGATGACCGTGGCCGTTCTGTTTGCGACGAGCACGGTGGCAGCAGGCGGCGACTTCACGGTGCTGCCCCTCGATGGCGGTGGCGAAACCGTCACCGTCACCACGCTCGATGACGTTTCCGACTTCTCCGGCTTGCAGCAGGTGAGCGACTTGCCCGGCCCTGACGGGCGCGTGAGCTTCCGCGAAGCCGTCACCGCGGCGAACAACACCCCGGGGGCCCAGACCATCGCCTTCGCCATCCCGCCCGCTGAGTTCTGGCTCGTTCCCGACGTGGGACTGCTTCGGCTCGAGCAGGGTGCCTTCTTCCTCAACGACTCCGGCACGACGGTCGACTTCTCGTCCCAGACGGCGAACATGGGTGACACCAATCCCAACGGGCCCGAAATAGGCATCTATGGCTTGGAGACCAACGGCTGGGGCATCGCAGCCATCTTCATGAACGGCGACAACTGCGTCGTCAAGGGGCTTGGGAAGGTGTACCAGCGGGGCTACGCCGTGCGGATCGTCGGCAACAACAACCGCGTGATCGGCTGCCAGATCGACGGGCCGCTGCACGCTGCGGTCTCTGTCAGCGGCTACATGGGCTGGCCCCCGCCCTCGGCCAACATCGTGGGCGGCACAGCGCCGGGAGACGGCAATAGCCTCATCGGGCTGGTCATCGATGGCCCGGCCGAGGGCAACATCGTGATCGGCAACACCCTGCTCGTCGGTGTCGAGGTGCGCGGCGCCACTCAATACGGCGTATTCGCGCGCAACAACCGCATCGGCGGACCGACCCCCGTCGAGGGCAACATCATCGCGGGCGCCGGTTCCTACGGCGAAGAGGGCTTCCCCGACGGTGCCCAGGTCAGCATCGTCGACGCCGACAACACTCTTGTCGAAGGCAACTTCATCGGCACGACTGCCGACGGCATGCATCCCTATCCGCAGCAAATCGGTCCGGTGGGCGTCGAGGTCCGCGACTCGCGGAACACGACGATCCGCGCCAACCTTGTCGCGGGACTGCGCGTCGTCGGCGTCGACCATTACGCTGGCCAGATCTTCGGCCAGGCCATTTCCATCGGCGCGACCAACCTCAACAACCAGGGGACGGTCGTCCAGGGGAACACGATCGGTCTCGCGGCCGATGGGGTCACCCCCATCGTGACGCACTCGGGCATTATCGTTTCACCGATGTCATCCTTCTATCACGCGTTCAGCTCGCTCATTGATTCCAACCACATCGCAAGCGTCGAGACGATCGGCGTTTTCGTCGCCTCCTTGGAAAACGGCGTCACGATCACGCGCAACTCCATCCATGATTGCGGCGCCCCGGGGATCGATCTCAGCACGACCGCCGGCGCCGACGGGCCCACGCCCAACGACCCCGGCGACGGCGATACCGGCGGCAACGGCCTGCAGAACTTCCCCGTGCTCCTCTCGGCCGCGACGACCGGTTCAACGGCCATAGTTCAGGGAAAGCTCGACTCCGCGCCCAATGCCCAGTTCACGGTCGAGTTCTTCGCGAGCCCCTCGTGCTACCCGTCCGGGTTCGGCGAGGGCGCCACGTTCATCGGCTCGACGACGGCGACAACCGATGGTGCGGGGCACGCGGCGTTCTCGCTGACGTTGCCGGCCGCCGTGGCGGTCGGCGCGGCAGCCACCGCGACGGCCACACGCCTGTCCACCGGCGACACATCCGAGTTTTCCGCCTGCATTGCGGTGACGTCGCCCGGGCTTCCCGTCGCCAACGCGTCGGCCACACCCACCATCGGCAGCGCGCGCCGTTGACGGTGCAGTTCAGTTCCGCCGGTTCGAGCGATCCAGATGGCACGATCGCCTCCTACTCGTGGAACTTCGGGGACGGTGGCAATTCGACCACCGCCAATCCGAGCTACACGTACACCAGCACCGGCACCTACACCGCAACGCTGACGGTGACCGACAACAACAACGTCAGCGCGAGCGACACCGTCACCATCGTCGTCAGCGCCGCCGGCAACACCGTCTTGCGCTCGACGCGATCAACTTGTCCGCCACGCTTCATGGGAAGAAGGTCAGCGTCACCGGCAATGTTGTCGTCAAAGATGGCGACGGCGCGGCCGTGTCTGGCGCGGTGGTCTCGGCGACATGGGCCATGCCTGGCGGCGCGACGGCGGCGCAGGCCGCGACGACAAGTTCGACCGGCATAGCCCAGTTCAACACTAGCGGCGGCCGCGGCACGTACAAGCTGACGGTGACCAACATCAGCAAGACCAGCTACACGTTCGACGCGGCCAACAGCATACTGACGAAGAGCATCACCAAGTAGGAGGGATTTCGGAAAGAGCGGCCCTACTCCGCCGTGAAGGACTTGACGGGCGGCGGAGCAGGGATCGATTCGAAGGGGACGTCGAGGATCGGATACTCCTTCCAGTCCTTGTAATTGAAGTGCCACCATTCGTTGGGCTCGACGGTAAAGCCCTCCTTCCCCATCGCCGAGCGCAGCAGGTCACGCCTCGCGCGCTGCCCTTCCGTCCCTCCCGCATAGTCGGGAGAGGCCCGCTCGGAGGTCTCGTCGTAGGCGCTCGGCATCTGGACCTCATTTCCCGTGGCAAGGTCGTAGAGGGAGAGGTCCACCGCGCAGCCGCGGTTGTGCTTCGAGCCTTTCTTCGGGTCCGCGACGAAGGCACGCTGCTCGGGCCGGACGCTGTCCCAGAAGATCTTCGTCACTGACCAGGGACGGTAGCCGTCGAAGACCAGCAGGCCGTACCCTTTCTCCGAGAGGGCGCGGTGGACCCGGACGAGCGCTTGCGCGGCCGACCGCTGGAGGAACGCGCGCGCCTGCCGGTAGACTGGCCTATGAACGATGTTGTTCGCGGTCGCATAGCGGATGTCCAGATGAATCGTCGGGTCGAGCCGGATCAACTCGACTAACTCCGGCTTGTGGAATGATCCTTGCTCGACCGGCGGCCGAGCCGTGGAGCAACCGAGAGAGAGTCCCATGGCGAGAGCGAGGAGAAGAAACCTCCGAATGAAGGCCACGACGCGAAGCATAAGCAATCCGGCATTCTCCGGGCGGATGAGAGTCTCCTTCTTCGTTCTCGCCACGGCCGGCTGGCTCGCCGCCGCGGCCGTCGGTTTCGGCGAAAGAGATCTCTTCGCACCGGCCGCCGGAGACAACGTCGTCCTCCAGTGGAACAACGCGTGTCTCCAGGCGATCCGCGAGACCATCCCGGGGCCGACCGTCGTCTCCCGGGCGATCGCGGTGCTCCACACCTCCATGTTCGACGCCTGGTCGGCCTACGATGCGGCCGCCGTTCCCACCGTGATGCGCCGGGGCTGGCGCCGGCCGGCCGAGGAGGCGACGGACGCCAACAAGACGGAGGCAGTCAGTTTTGCCGCTTACCGGGCGCTGGTGGATCTCTTTCCGTCGAAGAAGTCGATCTTCGACTCGCTCATGGGGCAGTTGGGCTACGACCCGGCGAACACTTCGACCGACACGGCGACGCCGGCGGGAGTCGGCAATGCCGCGGCCACGGCCGTGCTGGACTTTCGCCACCACGACAGCTCGAACCAGCTCGGGGATCTCCATCCGGGCGCCTATTCCGACACCACGGGCTACCGGGCGGTCAACACCCCGATGACCATTGTGGATCCCAACCGCTGGCAGCCTCTCTTCGTCATCAACGCAAAGGGAGACCTGACGACCCAGGTCTATACGACGCCCCACTGGGGCAGGGTCATCCCCTTCGCCCTGCCGTCCGGCTCTGCTCTGCGTCCGCTGGCTCCGGCGCTCTACCTCTCTCCCGAGTACGCGAAGCAAGCGGCCGATCTTGTGGCCATCAGCGCGGGCCTGACCGACTTCCAGAAAGTCACCGCGGAGTACTTCGCCGACGGTCCCAGCTCCGAGTTCCCGCCGGGCCACTGGGCTCTCTTCGCGCAGTTCGTCTCGCGGCGGGACAACAACACGCTCGACACCGACGTCAAGATGTTCTTCGCCTTGGGGAACGCCCTCCTCGACGCGGGCATCTGCGCCTGGGACGCGAAGCTCGCCTACGATTCCGTGCGGCCTGTGACCGCCATCCATTTCCTCTACGCCGGCCAGACGATCCAGGCCTGGGGTGGCCCCGGCCAGGGTACGAAGTCGATTTCCGGCGATCTCTGGAGGCCCTACCAGCTCTCGACCGTTGTCACTCCTCCGTTCCCCGAGTATTTCTCGGGGCACAGTATCTTCTCCGCGGCGGGAGCGGAGGTCCTCAAGTCTTTCACTGGCAGCGACACTCTCGGCGTGTCGGTGACGATCCGGGCGGGAACCTCCATCGGCGAGCCGGGAGTGGTTCCGGCCGCGGACCTCACGCTCTCCTTCCCCACCTTTTCGAGCGCCGCGGACGCCGCCGGGATGTCCCGCCGCTGGGGCGGCATCCACTTCGAACTGGGAGACCTTATCGGGCGGTCGCTCGGCCGCGTGATAGGAGCCGTGGCCTGGACGAAAGCGAAGACCTACTTCGACGGAACGGCGTACAGGCTCGAAGCGATGCCGCGGCAGCGCCCTCGCCCGGCGCCGCGCGTCGTGAAGATCGGCTGATCAGTTGACCGGCAGCGCGCAGGAGTCGAGAGGTTCGACGCGCATGCCGTCGCCCAGGACGTCGGTGGCCTGGACGTGGAGGAAGTAGGGAGCCGCGCACTCGGGCCGCTCTTCGATGCCGTTGCGCCCGCAGCGCGGGCAAGCGTCGATCCGTCCCTCGAGAGGAACCTCGAAACCGCATTGCAGCGACGTGAAGTCTTCGACGTGGAGCATGGGCCCTCCTCAGCCGACCTCAAGGTATCGCGATGCTCCACAGAGAACTTGATGAAAACGAACCAAAGATTTCGCTGCGGGCGGAAAGGCCAATTCGCTGCCAGCGGAAAAGAGGAGCCGCGCACCCATCCGCGTCTCCGAGTCATCTTCGTCCGGGCTCCGGTCGCGGCGCGACGTGCTTGCCCCGTCGTGCCAGGCCCCGGTCGCGGCGCGAGGAGTCTCCGCGAAGTAACCGAGCGGAGGAGCCTCGCGCCGCGGGAGCGAGCGCGCAGCGCGGGATCAGGCGAGCGATCGAGGCCGCATCCGGCCGAGCCGCTCGCCCGTGCGCCGCCAGGCGCAGATCCCGCGCAAGCGCGAGCGACGTTACCCGCGCCAGCTCTGGAGGATGCGCATGTAGTTGGCGCGCTCGAGCGCGCCGGGGTTTCCGCTCTTGGCCAGGCTCATGCTTCCCTGCATCTGGCGGAGCGACTCGTAGCCGTGCTCCTCCATCCATTGGGACATCTCCCCGCGGACCCGGCGCAGGTGCTCCGGTCCCCGGCGAAGAAGCGCCGAGACCATCTGGATCGCGTGAGCGCCCGCCATGACCGCCTTGATCGCGTCGGCCGCGGTGTGCACGCCGCCGGTGACAGCGAGAGAACATCGGACGCGTTCGGACAGGATCGCGAGCCAGCGCAGCCGAAGGAGCAAGTCCCCGGAGTCGGAGAGACGGACCGTCGGGAGGACGTCCAGGGCCTCGATATCGATGTCGGGCTGGTAGAAGCGATTGAAAATCACGAGTCCGTCGGCGCCGGCTTTGTCGAGCTTGCCGGCCAGATTCGAGAAGGAGGAGAAGAACGGCGAAAGCTTGACCGCGACCGGAATCGAGACGGCGCCCTTGACCGCGTCGGCCGTCCCGAGGGTGCGCGCCTCCACGTCCTCTCCATCCTCCAGAGGATCGGTCGCGAGGTAATAGACATTGATCTCGAGTGCGTGCGCGCCGGCCTGCTCGATCAACCTCGCGTATTCGATCCAGGAGTCGGGCGTCGTGCCGTTCAACGAGGCAATGACGGGGACCGAGACCGCGCGGCGGATTCGCTGGACCTGCTCCAGGTATTCGTCGGGGCCTAGCGCGAAGATCCCGAAGTCGGGCGTGTAGGAGACCGCCTCGGCGAAGGACTCCTCGTGGCTCTCAACGAGATGGGCCTCCCGGCGCTCGGAGGAGATCTGCTCTTCAAAGAGCGAGTGCATGACGATGGCCGCCGCACCGGAGTCCTCCAGCCGGCGCACCATGTCCATGTCGTCCACGAGCGGAGACGCGCCCGGCATCAGAGGATGCGGAAGTTCGAAGCCCAGATATTTCGTCGAGAGATCCATCGTCACGGCTTGGCCAGTTCCGCCGCTGCCGGCTTGCCGGCGGAGAGGCCGGAGAGCTGCTGGTAGAGCTGGAAGCGCCGTTCGGCATCGCGCTGCGCTGCGGCCGCCATCCCGCGGGCCCGGTCGGTCCCCAATCTCTCCAGTATGCGGAAGCGGTTCTCGTTCTTCATGTACTGCTCGACGCGGACCTTGGGGGCCGCCGAATCGAGCTGGAGAGGAGGCTGGCCCGCTTCGATGCGCCGCGGATCGAACCGGTACAGAGGCCACACGCCGCTCTCCACGGCGAGCTTCTGCTGCTCCGCGCCGAAGGCCATGTCGTAGCCGTGGGCGATGCAGTGACTGTACGCGATGATCAGTGAGGGCCCGGGGTACGCCTCGGCTTCGAGGAAAGCCTTGACTGTCTGAGCGTCCCTGGCGCCGAAGGCGATCGAGGCGACGTAGATGTTCCCGTAGGTCATGGCCAGCAGACCGAGGTCCTTCTTGGGCAACTCCTTGCCCGCCACGGCGAACTTGGCGGAGGCGCCGAGCGGCGTGGCCTTGGACTGCTGGCCTCCGGTGTTGGAGTACACCTCGGTGTCGAGCACGAGGACGTTGACGTCGCGGCCGGAGGCCAGCACGTGGTCGAGGCCGCCGTAGCCGATGTCGTAGGCCCATCCGTCGCCGCCGACGATCCAGACGCCCTTCTTGACGAGATAGTCGGCGAGAAGATTCAACGTCACCGCTTCCGGATCGGTCCGCCCCGCGAGCAGGAACTTCAAATTCGCGACCCTTTCCCGCTGCGCGGCGATTCCGGCCTCCCCGGCCTGGTTGGCGGCGAGGAGACTCTGGACGAGATCCCCGGGTAGCCCCGGCGCCAGACGCGTTACGAGCTCGCGCGCCGTCTCGCGGTGGCTGTCGAGCGCCAGCCGCATACCCATGCCGAATTCCGCGTTGTCCTCGAAGAGCGAGTTCGACCAGGCGGGGCCGCGCCCCTCGCGGTTGGAGGTATAGGGAGTGGTCGGAAGGTTCCCCCCGTAGATCGAGCTGCAGCCGGTGGCGTTGGCCACCAGGATCCGGTCGCCGAAGAGCTGCGTCATGAGCTTCAAGTAGGGCGTCTCGCCGCATCCCGCGCAGGCCCCGGAATACTCGAAGAGGGGTTGGAAGAACTGCGTGGACTTCACATCCAGGACTCGCGGGCGCGTCCGGTCGGGCTCGGGCAGATCCAGGAAGAACGCGTAGTTCTCGCGCTCGGCCTCGCGCAGCGGCCCCTGCGGGTGCATGTCGATCGACTTGTGCTTGGGGTTTGACTTGTCCTTGGCCGGGCAGAACATCACGCAGAGAGTGCAGCCCGTGCAGTCCTCGGGGGCGACCTGAACGGTGTACTTGAAGCCGGGATAGTCGGCCGCGCGGAAATCGATGGACTTGAAGGTGGAGGGAGCCTTGTCCAGGAGTCCCGGCTCGTAGACCTTGACGCGAATCGCCGCGTGCGGGCAAACGAGCGCGCACTTGTTGCACTGGATGCAGATCGCCGGATCCCACACGGGGATCTCGGCCGCGATGTTGCGCTTCTCCCACTGGCTCGTGCCCACCGGCCAGGTGCCGTCCACCGGGAAGGCGCTCACGGGCAGGAGGTCTCCCTTGTTGGCGATCATCACGGCCGTGACGCCCTGGACGAAGTCGGGGGCCGCCGGCGAGACGACATCGGGCCGCCGGCGCTGCGCGGTGACGGCGGCGGGGATGGGGACCGCGGAGAGAGCCGCCAGCGCCCTGTCCACCGCCTCGAAGTTGCGCTTCAGGACGTCTCCGCCTTTCTTGCCGTACGTGTCTTCGATCGTCTCCTTGATCTTCGCGATCGCGCTCGTCACCGGCAGCACCCCGGTGATCGCGAAGAAACAGGTCTGCATGATCGTGTTGATGCGCCCCTTCAGACCGATCTCGCGCGCGAGCCGGTAGGCGTCGATGACGTGGAGTTTGATCCCCTTCTCGAGGATCTGCTCCTGGACTTCGCGCGGAAGGCGGTCCCACACGTCTCCCGGCCCGTAGGGGGAATTGACGAGGAAGTCGGCGCCCTGCCCCGCGTGCCCCAGCATGTCGTAGCGGTTGACGAACTCGAACTGGTGGCAGGCGACGAAGCTCGCCTTGCCGACGAGGTAGGAGGAGCGGATCGGCCCGGGCCCGAAGCGAAGGTGCGAGATCGTGATGGCGCCCGACTTCTTCGAGTCGTACACGAAGTAGCCCTGGGCGTGGTCGGGGGTGGTTTCCCCGATGATCTTGATGGTGTTCTTGTTGGCCCCGACCGTCCCGTCCGATCCCAGGCCGAAGAAGACGGCGCGGACCATGGCGTCCGGCTCGATGTCGAAGTCTTGCGCCACGGGAAGAGACGTGTGTGTCACGTCGTCCACGATGCCGACGGTAAAGTGGTTTCGCGGCGTGCCGGCCGCGAGGTTTTCGAAGACCGCCTTGACCATCGCCGGATTGAATTCTTTGGAAGACAGGCCGTATCTGCCGCCGACGACGCGGGGCCCGGCGGTGATCCAGCCGGCGCTTCGGGCTTCCGCCAGCGCCGTGACGACGTCCTGGTAGAGAGGCTCCCCCACCGCGCCCGGCTCCTTGGTCCGGTCGAGAACGGCGATCGCGCGCACGCTGTCGGGAAGGGCCGCGGTGAAGCTCTCCACATCGAAGGGGCGGTAGAGACGGACCTTGACCAGTCCCACTTTCTCGCCGCGCGCAACCAGGTAGTTTACGGTCTCGTGCGCGGCCTCGGCGCCCGAGCCCATGATGACGATCACGCGCTCCGCCTCGGGATGGCCGAAGTAGTCGAAAAGGCCATAGGAGCGCCCGGTCAGCTCCGCGAAGCGGTTCATCGTCTCGCGCACGATCCCCGGGCAGAAGAGGTAGAAGCGGTTGCAGGCCTCTCGTGCCTGGAAGAAAACGTCGGGATTCTGCGCGGTTCCGCGCAATACGGGCTGGTCGGGCGTCAGTGCGCGGCGCCGGTGGGCCGCGATCGCCTCTTCATCCAGGAGTGCCCTCAATTCCGCGTCGCCGAGCTCCTCGATCTTGGCGACCTCGTGCGAGGTGCGGAACCCGTCGAAGAAGTGGAGGAAGGGGATGCGGGAGCGCAGAGTCGCGGCGTGCGCGATAGCGGCGAAGTCCTGAGCTTCCTGGACGGAGCCGGAGGCGAGCAAGGCAAAGCCCGTCTGTCGGCAGGCCATCACGTCGGAATGGTCGCCGAAGATCGACAGCGCGTGAGTCGCGAGGGTGCGTGCGGCCACGTGCATGCAAAAGGGGGTTAGCTCTCCGGCGATCTTGTACATGTTGGGAATCATCAGCAGGAGGCCCTGCGACGCCGTGAAGGTCGTGGACAGAGCGCCGGCCTGCAGCGCGCCGTGCACCGCACCCGCGGCTCCCCCTTCCGACTGCATCTCGACGACATTCGGGACCATGCCCCAGAGGTTCTTGCGGCCCTCCGCGGACCACTCGTCGGCCAGCTCGCCCATCGTCGAGGAAGGCGTGATCGGATAGATTGCGATGACCTCGCTCGCGCGATGGGCGACCGACGCCGCCGCCTCATTGCCGTCAATCATGACAGTGCTCTTGATTGTGTTCATCGGGAGACACGGTAAGGCTCGCGCGGCGGAAGGCAAATGATGCTTTTGAATCAGTTCCGGCGCGCGGAGCGCCACCCCGCCCTCCCGGCCCGGACCCTGCGAATATTTGATGCGAATACATCAAGTCCCGCGGCCCCCAGGACTGCTACACATTTGATTCGAGTTGGAACGATCAGAACGCAGCCCATCGGCAAGCCGGCGGCGCAAAGGAGCGTCCATGAGAATTCTCGTTGCTACGGATGGTTCGCGAGGCGGCGCCGCCGCGCTCAAGTTCGCCGCCCGGCTCGCCTCGCGCGATGCCGGCAGCGATCTCGTCATCTTGACG
>WNGF01018931.1_pt1 | contig 12563 bp, 9 predicted proteins | sample 5400641 | NCBI WGS metagenome assembly WNGF01 (sample SAMN13153371, study PRJNA577476) | soil metagenome | isolation source: 80 cm soil or saprolite under grassland replicate 2 | place: USA:California | collected 2016-06-15
GAATATCGTCAAGGTTTATTTGACTAACAATATAATTGGATAAACCTTGGTGATGATGAATATCAAGTGAAGATAATACTTTTGGCATACGCATGTCAAACTCAAGCAGGGCAACTTTTTTTCCAGATACAGCAAGTGAGGTGGCAAGATTCATCGCAACAAATGATTTCCCTTCACTACTCATGCTGGATGTAATCATTATAACGTGACTTTCGTCATCTTTATCTGTAATAACAAAATCAAGATTGGTTCGCAATATCCTGAACTGCTCAGCAATAACAGATCTTGATTCTTTAGCAAAAACAATTTTTTTATTTTCTTCTGCCTGGCTTATTTCACCAATAAGGGAAGCCGTGGTGTTATCGATTACATCCTTGCGCATCATAACACGATTGTTAAGGACTTGCCTCAGATAAATAATTAAAGATGGAAAAGTGAGACCAACCAATCCAAAAAGTATATATACAAGTATTTTATTTGGTGAGTAGGCAGTTATTTCCTGGTAAGGAGCATCTACAATTCTTACCGGCGCAAGATTAGCTGTTTTACCTATCTCCGTTTCTTCTCTCTGCTTTAAAAGAAAGACATAAATCTCCTGCTTTATGCTTTGCTGTCTTGAATATTCAAGAAATTGTCTTTCTTTTTCGGGTACCTTACTAATTTGTCCTTCGTAAACTGAAAGATTATTTTTTATACCATTAATGGTAATTTGAATATTCTTTTTAATAACCGAAAGGTTATTGATAAGGTCACCCCGGATTCTTGATATTTGAGCATCAAGATTTTTTACAGAAGGATTATCCTCTGTGGTAAAGGCTATTTGTCTTTCTCTTTCTAATTGCAGTTGATTATAGGAAGTTAATAAATTAGTAAAGTTCGGATCTGTTTGAATAGAAAGATTGGTAGGAACAACACGCTTGTTTGTTTTATCGTCTTTAAGATAGTTTTCAAGTGCGTTGGCAATATCCAACTGGGTTTGTTGAACCGCAAGATTTTTTACATAATCGTTTGTATTAGTTACCAGCAATTGAGCCTGTGCGCTGATGTCTGTAAGTTTATTTGCCTGTTTAAAATTTTGTATCTGCTTTTCTATGTTGTTCAATTCATCACTTACCAGCAAGAGCCTGTTATTAATAAATGCAATAGTGCTATCAGCAACCCGGTTCTTATCTGTTATATTAAGACTTATATAAGTGTTGATAAGATGCGTTAACATTTCAACGCCGCGTTTTGCCACCGCTTCATCATTAAGCGTGAGGGATACGGTCGCTGCCTTTGAATTATTATTTACTATTGACAGGGTCTTAAGATAATTGCTTATGGCTTGTTCATAAGTTATTATCGTAACAGAATAAGGGTTAAAGAGTGTGTCTGTAGGGTTTTGAAGAGTGTGCGGAACGATTTGAAAAACAGAATTTCTAAGTTTTACAGTTTGACCAAAAGCAACATCCCAACTGCTATCCTTATCTGATATGCGGATTCCAGAAGGTATTATCTTAACGGAATAATTAAGCGGATAGTCTGCCCCTATTGTAGATAAAGAAACAATTTTGAATTCAAAGGGGCATCTTAATTTGAGAAGCTCAACATTCTTTATACGCGCTGCACCAAAGTATTTTACATCAAGCTGCAAATCTCTTACAATCTGTTCCATCAGCGAGTGCGATGCAAGAATAGCCATTTCATTATCCACGCTATTGCTTATACCGGCAAGTCCCAAATCGGTTAATAATGATGATTCATCTAATAAAGATGTAGTAGACGAATTGGAAGACTGAGCATTTTCTACTAATAATGTAGCATGTATTTTATATAATGGTGTTGCAAAATATAAATAAGTAAATGCAAGTATGGCACAAATCAATAGGGAAGTAAGATACCAGTGCCAATAGGAAAAAAGATTGTAGATAATTTTTTTTAAGTCAAGATTATTCTCTTGTTCGTCCGTTTGTATTTGTAATTGGGGGGTATTCGTTTGCATTAATTACACTAAAGCTCGTTAAAAGATGTTATACAAATTTTGGCCAAATGTATTGCTTATATTCAAAAGATTATCAATCTTTAACCTTCAAAAATGAGTAATATTATTGCCCAGTTTTAAAACAAAATTGGTCACATATACAAAGCCAAATGACAGGAATGTTAAAGAAAGCATTTTTTGTTTTAAGAACACAAGTATTCGCAAGAATTTATATTGACACCAATACAGATTATCGTCATTCCATTTTATTGTCTTCTTTAGGTAGAAGCGGCAGTACTTTAATATCTAATTTAATTAACTATAAAAATGATTACAGAATAATTTTTGAACCGTTTAAATATGATACCGTACCGCTGGCAAAACCTTTTGTACATCCTTTTTATGTATCTCCTGCTAACAGAGATGAACTATTATTGAAATCTCTGGATGCAATAGTAAGCGGAAAAATAAGAACAGCTTGGACAGATAAGGATAATAAAAAATTCATTGCCAAAGAACGGCTTATTAAAGACATAAGAGTCAATCTGCTTCTTAATTGGATCAGGGAAATTTACACAGAGTTGCCAATTATATTGCTTATAAGGAATCCTTTTACCGTAATTGAATCCTGGATGCGTGCAGGATGGCCTGCAGACCGACCACAAAAAAGAATTTTGGAACAGGAATCTTTAATAAGTCCTCTTTTGCCGAAAGGTGTTTTTGAATTATTCAAATCGGCAATCACACCTCTCGAAAAATATTTGTACACATGGTGTATCAATTACTATATCCCTTTGCAAAAAGCCAAAGAGAATAACTATCATATAACTTTTTACGAAAATTATTTTTTAAGCCCGGAAAGCGAAACGGAGGCTCTCTTTAAATATTTGGGTAAACCTTTTGATGTGAAGGCTTTAAAGCAGCTAAATCATTTTTCCAGAACAACAAGTAAAGACAGTCCTGTGCGAAAAGGGGGAAATGTTTTGCAGCTGTGGAAAACAAAATTCAGCACTTCTGAGATAGAACAAGGAGCAGCAATTTTATCCAGGTTTGGATTTGATAAATTATATAATCTACATGATAGTGGATTATCCATGATAAATTATAAGTGATGGCACTACTTACATTAAAGCAGCATATAATTTTATAACCAAATAATACTATTATTTAAAAATTTTATTGTTGCCATTTCTGGTATATTTATATTGTCTTCTTAAAAATTTATTTTTTTTTGAACTATAAACATTTTAATTTTTTTATTTAGAAGATCTGTTACCAATGAATTCATTAGTAATAACCAAAAGAAAAATCTCCCTGATGCGGTCAATTTTTGCTGCCGGTAAAAAGGCAATTTATTCTCTTCGTGAGCGGTCTGTTTTTGCAAATTATAACCAATACAAAAAAGCTTTATTAAATAAGGAATCCGGACGGATCATTATTTCTACAAAAGATGGGCTGCGTTTTACAATCCGTAGAAATATATGGGATGCAAGAATATTAAAAGAAATTTTTATCAAAAGACCTTATATTAAATTCTGCAAACTGCAGAATAATCCTGTAATTGTTGACATTGGAGGTTATATTGGCGATTTCACTATTTATTGCGCTAAATATTTTAAACCGTTAAAGGTTATAGTATACGAACCAACAAAAGAAAATTATAATCTTCTGCTTGAGAATGTTAAGTTGAATGGATTTCAGAATATCATTTTGCCTGTTAATAAAGCGGTGGGTATTTCAGGAGAACTTATTTTGAATGTACAATCTCTTACCCATGAGGAAGTTCATGTTTCCTCATATTGGCATGAAGGGCATGAGCGTAGAAGGATTGAAAGTGTTTCAATTGATGAATTATATAGTATCCATAATCTGAACAAGGTTGATCTTTTAAAAATTGACTGTGAGGGAGGAGAATATGACATTATTCTAAATGCTTCTGATAATGTTCTCGATATAACACAAAATATAGTGTTTGAATTTCACACAATCCAGAATTACATAAGTAAATTGGATGCTTTAAAAAGACGTTTATCAGCGAAGGGCTTTGTATTATATTGTAAAGGCAATATCATTTCTGCCTGCAGAAGATAGATTCAACTACAGAAAAAATTATAAATGCACCGATCAAATTGTTTTTATAACAACTAATCGTCTTCTGATATTTCATATACAAATGAAAATTCTATTTCATTTTTTATAGTGTAAAAATTATCATTGTTTGGATTATAAAAAGTATCTCAGTTTTAAATACATCTTTGCTTTTAGTGCGATAAATTACCTGCAGTCGGGTATTTCATTTATTGTTTCCATATTGCTCGCAAGGCAATTGGGTAAAGAAGATTTTGGTTATTTTTCTTATGGACTTGTGTTTGCAAATACTATTAGCACAATAATGCAGTTTGGAACTGAGCGAACACTTGTAAGAGATCTGGTACAGTTAGGAAAACCCGATATTGTTATATGGTCAGCAGCCTGGATATGGTTTATTTGCGGATCATTGATTTCTATTGGAGCGGCAGTATGGGGTTTTGCTTTTTCTGGCATGGATTATAAGGCAGTCCTTATAATAGCGTTCTGTTCCTTTCTTGGTTTTGCACGGGGGATGGCGCCAATGCCCTGGTTTGATTTTAAAGGGAAAGCAAATTATCAATCACTTATTTTGCTCCTGGAAAGAATCTTATTTTTCATCACCGCTATTGTTCTTATCTTCTTTTTTGAAAATCAGAAAGCCGTAATTTTTATTTCGTTTGCACAATTAATAACACGGCTTATTGCTCTTTTCATAGAATGGAAATTTGTATTTGCCACTTCTGTGCATATTTTTAAACCGGCATATGACACTATAAAAAAAATCATCCGGGAAAATGTGTGGGTATGGTTAGCAGGATTGGGCAGTCTGTTAATGACACAGGCAAACCAAATTATTTTACACAATAAATTTGGCCCAAAAGAATTGGCAAACTATGGATTAGCATTCCAGATTATTACAGTAATAAGATTATTGCAAACACAGTTGCTAAGATTAACAGCGCCATCAATCGCTGTCGTTACACAACCAGGGCAAAATCCCCAGCAAATTTTACAATATCTGTACAAATATTGTTCGCTTACTTTTATACTTACTTTATTTATCATTATACCAATTTATTTTCTTACACCTTATTTTATTCATCAATTTGTTGGTAAAGATTTTTCAACAGCAATACCGGTTCTAAATGTATTATATATTTGGTCATGTTTTTACGGAGCCGCCCTTATAAACACTCAGTTTCTTATTGGATTAAGATTGCAAAAAATCGCTTTTTTCAGCACAAGCTTTTTTGGATTGTTATCACTTATCCTTGCGCAGCTTTTCATTAACAGATATAAAGCAACGGGTGCAGCACTTTCATTGGTTGTTTCCCATTTTTGTTCTATACTTTTTCAATTTATCATTGTATACATGAACATAAAAAAATTACAGAAACAATATGATCTGTTCTAACAGAAGACTTGAAATAGATGCAAATATTGCAGCTACAAATTTTAATTAAATTCGTCAACACAAATGAATTTGATCCGCGTATGGAAAATATAGGACTGATAGGCTGGAATGGTAATTACAATGTAGGTGATGATGCTATGACCTCGGTCATCATCAGATATTTAATGCAGCATAAAGTTGGTGCCAGGTTTTATTTTTATACAGATAAAAGCACTCTTGCAGAGTATGTTGATAAAAATCAAAAACTGGAAATAAAAGAGTTACCTTGTTTCACCCTGCTATACACAAGGATCATTAAACTGATTCGAAAAAAAAATCAATCAGTACTAATTGGTGCCATAGGTATTTCTATAGGTCCTTTTACTAACGAGGAAGATAAAATTGCTGCAAAACTTGTTTTAGAGAACATGGATTTCTTTGTAGTAAGAGATTTACGATCATATCAACTTGCCAAACAAATGAACTTAAAAAATCGGTTTAAAATAGCACCGGATCTTGCTTTATTATTACCGCAATTATCGAATGAATCGTTTTGCAAAACCGGCAACTTTGGAAATTACATTGGTTTGTCTTTACGGTCTGGTTATATAGATAGTGAAAAAAATATATGGTTATCAAATTTGATCCAAAGCGTATTAAATAATAATCCGGGGTATACGTTAAAGTTGTTTACGTTTTGTGCATTCAAAGGTCAAAATGATATGGATGATAATGCGAGATTTATTAATTTATTGCCCGCATCTTTACAAAAAAGAGTATTACTGATTAATTATTCCAAAAAGCCATTAGATTTTTACAAAGAAATTTATTACTGTGATATTATGGTTTGCATGCGTTTGCATGCAGCGATAATTTCGTATGCTGTAAACACAAAATTTGTAATGCTTTCCTATCATCAAAAATGCATTGATTTCGCTGAAGAAACAGGATTACCTCCGGAATATTTATTAAGTGAACAAGTTTCTCTTGACGAAGCTGTAAATCTTCTGCAAAAGCTTTTGAATGAAAAGAAAACTATATTTAATAAAACACGTTGTGAGGTAATAAATAAAGTAAAAGACCATTTTTCTTTTATTCCTGTAAATAATTAAATAAAACTTACAAGGATAATTTTTATTGCCTCTTGCTATTTGTGGAACGATGACAAATTTGATCTGATAAATAGAACTCAGAATGTAAAAGAGTAACACAGTCCCGAAGCGATCCCTTTGGGGACGGGCAATGAGTTAAGTATTAAAGCTCATACCAAAAAATCTTACAAGCTATCAAAAAATGTATGCGCAGAGCCGTCAAAAATTTCTTCAAAAGCAAATACAGATCTGTTTTCCAATTAGGGCAAAAGTTTGGATTAAATATTTTGCCTCATCATTTTTATTCCAATATACCCGACATAAAATACCTGAAAGAAAATGATTTTTGGTTAAAGCCAAATAACATGAGGGGAATTGAAATGAATTCACTGGATGAACAGATACAGTTTATAAGAACTTGTTGTGCGGTTGAAAATCCGGCGGAGTTCTCTCAAAAAAATATATATGAAAAGGCCATTGCCGAAAATGGCGAGGATGGCGGATTCGGTCTCGTTGAATCTGATTTCCTGCATTGGTTCATAAAATTTTATAAACCTAAAAAAATTGTTCAGGTCGGTGGCGGCGTAAGCACATCGGTAATTTTAAATGCCTCGGCTGAAGCAAATCATTCAATAAATTTTACTTGCATAGAACCCCCTATCCAACTTCATATCTCATTAATAAAAAAAAAGCGAATGAAATTTTGCTCATTGTAAAAAAAGCACAGGAAATTAGTGCCGACGCGTATACTCATTTGGATGATGGCGACATGCTTTTTATTGATTCTACACATACTGTAAAACCAGGAAGCGAAGTAAATTATCTTTTGTTTGAAGTATTACCGCAATTAAAAAAAGGTGTGTTTGTACATTTCCATGATATTTATTTTCCCTTCGATTATGGGCGAAATATATTGAGTACAGATTTATTTTTTTGGACGGAAAGTTCTTTGTTGCATGCATTTCTTATAGGCAATAAAAAATTTAAAATAATGGTCTGTCAAAGTATGTTGCATTACGAACGGAGCAGCGACTTGCAGGAAATATTCAAAAATTATATACCACAGGAAAATTATTATGGACTTGCAAAAGGTAAAGTTGCCGGAAAACATTTTCCTGCTTCGGTTTATTTAAAAGTAGTTGAATGATTCTGATTTGTACAGCTGAAAATCTTGTAGTTAACTTGTGCTTTTATTTCAAAAAAACTATTTGTTGGAAAATGATTAGAGGCCTGCTGTCCTAATATTTTTAAAAAACATTCTGTTATTTTAAACTACCATTAATATGAAAATAAATGATTGGTATAAAGGTTGATAATCCTGATCATATTAAATTGAAAAGAACAATTCTTCATAAAGATTAATATTGAAATTGGATCTTTATTCAAAAAAATGAAACGCAAATATAATTGTATGTATAAATTTTCTTTTTGCTCACTGCCGGTCTGCGCTCTTGCAGCGCTTGTCGCCATTTTTTTTCAGACATGTTATGCGCAAAAATTAAGTGAAACAGATGTTACAACACTCGGAATAAATCCGCATGATAATATAGATGATTCAAAGGCTATTCAGGATATCATCAATAAAGCAAAACCCGGAGCAACACTCTTTTTTCCAAAGGGTGTTTACACCATAGATAGTCCTATAAACATAATGATCAGCAATATCACACTTAGAGGTGAAGACAGTGCAATTTTTCGATTCGCCAACAAAACCGATTATTATGCGCTCTACAAAACACGGGTAGGAATGTTGAATATTTGTTCAAGCAATGTTACTATTGACAGGCTTTTTATAGATCAGAATTTTACAGGCTCAGGACGTAAAGATGGCGATGATGCACTTATAGCAGGAATAATGATTGGTTGCAGTTATAAAGGCAGGGCTGTAAAAGTGTCAAATATCACAGTGAGTAATTGCACTGTTTATAATTATTATGGTGATGGCATTTCGGTTTTTCACTCTTCAATAGATCATTTCCGTGTGCTCAATGATACACTGATATCTGCATACGCAGTGGGAAAATGGACTCATGCAAAAGATAAGGGAGAGCAGGCAATCAATGTTCACTCAGGAGATAGTATTGCCATTCTAAACAATGTGATAAGAGGAGCACTGGATGATGCTATTGCAATACACAACAAATCAAAAAATGTAATAATTGCCAGAAATGATATAACAACAACAGCCGGCAGAATTCTAATGAATGGTACACAAAACGGAACGATCACAGAGAATAAGATCACCTACATTGAAGATGGAGGATCGGCAATATGGATCACTTTTGACTGGACTGATCTTATTTTTACCCTAAATGAAAATGTAAGTGTGACCAATAACCACATTTATGTTCAAAAAGGAGTAAAAGTTTTTTCAGGCATAAGATTATTTGGACCTGGCAATAATATTACTATTGCAAACAATACAATGGAAACTGAAGATAAACAAGGTATTGGTATTGAGATAAGAGACAGGATGCAGCAAGCTGTTAAGAAAAAATTTTTTGGTGATAATATTATTATTAAAAATAATGAAATAAAAAACTTTTCGCTAGGAATAGGCCGCAATATTTCAAAGCAGGTAAAACCGCCAAAAATTACCATGACAGATAATAATATAATAAACGCTGATAATAAATATGAAGATAAGCAGCAATAATTTTCAAAAAACTTTTTTACCCACTAAGCTATTTCTATCAAAAGAAAACAAGAATATATCTTTACAAAACTTTGTAACCGGTTTCGTTTTCTAGGAAGTTAAATTCTAAATTCATCCTTGGTATGCTGCAATATCCCGTCAGGCATTATTTTTTTGCGATTCTGCTAATATTGTGCTTTTTCTTTTTGCTTCGTTCCGAAACCACTGGATTTATCTATGCGTTATTCTTTTTGTTTGGCATAATAACTATTAATTTTTTTCAAAGCAATTTTTACAAAGGCGCGTATTTTGTTCTGCTATTTTCAGTTACTATAGCATATTTTATACGACCACTGATACTGGTTGATCACCCGGACATGTTCATGTACACCAAAATTGCTTCAACAACCAGCGTTGGGGGTATCAACAGATCGCTTATTTATGCTTTAGTCAGTACGGCTTGTATTGCTGCAGGATTTATTGCTGTAATAAAATTCACGCCTGATAAAATTCATCTGGCACCCAGCGATAGCAATTTTATAATGCGTAATTTTTTTATGATCAACAGCATCATTATTATTTTAACCCTTGGTAAACTTTTTTTAACTATTTCTACGGGTGCAGGTGTAAAAGGCGATGAAGGCAGAGATTCCACCTTTGCATTTATTCTGAAGCTATTATCGCCCGATCTGGCTTTCGTTGTTTACTATATCTATTTAACCAAATACTGGAAACAATTGAGCTTACAAAAAAAAGCCCTTATATTTTTAATGATTGTTTTAACCTCCTACAGTCTTTTTGTAACGGGAAGCAAAACATTCATTGCTATGTTTGGTTTATGCTTTTTCTTCAATTTTATTTTAAAAAACAGAAAAATTAAGCTGCCCGCTTTTATTTTGTTTGGCATAGCCGGATTCGTTGTTCTTGCATTTAGTTTTATTGTATCTGCTGCGGTAAGATACAGCAGTGAAAAAGATCTGCGTTCAGTTGCTAATACTGCACAAACCCTCGCGTCTTCCGAAAGTTTATTAACCGTTTCTAATGAAATTACAAAAAGAATGATGGGGCTGGATGGTCAAATAGCCAGTTATATAATTACAGAACAAGCAAATCCAGTTGTAAAAAACGAGCTTCAACAAAGCTTTAGTCCGAAAGATATTACTTTACATACGCTTACCAATATTATTCCAAAGGTCAGTTTTATATCAACGCCAGCTTCGGGTAAAGTTATCAGTGAAACTGTTGCCGGTAAACCTGAGGACGTTTCTCATGCAGGTTCTTTGGGATTATTTGCATCCGTTTACTTTATCAGCGGATCTTATTTTTTCCTGTTCAATCTTATTTTAGGAGCTTTACTGGCATTTTATTTTATTTATGCGCGGAAAATTAAGAATCCTGATCTGCAGTTTATCATTTATTTCCTAGGATGTTTTTTAATAATAAGAACCGTTCTTTCCGGTAATTTCGATGTGGTGCTTGGAGAATTCATTCCCAAATGGGTGCTCTTATATTTTTACATCAAAATCATTTCGCTCATCAATGCACCTGCCAGATAATGCTTAAAAGAATTCCTGATTCTCTATGAAGATTCTCATTGTTACAGAATCAATTCCATTTCCTCCGCTTAATGGTAGAGAGCTGCCTGTTGCGGGTATTTTTGAACAATTAAGTCTTCGGCACACTGTACATCTTTTAGTTATTAAAAACAACAACAGTAACAATAAAGATTTATCACGTGTTCCTGAATCAATTCGGTTCCTTGGATATTTGCCGGCAAAGAAATGGAGCAACAAAAAGCGAATTATAAAAACGATATTATCCCTGCGATATCGGTTGTCTCCCTTTTATTATGAAGAAGATGACATTCGCAAAATAATATCTCATCATGTTTACGATTTTATTTGGATAAGCCCCGTTCTGTATTACGGACTAATAATATTTTGCAGGCAACACAACTTGCATTTCTTTAAAAAAGCAGCAATTGGCCTAAACGATGCAAAAACCTGGCTCTATCGTGATCTTGCAAGTGAAATGATACTTACACACACATTCAATAAAAGTTATTTTTCGCACTGGTTAATGAGCCTTTTTTTAGAAGCTGAAGAAAAAAAATATCTCGCTTTAGCAGATCTCGTTCATGTTCAAACGCAACATGAACAAAATAAATTAGAACATTTAATGCCTCTTTCATCTCATGCAAAAATTATTGCTGCACCAAATGGCATTAAAGAAGAATTATTTTCCTGCACGTATAAAGGAATTGATAGTGATAAAATACTTTTTATGACACACCTCGATGGTTCACGTGCAGAGGAGAGCAAATGGTTCATAAAAAAAGTATGGAACATTATAGAAAACTCTTTACCCGATGCAAGACTACTTCTTGTAGGCAAGCCACCAAAAAAAACAATTTCATTTATAGCAAAAAAGAAGAACATCATTATAAACGGGTACGCCGAAAGCCTTCCGGAAATTTTTGACAGTGTTCGTCTTGCCGTAGTGCCTACTTTTCATAGCACGGGGTTAATTAATCGTATACTTGATGCTTTAACAGCAGGGCTTCCCGTAGTATCAACGCCACAGGCAATCGCAACATTTCCTGATATTAAAATCAATGAGCAAATTCTTTCAGCCACAACCCCTGCTGCATTTGCCGATGCAGTTATCCGGTTATACAATAATAAAGAATACAGACAAACTATCTCAACTGAAGGCAGGCAATATGCTTTAAAATTTCCCACCTGGAAAAGAACTGCTGAAGAAATTGAAAATGCTATGAAAAAATTAATGTAGCGATATTTCGATATTAAACACAGGTACTTGATTGAGCTTTGCTTCGTCTCATTCTTCATTGAAAGATAATTCTAGGCAGATAAAAAACGAAGTAAAACCTTTATTCGCCTGTACCGCTTTATTGTATATGACTGTATAGAGAATATCAGTAGCAGTATGCGAAAGTTTAGAGATGAATCTCTTTATTGTTTACGATAAGGAAATAAATTATTACTAATAGTTGCTTTCCTGGAATTATTTATGATGAAGTGTAGAATATGCGTAATGTCCCAATCTAAAATCAGATGATCTCTTAAAATGCAGAGTTCATTTCTTGAAAGTGCTCCATCATGATTTATATGGCAACCTCTTTCTGCCGTGGCACATGAAATAAAGCCTGCGTTAAAAACGGTTTTTCTTCCCGCCTCACTAAAATGAAAAAATTTGCCGTAAGGAAATGCAAAATGCTTTACATCTCCACATTTGGTTTTCAATATTTCGTAGCTTTTTTCGATATCTGCTTTAAGTATTTCTACAGGCGTTTTTGCGATATTTATATGATTCATTGTATGAGAACCAATTTCGTGAGCCATTTTTTGAAGTTGTTCAATTTCTTTCCAGTTCAAAAACTCAACAGGAGGA
>WNGF01013420.1_pt1 | contig 12560 bp, 10 predicted proteins | sample 5400641 | NCBI WGS metagenome assembly WNGF01 (sample SAMN13153371, study PRJNA577476) | soil metagenome | isolation source: 80 cm soil or saprolite under grassland replicate 2 | place: USA:California | collected 2016-06-15
GACGAGACCAGGGCCTGGGAAGTCCGCCGCGGCGCGACGGCGCCGGAGGCGGCCGGCCGCATCCACTCCGACCTGGAGCGGGGCTTCATCCGCGCCGAGGTCATCGCCTACGACGACCTGGTCGCCGCCGGCGGATGGGACGCCGCCCGCGCCAAGGGCCTGCTCCACGCCGAGGGGCGCTCCTACGTCGTGCGGGAGGCCGACTGCCTGCACATCCGCTTCAACGTCTAGCGCGTGTCGCATCTTCGTAGACGATCCGGTCGAACCGACGCCGCGCATCACGCGACAGCTCACCCGCTCGGCCAGCCGTTCAACTCGCCCTGCGTGGTGAACCTCCCAGCCCGCCGATCACCCTTCAGTCATATCAGTCTCCCGGTCGGGAGCAGAGCGTCCGCCGCCCCCGTCCGTCGGTCCGAGCAGCTGGTGGGTGAGCAGGTCGGCCAGCCAGGTCTGGTAGCTGTCCGGCGACCAGCCGCGCTCCACCACCAGGCAGCGGTACACCTCGGACAGTGTGCAAGTCAGAAACACATCGACGGCTCTGGCCACCGTTACGCCCGGGGCCAGCCGCCGCTCCAGGGACACGATCAGCCGGCGGACCGCCCGCTCGCGGCCGGCCAGGACGGTGCGCCACACTTCGGCCATGCGTGGGTCGGCGCGTGCGGCCTCCTGATAGATCGTGATCACGTCTGAGCCGAGCTCCAGCTGGCGGCGGGTCCACCGCGCCGCCAAGCGCAGCCGCGCCGCAGGATCGGGTGTGGCCATCGCCTGATCGTGCAGGTCCTGGACGCTCGATTCGGCAATCCACAGCCGGCGGATCTCCTCGAGGATCCTGGGCTTGTTGCCGAGCGCGGAGTAGATCGTGGGCGCCGGGATCTCGGCGGCCTCTGAGATGGCCTGGATGGTGGTGCCGACATAGCCGCGCTCCCGGAACAGCTCCCTCGCGGCGCGCGCGATCGCCTCGCGGGTCGCCTGCGCCTGGCGCTGCCGGTACGACACTTGCTCCTTGACGGCCATGTGGAGATAGTAACATCATACTCATCATAGTAAGGCTGTGATAAAACGAGTGATGCTTTGAGGAGGTCGTGGGCGATGGGGAATGCGTCCGCGCCGGCCCTGGTGGCGGCCGGCCGAGTCGAGATCGATCCGGAGACGCTGCGACGGTTGGTTCGCCAGCAGCTCGGCCGGCCCAACGCCGAGGTGGGCGCATGGCAGGTCGACCCCGTCGCCTGGCAGCCGGTCGCGCCGACCACTGCCGGCCTGGCACGCGTGCGGGGCGTCGCCCGCGACGGCGCGACCACGCTGCCATGGTCGATGTTCGTCAAGTCGCTGCAGTCGATACGGCACTGGGCCCACTTCGACCAGGTGCCGTCGCACCTCCGCGCTGAGGCGGCAGCGACCATCCCCTGGCGCCTGGAGGCCGACCTGTACGAGGCGAACCTTGCCGAGCTGCTGCCTGACGGGCTGCGGATCCCGCGCCTCTACCACGTCCAGCCGCTCGGCGACGAGCGGATGCGGCTGTGGATGGAGGACGTCCAGGCCGTGGACCTGCCCTGGGACCTCTCCCGGTTCCAGGCGGCCGCCCGACTGCTCGGACGGCTTGCCGCACGCCTCTCCACCGACCGGCTGCCGGCTCGGCTCCGCCACCTCCGTGGTCTCGGCCTGCGCTACCTCTACCATGGCCGGCTGCTGCACCTGACCCTGCCGCTCCTGCGCGACCCCGCCACCTGGCAGCACCCCCTGGTCGCCGCCAGCGTGGACGACCAGCTCCGCGGCGATCTGGAGGCACTGGCCCGCCAGGTCCCCCGGCTGCTGGACGCCCTGGACACGCTTCCCCAGGGGTTCGCGCACGGCGACGCCGCCCCCCAGAACCTCCTCATTCCAGCCGATGATCCCGATGGATTCGTCGCCATCGACTGGGGAGGGTTCGTGGGCCCTGCCCCAGTGGGCGCCGACCTCGGCCAGCTCCTGGTCGGCCTCTTCCACACCGGCCAGCTCGACCCCGCCGAGCTCGGCGGCATTCACGAGGCCATCCTCTCCGCCTACCTCGATGGGCTGCGCGAGGAGGCCCTGCGGGCCGACCCGGCCGAGGTCACCTACGGCTACGTCGCCACCCTCGTGGTCCGCGGCGGCTTCTCGGCCCTGCCCCTCGAGTTGCTGACAACGCAGCCCACTCCCGCCGTTCAGGAGCTCTTCCGACGTCGGGCGCAGCTCGCCCGGTTCATCACCGACCTCGCACTCGCTCTCCCGCAACCGGCCCGACGCTGACCCGGGGACGGTGGCCGCGCTGCCTATCCGGCGGCGGAGGCGGTCGTGAGCAGGCGCTGGACGCCGGCGGCGACGGCGGCCACCTCGCGCTCGACGTCGGCGCTGAGGGCGCGGAGATCGGCGGCGGACTGCGCGCCGAGGCCCGCGCTGGCGGCGCGGCGGATAGCGCGGGCGGCTCCGGTCACGTCGCCGACGCGCTCGTGGGCGGCGGGCAGGAGCCGGGCGACCTCGCGCTGGTCGGGCTCGCCCGCCAGCAGCCGCAGCTCGGCGTCCAGAGTGCTGGCGACCCGCTCCAGCCGCCGCGTCAGGCCGGGCAGCTCGCCCACCACGCCGGCGTTGGCCTTGACCATGGCGATCGCCTGCGGGGTGCTGGTGATCGCCTCGGCCAGCTCCCGGCGCAGGAAGGCGACCTCGCGACGAGGGCCGGGAGGCGCCGTCCACAGCTGCACGACCCGGATCTGCCGGCGCCAGCGCAGCTTGGCCTTCACGAACCGCCAGAGCCACCACGCGGCGAGCGCCGTCACCGCCACCATGAAGACAAGCACCGCCAGCACGGCGAGCAGCACCTCCGCCATCCCCAGTCCTCCCCTCGAACCGCCTGCGACCACGATAGACGGCGGCAAGCCCTTTGTCAGGGCGCGGGGCGGGATGAGGGCGGCGGGCCACCGGGCCGACCGCCGCGCCGGCCGTGAGGGCTCGCGCCGCGCCCGGGCCGCAGCCCCGGATGAGCCCGTCAGGCGATGGCGCCGCTTCGGAGGTCCTCGAGCACAGCGGTGGCCGCGCGGCGGCCGGAGGCCAGGGCACCGTTGATCGAGGCGTTGTCGCGGTGGTCGCCGCACAGGTACAGCCCGGGCTCCAGGCGCACCGGGCGCTCGGGCGGCTCGAGGACGCCGACCGGCTGGGCCGGCTGCGCATGCTCGATGCGGTAGGTGGCCAGCAGCTTCCAGCCGAGCACGCCAGAGCCGAACCAGTCGGCGAGCTGCTCGACCACTGCCCGCTCCAGCTCGTCGCCCGGCTCGACCGCTCCGGGCACGCTGACCGAGACCAGGTGGCCGCCGGCGGGCGCGTAGGTCGGCGACACGGTGCTCGGCACGCAGCAGTGACTGACGGGACCCGACCCCTCGCCGTTGAGGACCAGGATCGGCTCGTCGATGGGCGGGTGCTCGGTGGAGAAGTACAGGCAGGTCGCCGGCCTGGACCCGGGCGGGGGCAGCACCCGCTCACCGAGTAGCCAGGAGGCGGACGGCCCGTCGGTGGCCACCACCACCGCGCGGGGCCGCAGCAGCTCGCCGCCCGCCAGGGTGAGCTTGCCCCGCTCGACCCTGGTGGCCGCGCGCCGCAGGTGGACGCCGAGCAGGTTGGCGGCGACCTGCTCAGGGATGGCGGCCATGCCGCGGCTCGGGATCGCCGAGGGCCCGAGCGCCAGCATGCGAAGGGCGAGCTCGAACATCCTGCTGGAGGTCTCCAGTCTGGGATCCATCAGCACGCCGGAGAACAGCGGGCGGAACAGCCGCTCCACCATCGTCTCGGAGAAGCCGTACCAGGCCAGCGCGCCCCTGGTCCGACCGGCGCGAGCAGGGCGGAGAGCGCGCCCAGCGGCTGCCGGAAGGGGTCGGTGACCCTGACGAAGCGCCCGTCGATGCGGATAAGGGCCGCCGGCTCGAACGGGTGCAGCTCCAGCGCCTGGTAGTCCAGCAAGCCCCTGGCCTCGGGGTATGCGGTCAGCAGCATCTGAAAGCCGCGATCGAGCAGGAAGCCGTCGACCACGTCGGTGCGAACGCGCCCGCCCACGCCGTCGGCGGCCTCCAGAACGGTCGCGTTGATGCCGTGGTCCAGCAGGTGACGGGCGCAGGACAGGCCGGCAAGGCCGGCACCGACCACGTAGATGCCGTCGTCCCCCGCCATGGGAGCCTCCGTCTACTGCCTGGACGCGTCGACGCCGGCGGCCGCGGCGTCCTGACGCAGCCCCCGGGGGAGCGAGAAGTGGACGTCCTCTGGGACGACCTGGACCTCGCGGACCTCGCTTGCGCCCCGCTGGCGGAGCGCCTCGACCAGCTCGTCCACGAGCCATTCGGGAGCCGACGCCCCGGAGGTGACGCCGACGGTGTCGACGCCGTCGAACCACGCCGGATCGACGGCGGAGGCCTCCGGGATCAGGTGGCTCGCGCAGCCCATCGTGCGCGCGACCTCGACCAGCCGCTTGGAGTTCGAGGAGTTCTCCGCCCCGATCACCAGGATGAGCTGGCACTCGTCGGCCAGCTGCTTGACGGCGGACTGGCGGTTCTGGGTGGCGTAGCAGATGTCGTCGGACCGCGGACCGGCGAGCACCGGGAAGCGGTCACGCAGCACGCCGATGACGCCCTGGGTCTCATCCACCGACAGGGTGGTCTGCGTGAGGTAGGCCACCTTGCCGGCGTCGGGGACCTGGACCGCGTCGGCCTCGTGCTCGTCGCCGACGAGGTGGATCGCGCGTGGCGCCTCACCCATCGTTCCGATGACCTCTTCGTGACCTTCGTGGCCGATGAGCACGATGTCATAGCCCTTGCCGGCGAACTTGCGGGCCTCCTGGTGCACCTTGGTCACCAGTGGGCAGGTGGCGTCGACGACCCTGAGCTGGCGGCTCCTGGCCTGCGCGTGGACCTCCGGGGCGACGCCGTGGGCGGAGAAGACCACGGTCGCCCCCTCGGGGACCTCGTCCAGCTCGTCCACGAAGATGGCGCCCCTGGACTCGAGCCGGCGCACCACGTGCAGGTTGTGGACGATCTGCTTGCGCACGTAGACGGGCGCGCCATAGGTCTGGAGCGCGATGTCGACGATGTCGATGGCCCGGTCCACACCGGCGCAGTAACCCCGTGGCGCGGCCAGGAGCACGCGCCGCGGAGCTGAGAATTCGGGAATCGGCCGCTCGGACATGCCGCCATTCTAGTTGCTCCAGCGGGCCGCACGCTGTCAACGCCACGACCTGCGAGCCCGCCCGCCGTCAGGGGGCCGGTTGGACCTGCTCGACGGGGACGCTCAGGCCGGCCGGCGGCGGGGAGGCGGGCGCGCGGCCGAACTGCGTGGCGTAGAGCTCGGCGTACAGTCCGCCCGCGGCCAGCAGCTCCTGATGGTTGCCCTGCTCGACCACGCGGCCGCCGTCCACGACCAGGATGCGGTCGGCGTTGACGATGGTGGACAGCCGGTGGGCGATCACCAGGCTCGTGCGGTCGCGCAGGGCGACAGCCAGCGCCTCCTGGATGTGGACCTCCGATTCCGAGTCCAGGTGGGCGGTCGCCTCGTCGAGGATCACGATCGCCGGGTCTGCCAGCAGCAGCCGGGCGATGGCAAGGCGCTGCTTCTCACCGCCGGACAGCCGGTAGCCGCGCTCGCCGACCACCGTGTCGTACTCCTGCGGCAGGGTGTGGATGAGATCGGCGATGCGCGCGGCGCGGCAGGCCGCCTCGATCTCGTCCATGGTGGCGTCGGGCTTGGCGTAGCGGAGGTTGGCCAGGATGGTGTCGTGGAACAGGTGCGGGTCCTGGGCGACCAGGCCCGTGGCACCGCGCAGGCTCTCGATCTGGAGGTCGCGGACGTCCACGCCGTCGACCAGCACGGTCCCTTCGGTGGCGTCGTAGACGCGCGGCACCAGCATGGCGATGGTGGTCTTGCCCGCCCCTGACGGCCCCACCAGGGCGATCAGCTCGCCGGGCTCGACCGCGAAGGAGACGCCGCGCAGGACCGGCTGGCCGGGGTTGCCGGCGACCGCGTTGGCGGCGCCGAGCAGGCTGGAGATCGACGACTCGTCGGCGGTCGGATAGCTGAAGCCGACGTGCTCGAACTGGATGCGGCCGGCGGGCGGGTTCGGCAGCGGCCGCGCACCCGGACGGTCGGCGATCGGGCTCGGGTAGTCGAGCACCTCGAACACGCGGTCGAAGGACACGAACGCGGTCATGATGTCGACGCGGGCGTTGGTGAGCGCCGTGAGCGGCTGGTAGACCTGGGTCACGTAGGCGGCCAGGGCGACCACGTCGCCGGCGCGAAGGCTGTTCGAGATCACCAGCCGGGCGCCGAGCCAGTACACCGCCGCGGTGCCCACGGCGCCGACGAGCCCGAGCGCCGCGAAGAAGATCCGGCCGTACATCGCCTGGCGCACGCCGATGTCGCGAACCTCGCCCGCCCTTCCCCGGAACTCGGCCAGCTCGCGGTCGCGGCGACCGAACAGCATGACCAGCAGCGCTCCCGCGACGTTGAAGCGCTCGTTCATCATGGTGTTCATGGCCGCGTTGAGCTGCATCGACTCGCGGGCGACCGCCTGGAGCCTGCGACCGACGCGCTTGGCGGGCAGGACGAACACCGGCAGCACGACCAGCGCCAGCAGGGTGATCCTCCAGTTCAGCAGGAGCATGGCGGTGAGCGTGGTGGCCAGCCCGATCACGTTGGACAGGACCGAGCCGAGCGTCCCGGTGAGCGCCTGCTGCGCGCCGATCACGTCGTTGTTCATGCGGCTGACCAGCGCGCCGGTCTGGCTGTGGGTGAAGAACGCCAGCGGCTGGCTCTGCACGTGGTCGAACAGGGCGGTGCGCAGGTCGTAGATCAGCCCCTCGCCGATCCGCGCGGACAGCAGCCGTTGCGCCAGGGCGAGGCCGGCGTTGGCGATCGCCACCCCGACCGCGGCGGCGCCGATGAAATTGATGAGGCCGAGGCTGCGCTCAGGGATCGCCTCGTTGAGCAGCTCCCGCACCAGCAGCGGCGGGGTGACGGCGACCAGCGACGACAGCCCGATCGCCAGCAGGTAGGCGGTGATCTGGACCCAGTAGTGGCGCGCGAAGCCCCAGACCCGCCGCACCACCCCGCGGGACAGCTTGGTGCCCGGCTCGTATTCGAGACGGGAGGTGCGGAGGTAGCGGCCGTACATCATGACGGACTGCCAAACGATCCGGTGAGCCGGTTCATTCCCGGCAGGCCGGCTCCGGGGCCGCGGAGCGGTGCTGGCGGGTTCAGGCTGCCCGTGCCGGCTCGGGGTGGAGGGCGGGCATCGCCTCGACCAGCGTGGGGCGCCGCAACCGCGCCAGCAGCGAGGCGGCGGCCACCATGCCGAGCGCCAGCAGGAAGGCCGCCCCGGGGCTGGCGTGCTGCACCAGGAAGCCGGCGAGCGCGCTGCCAACCGAGGTGCCGGCGGTGAAGGCGCTGCTCACCCAGGTGAACGCCTCGGTGAGGGTGCCGGGTGGCGCTGAACGGTTGATCAGCAGGTACAGGCAGGCGATGGTCGGCGCGACGGCGAACCCGGCCAGCGGCATCGACAGCGCGAACGGCAGCACGCCCACGCCGGCCACCGCCAACGGGGACAGGCCGACGGCCACCGCGCCGAGCAGCGCCACCACGCGGCGCTCCGGCCCGCGGCCCGACGCCAGCGCACCGGCGACCAGCCCGCCGACCATGCTGCCGACGCTCCACAACGACAGGAACAGGCCGGACAGCGTGCGGTTGCCGAGTTGCTCGGCGACCGCGGGCACGGCGACCTCGACCACGCCGAACGCCGCCGCCATCAGCGCGATCACGGCCAGCGCGGTGCGCACGCCCGGCCCGCGCAAGGCGCCGGCCCAGTCGCGGTCGCGCGCCTGCGGGCGCCAGGACCGCGACGCCGGCGTGGCGGCGAACAGGCAGGTCCCGACCAGGACGGCCGCGGCGATGGCGAGCATCGCGGCCGCGGGCGAGGCGATCGCGATCAGCGTGACGACCAGCAGCGGCCCGGTGATGAAGACCACCTCCTGGACGGTGGCCTCGAAGGCGAAGGCGGTCTGGAGCTGGGATCCGTTGCCGAGGACGAAGGACCACAGCGCCCGCATGCAGGCGCCGACCGGCGGGACGGTCGCGCCGCCGATGGCGGCCAGCACCGGCAGCAGGCCGCTCGGCCCGCGCCCGGCGGTGATCGCCAGAGCGCTGAAGGCGGCGGCGCAGACCACCGCGCAGGCGAGCAGGACCCGCGTCTGGCCGCCGCGGTCGACCGCCCGGCCGATCAGCGGCGCGGCGATCCCGCAGCCGAGCGCGAACGAGCCGGCCGTCAGGCCGGCCAGCGCGAACGACCCGGCGGCGTCCCGGATCAGGAGCACGATCGCCAGGCCCGCCATGCCGATCACCAATCGCCCGAGCAGCGCGGACGAGACCAGCCTGGGGACCTGGGGAGTGCGCACGATGGCGCGATAGGGGCTGAGGGTCATGCCGCGATGGTGCCGTGCGACCGGACGGCCTGACCAACTAGTTAGCCACAGCTGAATCGTCGTACGCTGGCCCGAGGAGGGCCGCCCATGATCGAGATGGCCTTCGCGGCCGAGGACCTCGTCCACACGCGCTTTGCCGTCTCCCCGCTGTGGGAGGCGGTGGCAAGCGTGCGGGCGCTGCGCGACCCCGGAGCCCACGCGCTGCACCTGCCGTGGGTCGAGATGGCCGGGCCACGCACCGGCGACCTCGACCTCGGGCCGCTGGAGGCGCTGCTCGGAGGACGCGGCGGCTACACCCCGGACTTCCTCACCCCGCCGCCGGGCACGCCACTGCCCGACTTCGGCGCCGAGCTGGAGCGCCTGCGCGCCACGCCGCCGAGGGAGGTCCGGCGCGAGCTGGCGCGGCGGTTCCCCAGCCGGCGCCTGCCCGGAGTGCTGCGGCCGCTGGTCAGCGACACCGAGGCGGAGCTCCGCCGGCTCGCGGACCTGATCGGCCGCTACTGGGACCGCGCGCTCGCGCCCGTGTGGCCGCGCATCAAGGGCCTGCTGGACGCGGACGTGCGCTACCGCGCCAGGCAGATCACGGAGGGCGGGGCGTGGCGGCTGTTCCGGGGGCTGCACCGATCGGTCAGCTTCGCCGGCGGCTCGCTGCGGATCGACAGGCCCTACGACGCGCGGGTCGACCTGGGCGGACGGGGCCTGCTGCTGGTGCCGTCGGCGTTCTCCTGGCCAGAGGTCTTCACGATCATCGACCAGCCATGGCAGCCGAGCCTGGTCTACCCGCCGAGGGGCGTCGGGACCTTGTGGGAGCGCAGCCACAGCCCGGACGCTTCCGAGGCGCTGGCGGCGCTGATGGGCCGCTCGCGCGCCGCCGTCCTCACCGAGCTCGACCAGCCGGCCTCCACCGTCGAGCTGGCTCGGAGGCTCGGCATGGGCCCCAGCCGGGTGTCGCAGCACCTGACGGTGTTGCGCGCCGCCGGTCTGGTGGCCGGCCGCCGCCAGGGGCGCGCGGTCCTCTACACCCGCACGGCCCCTGGGCAGGCGCTGGTCGCCGCGCCACGCGGCTCCGCAGGCTGAGAGGGCTCCGGGACCTTGAAGGACCGCCCTGCGCGCCCAGGCGCACGCTGCCCCCGGCACGCCGGCCCTGGCGCGGGCGCCGCCGGACGCTCCCGCCGGACGCTCAGGCGCCCGGCTTGGTGAGGGGCGCGTAGCGGAGCAGCAGGCGCTTGCGGCCCAGGAGCGGGAAGTCGACCTCGGCCATGGCGCGGTCGCCCTGCCCGGAGAGCGCCCGGACCACCCCGCTGCCCCACTGCCGGTGCACGACGGTGTCGCCAGGGGCCAGGTCCAGGTCCAGTCCGCCCCGCTGCTGGTCCGCGAGCCGCTCAGCCGGCGTCGACGCACGCTTGAAGCTGGGAGCCGGCGGGCGGCCAGCCGGCCCGGGTGGGCGCGGCCCGAAGGAATTGCGGCCGGCGCCGAACGCCGGGCTCGCGTCGCCCCACTCAGAGGCCGCGCGGCGGAAGCCGCCGGCGGTGCCGGAAGGCGAGGCGACGCGCACCAGCTCCTCGGGGACCTCCTTGAGGAAGCGCGAGGGCAGGTTGTAGTTGGTGGCCCCGAACAGCGTCCTGCTCCAGGCGTTGGTCAGGTACAGGCGCTCGCGGGCGCGGGTGATGCCCACGTAGGCCAGCCGGCGCTCCTCCTCCAGGTCCCGCGGCTCGCCGATCGAGCGGACGTGCGGGAACACGTTCTCCTCCAGGCCGACGATGAACACCACCGGATACTCGAGCCCCTTGGCGGTGTGCAGGGTCATCAGGGTGATCCCCTGGCTCGCCGTCTCGACCTCGTCGGCGTCCGACACCAGCGCGATCGACTCGAGGAACCCCGCGAGCCCGCCCTCGGGCTCGCGCAGCTCGTACTCCTCGGCGACCGACTGGAGCTCGCGCACGTTCTCGACCCGGCCCTGCCCCTCGATGGAGGTGTCCGACTCCAGCTCGCGCATCAGCCCGGAGAGGTCCCAGGCCTCCTCGACCAGCACGCTGGGACTGCGCCCCTCCTCCATGCCGGCGCGCAGCTCGTCCAGCACGGCGATGAAGTCGGCGACCCCGCGCGCCTGGCGCGTGCCGAGCCCGGGGATCTCGCCGGCGCGGCGCAGCGCCTCGCCGAAGGGGATCTCCTCCTCGCCGGCGAACCGCTCGACGGTGCGCTCGGAGGTGTCGCCGATCCCGCGCCGGGGCACGTTCAGCACCCGCCGCAGGCTCACCGTGTCGAGCGGGTTCACCACGGCCTTGAGGTAGGCCAGCAGGTCCTTGACCTCGCGCCGGTCATAGAACTTGACGCCGCCGACGACCTTGTACGGCAGGCCCGCCTTGACGAAGACCTCCTCCAGGACACGGGACTGGGCGTTGGTCCGGTAGAAGACCACCGTCTGTCCGTAGCGGTAGCCCTCCTTGCGGAGGCGCTCGACCTCCTCGGCCACGAAGGCGGCCTCGTCGTGCTCGTTCTCGGCCTGGTAGCGGGTGACCGGCTGGCCGTGCCCGAGGGCGGTCCACAGGCTCTTCGGCTTGCGCTCGAGGTTGTTGGAGATCACCGAGTTCGCGGCCGACAGGATCGTCTGCGTCGACCGGTAGTTCTGCTCCAGCAGGATCACCGTCGCGTCGGGGTAGTCCGCCTCGAAGTCCAGGATGTTGCGGACGGTTGCGCCCCGGAAGGCATAGATGCTCTGGTCGCCGTCGCCCACCACCGAGAGGTTGCGGTGCTTGGAGGTGAGCAGCTTGAGCAGCTCGTACTGGGCGACGTTGGTGTCCTGGAACTCGTCGACCAGCACGTAGCGGAAGCGCTGCTGGTACTCGGCGAGCACGTCCGGGTGCTTCCGGAACAGCCGGACCGTCTGCAGGATCAGGTCGTCGAAGTCGACGGCGTTGGCCTCCTGGAGGCGGCGCTGGTACAGCGCGTAGGCCTCGGCGACCTTCTTCTCGAACCAGGTGGTGGCGCGGTCGGCGAACTTCCCGGGGGTCAGCAGCTCGTCCTTGGCCGAGCTGACCGCGTGGCGCATGGACCGCGCTGACAGGCGCTTGGGGTCGTAGTTGAGCTCACGGCAGACCACGGTCATCAGCCGCTCGGCGTCGGCCTCGTCGTAGATGGTGAAGTTCGAGGAGTAGCCGAGGGGCGAGCCGCTGCGGCGCAGGATGCGCACGCAGGCGGAGTGGAAGGTCGACACCACCATCGCCTTCACCGCGCCGCCGACCAGCCCCTGGAGGCGCTCCTTCATCTCGCGGGCGGCCTTGTTGGTGAAGGTGATCGCCAGGACCGCGGTGGGCGGCACGCCAAGGTCCCGGACCAGGTGGGCGATCCGGTGGGTGAGCACGCGGGTCTTGCCCGACCCGGCGCCGGCCACGATCAGAGTCGGGCCGTCGGTGGCGAGCACCGCCCGGCGCTGGGCGTCGTTCAGCCCCTCGAGCAGCTGAGGGGACGCGGCGTGCTGGTCTCGTGAAAGCGCGGAAGCGTCCATCGCCTCGGAGTATACGGGTGTGCGGGACAAGCCCGAACGCTGCGGCGCCGCCGATCCGCACGGCTGCTCGGTCCTGGAGACGGGATCAGCCGCGCTGGCCGTCAGGCTGGCCCGCGAAGGACCGTGTGGCCTGGCCGGTGACGTTCGACAGCAGGTTCGCCAGCTCCATGGGGAGCACGAACTTGGTCGACGAGGACGCCCCGATCTGCTTCAGCGCCTCCAGGTACTGCAGGCTCATGGTGTTGGCGTCGATGCCCTGGGCCACCTCGAAGATCTTGCCGAGCGCCAGCGAGAAGCCCTCGGCGCGAAGGATGGCCGCCTGGCGGTCGCCCTCGGCGGACAGGATCGCCGACTGCTTCTGGCCCTCGGCGACGGTGATGGCCGCCTGCTTGGTGCCGGTCGCCTCGGTGACCACCGCGCGGCGCGTCCGCTCGGCCGACATCTGGCGGGTCATTGCCTCCTGGACCTGCGGCGGCGGGATGATCTCGCGGACCTCGACGTTGGTGACCTTGACTCCCCAGCGCTCGGTGACGTCGTCCAGCCTGGATCGCAGGGTCTCGTTCATCTGCCCGCGCTCGGAGAGCACGTCGTCG
>WNGF01008010.1_pt1 | contig 12559 bp, 13 predicted proteins | sample 5400641 | NCBI WGS metagenome assembly WNGF01 (sample SAMN13153371, study PRJNA577476) | soil metagenome | isolation source: 80 cm soil or saprolite under grassland replicate 2 | place: USA:California | collected 2016-06-15
CGGCACGTAGGCGCTCAGCCAGTGCATCATCACGTTGTAGAAGCCCTCGGTGCCGAGGCTCAGGATCCGCTCGCGGTTCCGCGGGTTCATCTCGATTCGCGCCTGCCACTCGGGCAGCTCGACCACCGCCTCGATCCCGAACATCCTGCACGCGCGGATGCTCGGCATGGCGTAGACGCCCGCCAGGGTCACGGTCCCGAACACGCCGCCGACGATGTTCCAGGCGATCAGCTTCGTCGCGACCTCTGGATGCAGGATCGCGGTCAGGATCGAGTCGCGCGCGCCGCCCGAGCCGCCCGCGATCGCGGCCGGCGCCATATTCAGCTGCTTCAGCAACGCCGCAAGCGTCTCGGCGCGCATGTGCGATTCGGTGGGTCCCCAGAACTGCACGTCCGAGCCGCCTGTGTTCGGCCGGTCCCAGATCAGGACGCACAGCCCGCCCTCGGCCAGCGCCTCCGCGAGCGGACGCATCCCCGGGATGTCCTTGCTGAAGCGCCCCCCAGGCGTCAGGACGAGTCGCGGCCCGTTCTCGGGCCCGAGTAGCTCATAGGCGACGCGCCCACCGTTGATCTCGACCCACTGCGACTCCTCGAGCGGCTTGCCGTAGTCGATGTGCGGCGCGCCTGGAACGGGCGGCATGTGACGGTCAGCCCTCCGCGACGAAGTCGAGGATCATCGGCGCCGCGTGCACCCAGGGGTCGAAGATGTTCCCGGTGCCCTTGACGGACGCCTCGACTGCCCGCTCCCACGCGTCCTCGGGCCACGGCGGCTCGACCAGCCGCGACCCCTTGATCAGGCAGTGCACCTCCATCGACGTCCGCTTCGGGTGGTCGAGGTCGTTCTCGCCGCCGCGGACGACGATCGTCGGCACCGCGACGTTCTCGAACTGCTCGTCCTGGACGCCGGGGATCGTCTGCCCGGTCTTCGGCACGTACGCGGTCAGCCACCGCGCCATCACCTCGTGGAGCCCGTCGGTGCCCATGCTGCGGATGCGCTCCTCGTTCCGCGGGTTCGCCGCGATCCGCGCCTTCCACTCGTCCATCTCGAGCACGGCCTCGATGCCCCCGATCCGCAGGGCCATCATGGTCGGCATGACGTAGACCCCGAAGAGGAGCATCTGGCTGTAGACGCCGCCGACGATGCTCCAGGTAACGAGCTTCGTCGCCACCTCGGGGTGGAGGATCACCGTGAGGATCGAGTCGCGCGCGCCGCCGGAGCCGCCGGCGATCACAGCCGGCGCCAGGTTCAGCTCCTTGAGCAGCGCGCCAAGGGTCTCGGCTCGCATGTGCGACTCGCTCGGCCCCCAGAACTGGACATCGGAGCCACCCGTGTTAGGCCGGTCCCAGATCAGGACGCGCAGCCCGCCCTCGGCCAGCTTCTCCGCCAGCGGGCGCAGGCCCGGCACGTCCTTGCTGAAGCGGCCACCGGGCGTGATCACGATCGGCTGTCCCGACTCCGGGCCGAGCAGCTCGTAGGCGACGCGGCCCCCGTTGATCTCGACCCACTGCGCGTCGTCGATCGTGCCGCCGACGTCGATGTGCCTCGGAGCTTCGGTCGTGCTCACCGGACGACGACGACCATCCCGTCGACGACCTTCACCGGGTAGGTGCGGACGCTCCACTCGGGCTTCACGGCGGTCGTCCCGGTCGCCAGCTCGATCCCCCACTGGTGCCAGGGGCAATAGACCCATTCGCCTTCGCGAACGAGCGACGCGCCGCCCGGGACCTCCTCGTCGACGATCGACCTGCCGCCCTGGCGCCCCTGGCACAGCGGACCGCCCTCGTGCGGGCAGTGGTTCGCGATCGCGTAGAACGCGCCCTTGACGTTGTAGACGCCGATTCCGTACCGGCCGACGGACAGGATGCGCTTCGTGCCCTCGGGGAACTCCTCGACCGGGCAGACGACGTACTCCCTTTCCTTTGCGCCCGTCTCCGACGGCTGCGAGGTCGCGCTCACCAGGCTCCGTTCACCAAACCCTGGTCTGGCCCTCGAGCGCGGGCACCGTGCTCGGCAGGCCGTAGAGGTCGATGCCGTTCTGGAACATGATCTTCTCGCGGAACTGCTCCGGCAACTGGCGGATGACCCACTTCGGATCGTCGAACGTCCAGTGCGGGTAGTCGGTCGAGAACAGCAGGATGCGGTCGGCCTCCATCCACTCCAGCGCCTTCCGCAGCTCGTTGCGGTCCTCCGGGTAGTCGAGCGGCTGCGTCGAGAACCAGATGTGGTCCTTCACGTAGTCCGACGGCTTGCGCTTGAGGTCGGGCAGGTCGCCCCTCCGCCCCTCGTACACCGCGTCCATCCGCGCCATCAGCGGCAGGATCCAGCTGTAGGCGTGCTCGACGAGCACGATCTGCAGGGTCGGGAACCGCTCGAAGACGCCGTCGAAGATCAGGCTCATCACCTGGTTCGCCGCGAGCAGCGAGTAGGTGACCATGAAGTCGTGGTTGTAGCTCGGGAACCCGACCGGCGACATCGGCATGAGCTCGTAGGAGCCCCGGCCGAGATGGCAGGTGACCGGCAGGTTGTGCCGGGTCGCCGCCTCCCAGATCGGGTCGTACTTCGGGTGGCCCCACGAGGGCCTCGGCTCGGCATGGATCATCACCTGGACGAGGTACGGGTGGCCCGCCCAGTGCTCGATCTCGTCGACCGCCGCGGCCGGGTCTTCGATGGCCACGCAGATCGACCCGCGCCACCGTTCGTGCCAGTTGGTCTTGCTGTCCAGCCAGTGGTTCATCTGCCAGTGGTTCGTGGCGGTGGTGGACGCCTGCGTGTTCTCGGGCAGGAGGTGGAACCCGCCGAGCGGCTCGAGGATGCCGATGTCGCAGCCGGCCTCCATGATCACGTGCCGGAACGCCATCTCCGGGTCGGACCCGGGGAAGCCGCCGTCCTCGGGGAACGCGTCGAGGCGCATCGCATGCGCATGGGCGTAGTCGGGGGCGTCGTAGACGCCGGGGTCACGGGACTCGGTCCGCTTGAAGAAGGTGCTCCGCTGCGGCTCGGGGATGTACTCGACGAACTCCTCCTTGCGCGGCACCGGATGCACGTCGGCGTCGACGACCCGTACGGCGACCTGGGTCTGGTCGGGAACTCTCTCCTGGATGCTCACTGCCATGTCGTCACTCTCCTTAAGCCGGCACCGCAGCCGCGAGGCCGAGGCCGTACAGCTTGTCGGCGTTCTGCCAGAGGATCTTCTGCCGCTGCTCGTCCGTCAGGTCGGGCGAGACGGAGCTCGCCTCGGTCATGCTCCAGTGCGGGTAGCTCGAGCCGAACACGATCATGTCCGACTTCCCCGTCAGCTCGAGCCACTCGGCGTCGGCCTCGGGCTGGCGGAGGCCGTCGAAGTTGCTCTCGACGAAGTAGACGTGGTCGGGAAGGTACGCGCTCGGGAGCTTCGGCGCCCAGGGCGTCTGCTCGATGTGCGGACGCCCGAACGTGTCCATGCGCCAGATGAACGGCGTCAGCATGTCCGCTCCCCCGTCCGCCCAGATGAACTTGAGGTCGGGGAACCGCTCGAAAACGCCCTCCGGGATCATGTTCAGCAGGTGGTAGAGGTAGTTGAGCGGCATGAACGCCGCGTACTGGGCATACGTCCGCGTGTGGCCCGAGGGCGTCGGCGGGAAGGCGACGTGGTTGGCGCCGAGCTCAATGTGCACCGCCACGGGCAGGCCGCGCCGCTCCGCCTCCTCCCAGAGCGGCCAGAACTGCGGCTTGCCGAACGGCTCCCGTGACTGGAGCGGGATGCCGATCTGCACCATCCGCGGGTGGTCGCTCCACCGGTCGATCTCCTTCAGCGCACCCTCGATGTCCTGGGGGTCGACGCGGATCGTGCCGCGGAAGCGCTCGCCGTACACCTCGTCGTCGAGCCAGCGCTGCACCAGCATCTCGTTGTGCGCGGCGCAGATGGCGGTCCCGAGGTGGCGGTCGGGGATGATCCCGCGCGTCATCGGGTGGAGGATCGCGACGTCGACGCCGCGCTCCTCGAACAGGTGCCGGCCGACCTGCCGGGGATCGGACCCGGGATAGCCGTCGGTCTGCGCGCGGATGTCCGGCGCGTACTCGCCGTCGGGCGCCTGGTACCAGCCCGTCTCGACATCCGGCACACCGCGGCTCTTGAACGGCTCGCGCAGCCAGTCGCGGATCTCCGCGTTGCCCTGGAAGAATACGTGGACGCTCGCGTCGACAACGAGCTGCTTCCGGTCCGGCACGTCGCTCACCAGACCCGGGCCTGGCCCTCCAGCGCGGGGACCGTGCTCGGCAGGCCGTAGAAGTCGATCGCGTTCTGGAACATGATCCGCTCGCGGAACTGCTCCGGGAGCTGGCGGATGATCCACTTCGGATCGTCGAACGTCCAGTGCGGGTAGTCCGTCGAGAACATCAGGATCCGATCGGCCTCCATCCACTCCAGCGCCTTGCGCAGCTCGTTGCGGTCCTCGGGGAAGTCGAGCGGCTGCGTCGAGAAGCGGATCTGGTCCTTCACGTAGTCCGACGGCTTGCGCTTGATGTCGGGCAGGTCCTGCTTGCGCGCCTCGTAGATCGCGTCCATCCGCCACATCAGCGGCAGGATCCAGCTGTACGCATGCTCGATCAGCGCGATCTTGAGCGTCGGGAACCGCTCGAAGACGCCGTCGAAGATCAGGCTCATCACCTGGTTCGCCGCGAGCAGCGAGTAGGTGACCATGAAGTCGTGGTTGTAGCTCGGGATGCCGACCGGCGGCATCGGCAGCTTCTCGAACCAGCCGCGGAGCAGGTGGCACGTCACCGGGAGGTTGTGCCGGGTCGCGGCCTCCCAGATCGGGTCGTACATCGGGTCGCCCCACGCGGGCCGCGGCTCGGCGGCGATCATCACCTGGACGAGGTAGGGGTGGCCGGCCAGCTCCTCGATCTCCCGCGCGGCGCCGGCCGGGTCGTCGATCCCGACGAAGATCGAGCCGTGCCACCGCCCGTGCCAGTTGTTCTTGCCGTCCAGCCAGTGGTCGAGGAGCCACCGGTTGGTCGCGATGTGGAACGACTGCGTCTGCTCGGGCAACTTCTCCGCGGGGCCGAGCGGCTCGAGGACCGCGAGGTCGCAGCCGGCCTCCATGATCACCTGCCGGAAGGCAAGATCGGGATCGGAGCCGGGGAAGCCGCCGTCCTCCGGGAACGAGTCCATACGCATCGCGTTCGCGTGGGCGTAGTCGGGCGCGTCGTAGTAGATGTTCTCGCCCGTCCGCTTCCGCTTCCAGTGCTTGCTGCGGAACGGCTCCGGGATGTACTCGAAGAAGTCCGCCTTGCGCGGCACCGGATGCACGTCCACGTCGACGACGCGAACCGCGACATGGGTCTGCTCGGGGACTCTCTCCTGAGTGCTCACTGCCATGTCGTCACCTTCCTGTCTAGGCCGGTACCGCGGCCCCGAGCCCGAGGCCGTAGAGCGTGTCGGCGTTCTGCCAGAGGATCTTCTGCCGCTGGTCGTCGCTGAGGTCGCGGGAAATGGAGTCGAGCTCGGTCATGTGCCAGTGCGGGTAGCTCGAGCCGAACATGATCATGTCGGACTTGCCGGTCATCTCGATCCACTCGGCGGCGATGCCCTCGCGGCGGGGGCTGTCGAGGTTGCTCTGGACGAAGTAGACGTGGTCGGGGAGGTACGAGCTCGGGATGTTCGGCGCCCACGGCGTCTGCTCGAGGTGGGGACGGCCGAACGTGTCCATCCGCCACATGAACGGGGTGAGCATCTCCACCCCGCCGTCCGCCCAGACGAACCTGAGGTCCTGGAACCGCTCGAAGACGCCCTCCGCGATCATGTTCATCAGGTGGTAGAGGTAGTTGAGCGGCATGAACGCCGCGTACTGCGGATAGGTCCGCGGGTGCCCCGAGGGGGTCGGCGGGAGGGCGATCCCGTTGCCGGTCTCGATGTGCACCGCCACCGGCAGGCCGCGCCGTGCCGCCTCTTCCCAGAGCGGCCAGTACTGCGGCTTGCCGTACACCTCGCGAGACTGGAGCGGCACGCCGATCTGCACCATCCGCGGGTGAGCGCTCCACCGCTCGATCTCCTTCAGCGCCCCCTCGATGTCGTCCGGGTTCACCCGGATCGTGCCCCGGAAGCGCTCGCCATACACCTCGTCGTCCAGCCAGCGCCCGGTCAGCATCTCGTTGTGCGCGGAGAGGATGGCGGTGCCGAGGTGGCGGTCGGGCATGATCCCGCGCGTCATCGGGTGCAGGATCGCGATGTCGACGCCGCGCTCCTCGAACAGGTGCTTGCCGACCTGCCGCGGATCCGACCCCGGGTATCCCTCGGTCGCCTCGACGATCTCCGGCGCGTACTCACCGTCGGGCGCGCCGTACCAGTCCATCTCGACGTCGGGGAAGCCCCGGCTCTTGAACGGCTCGCGCAGCCAGTCGCGGATCTCCCGGTTGCCCTGGAAGAAGACGTGGACGCTCGCGTCCACGACGGGTTGGTTCCCGCTCGTCGTCATGCGGCTCCCGGAAGGTTAACCAACTCACCTTTTTCGCGTCAAGGACTCACCTCACGCCGCGCCAGGCACTACGATCGGGTCATGCGCCGTGCCGTGATCCACGTCAACGTCGACCCAGCCGGCGTCCTGGGCGTGGCGCAGCTGGAGCGCGCCGTCTCGGCACTGCGAGACGCGGGCCACGAGGTCATTGCCGCCGACCTCGACAAGCTCCCGCCGCGGCGGCGCGAGATCGAGCTGCTGCACCCCGGAGAGGACGCCGGCGAGCTCCGCCGGCTGGCGGTGGCCGCCTGCCAGGAGGCGCTCGCAGGGCTCGAGCCGCGGGTCGAGCCGCGGGCGGTGGCCGTCACGTTCATGAGCTCGGGGAGCTACGAGGACGCGCTCGGCATCGTCCGCGCCTTCGGCCTCGAGCCCCACCTCGAGGAGCTCCGCCTCGTGAACGAGGACGTCGCCGTGCTGGTCCTCGCACACGGAACGCTTCGGCGTGCCGTGTCCGCCAAGCTTCAGACGGCGCTCGAGGCTGCGCTCAACAGAGAGGTGGAGCTGCGTGGCTAACCCGGTCGCAGGCGCACCACTCGGCGTACGCGAGCAGCGCAAGCGCCTCACACGTGAGGAGCTGCTGCAGGCGGCGAAGGAGCTGTTCGCCGAGCGCGGCTACGACAACGTCACAGTCGCCGAGATCGCCGCGGGAGCCGGCGTGTCGGTGAAGACGCTGTTCCAGCATTTCCGCTCGAAGGAGGACCTGCTCCTCAACGAGCTCGACGCCGTTCACGCGCGGCTCCTGACCGCCCTACGTGAGCGCAACCACGAGCAGACGCCCCTGGAGGCGCTGACGGAGTGGCTGTTGTCGGAGGGCGAGAACGATCCGGGGGACGGATTGGAGCGCTTCCACCGCACCGTGGGGAACAGTCAGGCCGTTGCCGCCCTCCGGCGTCGCCTGTACGAGGAGTGGGAGAACGCAATCGTCCGCGTCCTCGCAGACGAGGCGAACGAGGCACGCCCCACTCCGCGCACGCGCCTGATCGCTGCGCAGCTCGTCGCCCTGGTTCGACTGACGTCGTCACCGGAGGTCACCGACTTCGTCACCAGCCGACCGGATCGGCGTGCCGCGATCAAGGAGTGGATCGAGCAGGCCGCGGACATGATCGGGAACGGGATCTCGGGCCGAGGCTAGGAGGGATCGCGTGGAGCTGGTGGCGCTGGTCAAGCACGACTGCCCGGTGTGCGATCAGGTGCTGCCGGCGCTCGACCGGGCGCGCGCGCTGGGCGCGCCCGTCCGGATCCTCTCCCAGTCATCGGCTGCCGAGACCGCCGAGCAGGCAAGCCGGCTGAAGCTCGGTGCGCAGCCGGAGCTCGACGTGGATCTGGAGCTTTCGGCGCGGCTGGATCCCGAGGCGGTGCCGGCCGTCGTCCTGCTCGACGGCGGGGCCGAGCAGGGCCGGGTCGAGGGCATCGACCGGGAGCGGCTGGCGGAGCTGGCCGCACGAGCGGGTGTGACGCTCGAGCTCGACGGGCTGCCCGAGCGCAGGCCGGGCTGTGCGAGCGTGACCCGCGACTATCGGATCGCCGCGACGCTGGCCGCGCGGGCGGCGCGTGCGTCCGGACGACTGCGCGCGCGAGAGCTCGCGATCGGCGAGCTCGAGGACGAGTTCGAGGCGTTGTTCGACCGTGGCTTCTCGGACGGGCTGCCGGTCGTGCCGCCGACGCCGGAGCGCGTCGTCCAGATGCTCGACGCGACGACGCGCCACGCGCAGGACCTGGTCGCCGTGGTGCCTCCCTACGACGGGCGGGCGACCGTGGAGAAGGTCGCGATCAACGCGGTCATGGCGGGCTGCCCGCCGGCGGTGCTCCCCATCGTGCTCGCGGCGGCCGAGGCCGCCTGCGACCCGGCGTTCGCGCTGCTCGGGGTCGTCGCGACGACCTACCCGGCGGCCCCGGTGATCGTCGTCTCCGGCCCGCTGGCGGAACGGGTCGGAATGAACAGCGCCGGCAACGCCCTCGGCCAGGGGAACCGGGCGAACGCGACGATCGGCCGAGCGCTTCAGCTCGTCGTCCGCAACGTCGGCGGTGCGCGCCCCCAGTACGAGGACAGCGCGACCCACGGACAGGCGGGCAAGTTCGGCGCGTCCTTCGCCGAGCGCCTGCACGACTCGCCGTGGCCGGGACTGGCGCAGGACCGCTTCGTGCCGACGGACGAGACCGGAGTGACGCTGATCGCGGCCGAGGGCCCGCGGACGTTCGCCGACCTGCAGGCCCGGACCGCGGATGACCTGTGCGCGAGCCTCCGCCCCGAGCTCGAGTGGGTGGGCTACCAGAGCGCGCTCCTCGTCGTCGGGCCCGACCTCGGGAAGCTGTTCCGCGAAGCCGGCTGGGACCGGGCGCGAGTGCGCCGGGAGCTGTCGGGGCCAGGTGAAGACCAGATCCTGCTCGCCCATGCGGGCGGAGACGCAGGGCGCTTCGCGATGATCTATCGTGGCTGGGTGGGCGGCGACGCAGGGTCGCAGCCCGTGACGCGAAGCGTGACGCCGTGGCTGTGACGATCCTCGATCCCACCGCCGAGACCGCGCGGGCGGGGCGGCCGCTGGCGCGGGAGCGTCTGCGCCCCGACGCGCCCGCGACGATCGCGCTGCTCGACATCTCGAAGCCGCGGGGCGACGTCTTCTTCGACGAGCTCGAGCGGCTGCTCCGAGCCCGGAGCCACGACGTGGTACGAACGGCCAAGCCGACGTTCGCCAAGACGGCGCCGGCCGACGTCCGCGCCGAGATTGCGGAGCACTGCGAGGCGGTCGTCGTCGCGCTCGCCGACTGAGGGTCGTGCGTGTCGTGCGGTCTGCGCGACGTGCTCTGGTTCGAATCGCAGGACAGGCCGGCCGTGCTGCTCGCCTCGGCCGCATTCGAGGCCGCCGCGACGCGCCAGGCGGCCGCGCTCGGCCAGCCGGAGGTCAGACGAGTCCTCGTCGCGCACCCGATCGCCGACCGCACCGACGAGGAGATGCACGAGCTTGCCCGCCAGGCGCTCGACGCGATCGTCGGCGCTGTGACAAAATCAAACGACCGTTAGCCTTCGCGCCGCGGCATTCGCGGCGCCACCGACGAGATGGAAGGGATCGAGCGATGAACCACGGGAGTGTCACCGCAGAGCGCGTGGAAGAGCTCCGGCTCGGCGTGCTGGGCCCGGTGCTCACGCCGGACGACCCCGGGCACGACGACGTACGGCCCGCGTGGAGCGGAATGTACGACCAGCGCCGCGCCTCGGTCACCGTGCGCCCGATGGGCGTCGCAGACATCCAGGCGGCGATCGCCTTCGCGCGCGCGAACGACCTGACGATCGCAGTTCGCGGCGGGGGGCACAGCCTCTCCGGCGCCAGCTCGATCGACGGCGGGATGCTGCTCGACTTGAGTCTGATGCACGGGGTCCGCGTCGACCCGAAGGAACGCGTCGCCGTTGCCGCCGGCGGCACCCTGTTCTCCGAGCTTGACCGCGAGACCCAGGCGCACGGCCTCGCGACCACCGGCGGCATGATCTCGCACACGGGCATCGCCGGGCTGACGCTGAACGGCGGCGTCGGCCGCTTCATGCGCAAGGCTGGCCTGAGCTGCGACAACGTCATGGGCTTCGACGTCGTGCTCGCCGACGGCCGGTGGGTGCACGCCGACGCGGACGAAAACGCCGATCTGTACTGGGCGCTGCGCGGCGGCGGCGGCGACTTCGGGGTCGTCACGCACTTCGAGTACCAACTGCATCCGCTCGGGCCGATCGTCCACGGCGGCTACATCGGCTGGACGATCGATCAGACCGAGGACGTGTTCTCCAAGCTCGCCGAGGAGATCTACGGTTCGCCGGAGGAGCTCCAGCTCGAGTTCATCTTCGTCACGGGGCCGGAGGTCGAGCTCATTCCTCCGCACCTGCAGGGCGCGCCGATGATCCTGCTGACCATCACGTGGATGGGCGACGATCCCGACGAGGGCGAGCGGCACGTCGCGCCCTTCCGGGAGAAGGTCACGCCCGCGTTCGAGTTCCTCGGGCAGTTCCCTTACGCGGCGTTCCAGGCGATGGCCGACCCGCTGTCGCCGCACGGCCGGCGCAGCTACACGTACGCCGGCTACTTCCCGGATCGGCTGTCCGACGAAGTTCTCGAGATCTCGAGGAGGTTCACGGAGGAGTGCCCAAGCGCCGTGTGGCCGACGGTCGAGATCTACCAGATGGGCGGTGCGGTCGCACGTGTGCCGAAGGACGCGACCCCGGCGTCCGAGTTCCGCGCCGCCGGCTGGTACTACATCGCGGGCGGCTCCTGGTGGGACCCGGCCGACGACGAAGCAGGCATCGATTGGGTGAAGCGCCTGGACGCCGCCTTCGAGCCACATCGGCTGCCGGGGCGGTACATCAACTTCGTCTCGGACGACGACGTCGAGGCTCAGCGCGAGTCGCTCGGTGAGCAGACGTTCGCGCGCCTGACCGAGATCAAGGCGAAGTACGACCCGGGCAACGTGTTCTCGCGCAACCCGAACAAGCGCTCCGCCGCGGTCCCGGCCGCGGTCTAGCCGGACGGCACGAAGGGAGGGATGCATGTCCACCAACTCACATGACGCCAAGGCCGTCGTCGGACAGTTCTACGCTGCGATCGGAGGCTGGGACGAAGAAGCGCTCCGAGCGGTCCTGCACGAGGACGCCGAGCTGCACCAGCCGGCGACCCTTCCCTACGGCGGCGTCTACCGCGGCCCGGACGCGATGATGAAGCTGTGGAAGGACGTCATCCTGCCTCTCTCCAGCCCGGACGACTTCGTCCTCGAGGCGATGGCTGTCGACGGCGACCGCGTCGCCGTCCTCATTCGCTCGAAGATGAACGACAAGCCGGTGTTCGCGTGCGAGAAGTACACCGTGCGCGACGGCCGGATCGCCGAGATCCGCATGTACTGGTTCGACCCGACGCCGGTTGCCGAGGCGGCGGCCGCCGCCGGCGTCGGCGGCTGAGCCACTTCGGATGCCGGGCGGGGGAAGCCGAGGCTTCCCCCGGCAGCCAGGGCTACGAGACCGCCGCGGCCCGCTTGTTCGGGCTGTACGAGAAGACGGCGTCGGGGTCGTACGTGGCCTTGATCTCCATCAGGCGCTCGTAGTTCTCCTCGCCGAACGCCTCGCGCATCGCGTCCTCGTCGTCTTCCGAGAAGAAGTTGACGTAGCGGCCCGGGCGCCGGTACGGCTCGAACGCGGCGTCCGCCGCCACCGTCCATTCCCGGCAGGCCTCGATGTCGGCCGGGTCGAGGCAGTTCTGGGCGACGATGTACGAGTAGCCGGAGTCGCGGAACGAGGCGGGGACCGCCGTCGCGTCGGCGGGCACGCGCGACACCGCACCGCCCATCTGGGAGAACTCGACGACACCGAGCGGGCCCGCGAAGCTCTCGGCCTGCGCGATCCCGATATCGAAGATCTCCTCGGTCAGATCGTCGAGGAAGCCGGGCAGCACGCCTACGTTGATCCGCCCGTGCGGTGCGAGAGGATCGGACGCGGCCTGGAGGAAGGCGTACGGAAACGCGCCGATCACGTCGAGCATCGGCTTGACTCGCTCGCGGAGGGGAGCGATCTGGCGCGCAGCTTCCTCGTGGTCGTCGCCGACCCAGGTCGCGGTCATCATCAGGCAGCGCGTGCCCTGGAGCTCCACTGGGATGAACTCGGCCTCCGGCGCGGTGCAGAAGATGAACTGCACCTGGAGGTCGTCGGGCGCAGCGGCAAGGTGCTCGCGCACCGCCAGGAACACGTCCTTGGCCTGCGCGATCGGCCAGCCGAGGTACCCGCCGTACACGATCGGTCCGACGGGGTGCAGCCGGTAGGTGAAGTGCGTGACGACCCCGAAGGTGCCGCCGCCGCCGCGCAGCGCCCAGAAGAGATCCGGGTGGTTGTCGGCGTCGACGTGCAGGAGCTCGCTTTCGGCGGTGACGACGTCGAAGGCGAGGACGTTGTCGACGGTCAGGCCGTGCTTGCGCATCATCCGACCCACGCCGCCGAACAGCGTCAGGCCGCCGATGCCGGTGTGCGACACGGTCCCGGTCGTCGTGGCGAGGCCGTATGCCTGGCACTCGCGGTCGAGGTCGGCGAGCAGCGAGCCGCCGAGGGC
>WNGF01015498.1_pt1 | contig 12559 bp, 12 predicted proteins | sample 5400641 | NCBI WGS metagenome assembly WNGF01 (sample SAMN13153371, study PRJNA577476) | soil metagenome | isolation source: 80 cm soil or saprolite under grassland replicate 2 | place: USA:California | collected 2016-06-15
GCCCGCCTGGCCAACACTCTCCGACCAGAACGTGTCGGATCTCGCCTACTTCATTACGAGCTTCTCTCCCGATTTCTCGAGCCGCGAAAACGTTCCGAAGCCGGTGCCGCTCCCGAGCGCCCCGAGCGCAACGAGCGCGTCGAGCGAGCTGGGGAAGAAACTCTACGTGGACAACGGCTGCGTAAAATGCCACGGCCCGCTCGGTCGGGGCGACGGACCTTCGGCACCGACCCTGACCGACGAACTGGGCCGTCCAATCCGCGCGGCGGACCTTTCGCAGAGCTGGACCTTCCGGGGAGGGTCGTCTCGCGAGGATATCTTCAGGACGATGAGCACGGGGCTCAACGGCACGCCCATGCCGTCATTCGCTGACGCCCTGATGCCCGAGCAACGATGGGCGATCACCGACTTCATCGTCTCTCTCTCGGGAGGAAGCAGCGGGCCTGGCTATTCCAACCTCGTCGTTGCCAAGCACGTTCACGATCCGATCGATCTGGCCAAGGGGGCCGCGAGCTTCGCATCCGCTCGTGTGGCCCGCTTTCCGGTCGTCGGACAGATCATGCAGCCCGGACGCTCGTTCCATCCGCCCGCGACGAGCATCATCGTTCAGGCGATTTACGATGCGGACTCGATCGCCCTCCTCGTTCGATGGCATGACATGAGCGCGCAGAAAACGGGGACGAATGGCCCATCGCTTGCCGTGCCGCCGGAGGAGGAGGAGGAGCCAGCGGCCACGGCCGCGAGCGAGGGGGGCGGTGGTGCGAGCGCCGCACAGGCGCAGAACCCCTTTGCCGAGGCGGAAGCGGCGCCATCCGTCCCCGCATCCGAGTTCTCCGACGCGGTCGCGATCCAGATTCCTTCGCAGGTGCCGACCGGCGCCCGCAAGCCCTACTTCATCTTCGGCGACGCCCAGAACTCGGTGGATCTCTGGTTCTTCGATCTGGCCCGCCCCGTTCCCCTGCAGTTCACCGGCCGGGGAAGCGGGGACGTCTCTCCCAAGAACACGACCGATCTCACTGGTCTCGCGAGCTACGACCAGGGAGAATGGTCGGTCATCTTCAAACGGCCGCGTCGCGTAACCTCGGGCGCCACGTTCTCGCCCGGAGAGTTCATGCCGGTCGGCTTTTCGGTGTGGGACGGGTTCTCGCGCGAGCGTGGCAACAGGCGAGGACTCACACTGTGGTACTCCCTCTACGTCGAGCCAGAAACGGTCCCCTCGGCCGTCGGCCCGATGATCAAGACGGCGCTGATCATCCTGGCCATCGAGATCCTCGTGATCGGCCTGGTGCGGCGCAACGCGTCTCGGACTCGCGACGATCGCGGCGGCCAACCGACGCAGCCGGCGGCGACCACGGCATGAGTCAACCAGTTTCGCCGCGAGCGAGCGCAGCGAGCCGCCTTCGCGCTTCGCGCTACGGCGCCCAAGGCGGAGCGGGTCGTGCGGGCTGCCGATCTAGTTTGAGCTGACGGCGCGGGGGGGTCCGGCCGCCTTCGCGCCGTAGGCGCTTCGGCGAGCCTCGCCGAAGCTTCAGCGGAGGCGGGCGGGCCGAAGCCCCCCGGCCTAGGAGGATTCGATGTACAAGAGCATCTACGTTCCCGTCGATAACTCAGACCATTCCAACCGCGCCATCGCCTGCGCCGTCGGGCTCGGCAAGGCGTATTCGGCAAAACTGGTCGGCTGCCATGTCTACGCGGCAAAACTCCACGACTACCGCTTCAGGCAGATGGAATACACGCTGCCCGAGGAGTACATCGACGAGGTGGAACTGGAGCGCCAGCGGAAGATTCACGACAGCCTGATCACGATGGGACTCAAGCTCATCTCCGACAGCTATCTCGATGGCATGTCGCGCCTCTGCGGCGAGTCGGGCCTCGCATTCGAGCCGCGGATGATGGACGGCAAGCATCACACCGAGATCCTCAAGGACCTCGCCGGCTCACAGCACGACCTGGTTGTAATCGGTGCGCTGGGGATCGGGCGCGCGCGCGACAGCGTGATCGGCTCCGTCTGCGAGCGCGTCGCCCGTCAGGCCGACCGCGACGTCTGGGTAGTGAAGCACGTCCCCGAATCGGGCGAGCCGGAGCGGGACACGATCCTGGTCGGCATCGACGGAAGTCCCCAGTCGTTCGGCGCCCTCATGACTGCGATCGAACTGGCACGCACGTTCGGCAAGAAGGTCGAGACGATCGCCGTGTACGATCCCTATCTGCACTATTCCGTCTTCAACGGCATCGTCAACATCCTCACCGAGCAGGCGGCGAAGGTCTTCCGCTTCGAGGAGCAGAATCAGCTCCATGAGGAGATCATCGACACCGGCCTCGCGCAGATCTATCAATCTCATCTCGAGGTCAGCGAGCGGATGGCGAGCGAGACGGGCATCGCGATCAAGAAAACGCTGCTCGACGGCAAGGCCTTCCAGAAGATCCTCGACCACGCGCGCAAGACGAATCCCTGGCTCATCGTGCTGGGGCGGATCGGTGTCCACAGCCCGAAGGACGAGACAGGACTCGGAAGCAATGCGGAGAACATTCTTCGCGCCGCGCCCTGCGATGTCCTCCTCTCCACCCGCGTCGAGGTGCCGCGCCTCGACGTGCGCGCCGAGGAGACGGTCCGATGGACGCCCGAAGCCGAGGAGCGAATGAAGCACGTGCCCGAGCAGGTCAAAGGGATCGCCCGTACCGGGGTCCTTCGATTGGCGCTCGAGAAGGGGCATTCGGTCGTCACGAACGCGGTGATTGACGAAGCGATGGATCGGTTCATGCCAAAGAGCGCGTCGGCCGCGACCAAAGCGCTGGCCGAGGCGGTGGCTCTCGAGCGGGCGAAGTCCGGGCCGGTGTCGATGTGCCGCGCATGCGGCGTCACGGCCGCGCAAAGCGACCCCGTGAGGTGCACCGTCTGCGGGGCCGCGGATTTCGAAGTGATCTCGCGGGAGATGATCGAGAAGATCGCGGAGGTGGAGGGAGGTCTTCAGGAGGAGACCACCTACGATGGACGCAAGCTCCGCTGGTCGGAGGAGGCCAGGAAGGGGCTCTGGACCATGAAGAACGCCTATCAGCGCCGCCGCGTGAAGGCGCGCGTCGAGAAGCGCGCGCGCATGAAGAAGCTCGACGCGATCACCCTCGAATTCGCCCGTCAGGTCATCGAGGAAGAGACTGGAGCGCCGCTCGAGATTCAAGCCCCCTCCGCCTCCGGGCGAAGCGCTTCGGCGAGACCCGGCGAAGCCGGGGCCGAAGAGACGGCCAGCGCAGCGGCGGGCGACGCGAGGCTGATCGCGCGCGACGACAAGAAAAATCCTTTGATCTCGGCATTTGACTGGACGAACGATGCCGCGCAGCGAATCCTGCGAGTCCCGGCGGGGTTCATGCGGAATAAGACACAGGAGAGGATCGAAGAGCTCGCACGGGAACGCGCCGCAGCCTGCCGCGCCGAAGCCTTTGGCGAAGGTGGGACGGCGATCGATCTGGCGCTCGTTGAAGAGGGAATCGAGATCGGCAAGCAGATGATGGCCGAGATGATTGCGAACTACCCGTCTCAGGGTAAGAGCCCTGTAGCCGCCTCAGCGGCCGCTACCGCGAGCGCGCCCGCGGAAGCTGCGCCCACCAACAGGACCGGCTATCTCAACGAGGTGAGCGCGCTCCGTCCCGGCGAACATCGCGAGGCGTGAGTTCGTACCGGTTCTGCCGCACGGACGATATCGGGCTTCTCGTTGACGCGCTGAATCGCTGCTGGGCTCCGTACTTTCCCAACGAGCCGCCGATGACGCCGGCGGCGTTCAAGCGATCAATCCGCGATCTTCAGGTCTGGTGCAGCAGCTGCATGGTCGCGTTCTCTGGCTCCGACCCGATCGGCGTTCTGATCGGCGCCAAGCGGCCTTCCGGTACCCTCGTCCACAAGATCGCCGTTCATCCCGATCATCGGCGACAGGGTCATGGCCGTCACCTGCTCGCGTCGCTCGGGTCGAAGCTCGCGATTCTCGGCCCACCTCGAATCATCGCCGAAGTCCCCGACACTCTCGCTCCGGCGTCCGCGCTGTTCAGCGCAAACGGATATGTCCAGGAAGCGGCGCTGACGGACTACGTCCTGCAGCGCGAAAACAATGATCTATGGGTTGACGATCAGGATGGCCGATTCCTGATTCCTGTCACCACCGACGATCTCGCCGCCAATGGTCTCCTCGGGGAGGATCATCCGCAGGTTTGCTGGGAGCGCTCGGTCGAGACGCTCACTGCAAGGAAGGACGAGATCGCAGGACTCGCCGTCGCCTCCGATGAGCGAATCGAGGCCTACCTTCTTTACGTGGAGTGCGAAGCAGGCGCGGAGATAGTGTCGCTCCGGTCTTTCATCGAAGATCGTGGAGTCCGTCTGACGCAACTGCTCTCTCAACTTCGCGCGCGAGGCATCGGGACCTTGCGGTTTCCCAAGGTCCGCCCGGCCGAAATCTCGAAGGAGTGCCTCGAGACGCTCGGGTTCCGTCCCGCCGGCGTGCATCTGCTCTACGCGGCGACGGCGCGGTCAGAGTAGGCCTGACTGTTTCGTTCACGAGGCGCAACAATCAATGTTGCGCAACAAATCATGTTGCGCTACACTCGGGACATGCCCGTGTCGCCGGCACGCAAGGTCGAGGCGCTCCGCGCCGATTTCCGGTCGGCGGCGCAGCTCGCCGACATGCTCGGCGTCAACCGCGCGCAAATTACGCGGTGGCTCCGCGGCGCCGGTATCGATCCGCTCAACGCCGAGCGCATCGATCTGCTCGAGCTGGTGTGGTCGGGGCTCTTGCGGATCTACGAGCGGGACGCCGCGCTGTCGTGGCTGTTTGGCGTCAATCCGCGCCTCGGCGACCGCCGCCCCATCGATTTGGTGCGCGCCGGCCGCACCGAGGAGCTGATGCGCGCCATCCGCGCCGAGCGCGCGGACTCGTTTGCGTGACGCTCTATCGCTGTTTCGCGTGGCGCTCCGCCGCCCGCGACGATCAGCCCGACGGACCGCTCTGGTTTCCCCGCATGTTCCAGGGCGAAGGGCGTCACGACAATCCAGACGTCTATGGCTGCCTCTATCTCTCGGATCGCCCTGAGTCCTGCATTGCCGAACAGCTCGCCGCGTTCCGCGGCCAGCGGCTCACCGCGTCAATGCTCCGCCGCCGCGATTTGCCGCTGGCGCTCGGGCGGCTCGAGATCCCCGACAGTGCGCAGCTGATCGATCTTGACGACCCATCCGTGTTGCTGCGGGAACGGCTGCGGCCGTCGCAGGTCGCAACACGAAGTCGTTCGGTGACACAGCCGCAGGCGCTTGCGCTCTACCGCCGCCATCCGCGTGCGGCCGGACTGCGGTGGTGGTCGTCGTGGGAAGCACTGTGGGCGAACGTGACCGTCTTCGATCGCGCCGCCGCGGCGTTGCGGGCCATCGAGGTGATCGAGCTGACGCTCGATCACCCCAATCTGCTCGAAGCGGCGGACATCTTCGCTCTCCGCGTCGTTTAGTTGGCGCTCGGGGCCGCCGCTCCGCGGCGCCCTCCGGCCCTCGCTTAGGCTCGCTCCACTCGCTCGCGCAAGCGAATCGTCTCCGTGACGATGGAGGGCATGCCAGCTCCTTGCCCCCTGAAGTCAACGGTAACCGGCGCCCAAAACGAGCGAGGCGCACACGGGCAGGTGCCTTCGCCCGTCGCAGCTTCGGCGCGCTGTCTGAGCGTCAATGACGCCGCGTGACGCGCACCGGCGACGATCATCTCGAAGGCAGGATCCGTAGCCGTTTGCGTCCAGCAACCCGGTAGGTCTCAAAGTCGTCATGGTCGATCGTGAAGACCGTCGACAGCGACTCACGCTGCGCCAGATGCACGAGCGTGGCGTCCGCGTAATCCATCGGCCGGTCATGATACTTGCGCATGAGCGCCTCGATGTCGGGCAGGTCCCGGTCCGATATCGGCGCGATGGTGAGCGCCCCTGAGCGGACGAACTTCCACGTGATATCCATTTCACGCGGACTGTCGCCGACCAGATGAAATAACTCGGTCAGGACCGCCGTCGATGTTGTCAGCGGCAGCCGAAACTGCCCGAATGCCAACCGGCAGCGCTCGTGCCACCGATCCGCGGCGTCGAGGTATGCGAGCAAGGCGCCGGTATCGGCCAGCGCCCTAACGTACACGGGCACGGCGTTCAGTGAGGCGCGCTCGAACCCGAGCCTTTGCCGTCTCACTGCGAACGGGGTCGGTGCCGGAGAACCGTCCGGCGAAACGCGCCGCTCGGATATGGAGGCGGCGCTGGTTGTCCATTTCCGCCTCGCCTGCCTGTCCGGTCGCGTCGAGCCGTTCGGCCACGATCTCGTCCAACAACCTGGCGACGCTTCGATTCGTATTGCGCGCCGCCTCCTCGAGGCTGGCTTTCATCGCGGAAGAGACGCGCCACGTGTAGACTTCACTCTTGCGGGGCATGCATTACAGTGTAATGCACTCCTACGGGCGAGTCAATCGAGCGAACGCCGGCGGAATCCTGGCCTTGCGCACGAGCACATCGAGCCGCGACACGGAAGCTCTGAAGCACATCCACCGCCTCGGCTCTGTTGCCGTGATCAAGATCCTGTACCGCGGGGGTCGGCTTGGTAGTCCGAATCCGCTCGGTTCGGTGACCTCAAATGCCCGGCTGCTGTCGGAGACTGCGAGGTGGGATCCGTCGAATCCATTTTGCCGGCGAGCACACGTCAGTGTGGATTGACGGCTGGATGCAGGGGACACCGGAATCGGGCAACCGCGTGGCGCGCGAAGTCAATGCGGCGATGTGATTTCGGATCGGGTCGGGCCTTCGTGTCCGACGCCCTGCTGGACGCGACGCGCGAACGCACGGATTTCCCCCCATTCCCAGACGACCCGCTCAATCGGACCGTCAGCTGGCTCGAATCGGAACTGACGCGCGTCGGGTTCAGGTGTCGCGAACTCGTGAGCGCCCTGATAGCGAAGCCGCAACGGCGGACCGAGCGGCGGGACATCGACAAAGAGCTCCTCTCCTTGCGAGAACGTCAGGTCCACGTCGGTAAGCGGCTGACCGCGAGCGTGGCGTGAGGCGCAAGCGGTGGCTCCCATGCCAGCGGCAAACATCAGGCTCGCGATGGCGAACATGCTCACGTGGTGCATAACACGTCAGTCACGCTGGTGCTCGGACCGAATGGAGCCGTCCGTGCGGCGTCGGACCAGCGAGCGAATGCCAAACCCGCCGGCGGCTCCAACGGCGATACTGGCACCGACAAAGAGGGCAGCGACCCCAAACACGATTGGGGGCAAGTCGCCGGGTCCGAGAGCATTGATCGTGGTGAAGGTCGCGAGCGTCGCACCCAGGGTATATATTGCTGAATGAACGAACAGAACTTCGTCTTCCTTCTCGTGCATGTGCAGTGGGATCCCCTGACCGCCCGTGACGCGCTGCAGACCCACTCCCAGGCGCATCGAGCCGCTCTGAGGGTCCGCTTTGATGTGGTGGCTGCCGACCACGTCACCTTCGTCTGCCGCAATAATCCGAGTGAGGGGTGTTCGCGGAGCTTGGGCGTACGCAACGGCCGCAAGTGTCGCGATGGTTCCGATGAACAGCAGGGCGCGTGGCGAAAGATAGTCTCGCGTCATTGTGCCTCCCGGTGGGCTGTCGCGCGTTATCCTACCGCGCGCCGACGAGCAGTGCCGTCCGTACCAGCGCGTCGTGATGTTCTGGCTCGTCCGGGCCACGAGGAGCCGCCTAGCGACCGCCAGCACGTGGACTGCGATGAGAGGAATACCTGATGCAAAGATCCGCCTGAACGCGGACGCGACGGAGAAGGCGGGGAACCTCCTGCCTACATTTGCGCCAAAGGCGGCCGAGGTGGCTCAAATGTGCGGCTAAGGGCCTGTCCGGGAATAACTGCGCCATCCTGGCCACCGATGCATCCCGGCTGGCGGCGTTGCTCGTCGCTCACATAGTCCCGCTATGCTCGCTCCTCGCGCCTTGCCATCCGGGCGCCTCGGTGCCCAGGAATGTCGGCCCAGTCCCCGTTCGACTAAGAGTGAGAGCGGCCGGTGGGCGGCCGCCGCTGAAGGAGAAACGGCTGATGCGTATGATGGTCATCGTCAAAGCGTCGAAAGCGTCGGAAGCCGGCGAGATGCCGGATCAGAAGATGCTCACCGAAATGGGACGATTCAACGAGGAGCTGGCGAACGCCGGGATCATGGTCGCCGGCGAGGGGCTGCATCCCACGTCGAGGGGAAAGCGCGTCCGCTTCTCAGGTCCCAAGCGCACCGTGTTCGACGGGCCGTTCGCTGAAACCAAGGAGCTGATCGCCGGTTACTGGATTTGGAACGTAAGGTCGATGGACGAAGCAGTTGAGTGGGTGAAGCGCTGCCCCAACCCCCACAACGAAGACTCCGATATCGAGATCCGCCAGATCTTCGAAGCGGAAGACTTCGGCGCCGAGTTCACCCCTGAGCTGCAGGAGCAGGAACGGCGAGTCCGCGAGCGGGCGGGGAAGAACACCTAGCCTACCGTGGAAGCGTTCTGAAACAGGATAGTCTCAGGTATGTCCGTCCGGCTTCCCGCGGCGGATGTATCAAATGTAGTACGGCATCTCGCGCGAGATGGATCTCGCGCGGAAGATCTATCGCGGCGGCGAGCGTGCTCAGGTTTGCTGACGTGTTCCACAGCTGACTCTGGAGCAGTCGATTCGTCGCCAGACTTGCGGCGACTCCGATGACCAATCCGGCTCCAACGAGCTGCAGGAGGATAGTCGGCATCAAGACGCGTGAGGAGTTGAGCGAACGTACCGACGGAGTCCCCCTTGCCGTGCGGCCTCTCGCGTAGACTCACCTTGCCGCAGTTTGGATTTCCCTCTAGAACGTCGTACCATGCACTCGTCCCCCGCAACTCTGAGTCTTCCCTCTTCTGGAGTTGCCTATCATGCCCTCGCACTGCCCGCGCACGCAGACTCCGTTCTCATCACTCATAAGTTGGCGGCTCGTCACGGCGCTCGCCGTGCTCACATGGATAGCCGGCGCTGCCAGCGCGGACGCGACCTCAGAGATGACCGCATGCATGAAGGAGATTTCTGCCGTCACCCCAACGATGGACGGCGTGCCGGAAAACATCCGCGCGCGTGTGGACCGCGGCGTCGGACAGGCGTCGGCGCTCTGGCGATTTGAGCGTTCCGACGATGCGCTCGCGAAGCTCGATGCGCTGGTGATCCTTCTCGATGGTCCACGCGGTGAGCGAGTGCAGGAACCGGCGCGCACGGCGCTCACGAAGTCGATTCACGCGTTCAAACGCTGCCTCGCGGCGACGCACCCTGCGCCGCTCACCTGGATCGCCATTGCTGTTTTTGACGAGGCCGACACGGTTGAAGGAAGCCGGGGCAAGCCGGCCGGCGCGGGCGTTTATGTTGATGCGGAAGGGATTCCGATAGGGCGTACCCGCCCAGACGGAACGCTCGAGGCGAAGCTGCCTTCCGGGCCCATTGAGGTTCACGCAACCGAGTACCCGTCATCCTGGGGCGCCGAGAGCGTGACGCTCTCGCCGGGCGAGTCCCGGACGATTTCCATCGTGATGGCAGGAGACAAGGAACCGAGCGAAGAGAGCGACCTCGTGCTGGAGGAAGCGCCTGACGACATCCTCCCCGCCAACCCCACGTCAGTGACGTTGAAGTTCCTGCGACGACGATGACCCGGTGCGGATCGACCACATCGAGTCGATCGGTCTCTCCGACGTTCGCGGGAGTACCGGCGAGAACCTCGAGCCGTTCTTCAGTGTGACTGCCGGCGTGATGCGCGCGACGGATGTGCGGGCGGTCTTCGGGCTCATCGCGCACCAGTCCGGGAGCGGGCGCCCTGTCTGGATCATGGCGTCAGCCCTCGACAGCGAAGGCCGAACGCATTACGGCGACGTCCAGTTTCAGACGGGGCAGTTCAAACTGACAATCAGACTCGCGGCGCCCCCCTCGAATCCTGCGCTTCCGGTCGCGAACATCCCCGTGCGCGTGTCCATCGCCGGAATGGACATCGCCATGCGGCGCATCTCCGATGCGAGCGGGCGCTTCGAGATCGACCCGGTTCCTGACGCGCCGGTCTCCATCGATGCGCACAGCGTCGCTTCCGGCGAGCACTGTTACGCGGATGCGACGATCACACCTTGCGGCGATACGTCAGCAACGGTCCTGCTGCGGAACCTCAAGGACATCGTGGCGGGTATTCGCGGCGTCGATTCACGAACGCCTGCATGCCCGCCCTTGCCAAGGCGGTGACTGATGGATTGCCGCCACGTCGATGTGTCGCGAGGACTTTCGCATCTGCAATGGGCGGCGGAGGCGTCTCAGATGTCAGCGTCGCCGGACACATTGACTGGCTGGAGATCGAACGCCTCGATGGTCATCAGCGTCGGTCGATCAGGCGCAGTGACGTTCGCGATACGGGTCGCGAGGCTGGTGACGGCGTGCTCGAAGAGATTGCGGGCGAATCGCGCATTGCCGAACCGATCGTCGCGGCCGGTATACGCGCGCTCGAACAGGCGCAGCGCCGTCATCTCCGCGTCGGGCGACAAGACGTACTCCTCACGCTCGCACATCAACTTCAGGATCCGCAGAAGCTCGCTCGGCGAGTAATCCTCGAAGACCAGCGTCTTGGAGAACCGTGAGGCCAGCCCGGGATTCGCCCCCAGAAACTGCGACATCAGCTCTGGATACCCCGCGACGATGACGACGAACTCGTCGCGATGATCCTCCATCCGCTTGAGGAGCGTCTCGATCGCTTCGGCACCGAAATCGTTCTCGTCGCCCGCCCGCGCCAGCGCGTACGCCTCGTCGATGAACAGGACGCCGCCGAGCGCCTTGTCGACCACCTCGTTGACCTTCAGGGCCGTCTGCCCGACGTAGCCGGCGACGAGACCGGCGCGATCGGTTTCGATCAAGTGGCCGCGATCCAGCACGCCCAGGGCCTTGGTAGATTTGCGCAATCAGTCTCGCGACGGTCGTCTTGCCCGTTCCGGGGTTGCCGACGAAGACCATGTGCATCGAGACGTCGCCGGTCTTCAGATGCTCGGTCCGCCGGAGCTGCTGCAGCCGGACGTAGTTGACCAGCTCCTGAACGTCGGCCTTCACCGACTCGAGGCCGATGAGCTGATGCAATTCGGCGATCAAGGTGGCGATAGTGGAGCCGGGGATCATCGACACGGCCATGGCTCGCCGCATCGAGCACGCACCCGTGGATGAGACCTACCCGCAGGTGCACCGCTTTGCCCATCTGTTCCAGGCGTCGGTCGAGCGTCCAACCCGCCGACGGTGGTGGCGGAGAAGATCCTCGAAACCATCACGAACGGGACGACGAAGCTGCGGCACCCGGTCGGAGCCGACGCCGAAGGTTTTCTCGCGTGGCGCGCCTCGCTGGCGACGAGCACTGGGCCGACCGCTTCGCGAAGAATAATCACCGGAGCCAACCATGCCCCCACACATCCTGAGAGACGTTCGTATGCGCCCGCTTGGCTGGTTTTTCGCCTTCGCCGTCGTGCTGCCCGGCGCCAAGACGCAGGACACGCATGCACTCCCCCGCTTCACAACAGCCATTGAACTCGAGTCCACGTCGGACCCGTCGGCGAACGTCAGCATGGGTGATCTCGACGGGGACGGAGATCTTGACATCGTGCTCGCCAAAGGCCGGCACGATCCCTACATCGACAAGGTGCTGCTCAACGACGGGAGAGGGCACTTCACGACGTCAGATCTCGGGGCGGCTGCCGATCGCAGCTACACTGCGGCCCTCGCTGATTTGGACGGCGATGGCGATCTCGACGTCGTCATCAGCAACGATGCTCCTGACCGGAAGCTTCTCTACATGAACGACGGTCGAGGACGGTTCTCGGTGGGAGGCACCTGGGGTGTTCCGGAGTGGCCGACGCGCAACGCAGCGATTGCGGACCTGAATGGCGATGGCCGGCCGGACGTGATCGCGGCAAACCGGCCTGGACCGAGTTATGTCTGTCTGAACGACGGGCGCGGGCGTCTGTCGACTCCGTGTATCCCGATTCCCGCCGAATCGGCGACGACGATCGTCCCGGCCGATTTCGACAAGGACGGGTCTATCGATCTCGCCGTGCCAAGTCGCGACGGTGGCCAAAGCCGCATTTACTTCAACGATGGCAAAGCAGGGTTCGCAAGGACGATCGCATTCGGACCGTCAGATGCCGCGGCGCGTGTCGGCGCGGCGGCGGACTTCGACGGTAACGGAACCATCGATCTTGCCGTCGGCGATGAAGCCGCGGCTTCGATGACGGTGTACGTGAACGACGGCAAGGGACGACTCACGCCGGGATTTCACATCGCCGACAAACGGCGTACGCCGTACGCGATGGCTGCCGCCGACTTGAACAGCGATGGTCATCGCGACATCGTGCTCGGCTATACCGAAGGCCCGCACTCCGTGTTCATCAACGACGGATCGGGAAAGCGCTTCGTTGAAGCCACGTTCGGCGACAAGACCGGAGCGGCGTACGGGTTCGCCATCGGCGACATCGACGGCGACGGTAGGCCGGACATCGCGCTCGCGCGATCAGGTGCGCCGAACGTACTGTA
>WNGF01011438.1_pt1 | contig 12558 bp, 17 predicted proteins | sample 5400641 | NCBI WGS metagenome assembly WNGF01 (sample SAMN13153371, study PRJNA577476) | soil metagenome | isolation source: 80 cm soil or saprolite under grassland replicate 2 | place: USA:California | collected 2016-06-15
GGGCCGCTGCCCGTCCAAACCTCCTCACAGTGATGACGAGCAGCAAGAAGGGCAACCCATCGGGGCTGCCCTCGAACACATCCTCACGATCAATGACGCCAGCCGACCCCTACGTCCTCATCCAGAGTGCGCGGGGACACCAGCCGCGCGGTGTGGTGGCGAGGGCGTGGGGTGCGGCGCCGGGCCGGAACCGCCAGCCGGCGGCGAGGATGCGGGGCACGGCGATGATGTCGCCCGGCTGCGGCTGCCAGGTGTGGGGGCTGGTCAGGACGGTGCCGGAGGGTCGGGGGGCGGTGGCGCGGTGGGCCAGCACGACGCCGGGCCCGGCGCAGCCGTTGCACGTGTAGGCGGGGTTGACGGCGCGGGTGGCCCGGCCGATCGGGTCGTCGCGGCGGCCGGTGCCGCCGCAGATCGAGCAGGTGGTCCAGTGTGCCGGGTCGGCGGTGGGGTCGTAGTCGCACCACACGCCGGCGGCGTACGTACCCGGCGACCACCAGGCGCAGGTGACGTCGACGTGCGGGTCGAGGATCGGGGCGACCCGCTCGCGCAGGGTGTCGATGGTGGTGTCGGCCGGGACGAGCACGGCGACGAGGAAGTGGTTGGGCAGATCCACAACGGTTTCCCCTATTCGGTTGCGGTGTTGGTGGGTGGGCGCCGGCGGCGGCGGTGTGGGTGGGCGGGCAGGCCGTGGCACGTCGCGGCGCGGGCCGGGTCCGGCCGCGGGAGCGGCGGCGCGGCCGGCCGCCGGCCAGACGGGGCGGGTGGGGCCGGCGCGTTCCGATCGTGGGTCAGTGCGGCGGGGTCGAGTGCGGCCAGGTCGGCGCAGCAGGCCGACAGGTGGTCGATCGCTTCTTCGCGGGCCTGCGCTGTCTGGGTGAGCAGGTCGCACACCTCGGCGAGCTGGTCGGCGTAGCGGTACAGGTGGCCGGGCTGGGTGCCGGCGACCCGGTCGCGCAGGGCGGCGGCGGTGGCGGTCAGCAGCCGATGGCCGGTATCCGCGGCGGCGTGGTTGGCTGCCGCGGCGATCCAGTCGAGCACCGGCTCGGGGTGGCGGGCGGACAGCCCGGTCAGGGCGGTCCAGTCGATGCGGTAGCCGGCCTGGCCGGTCACCTGCTGCAGGTAGTCGAGGTCCATCGCGTACCCCCACTACCTGGGTGGCCGGCGCTGCGGGTGGTCCCGGTCGGCGTCTGCGCCGGCGGGGTCGTCGGGCAGGGCGGTGCGGCAGTGTTCGGCGGCGCGGTCGTGGGCGGCGCTGTGGTAGCCGTCGGCGACCGCGTCGATCGCCTCTGTGCGGGCCCGCTCGTCGAGGGCGTCCCAGCCGGGCGCGCCGTCGGGTGCGGCCTCGGCGTAAACGTCGGCGTAGAGGTCGGCTTCACTGGGGGTGTCCGCCAAGCGGCCGGACAGGTCGCAGGTGGGCAGGGCGTCGCCGACGGCCGGGGCGCCGTCGTCGATGCCGGCCAGGATTATCCGGGCGGTGGCCACGGTGTCGCCGCTGGCCCGCCCGCCGACGGTGTCCTGGGCCCACCAGTCGGCGGCGTTGACGCCGGCTTCGGTGCCGGCGGCGCGCAGCGCGTCGAGTACCTGCCGCCAGCAGCCGCCGCCGTGGCTGCCCGGCCGGGCCGGGGATTGGCCGCCGCCGGGCTGGCGGGGCGGGTCTTGTTCGTGGTGCGTGGTGGTGCGCGGCATGGGGGTTCCTCCTGGTCGACGGCGCGAAGCGCCCCGACCGCGCGGGCGAGTCGCTGGGGCCCGCGTGCGCGGGGTGGGCGTCCGCCGGAACGCGTCGGGGCGCTGGCCGGAAAGGCGAATGGGGATGTCGGCTGTGGTGCTCACCTGACCCGCACCGTGGCGCGGATCAGCTCCAACAGTTCGGGGTGGGAGCCGCAGGCGTGGGCGGCGGTGTTGAAGGCGTCGGCGGCGTCGTCGCCGACCTGGCGGCGCAGCGCGACGGCGACCTTGCCGATGAGGATTCCCGCAGGTCCATCCATGGTGGATAGTCGCACCCGCACCTGCGGGTAGCGGGGCTGGCCGGCCGTGGATGTGGTTCTGGCCGGTTCAGGGCTGGGCATGGCGGTCCTGTTCAGGGGTCGGCGTGGGCAGGGGGTTCGGTCGGGGGTTCGGTGAGGGCGGCCTCGAGCCGCACGTGGCCTTTGGCGATGACCCTGCAGGCCCAGGCGACCTGCGCGGTGGTGACCACCGGCACCGGCGGGTCGGTGGTCCAGGACCCGCCCAGCGGGCGCGGGAGCACCACCGTGCCGGGGCCGCCGGCGTCGGGGTGGCGGGTTTGCGGGGTGAGCATCAGCGCGTGGCCGGGTGCGGGCAGCCACACGTGGCCGGCTGCCGCGTCGGCCGCTGCGATGACGGCGGGCCGGCCGGGATGCAGCACGGCCAGGGCGGCGCAGACCAGCGGCAGCGGCTGGTCGGCGAGGTCGGGCAGGGCGGCGGCGAACCCGGCCGCGGTCACCCATTCCAGGATCGGCGGGGTGCCGCCCCGCAACGCGGTGGGGTCCTGTCCGGGGATGTCCTCGCCGGACAGGATCCAGGGCCAGACGTGCGGGCCGAGCATGTAGCGGCCCTGGCCGTCGGGCAGCACGTGCAGGCATTCCTCGTGGCCGGTGCCGGCGAACCACCGCACGGTCAGCGCCCGCGTCGTGCGGGACATGACCGGCAGGCCGGAGCCGGGCCGCCGGTCGCGGTAGCACGCGTCGAGGACGTCGATGACCTCGTCGACGGTGTCGGTGTCGAACCGGGTGTTCTTGGCAACTTGTTCTGGTACCAGTGCACCAACTTCTTTTGGCCCCACCCCGCCGTCTGGCAACTGGATTTGGCCCCACCCCTGAGCTGCGGACCCCTTCTCTCGATGCCGCTCTTGACTGGAGCCGGTGGGGGCAGGATCAACCGGGCGACCACCACCCCGCGAGCGTGTTCGCCGGTGCAGACCTCGGCGTGCCAGGCGGTGTGCAGCCCGTCGAGGCTGGCGATCGCCGGCCGCCAGGCGTGCCCGACGTGGTCGGCGGTGGCCGCGTCCCCGGCGATCGGAGTCGCAGACGAGCGGAGCCCGTCGAAGGCGGCCTGCAACGGGTGGCGGCTGTGCCACCGCCACTGCCCGTGCACGCTCGCCTCGAACACCAGCACGTGGTCGTCGACGTCGTCGATCAGGTAGGCCCACTCGCGGCCGGACGCGGCGTGCCGGGCGTGCAAGTGGTTGCGGACCGGGTAGGTCCCCTTGCGCCAGTGCGTCTTTCCGATCCCGGCGACCAGGTCCGGTGCGGCCACCGGCCCGGCGCGGTCGGGGTCGAGGAAGGCCCAGTCGCGCGCCAGCAGCCGGGGCAGCATCCGGTGGGTGTCGCCGTCGAAGGCGTCGCGCCAGATGCGGCGCAGCACCGGCACGATGCGCCGCGGGGCGTCGCCGCGGTAGAGCCGCCGGGCGGTGTAGGTGCGCCCGTCGGCGTCGAGCACCCCGATCAGGCTGGTGGCCCGGGCCATCACCGCACCGCCTCCCCGGCCGGCCCGACATCGTCGGCGTCGGCGGACAGGCGGCGGATGCGGTCCCCGGCGTCCAGGCACATCGACAGCCGGGAACCGCTGTCCCAGGCGATGTCGACAGTGTCGAGGGCCTCCTCGTGGCGCACGACGGTGCCCTGGTCGCCGGGGCGCAGCAGGGTGTGTGGGTCGTTGGTGGACACGAGCGCGACGCGCTCGCCGTTGTGGTATCGCATGTGATCTCCTCGTGCGGAGCAGACGGGTCGCGACGGGCTACGCCGCCGTGCGGCGAGCCCGGGTCCGGCGACATGGGTGAGGTGGCGTGCTGACACGGCCGGTCAGGAGAGGTGGCCGGACCGGTCGCCGGGCTTCGGCGCGTCGAGCCGGTCGGAAGGAGGTGTGGCCCGTGGTCGAGGCGGGGCGGTCGGTGGGGTCGGGTACCGGCGGCGGCATGCGCCGGCCACAGGGCGGGTGGGTGACGGTTGGGGTGGGCAGACAACGGCGGAGGCGCCGGTGTGCCACGGCGTGCGTGCGGGGCGGGCCCCGGCTAGGTGCGCTGCGGGTTTTTGCCGGACAGCCAGGCGAGGACCGCGTCGATGTCGGCCCGGCGCAGCCCGGTGGCCGGGTTGACCGCCACCAGCAGGGTCGGCGTGCCGGCCCTGCTGCGTTCGGCGGCCCAGTGGTGGTCTTTGCCGCCGACCTCGTCGTCGAGGACGGCGAAGGGCCGCCCGGCGGCGAACGCGCGGATCGGGCCGAGCTTGAGGGCGTGGCCGAAGCGGACGCCGGTGTGCGGGATGTCGACGACCGGCCAGGTGGCGGGCAGGCCGAGCCTGGGCGCGACCCAGGCGCGGGCCAGCTGTTGCCAGGAGGTGGCCCAGGCCAGGTCCGCGCCGTGGTCGGCGAGTTCGGTCAGCCAGGCGCCGTGCGTAGGGTTCAGCCAGACGGTGCCGGTGGCGTGGCGCCCGTGCGGGCCGGTGCCGTCGAAGCGGTGCGGCCGGTAGCCGGCGGCGTGCACGGTGGCCGGGTGGCATCGTTCGGCGTCGGGGTTGAGGACGCCGTCGACGTCGATGAACACCAGTGGCCGCGGCGCGGCGGGCGCTGTCGGGTGCGGGGCGGGCCGGGTCGGGGTGCGGTCCGGCCCGGTGTCACCCGCCGCGGCCGCGGCGGTCGGGTCGTTGCCGGCGGTCGGGGTCGGGTCGGCCTGGCCCGGCGGGTCGACCTCGGCGAATCCCCACAGCCGGCGCATCAGCTGCAGCGCGCCGGTGTCGTAGCGGTCGGCGAAGCCGCGGCAGATGGCCGGCGTGGCCTGCGGGTAGCGGTGGTAGGGCAGCGTGTCGTGGCAGATCACGTAGCTGTCGGCGGCCACTGCCTGGTCGACGATCTCACGCAGCCGGCCCGGTTCGAGCCGCATCCTGTTGCCGGGGCGGAAGATGCAGGTCTCGCACTGGCGGGACAGCAGGCGGCTCTTGCGCAGGACCGGGTCGCCGACGCTGAGCCGCACCTGTTCGATGCCCGCCTCGACGTCGCCGTCGGCAGGGTTGTCGGGACGCATGGGAGGTCCTCCTTGCTCGCGCGACCGTACCCCGGGGCGTGGGCGGGTACGGTCGCGACGGGTCAACGCGGAGCGTCGGCGCGAACCGCGTGAAAGCGGCGGCCGGACTTGTGGGTGGTGGTGCGTGCGGCTGCCGGCGCCGACCCGGGCGCCGCGCCATCGGCCGGATCGCCTCAACCGCCAGCGGGAACGATGCGTCGGATGCCGGCCAGGTTGGTGCGCCAGTAGGTCCCAAGATCGGTGATGTGCACGACCTGCCCGGTCTGCGGCGCCGAGATGATCATGTTGTTGCCGAGGTACATGCCGACGTGGCCGGGGGCGTCGACGGTGCCGTTGGCGCCGGGCACGAACACCAGGTCGCCGGGGCGTAGTTGGTCGAGGCCGGCCACGGGGGTGCCGGCGTGGAACTGCTCGTGGGCGGTGCGGGGCAGGGCGATCCCGGCGGCGTGGTAGGCCTGCTGTACCAGGGAGGAGCAGTCGCACTGGTGGGCCGGGTCGCCGGAGTGCGCGGCGGTGCAGTCCCCGCCGAAGGCATACGGGGTGCCGAGCTGGCCGAAGGCCCAGAAGATCGCGGTGACCACGGCGGGTGGGGTGCCGGGCGGGAGGCTGAACCCGGGCGGCGGTTGCACCAGGTTGACCGGGTCGCAGCCGCCGGCCAGGGCGGAGGGGTCGGCCAGGCCGGTCAGCATCGCCACGATCCGGGTCGCCTCGCCCTCCCAGCGTCCGAAGGCTTCCGGGGTGGCGCTGCGCTGCACCGCCTGGGCGGCCTGGGCCAGCGGCATGCTCTGCCAGCCGGGGACGGCGAGCAGGTGTTCGTAGAACTTCGTGGCCGCGTAGACCGGGTCCATGATCTGCGCCGGGGTTCCCCAGCCCTGGGACGGGCGCTGCTGGAACAGGCCCAACGAGTCGTGGTCGTTGGCGTCGCCGAGGTCGGGCAGGTTGATCAGGGAGGATTCCTGGATCGCGACCGCCACGGCGATGATCCAGCCGCGGGCGGGCACGCCCATGCGGGCGCCGACACCGATGATGGTGGCGGCGTTGCCGACCGCCTCCGAATTCCAGGCGCCGATCGCCGGGAGGCCGCCCGGCGGGGGGCTCGGCGCGCCGGCGGGTATGGAGGCGCTCGGGTTGACGGCGGTGATGGCGGCGGTGCAGCCGCCGGCGACCCCGGTGAACAGGACGCCGACCAGGCCGGCGCAGGCGACGACCATGGCGAGGACACCGCCGGCGCAGGCGGCGAGGAGTCGGGGGCTCACGGCCGCACCCCCGGGGTGGGTGATCGCAGCGGGGGCGGGGCGGTCGTGGTGGCCGGCCGCCTGCGGTGGTGCCGGGGGCGGGGCGGCCGGGTGGGTTGGCTGGTCATGGTCATGGTGTGTCCTTCGTCAACAGAGGTGTGCGGGACGCCGCGGTCAGCCGCGCCCAGGGCGGCGATGAATGCTCGTGCCGCAGGCCGGGCTGGCCGGGTCTGGCGGGCCGGGGTGTGCCGGCCGGGCCCGGGGCCGGCGGAAGGGGCGTTGGGGTGCGGGCTCGGCACTTGATCGGCCGGGCGGCCTGCGGTAGCGGGTCAGTGGTGGTCGATGACGATGTCGTCGCCGTAGAAGGCCAAACGGGTCGATGAACGGGTCGACACCGGTGTCGGATTCGGCGTGTACCGCCACGAGCGCCCTGGGCCACCCGGCGGGTGATGGTGTACTCGGGGCAGCCGTCGCGGGTGCCGACCCGCCGCCCGGCGCAGCCGTGGCGAACGTGCCCTCGGGTGCAAAGGATCAGCGGCGAGCCTGCCACCCACGTGCGGCGTGGTGGGGCGACGGTGCCGGGCATCCGGGAGGCCATCGTGGCCGTGGGCCGGTTGCGGGTGGTGTTGCGGGGGTCAGCGGGCGAGGATGGAGACCTTCTCGCCGGCCAGCAGCGGCGCGCCGTCGGGGCCCTTGATGAGGCGTGTATCCAGATCCGGTACGGGTTGCCGTGCTTGTCGTGCAGGCGCCGCCAATGGCCGCACCATGAACCGGACGCGGTAGTGCCATTTCGCTTCCCCGTCGCCGCGCTCGGCGAGCGGGCTGGTGCGGCGCAGCATGACCACGCGGGTGTCGTGCACCACCGATGCGCGGGCCGCGCGGCGGGCCGAGGACCGGTCCAGCGGCGCGGGCGCGACGGTGGCCAGCGGCTGAGCCTGGATCCGCCAGAACGCGTAGATGATCGCGGTGCACACCGAGGTGGGGCAGCCGGTGGTGTCGATGACGTACCGGCCGTCGGGTGCCGGCTCCCAGTCCAGGTCCGCCTCATCGACGGGAGCGGTTTCCCGGGCCTGGACCGGACGGTCGACCGGCAGGTAGTCCAGGTCGGCGAGCAGATACGGGCCCAGGTACCGGCGGAGGTTCGGGTTGCGGCCCAGGGTCGCGTTCAGCCGCGCGGTCTCGGGGTCGTCGGGGTCATCCAGCGCGGACCAGCCCGCGATCGCCCACGCGCTGCCGCCCGGTGCCGACAGCCGGGCCCAGGTGATCGCGGCGATGCCGGTGACCTGTCCGCGCGGGTTGCGGGCGTAGATCGGGTCGGGCAGGAACAGCACCCTGAAGTCGCCCGGCGCGACCTCGTCGTGCAGGGTCTCGCCGGCAAGGTCGAGGGCGTCGGCGGCGGCGGCCACGATGGCGGTCATCGCCGGTGCCAGGACGTACGGTTCACCGATGCGCCAGGCGCTGCCGGCCAGCCGGTGGATCGCGTCGACGAGTTCGGGAGTCGGTCGCTGGTCGGGAATCGCGTTGTCGTGGAACGCTTCGGCGAACGTGGTCAGGTAGTGCCGGCCGCCTCTGCTGTGGCAGTAGGCGTCCATGCGGGTCTTGAGGGTGACCGCGGTGCGGGCGTAGCCGGCCAGGGTCGTTTCGGTGCGGAAGCTCATCTCGTCTCCGGGGTGCGGCCGGGCGTTCGCGCCGGGGTGAACGGGGGTTGTCGTCACCGGGCGGGCGGCGCGGGGTTGTTAGGCGGCGAGGCGGTCGCAGGCGCCTGCGGGCACCGGGTACCAGAGCTCGCCGGTGGCGGCGAGGTCGTAGCGGCCGTCGGGTTCGGCGCGCAGCGGCCAGGTCGACCAGGTGGGGGCACCGGGGTCGGGCACGTGCAGGTGTATGCCGTCGGCGTCGTCGGTGACGGTGATGGCCCGGTCGTCGATGTGCAGGCCGATCAGTTCTGCCAGCAGCGTGCCCATTGCGGTGCCGGCCACCCAGACGCTGGCCGTGTCGGTGTGCTGGTCGTGGTGGTCCAGTTCGGCGTGCAGGCCGAGGCCGTGCCGGTAGGCCTGGGCGGTGTCAGGGCCGGGGGTGGTCCAGTAGCCCAGCAGGGCGCAGCTGACGACGGCCTGTTCGCGGTGCGGGTGCCCGGCTGGCGGGCCGGTGGGTGGACGGGGGCGGGTGGGGCGAGCTGTGCGAGGTCGGGCATCTGTAGCTGTCTCCTTCGCTGGCCGGCCGAACGGGCGCCGGGGCCCGCCTGCGCGTGGCGGGTGGTCGGCAACCTGGTGGAGGGTTCGTCCGGGGAACAGGCAGGAACGCCGAGGCGCCGGGCCCGGTTGGGCGGTTGCCGTGACAGCGCTTGTCAACGGACGTCGAAAAATGAATCCGCCCACCACCGCCGGCGGTAGCAGGTGATGGCGGGATGGCAGACACTCGGGGTTGCTTCTCGCCTTGTGAAAGAGCACCCCGGGCGGGCGTGAGGCGTCCAAACCTCGACGCCCGCCCCCCGGGGCTACCTGACAATGGGTGGGGTTCACTCGCCGGTCGGGGCGATTTGGTAGGTGGCCGGCCGCTCCACGGTCTGCTCGGCGCGGCGCTGACCGACCAGCTTGGTCGCGGCGTTGGCCACCGCCCCTCGGCTGGCCTGTGCCGCGCCGGTGCCCTCGCTGGCCTCAGTGATCAGCTTGCACAGCTCGCCGACGGTGTACTGCCGCTCGGGGTGGGCCGCCAGAATGCCGAGAACCGCCCCGGGCAGGGTGCCGGCCGACCGCCGGACCGTGGCCGGGCCGGCCTGCTCTGCCGCTGGCTGATCCGTCGCCTGGTCTGGCCCTTGGTCTGGCGCCGGTGCGGTGCGAACGCCGGTGTCGGCGTGCGACGCCGCGTCGACCGCCGGGGCAGCGGTCGTGTCCACACCGTCTGCGGTCTGCGCGGCGTCGGCCATGGCCGCGTCGCTCGGCTCGGCCGCGACCGGGTCGGGCTGCTCGCCTGCTGGCAGGTCGTCGGGTAGGCCCACCTGCCCGGCATCGCCCCCGGCGGTGTCCGGGTTGCCGTCCGCGTCCGCGCGCGGGTCGGCGAGCACCACGGTGGGCTGACCCGCGCTGGCGTCGAGTGCCCCGGGTAGCCGGTCGCTGCGTTGGGTCAGCGTCGCCCCGTCAGCCGCCGCGTCGGGCTCGCCGCCGTCCGGTTCTGCCGGCGTGTCGGCCTCGTCCGCGAGCTGATCGGCGAGCTCGGCCAGGACGACGGTGACATGCGGTCGGGCTGCTTGCTCGGCGGGCGGTGCGGTCACGACCGTCTGGCCGGCGTCGTCGGGCTGGCCAGCTGCGGCCACGGCGGCACGGGCGTCGCCGGTGAGTCGCCACAGGGCCCGGTGGTCGGGGCCCTCGAACGACTCGGCCCGGCCGGCGTCGGTCAGCGCCCGCAGCTTCTTGTTGGTGGTCGAGTACGCCACGCCGGCCTCGGCGGCGATCGCGGCGGCGGTGGCAGCGGCATCGACACCGCCGAGCCGGCCGATCGCGGCGGCGACCGCCTCGGCGCCGCTGTCGGTCTTCGCGGTGGAGGGCTTGTCGGTCACGGGGAACTCCTTCCCACAGGGGTGCCCATGTCGGGCGAGGTGAGTGGCGCGTGCACGAATGCACGCTTGCGAGGCGCCCGCGGGGCAAGTGCACGGACCGGATGTCGGGACGCCTCGCGCGGCGGGGGCCCGCGGGATGCCGGCAACGGCCGATGGATGGCGGTTGCCGGCGGGAAGACGCGGGTTGCCGGCCGGTGGCGGGCGGCAGCGGCCAACCACCTGCCGGGTCGGGCGGCCTACGTCGAGGCCGCCGCCGCAGCCGTGGCTGACCGCGGATCGGGTGCTACGGCCATGCGATGATCCGGTCGCAGCGGTCGGGGTCGACGCGATGCCAGGGCAGGCCCCAGCCGATGCGGTAGCGCCCGTCCACCGGCCTGGTCTGGCGGACGCCGCCGCCCAGCGAGGGCGGGCGGGCACCGGTGAGCATGTGCCCGTCGAAGCCGACCGTGCGCCAGTGGCCGCCGACGTAGGTGGCCATCTCGTCGAGGAACGCGGCGGTGGCCGCCGCGGCCACGGCGTCGACGGTGAACTCGGGCTGGCCGTTCCACGGGCCGGCCAGGACGCCGACGTAGCCCTCCAGGTAGCGACGCACGCCCGGGACGGGTTGGTAGCGCAGCCCGTCGGCGGGGAACACCGCCTCGGCGCCGACCGGCAGGTGGTCAGTGGTGGGCGTCGACCACCGCCACGGCGTAGCTGGTCGCGTCGAACGGCCGCCGGTCCCGTTTGCGGATGGCGGGTTGCGGGTTGCGGCGGCCGGTGAGCAGGTCGTCGAAGACCTGCCGCAGCCTCGGCGGGACCTCGCCGGTGTCGGTGCCGGACAGCACCGCGGTCTCGGTGCGCAGCCACACCACCCCGGCCAGGTCCACCCAGGCGATCGGGGTGAGACCTTTCGGGAAGCGCCAGGCGGGGGCCAGCAGCCGGGGCAGCGCGACGATGTCGCCGGGGTGCGGGGCCCAGTCGGCGCAGTGCCAGGCCACCACGGTGCCGGGTGTGCGGCCGGCCTGTTCGGCGGCGGCGCAGACGGTGCACCGGTCGCGGCCGACGCGGGTGCTGCCGCCGCAGGTGCCGCAGGGCCGCCAGTTGGCCGGGTCCGTCGTCGGGTCGTAGGTCGGGTCCCAGCCGCCGGTGACCTGACCGCCGAGGCGGTAGCCGTCGGTGCGCTGCTCGCGCAGCAGGCGACGCATCGGCATACGCAGGTGCGTATCGATGTCGTCGACGGTGGCGGTGCCGCGTACCAGCACCGCGAGGAGCCAGTGGCCCATCACCGCACCTCCACCACGTGGTCGGCGGTGTCGACGGCCTGCCAGGCGGCGTGCGCGAGCACGACCGCGGCCCGGGCCGGGCTGTCGGTGTCGAGGTCGACCGGCCGGTCGTCGACGGTGAGGGCGAAGCCGGGTTCGCGCCACGGGTCGTCCCACACCACGGCGATGCGCGCCGTGTGCGGTCGGGTGGGCCCGGTGACGGTGAACGTGGTGTGCAGGGTGTGCGGTGCGGGCAGGTTCGGGTGCCGGGTCAGCCGGTAGCCGACGTCGCACGCCTGGGTGCCCAGCGCCGCGGTGACAGCGGTGGCGATCTCCCGGCACCAGGTGACGGCGACCGACTCCCGGTCGGTCGGTGCCGGTGGGATCGGGTGCAGCGGCCCGGCCGGTGGGCGCGGGAAGTCGATGACACGCATGGGTTGCTCCTCAACAACGGGGAACCGATAGGAACTGGGGGTGGGCTGGCCGACCCCGCAGGTCGGCCAGCCGGTAGACGGTTGTTTGGCACCTGGCACAAGGTCGGCGTCGCGCGCCCTGCCGGCCGACGGCGCAACGCCCGCCGGCCCGCACGGGTTGATGTGCTGGCCGGCAGCGGACCGTCGGGCGGGCCGGCTTGTTGATAGCCCGGGTCAGCGGCGCTTGCCGGTGGCCCCGCCCCGCCTGGGCGCGGCCTTCGACCTGGGCAGCCGCCGGCCAGCGGCGAGGAACGGGGCGAGGGCGTCGCGCAGCTTGGCCAGGTTGGCGTCGGTCAGGTCGATCTCGTAGATCACGCCGTCGAGCCCCACGTGGTGGGTGGCGACGCCGTCGGTGCTGGCGTCGAGGTCGTCGACGAGGATGTGCAGTACTCGTTTCGCCACGGTGGTCTCCTGTCGTGCGGTTGCTTCGCGTGTTGTGGTCGGCGGCAAGCGCGGCGGGGGCGTGGCGACCGGCGGCGGGTGTTCGACGCCGGCCCCGGTCGCCGTTCTGCCGGTGTGCAGCCGACGACCGGCCAAGGCGAGGGCTGTGGTGTTGCCCCGGTTTGGTGGGTCTACGGGTGCGGTTGGTCCGCCGCTGGGCTGTCCGGGACGTCGATGCGCCGCCAGCCCGTGCTTTCGCACGCCCACACCTGGCCGTGCGCGGTCACGGTGTCGCCGACCGACAGTTCCCCGGACAGTTCGAGCATGTTGCTTGGCGTGGTGGTTGGGCGATCCTCGATGAGCGCGTAGAGGCCGCGTAGAGGCGCGGCGCGGGTGTCATCGTGGAGGGTCGGCCCTGACCAGTCAGGGATGGAGTGTGTGGTTGCAGCGGCTGATTCGTCGCCTGCGGTTCGAACCGCTACTTGGCTCTGCTCGGTCAACCGACACCAGATGCTCATGGGTTCGGAGTCCACCTGGAGTCCACCCTGTTCGAGCCGAGGTCGATATATTCGCGGGTCTTTGCGCCACGGGTCGACGTGGCGTTCTAGAAGATCACCGCTTCAGGCGCCAAGATGCAGCATTG
>WNGF01029070.1_pt1 | contig 12556 bp, 12 predicted proteins | sample 5400641 | NCBI WGS metagenome assembly WNGF01 (sample SAMN13153371, study PRJNA577476) | soil metagenome | isolation source: 80 cm soil or saprolite under grassland replicate 2 | place: USA:California | collected 2016-06-15
GGCAACCCCGCACTGAGGGGCGATGAGAAGATCGTCGAGCGTCGGGCGGCAATGCGGAAGATCGCCGACGGGATCGTCGATTTCGACGAGATCGCGCGCCGCTCTCTCGGCCGCTACTGGCTGCCGCTGTCGGAGGTCCGGCGCAAGGAGTTCGTGGGTCTCTTCGAGGACCTTCTCGAGCGCTCGTATATCCCGAAGATCGAGCTCTACGGGGGCGAGAAGATCATCTACGGCGGCGAGCGCGTGGATGGCGACCTCGCCACCGTCAGCACCAAGATCATAACCAAGAACAGCAACGCCGTGCCGATCGACTACCGTCTCCTCAAGCACGGCGAGCGGTGGATGATCTACGACATCAGCATCGAGGGCATCAGTCTCGTGTCAAATTACCGGACCCAGTTCAATAAGATCATCCAGACGAGCGGCTACGATGGACTCGTCGAGAAGATGAAGAGCAAGCGGAGCCAGTTCGCCGAAGAAGACAGACAGAAAAGGAAAGGAGACTAACAAGCGCCACGCCTGTCACGTCGAGGTTCGCAGCGAACTGGAGTCGGTCCTGGATCTCACGGAAACGCCGTCCCATTCCCACACTCCCACGGTATTCCCACACGGATGCCTAGCGAAGTCCCACGCATTGACGTCAGTGAAGGGGCTCTGGGACAAGATGAGATGGCTCGGCGATTCAGATGACGTCTACCCTGCTTTGGCGACGGGTCGGGCCGGTCCTGAGGCCGCCTACTCTAGAGCGAGAAGTAGCCTGAACTGTCGAAAATCCAGTCGATTCGAAACCAGACCGGCTGTCGGCACAGCCCAACCATGCATCAATATTGCTGGCTGGCCGGTGGCCCCTTTCTTGCTCTTCAGCTCGTATGGATCACCGCGAGCTGCGCACCAGGATTCGCCTTCTCATGGCCTCGGGCGAGTTGCCGCCAGGTGGGTCGCTGGCAGACAAGAGTCTTCCTGGCCAGGCCGTCCGGGTAACGAGGGTCGTCATCGGACGATCAACGTGGGGACCGTGCTTGATCTGCGGTGAGGCCGACCCGATGGTGTCCTACACGTATGCCGATCGAAAGGTCGTCCGTCCTCACGCCGCCTGCGATGCACTTTGGCGGCTGGAACGCACAGCAGAATAGATTCCGGCATCCGGCGGGCCATCTAAGCACCTTCAGAGCGAACAGGAATGAGTAAAATGGATCGGCCCACAAGGGTCATTCACTTCGGTACTCCGTTGAACGTCGTGAAATCGTCACGCCTCGAAACGTATGTCATGGCTCTGGCCCGGCGGAATATGATGCGCGTCGAGACCGTTCAAGCCAGTGGATGGCTGCTAAAGCGCTCCTTCGTGTTGAACGTGTTCAACGAACACACCTCTCTCGGAATTTTCTTGGATGATTTACACTATGAGTTGCTTCAGGGTGGTCATCTTGACGAAGCCCACGCAGCTCAAAGTGCCGTCGTATACGATGGGACCGGCAACCGAATCGAGCGCTGAGCCAACGGGGCGGACCCCCATGCCTCCGCCCCACCTGACTCGATGAACATGGCCAGCGGGGTCCCGAGACGCCGGCACTTGCGTTCGCCCGGCTATTGGGATTATCCTCTCCGACCCATATGACCCCCACGTTGGTGAGCGAGGCAATCAAGCGCTGCCGCTCCGGTCAGCGGGAGCTGGACGCCTCCCGCGACCTACTCGCTCACAGCCGTCGTCTCCTCAACCGGGCGTGGTGGATCTCGGGCGGCGCTGATATCGACGGTAATGGCAACCACGCGACTAACGGCGTCATCCACATTGAATGTCGCAAGCACGCAGGTGAACCGTCTGAGTATCTAGTCAGCTTTGGCGGGAACTCGGCTGGGGTGTTCTACCTCGGCAGGGCGAGCGGCTTTGATCCTCTGACTGCGCTCTTACGGAGAATCGGCGTGCCCGGTCCTGCCCTACGGACTGCTCTTCAAGTGTTGGAGGCAGAACCCCACCACAAGATTCCGAACATGACGCTGACGCAGGATCACTTCCGCGAACTAGGCTTGTAGCACCGAGCACGAGAGCTAGACATCCCGGGCTACGACCTCATCGATTACTTGTAGAAGGCGTTCAGGGGTGTACGGCTTGGTGAGGACCGGGACAGGGCGCCCACCATAGTGGGCTCGAAAGGAAGGGTCTGGTCTCGCGGCGGTCACAAACACCACGCGGGGCGCCAGGTGCGGCCAGCTGTGTTCGATCCTTCGATACAGGTCTTCCCCATCCATCTCTGGCATGTTCAAGTTGCTCAGGATCGCGTTGTAGCTGTGCTCGGCGAGCAGTTCGAGGGCTTCACGCCCATTCGTTGCGGTGTCCACATGATGACCGTTCCACCGCAGCGTGAAGTCAAGCAGTTCCCGGGTGTCCGGTTCATCTTCAACGACCAAGATGTGGTAGGCCATTGCCATCACCTCATCCACCGAGGGCCATTGCCATCACCTCATCCACCGAGGAGTGCTGCCCGGCTCTCGCACGATGACTTCCTCCTAGCCTATCGCTCCCCCGTTTCCTGTCAATGGGGCGTTTGGCAATGGCGGTACTGAGCCCGGAAAAACGAACCCGGTCGTATTCGGTCGGCTCTGGCCGACTCTCTCATAGCGGACCGGATAGATTATTGGATCCGCACGCCTCCACATAGCATGGCGCATCGGCATCGTCCTTGCTTCTTGGAGTCAGAAAGAAGGGGATTCGATGACTATCCCCGACGACTTACTGAACGATCTTCGCAGCTCCCCGACAGGCCTCGCCCGCATTGTTGAAGCCGTGGTTCGTGACCGACGTCCGTACGTGAAGATTCCTGTTCAGACCGTCAGATCCTGGGAACGTCGAGCGCCGGACGACTGGGCCAAGGTCGCGAGCTGGCTGGCAGCGCAAAACGTGGCCGTGGTCCAAGTGTGCGCCTGGATGCGATAACCGTCGAGCATATCGCGCACGCTCGCGCCGATGATCCGAAGTAGCTCCCGGGCCTTCGTCGCTCACTTCCCTTTTCGCCCGCGTGGGTCCTCGGTATCGGGGAATGAGACAGGGCACACCTCCAACATTGCGGACCAGACCAGGGCCGCCACGTCGTAGTACTCCTCAGCCGGATGTGCATCTATGTACTTCTCTGTGATTGCACTCACCTGCCCAACGGTCATCTTCTTGTCCGCACAGCGAACAATGCGTCCGAATGTGGCCTCCCAGCGCACATCTGACTCTCCATCGCGCCCCATGAAGCGGTTGGCAAGAAGCCACGCTTCCATCACGCCATTGACGTAGCTGACTTTCCCTAGAGCCGAGATGGTTCGATATTCATTGCCTGTCATGGCTTCGACTGCGTAGACCCAGAGGGCAGATACAAGAGGCAAGGTACAGCACACAACAACCACGGACCGGCCCAAACGCCTCATAGCTCCTCCTCGGGCCAGGTGTGGCCGGGAATCTAGCCAGGGCCACCCTCGCCAGGCTTGCCAGAGTCCGTAGAGTCGGAGGGGTCCCTCACGGCTCAGACTGCCCTCTTGCTTCCTGAGCCATTCGTCACCGAGTGGCCCCGCTGGAGCACTGAAGCGTTTGAGGACATCCATTGCATGTTGGAGAGCCGTGACGAGACCCTCTTCGAGCGCAGCCACCAGAATCCCATAGGCGATCCGCTCGGTGGCCTCGGCAGGTGGCTCTGTCCCGAGCGGGACGGCTTCAAGTTGCTGCGCCACTGCCTCACGATGGCTTCGAGATTCTTGTCTGACCGAATACCTCCTGCATCCTGAGAATGGTGGGGCCGGGATGGCGTTACCCATCCAGCTATCGCACGCCAGCAGGCGGAGTCCATGCATCCCCGCTTTTTATGGCGCCCGGCGACTGACGTGCGCTTCACTTCTCACAGTGTGAGACGGCCCGAAATGCAACAATCGCGTTATCTGCGGACGCGCAGGACGTCGGCTCACTCTACTACCTCATCCGCCCGCCCCAGCAGCGACGGCGGGATCGTGAGGCCGAGAGCTTTCGCGGTGACCAGATTCACGACCAGATCGAATTCGGTCGGCTGCTCGACCGGAATGTCCGCCGGCTTCGTCCCGCGCAGTATCTTGTCGACATAGTCGGCGGCGCGCCGGTGCCGGCCCGGGTAGTTTGCTCCATAGGACATCAGACCTCCCACTTCGACGTTCTCCCGTTGGCCGTGCATCGTCGGCAGGCGCGCGCCCAGCGCCAAGGTGCTGATGCGAATCCGGTGTGTGGTTACGAGCGGATCGGCCACGACATAAAGTGCGTCCCCGCGGCCCTTCAGCGCGTCGAAGGCGGGCGCGATAGCGCCGACCCCGCAGAAGCCGTTGGCGATCGTGAAGACATCGGCCAGGTGAAAGCTGCGGATCATCGAGAAGTGCCGGCGCGGTGTCCGGGCCGTCATGGTGGCTGGACTCCTGGGGCTCCTCCGCACTACTTCTGCCAGCCGGACCCGACCGCGGCGCCAAGCGGCGGCCGTCTTTTGCTCGGATGCCTCCGGCCATTCAGGATCACGCCGATCCACGTGAACCGGACGAAGACATGGTAGCTCGCGAGAAGGGTGGGGACCGAGGCGGCGAGCACGACGAGCGCCTTGAGAACCGGGGGCCACCCTGTTCCGGCCACGGCGATCTGAAAGACCAGCAGGACCGGCATGTGCATCAGGTAGAGCCAGTACGAAGAATCCGAGACATAGCGGATCCACCACACCGGCCGCTCGAGGAGGCCGAAGCATACGCCGGTGAAGCCGAAGGTGAAGAGCCACATCGACAGCCCGAGGAACCATGCGCTCCCGAGAAACCAGACGGGCGTCTGAGGACTGCCCGGCTGTTGGCTTTTCCAGATGAAATAGAAACCCACTAGGGCCGCGGCGAGCCCGACTCCGACGAAGCCGGCAGCGCGGCCGAGCCGAGGAAAGACCGGGTTCCGGTAGAGGAGCCACCCAAAGGCGAAGAAGACGAGGTAGGTGACGAGGATCTGCGCCTCGGGGACAAAACCAGACGGGTCGCCGAGGGCGCCTTCCTGCATGAGGCAGAGAACGGGAAAGGTGAGCGCGGCGAGGAGCACCGGCCCGAGGGCTGAGCTCACGACCGCGCCAAAAACGCGGTCGATTCCCGCAACGGCACCCGGCAGGTGGCGCGCGAGAGGGAGCGCGGCGAGCGCAAGCGCATAGAAGATGAGGAGGTACTCGAGGAACCACAGGTGCATGGGGTCGAGATGGCGAAGGACCTCTCCGGAGCTGTAGAACTGCAGGTACTTGCCGACAATGGCGGCGGGATCATCCAGGTTCATGGCTGTGGTCGCGAGGGCAGCGACCAGCGGAAAGAGCACCGCCCACCCGACGGCGAACGGGAGAAGGATGCGCACCGCCCGGTTCCTGAGGAAGCCGACGGCGCCGCGCTGCTCGAGCAGAAGCGCGCCGAAGAAGCCGGCGATGCAGTAGAAGACGGGCATGCGGAAGACATGGATGAGTCCCAGGGACGCCGTCGCCCCTGCGTAGGATTCGCCTACGGAATGAGTGACGCGGCGGCCTGATCCAGCCGATCCGCCGTTTTCCGTGGCCCCGGGCCTCGCCTTTACACCCGGGAATACACCGCGCCATCCGGCCGACCTCGGTCGTCATCGAGTGTCATAATGATGCATGGGGCGAGGCATCGGCAGAACCCGGCAAAGGACCGGCCAGCGATGATTGCGGACGAGGAACAACAAACCCGCCAATACCTCCTCGCACGTTTTTGGGACGCAGCGCTGGGCTTCTGGCGGAAAGGGGGCGGGCGCACCGCGTGGTCATTGACGTTTATGGTGATCGCGATTGCGCTGACGAATCTCGCTCTACAGTATCGCCTGAACGTATGGCACCGCGTGATGTTCGATGCCCTCGACAAGCGTGATGGCAGCGGCGTGCTGTACCAAACCATGATCTTTTTCCCTCTGATCGCCGCTGTCGTGGGTGTGGCGGCAGCGGCCACGTATGCAAGAATGACGCTGCAGCGCAGGTGGCGCGACTGGCTGAACGCGCACGTGCTTGATCAGTGGCTCACCAGCGGTCGTTATTATCAACTCAACTTGGTTCCGGGCGATCACACCAACCCGGAATATCGCGTGGCCGAGGATCTGCGTCTGAGTGTCGACGCACCGGTCGACTTTTCAATCGGTGTCTTCTCGGCCGTCACTTCAGCGATCGTCTTCATCGGCGTCCTCTGGTTCATCGGCGGTGAGCTCACGATCCCGATCGGAAGCACGGTGCTCCGTATCCCGGGGTTTCTGGTAGTCGCCGCCTTCATCTATGCTCTGCTCGCGAGCGGATCGATGGTCATGATTGCCCGCGGCTTTGTCACCGTCTCCGAGAATAAGAATCAGGCGGAGGCGGATTACCGGTACATGCTCACCCGGCTCCGGGAAAACGGCGAGAGCATCGCGATCCTGGGCGGGGGCAATGAGGAGCGCGCCGGCCTTGACGGCGCTTTCACGACGGTCCGCAAGCGCTGGTACGAGCTAATGATCCAGTACATTCGCACAACTATTGTGTCCCAGAGCAGTAACGGCGTCGCGCCGATCGTTCCGATTCTCCTGTGCGCCCCTAAGTACGTCGCCGGGACCATGTCCCTTGGTGAAGTCATGCAAGCCGCTTCCGCGTTCATGATCGTGCAGGCGGCGTTCAATTGGTTGGTCGAAAACTATCCACGCCTCGCCGATTGGACCGCCTCAGCGTCCCGATTAGCCTCACTATTGGTGTCGCTGGACCGCTTGGAGCGTGCCGAGCGGGAGGAAACAACCGGCCGAATTGTTCGCAAGCAAGCCGAGGCGGGTACGCTCCGGCTGCGGGACGTTTCCGTCACGTTGGACGATGGAAGCGCGGTGGTGAACGAAGCTGACATCGAGATCGCTCGCGGCGAGAAGGTGCTTGTCGTCGGCGAATCCGGCACGGGCAAGAGCACGCTGGTGCGGGCGATCGCTGGCCTGTGGCCGTGGGGCACGGGAGAGATCCTGATCAAATTCGAAGGGCTGTTCTTGATGCCGCAAAAGCCTTACGTGCCGCTTGGCACCCTGCGCCGGGCCGTGACCTATCCGCTCTCGCCCGAGGAGGTCGACGATGCCGTGGTCCGTACGACCGTCGAGGAAGTGGGTTTGGGCCATTTTCTCGATCGGCTCGATGAAGATGCAACTTGGGAACACGTGCTCTCCGGCGGAGAAAAACAGCGGCTTGCGTTCGCCCGCGTGCTCATCCAGCGTCCGGAGATTATCGTGATGGATGAAGCCACCGCCGCGCTCGATCCGCTGGGCCAGGAACAGTTGATGCGACTCCTACTGGAGCGGCTCCCCGAAGCCACCGTTATCAGCGTCGGACACCGCGCCGAGCTCGAGGCATTCCACACCCGGAAGCTCGTGCTGGAACATCACGCCGACGGCGCGCGCCTGGTCAGTGACGAATCCATTCAAAGAACGTTCGGCCGCTCCGCGCACTTGCTTTCGAAGCTGCCGCGCTGTGCAGAGCCAATTCCTTCAGAACTCTCAGTCAAGGCACTGCCTGCCCCCGACAATGACCCCCGACCTGGCTTGTGATTTTCCAACGGCTGGACCGCGAAGGATCTCGTCACACCGGGCTGACGCGGGAGGCGTGGTCGGACAGACGCGCGGCGGAGCCTAGAGCAGAAGGCCAGCTATCGCGATCCGGGTCGATGGGGCAGCCAGGGGAGTGACAGAATCGCCGGCTCGAAGCATGATCGCTGAGCCGTAGCGGCGCACCGCGTTGATGCTCCAGCGTTTCGTTGCCAGGTGCTCCTGGTAGTCACGGGTCAGGGCGGTGGTGAAGGCGCGGCGGCCGACGGGGTGTCCCCCTCACCTTGCCCTCTCACCGGAGGGGAGAGAGTGCTCGATCAGGTGCGGGCGATCGACCTCGGGCTCGATGATGAAGGCGCAGAGCGCCGCCGCCACCGCCAGCGAGAGGCCGCCGATGACGACCACGGCGAGCCGGTTGTCGCCGCCCAGTTGCATCACCAGCACGCTCTCGTTGGTGAGGAGGCGCTCCATGAGGTTGCCGAAGCCGAGTGCGGCCAGGATCTCCGGGATGACGATGAAGAAGTTGAAGATGCCCATGTAGATGCCGGTCTTCCCGGCGGGCAGGGCGCCGGCCAGAATGGCATACGGCATGGCGAGGGTGCTGGCCCAGGCCACGCCCACGCCCACCATGGATAGGAGCAGGACGTACTTGTCGTGGATGACGGCCACCGAGAGCAGGCCAATGGCGCCCATCAGCAGGCACAGGCCGTGGGTGAGGCGGCGGCCCAGCCGCCCGGCCACGGCCGGTAGCGCGAACGAGAAGGCGAAGCAGACGGCCGAGTACATGGCGAAGCAGTTGCCCGCCCAGGCGATGCCTTGCTCGTAGGCCGGCGTGCCGGGCGTGCCGCCGAAGATGTTCCGGGCCACCGCTACCCCGAAGTAGAGCCACATGCAGAAGAAACCCAGCCAGGTGAAGATCTGCACCCAGGCCAGGCGCTGCATGGTCGGCGGCATGGCGAGCACGTCGTGGAAGATCTCGGCGACGGCGGCGCCGAAGCCGGCCTTCTCGGCCTTCATCCGCCGGAAGGCCTCCAGGTCCTCCGGCGGATGCTCCTGGGTCGTGAAGATGGTCCAGAGCACGGCCGCCAGGAAGGTGAACGCGCCGAGATAGAAGGCCAGCCTCACCCCGAACGGAATGGTCTTGCCGGGCGTCCCGCCGTCGCTGCCGGCCGGGAAGAGGCCGTACAGCAGCCAGGGGAGCATCGAGGCGATGACCGCCCCCAGGCCGATGAAGAGCGCCTGCATAGCGTAGCCGCGCGTGCGCTGCTCGGGCGGCAGCAGATCGGCGATGAGGGCGCGGAAGGGCTCCATGCTGATGTTGATGGAGGCATCCATCACCCACAGCAGCCCGGCCGCCATCCAGAGCGTGCCCGAACTCGGCATGGCGATCAGCGCGAAGGAGGCGAGCAGCGCGCCCGTGAGGAAGTAGGGGCGGCGTCGGCCGAGACGGTTCCAGGTGCGGTCGCTCAGGTGGCCGATGACGGGCTGCACGAGCAGCCCGGTCAGCGGGGCGGCGAGCCACAGGATGGGGATCTGGTGCGCGTCGGCGCCGAGGTACTCGTAGATGGCGCTCATGTTGGCCATCTGGAGCGCCCAGCCGAACTGGATGCCCAGGAAGCCGAAGCTCATGTTCCAGATCTGCCAGAAGGTCAGGTGCGGTCGCGGGTCTTCTCCCGCCATCTCGACGCCTCCTCGGGACTATTTGATGAGCAAGACCTGTCCCTCGTGGGAATCGAGGGTGAGCGGCAGCCGCCGGCCCGGGCGCAGCTTGCCGAGTGCCTTCTCCGCGAGAAGGTCGGTGACCGCCCCGTCCGGCGGCGCGGTCTTGATGGTCACGGCCTCCCGGACGGCGGCGCGGCCGAAGTTGATGGCGGTGACCTGGGTGCCCCCGCCGGCGGGAAGCCGGTGGACCATGACGACCAGGCCCCGCGCCTGCATCGCCGGCAACTCGACCTGCTCGCTCTCGTTGATGCGGTATTGCGCGCGCACGCGCAGCATCTTCCGGAGCTCGGAGGCGAACGAGTCCGGGCGCTTGAGCTGCTCGGGAAGCGGGCCGTAGAGATCCTGGGCGCGCGGCAGATCGCTGTTCGACTTCGTCACGCCGGAGTGCTTGCCCAGCAGATCGTAGGCGCCCCGGTTGATCCAGCGCGTGTCGCCCTCGGCGATCAGGGACTCCACGGACTCGGTGGGCAGGGTCAGAGCGCCCACCAGATCCCAGCCGGAGAGCGCGAAGACGCCCGGCTGCATCGCGTTGTACAGCGCCAGGAGCAGATGCGCTCGTCGGATGTCGCGTCGTTGCACCTCGGTGAGACGCCGGATATCGCGGATGCCAAGGGCGGCGGCCACCACGGTGGCGGTGGTGCAGGAGACGCCGTTCGCGGCCTTGAGGTTGTAGGGTGCCGCGAGGCCCATGAGGCGGCCGTGCATCTCGGCCCGGATGGTCTCGCGCAGCGCGCTGCCCTTGACCGGCTTGCCGCGGAAGGTGAAGGTGGTGTCCTTGTGCCGGGTCCAGAAGGGCACCAGCTCGAGCGTGAGCTCGTCGTGGTTCTGGAGCGCGTGGATGAGGGCCGCCGGGTCGACCTGGTAGGCCCGCTGCAGGCCGAGCATGAGACGCAGGAACTCGGCGTCGCCGGTGACGAGGGCGTGCTGGTAGGCCGGGCGGGTGACGAAGTCGTAGGAGAGATCCGCGCCCCCCTGGGACATCGCCTGGATGTCCTCGAGCGTCAGGTTGAGCTCCTGGAAGGTGAAGCCCCCGAGCTTGCGCACCAGGCCGGCGATGAGCTGGTTGGCGGTGACCGAGAGCGGATGGCCTTCGGACCAGGCGCGGCCGTTGCTCGGGCCGACCTCGATGCCGAGGAAACCGTTGGCGTCGAGGCGCAGCATGCGCTCGCCCAGGGTGGCCAGCGAGTGGATGGCGTCCCCCGCCACCAGCCGCGGCGCCGCGAAGGTGGGGTCGAGCCAGTTGAAGGTCGGCTGCCCTTCCTTGAAGTAGTGCAGGTACACCCAGCGCCGGGTCTTGCCGTCCGCGCCGACGACGGCGTCGGTGGCCGACCAGTCGGTCTCCTTGACGCCCGGCTCGTAGAAGATGGTGCGCGGGAGCTGCCCGACGATGTAGCCTCGCGCCTTGAGGGCGTCCACCGCCGCGGGCCCCAGGTTGATCGAGTCCTTGCCGGCCGGCACCGCGGGGAGCAGGCTCCAGTCCGTCGGCCGGATCTCCATCATGTGGTAGAGGCCCGGGTAATCGCCGTAGCCGCGCTCGGCAAGACGGAAGTCAGCGCCCTTGCCGCTGTGGCCGGGGATGACGTCGCCGATGACCACGGCGCTGTTGTCGCGTGCGTGCCGGACCATGGCCTGATACTGCTCCTGGGTGCCGAAGCCCGGGTCGATCTCGCTGCTGATGCGGTCGAAGTTGCCGTCCACGGTAGGCGTGTACTCGCGCCCGCGGATGCCGCCGGCCCGCTTCATGGGGCCGGTGTGCATGCCGCCGATGCCGATGTCGCGGAAGACGCGCCAGAGCTCAGGGTCGCCCAGGCTCTCCAGCACCGACTCGCCCGGCCCCGTGATCTGAGACGGCGGGTACGCGGTGAACCATACCGAGGCCAGCGCCGAGGCGGCGCGCGGCTGCGGCATGGCGTAGGGATGCTGCCACATCTGTCCCTGGCCCGAGTAGCGTCGCGCTGCCAGCTCTGCCTGGTGGAGCATCGAGTGCTCTACCAGCCAGCGGATGTAGCTTTCGCCGGAGACGACTTCCGGCGCTTGCGCCGACGGCGCCGCAGGAGTGGGCGCCGCGCTGGCGGCCGGGGCGGGCCTGGGCGTGGGCGTCGGCTGGCAGGCGGGCCCGAGCGCTCCGAGGAGCGTGGCCAGGACGAGGAGGACGCCGCGCAGGCGGGTCGTGGGTGCGGCTGCCATCATCGAGCACGAGAACAGAAGTCGCCCTGGCGGTCAAGGGCGGGCCCCTGAGCTGCCCCAACAGATGCGTGCTGGCATTGCAGTTGCGTGATAGCGATTCGAGGATTGGCGCTGCCAACGCACCCCCCAGGAAGGAGAGGGTCATGACGCTGGAGAAGACCACGGTGCAGCGAGCTGAAGAGGACAAGCGCGAGGGAAAGGTACCGTCGACGCAGGCGGGCGAGTTCGTGCGCGAGGAGATACACCACGTCCGCGAGGGCAAGCATGGGGCGCGGTCCGCCAAGCAGGCAATCGCGATCGGCCTCTCGAAGGCGCGGAGCGCCGGCGTGAACCTCCGGGCGCCGAGGAAAGGGAAGGCGTCCGCGAAGACGCGCCGCAACGCGAAGCTGGCTCTGAAGCGCGCTCGGTCGCGAAGGAAGAAGCCTTCGCCGACGCGGTCGCGCGCGGTCCGCACCGCGCTGGGGCGCGAAGGACACTCGGCAGCCTCGAAAGCGTCGGTGGGACGCAGGCGCTCCGGTGGGGGCCAGCGTGCAGGTCCCTTGAAACGAAGCACAGAGCTGCCTTCTCTATACCGGCGGGGTCTCGCCCCCATCGAGGAAATGCAGTAGGAGCCCGAAGGGGTAGCCTCGAGAGGGCGGCTCATCCCCTTCGGGCGGTGGCCGGGCGTGCCCGTAGACACCCGGTTGCCCCCAACGGTACGCTGATCCGGCGCCCCGTCAATCGCGTCCGGTCCCGGCACTCATGCACGCCACCGAACCGCCCGCCACTTCGATTGGACGTTCTGCCGCGGCGTGCTATAAAGAGCATTCACCCGCGTACCAGCACCTGACGCGAGCCCAGGATTGGACCTTGGTGGCGGCCCGCCCGTTTTGAGATCAGGTAGCCATATGAACGATGTCGTCTCTTCGCAGAGCCTGGAGGCCCCGCCTCGTCGGTCTGCGCGCTGGCTCAAGCTGACCGTCGTCGTTGCGCTCTGCGTGGGCGGCCTCGCCTACGCACAGCTCACGAGCATGGGGCCGAAGCCGGAATCCGAGAGCAATGCGTGGAGGTCGTGTCCACGCGAGCGATGACGATCGACCTCTCAGAAGGTCA
>WNGF01008012.1_pt1 | contig 12555 bp, 7 predicted proteins | sample 5400641 | NCBI WGS metagenome assembly WNGF01 (sample SAMN13153371, study PRJNA577476) | soil metagenome | isolation source: 80 cm soil or saprolite under grassland replicate 2 | place: USA:California | collected 2016-06-15
TCGTGCGCGACGAGCCCGACCGGCCCCAGCCGGCGCTGGACCGTGAGAGCGAGAAGGGCATGGCCGCGATCGTCGGCCGGCTGCGCGAGGATCCGGTGCTCGGCGTGAAGTTCGTCACGCTCGGCCACAACACGATCCGCGGCGCGGCGGGCGCGTCCCTGCTGAACGCGGAGCTGGCCGTCGCCGAGGGCTGTGTCTAGCGCGGCCACCGCCGAGACGTTCCTCGCTCGGCTCGATGCGACGCCGCTGAACCGCTTCCATTGGCGGCTGCTCATCGTGAGCGGGCTCGGGTGGATGTTCGATGCCATGGACGTGCTCCTCATCGCGTTCGTCGTCGCGCCGATCCGGGGCGAGTTCGGTCTCGATCCGACCCGCACCGGGCTCATCGCGAGCGCGGGCTTCGTCGGGATGTTCATCGGCGCCGCCGTGTCGGGCCGCCTGGCCGACCGCTACGGCCGGCGGAACGTCTTCCAGGCCACGCTGCTCGTGTTCTCGCTCGGCAGCCTGCTCTCGGCGGCCGCACCCAGCTTCGAGACGCTGCTCCTCGCGCGGATCATCGGCGGGCTCGGGCTCGGCGGCGAGCTTCCGGTCGCATCCACCCTCGTGTCGGAGTTCGCCCCGCGGGCCCAGCGCGGCCGGTTCATCGTGCTGCTCGAATCGTTCTGGGCGTACGGCACGATCCTCGCCGGGCTGATCGGAGTCTTCGTCATATCCGGATTCCAGATCGGGGGGTTCGTCGTACCGGGATTCGGGTGGCGCGGGGCCTTCCTCGTCGGCGCGCTCCCCGCGCTCTACGTCGCGTTCCTCCGCCGCGAGCTGCCCGAGTCGCCGCGGTTCCTCGCCGAGCACGGCCGGGCGACCGAGGCCGACGCGGTCGTGCGGCGGGTCGAACGCGAGGGCGGGGGCGCGCTCATCACCGTGAGCCGGCCCGCCGCGCCCGAGCGCTCGCGGAACACGCGGATCGGCGACCTCTTCTCGCCGCGCTACGTACGCCGTACGACGATGCTCTGGATCCTCTGGTTCGGGATCACGCTCACGTACTACGGGATGTTCACGTTCCTGCCGACGCTGCTCGCCGCGCGCGGGCTCTCGGAAGTGCGGAGCAACGAGTTCTTCTTCTTGTCGACGCTCGCGCAGGTCCCGGGGTACTTCAGCGCGGCGTGGCTCGTCGAGCGGATCGGCCGGCGACCGACGCTCGTCGCGTACCTCGTCGGCTCCGCCGCCGCCGCGCTGGCCTTCGGCAACAGCGGGACCGGCACCGACGCGTTCGTGTACGCGGCGCTCCTGTCGTTCTTCAACCTCGGCGCCTGGGGCGTCGTGTACACGTACACGCCGGAGCTGTACCCGACCGCGGTGCGCGCCACCGGCGCGGGCACCGCGGCGGCGGTCGGGCGGATCGGCGGCACCATCGGCCCGTTCATCACGCCCACCCTCGCCGCGTCCGCCGGCCAGGGCGCCACGTTCGCGCTGTTCATGGCGCTGCTGCTCGCGACCGCCGTCGCCGTGGCGACGCTCGGGGAGGAGACGCGCTCGCGATCGCTCGAGGAGATCGCGCCGGCGGCGTGAGCGCGGCGCCAGCGGCAGCGTCATGATCGAGCGCGAGCGGAAATACCGGGTGCCACCGGAGGCCGTCGACCCCCTGCGCGGGCGACTCGTGCGCGAGGGGCGCCCCGTGCGCGCGGGCATCGAGCGCGATGTGTTCTTCGACCATCCCGCGATCGGCCTGAGCCAGGACGACCGCCGGCTCCGACTGCGCATGCGGGCGGAGGACGGGATGCAGGAGCTGACGTACAAGAGCCCGCGGCGCATCGTCGGCGTCGACAAGGTCCGCGCCGAGCTCACCGCGGTCGTCGCCGCCGGTCCGGTCGAGCCGCTCCTCGCCGAGCTCGGGTTCCGGCCGGTGACCACCGTGCTGAAGCGCCGCGAGGTCTACGTTCTGGGCGACGCCGAGGTGACGCTCGATCATCTCGAGGCGCATGGGTGGTTCTGCGAGGTCGAGGCGCTCCAGCCCGGCGCGGATCTCGATCAGATCGCGTTCGCGCTCGGCCTCACACCCCGCCAGCTCGAGCCGCGCACCTATCCGGAGATCGTCGGGGAGCGACCCGGCGAAGCTGTACCGAACGCGTCCGACGGCGTGGGCGCCTGATGCACGAGGAGCGCCGTAGGCCTCCCGTTGGGCGATGGGCTTGCCATGGCTCCGGCAATCTTCTATAAGTAGTTACATAACTCTGGAGGAGGATGCATCGATGCGAGGAAAGGGCGCCCTCGCGCATCCGGTCAGCGAACTCCAGACGCGCGCTCCCGACCTCGTGCGCCATGCGCAGCGGAGGGGTGCGGTCCCGTTGACCCGATACGGAAAGACGGTCGCGTACCTGGTTTCACCCGAGACCCACCGGCGCCAGGCGGAGCTGCAGGAGGCGGCCAATCGCGCCCTCTGGGCTATCGACATCGCGCGCGGGATGCGCGACCTGGAGCGCGGGGACGTCACGGAGTGGGACGAGGTCTACGAGGCGCTCGCGCGCGAGCTGGGGCGGTAGCCCGGGCACGCGCGCGTGTCGTCATCGGACGGCGTGCTCGGATCGAGTTCACCGCCGACCTCCGCTACATCCGCCGGGAGAGTCAGAAAGATGCGGAGACCGTACTGCGGAAGATCAACGCGGCGCTCCAGGGTCTCCGCGTTCATCCGGAGCGGGGTCGAGTAGACGCAGACGCGTTCCACGTTCCGGCGGATGTGACGGCGCGAAAGCTCTCGACCACCGGCTACGTGATCCGATACCTCTACCCGGTCCGCGAGACGCGTCGCGGCCGCACGGTGCTCGTGCTCTCGATCCGAGACGGGGCCCGCCTACCGATCGGCGACGAGGAGTTCCTGCGACGCTACGCGGAAGAGCAGGCGCGACTCCAGGCACAGCGGTGAGGTCTCTGATGTCTGGTGGCTCCGGGAGGCAGCCGCCCCGATGCCCAGGAAGGCGGCTAATCAGGCCGGTGCGGCGATGAGAAGAACGACAGCGGGCTCGGCTTGCGCTCCTCGCATGACGCCTGCCGCGGACCGCAGAGCTGATCGCGGCCATGGCGCAGGTCCGGGCTCAGGTAGGCTGCCGGATCGGGATCGAGGAGCCGGTCCGCCTCCCAGACCGAGATCGTCTGGGCCGGGTGGAACGGCGACTCGCCGGTCGAGGATTCCCACTCGGCGATCTTGTGCGCATTCCAGCGCGCGGCGATCGCGATCTGGTTGTCCGTCCCCCAGAAGTCGTCCTCCTCGCTGTTCGAGATGACGAGGTAATCGACCGACCGCCACTGGTAGCCGAACACGTTCGCCATCGTGACCGGGTCGTGCGCGACCCGCCAGTGGATGTGGTATTCGGCGAACCCGGGACCGTCGATCGGCTCGCGGAGGTACGCGAACAGGTCGTCGCGACCGATGATCTTCGCATCGGGCGGCAGATGCGACTTCACCCACGCCGCGGCGTCACGACCGGCCGTGTCGGGCCGCTGCGCGTAGAGCGGCTCGATCGCGCCGCTCCACCAGTACACGCCACCGAGCAGCACGAGCAGGCATCCGGCGAGCCGCACGGCGCGAGGCGGGTCCAGACCTCGCGCGAGCGCGTCGAAGGCGAGCGCGACGTTGAGCGCGAGGAACGGGATCGCGACGATGATGTAGAAGGCGAACACGACGCCGCCCCGGCCGAGGTAGGCGCCGATGAGCAAGGCACAGGCGGCCGGCACGAGGAGCCGGCGATCGCCGCGGAGACCGCGCACCGCGTTCGCGATCGCCGCCCCGGCACCGAGCACGAGGAACGTGGCGTCGCGCCACAGCCAGTCGTGCCTCAGGTACCAGAGGAAGTTGTTGTTGAGGTTCCAGAATCCGCCACCCGGTCGCGTCACCTGCCAGATGAGGGTGCTGATGAGGGACGACCGGGCGCGGGGATCGCTCCCAGCGATGTACGGCAGGTACGGATCGGCGACCGGCCAGAGCTCGCCGCGCGACAGCGCGTACAGCGGGTAGGGGAGGACCGCCAGGGTCAGCGCCCCGAGCCACACCGCGGTCGCGCGCCAGCCGAGGGCGCGCCAGGCGAGCACGGCGTACACCGGCAGGACGAGCACGGCCGTCTCCTTCGAGAGCGCCGCGACGCCGAACGCGAGCCCGCTCAGGGCGATGCGGGCCCAGGTCCGTCCGCCGAGCAGGAGGACCAGGCTCGCGAGGAGCCAGAACACCATGATGTTGTCGAGCAGCAGCATCCGCTGGAAGAAGGTCGCGAGCGGCGAGACCGTGAAGAGGACGACGGCGACCGCCGACGCGAGCATCGACGCGCCGAGCAGCCGGCCGACGCGATAGAGCAGCACCGCGCTCCCGACGTGGAAGAGGAGCATCAGGACGCGTCCGCCGTCGATCGGCGTGCCGAACGCGGCCGGCCCGCCGGTCAACGCGTAGAACAGCCCGAGTTGGATCCAGCCGCCGGGCGCGTGGTCGTAGCTGTACGTGTACGGCGACATCGCGCCGTCGCGCAGGAACGCGAGGGCCTGGGCGGCGTAGATGCCCTCGTCGTCGACGAGCGTGAACGCCGGATACGACGGCATGTTGAGCCCGTGCGCGGCGGCGGCGAACAGGGCCAGCCCGAGGATGACCAGCCGCTCGCGGCCGATCCTGACGCCCGGTACGCGCAGGGCCACGGGCAGCGCGGGGCGCGCCTCGATCGCTCGCGGAAGGAGCACACCGAGCGGGATGCAAGCGTGGTGCCGCCTGTACCGTCGGCCGTCCGGTCGAGCGAGCGCTTTCGGTCGCCGCTCGGCGGGTTTGGCGGCGCCCGTTAGAGTATTGATCGATGGTTGCGCCAGATCCGAGCGGCACGCTCCTTCTTACCTGACGGCGGGCGCCCCTCCGTGGTGCTCGCTCGACCTCCTGCGCCAGCCGGCCAGGGGGTCTTTCATTTGAGCGGAGAGAAAGGAAGACCTCGATGCCGCCGAAGCCAGCGACCGTGAAGCGGATGCCGTTCGACAAGTACCGGCCGTTCCAGCCGCTTCCGCTCCGGCTGCCCGACCGCGAATGGCCGAACCGGCGGATCGAGCGAGCGCCGGTCTGGTGCTCGGTCGACCTGCGCGACGGGAATCAGGCGCTCATCGACCCGATGGACCCGGCCCGCAAACGGCGCTTCTTCGACACGCTCGTCACCATGGGCTTCAAGGAGATCGAGGTCGGCTTTCCGTCCGCGTCCCAGCCCGACTACGACTTCATCCGGCTGCTCATCGAACACGACCTCATCCCCGAGGACGTCACGATCCAGGTCCTCACGCAGTGCCGGCCCGAGCTCATCGAGCGGACGTTCGACTGCCTCGTCGGCGCGCCGCGGGCCATCGTCCACTTCTACAACTCGACCTCGATCTGCCAGCGCCGCGTCGTGTTCCGCGAGGAGAAGCCCGGGATCACGAAGATCGCGACCGACGCCGCGCGGCTCTGCCGGAAGCTCGAGCCGCGACTCGGCGACACGATCGTGCGGTACGAGTACTCGCCCGAGAGCTTCACCGGGACGGAGGTCGACTACTCGATCGACATCTGCTCCGCGGTGATGGACATCGTCGAGCCGACGCCCGAACGGAAGATCATCCTGAACCTGCCGGCGACGGTCGAGATGTACACGCCGAACGTCTACGGCGACGTCATCGAGTGGTTCGCCCGGCACATCGGCCGTCGCGACGCGGTCCTCCTGTCGCTCCACCCGCACAACGACCGCGGCACGGCGATCGCCGCAGCCGAATTCGGGGTCATGGCCGGCGCCGAGCGCGTCGAGGGGACGCTCTTCGGGAACGGCGAGCGCACCGGAAACGTCGATGTCGTCACGCTCGCGCTCAACCTGTTCAGCCAGGGCATCGATCCCGAGCTGGACATCAGCGACATCGATGCGCTGCGCCGGGTGTTCGAGTACTGCAACCGGCTGCAGGTCAGCCCGCGGCACCCGTACGTCGGCGACCTCGTGTACACCGCGTTCTCGGGATCGCACCAGGACGCGATCAAGAAGGGCCTCGAGGCGCTGCCGACGCCGTACGCGGTCTGGGACGTCCCGTACCTGCCGATCGACCCGAAGCACGTCGGCCGCACGTACGAGGCGGTGATCCGGGTGAACAGCCAGTCGGGGAAGGGCGGCGTCGCGTACATCATGAAGGCCGAGCACGGGCTCGACCTGCCGCGCCGACTGCAGATCGAGTTCTCGGGACGGATCCAGACGATCACCGAGGACACCGGGACGGAGATCTCGCCGGCCGAGATGTGGTCGGCGTTCGCGGCCGAGTACCTGCCTGAGCGTCAGTCGATCGAGCTCGTGAGCTACGACACGCGCACCGAGGGCGACGGCGCGGCCGTGCGCGCGCGCCTGCGCGTCCGGGATGAGGAGCGGATCGCCGAGGGGCAGGGGAACGGTCCGGTCGCGGCGTTCGTGCACGCGCTCCGCGCCGAGTTCGACCTGCCGCTCGAGGTGCTCGACTTCAGCGAGCACGCCGTCGGTGCGGGCACCGACGCGACGGCGGTCGCGTACGTCGAGGCCCGCGACGGCGACGGACGCGTCCGGTGGGGGGTCGGGATGCACGAGAGCGTGCTCACGGCCTCGCTGCGGGCGGTGCTGTCGGCGTTCATCCGGCTACATCCGGCAGCCGCCGAGCAGCGCGCGGCGGCGGCCACGCCGGCGGAATAGTCCCACCGCAGTCGGTACGCGCAGTCGAAGGTTGGCTGCATCGGCGACCCGGTCCCGCGGAGGATGGAGATATCAGTAAGACGGCATATGAGCGGTCGGAGAGGCGCGACGTCAGGGCCCGTGGTCAGACCGGTCAGCGATCTTCGATCTGACGGCGCCAACAAGGGGAGCGCATCCCTTGACAGCTCGAGGGCGCTCCCATAGCCTCGGCCACAATGTCGCACAAGGAAGATTACCCGACATTGAAGGGGAGCCCGGACGGCCTCCGACGCCTGGTGCACGACTACCTCGAGGAGCTCGAGATCGCCGGACGGGCCGGCCTGACCGCCAAACGGTACGGCGCGTACCTCGCGATGTTCATCGATTGGCTCGCCGCGGCGACCGGCAAGGACGCGGCGGCCCTGCGGCTGCCCGACATCACGACCGGGCGGCTGCGGCAGTTCCGGCTGCACCTCTCGCGGCGCCGGGACACCCGGACCGGCAAGCCGATCGGCACCGCGACGCGCAACCTCTACCAGACCGCGCTGCGCAACTTCCTCCGCTACTGCCGGGGCTCCCGCGAGCTCGAGGCGCCCGATCCCGACCGGACGCTGCTCCTCGCGAAGGAGCGCGATCTGGAGATCCGGCATCTCGAGCGTCCGGACGTCGAGCGCATCACCGGCGCGGTCGACCTCGCGGCGCCGAACGGCGTACGCGACCGGGCGATCATCGAGCTGCTCTTCGGGACGGGCGTCCGCGTCTCCGAGCTCGCCGCGCTCACGATCCGCCAGGTCGACCTCGCCCGGCGTGAGGCCGAGGTCATCGGCAAGGGCGGCCGGTCGCGGCTCGTCCTCCTGACCCAGGACGCGGCCGACTGGGTCGGGCGCTACCTCGCCGAGCGGCGCGACGACTCACCGTTCCTGTTCACCTCGAAGCGCAGGGGCGCGCTCGGCGTCCGCCAGGTGGAGCGGGTCGTCGACCACGCGGCGCGGCGCTCGGGCCTGCCGATGCGCGTGTCGCCGCACTGGTTCCGGCACTCGCGGCTCACCGCCCTCGCCCGGCACGCCGGCGTACAGGCGGCGCAGCGGATCGCGGGGCACGCCTCCCTGCAAACGACCGCCCGCTACCTGCACGTCACCGATCCGCAGCTCCGCTCCCTCTACGACAAGGCCGAGGACGCCGACAAGCGCGGCTGAGCGCGAGTGGACCCGAGCTCAGTACGCGATCGCGAGGAGCGTCCTCGTTCTCGCGCTCACTGACTCAGGCACGCAAGTCCCCAGCCGCAACCGGCGGCGCCGTACGTCGAGCACAAGTCGATACGTTACCGGGCAGCACCGCGGGTCGACTCGTGCGCGTGACCAATCCATAGACTTCCGGCCATGACAACGATCCGCGAGGAACGGCGCCTGGTCACGTGCATGTTCGTCGACATCGTCGGCTCGACGGAGCTGACGATGCGGTTCGGCGCGGAGCGTCTGAAGCGCGAGCTCGGCACCGCCTTCGGGGAGATCTCGCGGATCATCGTCGCCCACGGCGGCACCGTCGAGAAGTACATCGGCGACGCGGTCTATGCCCTGTTCGGCGCGCCCATTGCGCATGAGGATGACACGCTCCGCGCGCTCCGGGCCGCGGAAGCCGTGCGCGACTGGTGCGCGGCGGACGCCGAGCACGGGCATCCGTTCGCGGTCCGCTTGGGGGTGGAAACCGGCGAGGCGGTCATCGACCTCGCGGCCGCCGCGTCCACCAAACAGCAGATGAGCGTCGGTCCGGTGGTGAACTTCGCGGCGCGGCTCCAGCAGCGCGCCGATCCCGGCGAGGTCCTCGTGGGCCCCGCGGCACATGAGGTCGCGGCGGACGCCGCCGAGTTCGAGCCGTTGCCTGAGACCGAGCTGAAGGGTCTTGGCCGCGTGGCGATGTGGCGTCTCATGGGCGTCGGGTCCGCCGAGCGTGTCTCGCTGCCATTCGTCGGTCGCGAAGCGGAGATCGCGCTGCTCGGCTATGCCTACGAACGGGCGGTCAAGGGCCGCTGCGTGCTCTCGGTGGTGAGCGGCCCGCCGGGTCAGGGGAAGACCCGGCTGGTGCAGGAGTTCGTCCAGGGACGCGCCGCGGGCGCGTTAGTGATCGGCACGCGCTGCCGCCCGACCGACGAGACCGGCGTCTTCGCCCCCGTACGGGGGCTGCTCGGGGTCCAGACGATCGACGAGCTGGCCGAACAGGTCGGTCGGATCTGCTCCGACGACGTGGAATGCGAGCGCGTCGTCGCCGGCCTGGCGGAAAGCGCAGGGATCGGCGAGAGCGGGTCGCTCGCGGGCCTGCCCGCCGGGGAGCGCGAGGACGAGATCGTCAATGCCTGGCGCCGGTACCTCGCGCTGCTCGGCACGGACCGCCTCGTCGTGCTCGCCATCGACGACATCCATTGGGCCGACCCCTGGGTGGTGCGGCTTGTCGACCGGCTCACCTTCGGGGGGCCGCGGCTGCTCGTGATCGCCACCGCGCGGCCCGAGTTCGCCGATTCCGCCGGGATTCGACCGAGTGGCGACCGCTTCTTCATCGAGCTCGAGGGACTCGAGCCCGAGGCGGCGCGCCACCTCGCCACTCTCGCCGGTCGGGGGGATGAGCGCGTGGTCGAGCGGGCCGAGGGCAATCCCCTATTCGTGGTCGAGCTCGCGCGGGCGCTGCCGGAGCGGGGCGATCTGCCGCTCACCCTGCAAGGCGCGCTGGGGGCGCGCCTCGACCAGCTCGCCACCGGCGAACGGGTCCTCCTGTCCCTCGCGGCCGTCGCGGGCGAGCGCGTCTCGGCCGCTGACGTCGCGTTCCTCGCCCAGCGTGACGTCCCGGACGTCGGCCGAGCGCTGGCCCGGCTCGCCGATCTGCACTTCCTCGACATCATCCCCTCCGGATATCGGTTCCACCACGGCCTGCTGCGCGACGTCGCCTACTCTCGCCTCCTGGCGGCAGAGCGGATGCGGGCCCACGCCGCCTTCGCCCGCGAACGGGTCCACCCGGAGGACGCCGAGGCGCTCGCCTATCACTGGTGGGAGGCGCTCCGGCCCCCCGACGCGGACTGGGTCTGGGCGGACGATCCGGACCTCTCGCGGATGCGGCGTGAAGCGTTCGGCGCCCATCTCGCCGCAGGCAAGAGGCACGCGGACCACGCGGCCGCCGACCGCGCGCTCGAGCTCATCGACCATGCCCTTGGCTTCGCGGACGACGACTGGCAGCGAGCCCTCGCGCACCAGACGATGGCGAAGGCCTACCAGCAGGTCCTGCGGCAGGACGAAGCCTGGTCCCACCTGCGAGAGGCACTCGACCTGTACCGTCGGGCCGGCGCGACGCCACTCGATGTCTACGTCGATCTGACAGAGGCCGCGAAGTGGTCGGGAGCCTTCCGCCAGCGTCCCTCCGAGGAGGAGGTCACGCGCATTGCGGACGAGGGACGCGCGGCAGCTGAGGCGGCGGGCGATGCGCGATCGGTCGCCGCGATCCTCGCCGCGTACGCCGGCTACATGGTCAACACGCACCAGAGCGATCCCGACGCGGCAGTGCCCCATGTGGATGCCGCGATCACCGCCGCCGAGGCGAGCGGCGAGGCCACGATGCGGCGCACGGCGATCGAGCTGAAGCTCTCTCGGCTAGAGGCGGCCGGCTGCTACGACGAAATGGGCCCGCTCATCGACGAGCTCCACGGTACGGAGCGCGATCTCGGCACCTTCAGCCGCATGGGCGTCGCCAGGGTGACGGCGGACTACCACTTCGCGATGGCCCATCGGTCGGAGAACACGGCAGAGGTGGATGCCCTCACGGCGATGGCCGAGCCGATGGGTCCGCATAACCGGACCCATGCCTGGAACCAGGCGACCGAGCTCTACATCGCGCTGGGCGATTGGGCGAAGGTGAAGGACCTCGCGCAGGGCACCGCGAAGCTCCTCCGCGAGGCGACTGGCACCGCGTTCTGCGTCGCCGCGGCGAACATCCTTCGCGACGGCGCCGTGGCGCACGCGCTGGCGGGTGAGCGCGAGGACGCCTTGGCACTCATGGCGATCGACGTGACCGACGAGGTCGAGCGGGACATCGTCCTGGCCATCCCGCGCGCGCTCCTCGGGTTCCCCTCACCCGAGACCGACGCGAAGCTCGCGGAGAAAGCCCGGAGCTGGTGGAGTTGGTTCCACGCCGTGTTCCGCGCGGTGGTCTTGCAGCGGCCTGACGACGCGGAGATCGCGCTCGCGCGCATGGGTGCGGTCGTCGAGCACGCTGTCGCGTACCGCGCTCTGGCCGAAGGGGTCCGCGAAGCCGTCGCCGAGATGCGCGGCGGCCCGGCGGCGACCTACGCATCCCTCGGGCGGATCGGCTATCTCGGCTGGATCGAGATCCTTCGCCGCCGCGTGAACGCGGAGTACTGACATCGACGCCGATCTCCATGCCTGGCGGCGCCCCTACACCTTCGAACGGCCTCACCGCGGCTACGCGCCGAAGGTATTCGTCGTCACAAGCGCGGATGCCACCATCGGTCGCTACTCCGTCTCGAGCAGCGAGATCTGCGCGCCGCCGTTGCAGACGACGCGCTCGCCCGGACGCAGCCGCACGACCCGCAGGTCGACGTCGGGCTGCAGCACCATCCGCGTGACTCGGGCACGCTGCTCGAGCCGCACCTCGTCACCGAAGAGGACCACCCAGCGCGATCGTCCGGTCGCGCCGATGAGCCGCTGCGGCTCGGCGATCTCCTGGACGTACACCGCCGGATATTCGCCGAGGTAGTACGTCGCGTGCTGGTAGTTGCCCTGGGCGACGATGACGGTGTCCGCGGCGGCGAAGTGCGCGCGCACGTAATCGATCTGCGCGGCGAGGATCGCGTCGTGGCGCGCGATCTCATGCAACGAGAATCGGCCTCCGCCGAAGATGAACGACTCGGCGTTCAGCACGAGGAGGAGCGCCACGAGCACCGCGGCGACGGGTCGGCTGCGGCCGCTCCACCGCAGGAGCCACGCGCCGCCCGCGCCGGCAAGGAGCGCGAGCGGGACAGCGAGGGACAGCGTGTACGCCCACTCGCCGGTATGGAACAACAGGTAGACGGCGAGCGAGGGCCCGACCCAGAGCGCGAGCGCCGCGCGCGGAAGGCGGCCGCGCGTCGATCGCCCGACGACCCAGAGCCCCGCGAGCACGAGCGGCCAGGTCCACGGCGCCTGCCAGCGCAGTCCGACGAAAGTGAGCTGGGCGTTCTGCGCGAACGAGTCCAGGCCCGCATCGCCAAGGGCGCTCACCCCCTCCGCCTGCGCGAGGACCGCGCCTACGTAGCGAACGAGGCCACCCGACTCGGCCGCCGTCGGGATGAGCCATACGAAGCACGCCACCGCCGCGGCGGCCGTGCTCGCGAGCGCGACACGAGGTCGCTGCCGGATCACGACGTACAGCCAGAGCGGCCCGAGGAGGAGTAGGAGGTCCTGGCGGAAGCCAGCGGCGATCCCGAATGCGGCGGAGGCGACGATCGGCCACGCGCCGCGCGCGCGCGTCGTCCACACCAGCGCGCCGATGCCGCCGGCGAGGAGCGCGAGCGTCGCGTAGGGATAGGCGATCTCGCTGTACTGCCAGAGGAGCGGGTTCACGATCAGCGCAGCGGCCGTGAGGACTCCGCCGACGGGACCGACGAGTCGTGCGGCGACCACGAAGCCGACCGCGCAGGTCAGCGCGCCGCTCACGACACTGACGAGCACCAAGCCCGCGTTCGCGTCGCCAAGCACGAAGGCCGCGACGCGCGCCACGAGCACGTACAAGAGGTACCCGGGCGGATGGGGTCGGCCGAGATCGACGGCGAAATCGTCGATCGCCCGGGCGTACAGGACCGAATCCCACGCCCAGAGGTACGCGGCGCCGAACGGCAGGCGCAAGGCCAGCGCGC
>WNGF01008340.1_pt1 | contig 12555 bp, 11 predicted proteins | sample 5400641 | NCBI WGS metagenome assembly WNGF01 (sample SAMN13153371, study PRJNA577476) | soil metagenome | isolation source: 80 cm soil or saprolite under grassland replicate 2 | place: USA:California | collected 2016-06-15
TGTCCTGGGGCTCGCCTGTGCGCGAGTCCTTACGCCTCTCTGTGGTTGCGACGCTGATATTGCAAACAGCTATGCCTTGAGGCGTGTACCTGAGTTCCGGGTCCCTGCCGAGGTAACCGACTATTACGATTTTGTTAAACGATGCCATAGGGGTTCTCCTTGTTAAGAGTTGTTTGGTTATTGTGAGCGATAGTCCTCGCTCACTGAACGTCGCGCCGGAAATGTCGCGCCAAGATGTCACGCCAAAACGCCGTGATGACGCGCTGGGTTATCTTCTCGCCTCCCCCAATCTGACAAGTTCGGCTTTCGCCGTCTCAGATTCCTGAGTGTTGGGGTGAAGAGATACAACGGACTTCAGAGCCTCAACCCCTTCCTGGCGTCTTTCCATTTGAAGCAAAGTCAATCCTTTTTTGAGGCGAGCGCTAGCCACCCTATCCCCATTGGGATATTTCGTGAGAAGGCCGTCGTATTCAGCCAGAGCTTCGGCGAGTTTTCCTTGCGCAGCCACTCGGTTTGACCGAAAGTCTTCAAGTAAACTCTGAAGAGATTGACGGCCGAATCGTAATCTCCCTCCCTGTATTTCAAATATGCTTGGGAGAAGGCGATCTCCGGGTCCTCCGTATTTTGCCTATTATTCCGGCTCTCCTGCTCCTGCAGCTTGCGCTGAAATTCCTGCAGGGATTGTTTAAGGGAATCGATGTTTTGACCCAGTTGAGAGACCTGTCGGTTACTGGTCGCTATTTGCTCGGAGATTTTTGCCAGGTGAGCGTTGACGCCAGCGACCGCGTTGGCCTGCGACCCTTGATTGCGCTGTAACTTATCATCGATTGATGATAAAGTTCTCGTGGAAGTATCTGAAGCGCTTCCCAGGTTGTTCAACGAGGTCTCGGATTTCACCTGCCATTTATCGAATGATTCCTGTAGATCTCTTATCTGTCTTTGAAGCACCAGGACTTCGCCCTGCAGTCTGATGATAAGTTCTTTGTCGTCCCTGGTCGGAATGCTCGCCCCGGTAATCAGAAGTATCGCCGCGGCGAAGGCTAAATATGTGTATCGCTGCCCAGATTGCTGCATAGATCGCTCCTTTTCTGTTGGATATACGCTCGTGTTGTTGTAGCCTACACGGCCTTCGTCGGGGGTTAAACGAACATTCTCGCTCGAACTTTGGCGACTCTGGGGAGTGTAGAGTTCCCCAAACTCTAAAAGGTGGTGGAATAGTTTTCTATTCATTGCCTAACCCTTATCACACTTATGAATCTCGAAGTATAATCTTTCCGGTTAGCGACGTAAACGAGTTTCTGAAACAGCCAATGGGATATGCTGCGACTTTTGAATATCGTAAATTTTGCGGTAATTGATCGGTTGCAAGTAGAGTTCAAGCAAGGCCTCAATGTCCTGAGCGGGGAAACCGGGTCGGGCAAATCGATCCTGATAGACGCGCTGGGCCTGTTGCTGGGCGATCGTTCTTCCACGGACTTCATCCGGACGGGGGAGAATCGCGCATTCATCGAAGGCGTCTTTGAAATAGATGGCAATACGCCGCTCGAGGAGTTGCTCACCCGAGCGGGCGTGGACACGAGCGAGGGCGAAGCGCTGATCAGGAGAGAACTGGTCGCCCAGGGGAGAGGAAGGATCTTTATCAACAATCAGGTCGCCAATGTCGGCTTGCTGAAATCGATGCAGCCGCACCTGATTGACATACATGGGCAGGGCGATCAGCAGAGCCTGCTGCTGCCGGAATCCCACCTCAATCTCTTCGACTCCTTCGCCGGGGCCTCAAAAAATCGCGCGCGCGTGTCGCAGGCTTATGATAATCTGCAACGCCTGGCCAGGGAGTTGGAGCAGATCAGACAAAGCGAGTCGGAGCGGCTGCGAACTCTGGACATGATAAATTTTCAGATCTCTGAGATCGAACAGGCCCGTCTGACCCCTAATGAAGACGTGGAGTTGGAGGCGGAACGAAATCTGCTCGTCAACGCCGAGAGGCTCGCCGAGTTATCCGGCGACGCTTACAGGAGGATATATGATGACGAGGACTCGATTCTCTCCTCCCTCTCGGTCGCGCAAAAGAGGATCAACGACCTGGCGGCGGTGGACAGTCGCTTCGCTCCCTACATAGAGCAATTGTCCACGGTCAAGCACATTCTCAATGACGCGGCCTTCTTCCTGGGAGAGTATTACGGCGGCATTCAGGCGTCGCCAGATCGCCTCGGCGCGGTGGATGACCGTCTGATGGAGTTGAATCGCCTCAAAAGGAAGTACGGGGATTCGGTGGCGGCGGCGCTGGAAACCCTAGCCGAATTGGTCGAGCGCAGGGTACAGTTGATGAACAGCGATGAGCATTGCCAGGTATTGGAATCGCGCGTGCGTCAGGCGCTCGGTGAATACGGGAAAGAATCCTCCGTCCTGGGCGATTTGAGACACGGAGCGACGTCGAAATTCGAGCGCGCCGTCAATAACGAACTCAAGGACGTGTCGCTCGGCGCCGCGCGCTTCTCCGTGAGGCTTAGCGCATCGCAAAAAGGCCAGTTGGCTCAAAAGTTGCAGTCTTTGCTCGGAGAGGGGATCGGCGAATCTGATAATGGAGGGGTTCGGCGCTCCGGGAATGAGGACGTCGATTTCCTGTTCTCCGCCAATCCTGGAGAAGAATTGCGCCCTATGAACGGGGTTGCGTCCGGCGGCGAACTTTCCAGGTTGATGCTGGCGCTCAAAACGATAACAGCGCCTTCGCTCTTTCCCAAGACGTTGATATTCGATGAAATCGATGTCGGCATAGGGGGCAAGGTCGCCGACGCTGTGGGGATGCGGCTGCGCAGGCTGGCAAAGACCAATCAGGTTCTGTGTGTGACTCACCAGCTCCAGATCGCAAGGTACGCCGACGCTCATTTCCTGGTGAATAAGGACATTGTCAATGGCCGAACACTCACGAATGTAGTCGAATTGGATGAGCAGGGAAGGATAGAGGAGCTCGCCAGAATGATAGGCGGCTCCGAAATCACCGCGTCCGCCAGGAAGCACGCTAAAGAACTGATCAAATCAGTTGCGGTTGAGGGGTGATTTTAAATCGCAAATAGCAGTTGAAGTAATACATGAGGTTTTAATTTTCTGAATAAGATAATAAAATCGGTACTTTGCGACGAATACTTCAATTTTTGCATGAGTCATGAATAAAAAAGTCTACCTTGAAACATACGGATGCCAGATGAATGTTCACGATAGTGAGAAGGCTATACGTATGTTTTCTGATCTCGGATATTCGCAAACATCCGAAGTAAGTGAAGCTGATCTGGTCTTGCTAAATACCTGTATGGTCAGAGAGAAGGCTGCGCGTAAGGTTTTCGCCAGAATAAATGAGATCAAGAACGAGAGAAGGAGAAACCAGTCGAAAATAGCGTCTGATAACGGACTGCCAGTCTTCGGCGTCATGGGGTGTGTAGCTCAGGCAGAGGCTGACCGGTTATTCGAGCGCAGCCGGGATATAAAAATGGTGATGGGGACACAGGCGATCTCGCGGCTGCCGGCGCTGATGGAACAACTGGATAAGGGCTTCAGTCGGGTCATAGACGTCCGACTCAGCAAGGAATCTGAGTTCCTGGAGTTGGAGGCGTCCAGCAGACAGACAAAGCACATCGCATACATCACCATCACCGAAGGCTGCAACAAGTTCTGTTCATTCTGTATCGTTCCCTTTACGCGCGGGCGCGAGCGAAGTCGGCCCGCCGATCGCATTATTGACGAAGCGAAGGCTCTCGGCGAACAGGGCTACCAGGAGATTCATCTGCTCGGACAGAACGTCAACAGCTACGGTCTGAGTGGGAGGTATCACGGAAACCCGGCTTCCGCCCCTTCCGCGCAAGAGGACGGCGATGAAATCACTTTCGCCAAACTTCTCGACAGGGTGGCGGCGGAGAGCGGCGTTCCGAGAATCAAATATACGACCTCATATCCCAGAGACTTTGACGAAGAGATCGTGCGGGTGATGGACGAGCGCGAGAATCTATGTGAGTGGATACATCTGCCGGCCCAGGCGGGGAGCGATCGTGTGTTGAGGGCGATGCGTAGAGGTTACACCCGAAGGGAATATATCGAGAAGATCGAGGCCATCAAGGGGGCGAGAAGGGAGATCTCAATCACCGGGGACATGATTGTTGGCTTTCCCGGAGAGACGGATGACGATTTCAATGAGACAATGAGTCTAGTCGCCGAGGTCGAGTACGACGGCCTGTACATCTTCAAATACTCGCCTCGACCCAGAACCCCGGCCGCCGCATACGCCGACTCGATTCCTGAGGAGGCGAAGACTGAAAGGTTTTTGAGACTACAAGAGCTACAGGATCGGATTCAGAGGCGGCGTTACGAAAGATACCTCGGACGAACAGTTGAGGTGTTAGTTGAAGGGATGAGTTCAAGATCGCCTTCAGACTACACCGGACATACAAGATGCAACAAGGTGGTGAACTTCCCCATAGCCGCTGAGGCTTTGGGCAAGCTGGTTAACGTGAATATAAACGGAGTGAAGAGCCATAGCCTGTATGGGGAGATGGCAGGGGATTGTGTTTAAAGATTGTGTTTAACAGCGCCGCGCGCGTAAGCAAGCGGTTGAAGTGATGGAATGGCCGCTCGCTTACGCGCGCGGTACTGGTTGGAAGAGGAATTATGGAGCTGGAAGTCAAGATTCGAGGTCTTTTGGTTGATCCTACTACAAACTCCCCGATAGTTCTGTTGAAGGAGTTGGACGGCGAAGGCATCTTACCCATCTGGGTCGGCCCGTATGAGGCCAACTCGATCGCCTCCGAGATCGAAAAACTCTCCCCGCAGCGCCCGATGACGCACGACCTGCTGAGGAACGTGATCATGCAGATGGGCGGCGACGTGAGGCGCGTGGTGGTGACGGAACTCCGCGAGAACACGTTCTACGCCGTGATCGAAATAATGAGCGACGGTCAGTTGGTCTTGATCGACTCCAGGCCCAGCGACGCCATAGCCCTGGCCCTGCGAGTTGATTGTCCGATCTTCATCCGCGAAGAGGTTCTGGAAGCCTCCAAGCGCGGAGACGGCGCCGGAATTCATGACGAGGAGGGCCTGGATGAAGATGTCGAATGGCCGGAAGAGATCGACGATGTCCCTGACACCGGCTATAAGATGTAATAGAAGACCTGAACGAGGACGACCTTAGCCACAGGGAGGCCATTTTGCGAGACATTAAGATCGCAATCGCAAATCAAAAGGGAGGTGTGGGGAAGACCACGACCGCAATCAATCTCTCTGCCGCTCTCGCGCAGAAGGGGAAGAAAGTCTTGCTCGCCGACATCGATCCCCAGGCCAACAGCACTATCTCTTTTCTTGATAACGGGAACCTTGAGAACAGCCTGTCCATTTATGACCTCCTGACTGACATGAAATTGTCTTTAAGCGATGTCTTAAAGAAGACGTCGGTGGAAAATCTGGATTTGATCCCGTCGCGAATACATATGGCCAAACTGGAAAGGGAATTGATCGGAGAACTCGATGCCCACTTCCGCTTGAAAGACAGGCTCGATCCGATCACCAAAATGTACGATGTCGTGATAATTGATACCCCACCGACGCTGGGTCTGATAACGGTAAACGCCTTGGTTGCCGCCACCCATTTAATAATCCCGATCCAATCGTCATACTTTGCCCTTGAAGGCACAGATGACCTGCTTGAAACAATCGAAAGAATCAAGGCCAGGCCTAATCCGGAACTTGAGGTTCTGGGGGTCGTGGTGACTTTGCATGATCGCAGAACCACCTTGTCAAGAGACATATACGACCAAATATGTCAAGTGTTTGGCGACAAGGTTTTCTCGACTACAATCTCGAAATCCGTCAGGCTGGAAGAGAGTCCGGCCTACAAAGAATCGATATTTACTTTTGCTCCAGCTTCGACTGGCGCAGTTGAATACGCAAAGTTATGCGAAGAGGTGATTCGCCGTGCCTGTTAAACGTGGTTTGCCCTCAACTATAAAGATGAGACACGATCGTCACTACGTGGAGGAATTGTCCTCACGTGGCGCGATCGTCGGATGTATGATCGCGCTCGACCGCCTGGAACCCAACCCGCTTCAGCCGCGCGTAGATCTCGGCGATCTAGAGGAGCTGATCGCTTCAATCAGAGAAAGGGGAGTGCTCGAACCGCTGCTCGTGCGCCCGTCGCAGGTGGGCGGGCGATTCATGATCATCTCCGGCGAGAGGCGATTCCGGGCGGCCCGCGAGGCGGGGCTGCGCGAAGTCCCGTGCATAGAGTTGAACGTCGATGATCGGGCGGTTGCGGAGATCGCCCTGATCGAGAACCTTCAACGCAAAGACCTCACGCCTTATGAAGAGGCCGAAGGCTTGCTGGCCCTGAAGGAACGCTTCGGCTACACGCACGAAGACATCGCCAAAAAGATCGGCAAATCGCGGTCGTCAGTGACCGAGTCTTTGATCATCGCCGCGCTGCCGGACGAGATCAAAAATCTGTGTCAGAAGGCCAACATCAACTCGAAATCGATGTTGTTGCAGGTCTCCAAGCAATCAGACGCCGATTCGATGCTTCAATTTATCAACCGCGTTTCGGAGCAGGGAATGAATCGGGACGAGGCCAGAAAAGCCGGCAAGAAGAAACAGTCGCGCCCGCAACCCTACGTCTACCGCCACCAGTCTCCGTCCAAAGACTACACGTTAGAGGTGCGATTCCGCAGGTCGTCAGTGTCGAAGGAAGAGCTGTTGCAGGTCATTCAACAATTGCTCGCAGAGTTGATAGAGTCTCAAGACTGACTGCTCTACAGCAGTTTTCAGTTGGGCGAGCAGATTTAACCGCAGAGGACGCCGCAGGGGCGCGGAGGTCGGCTGATTATTCTTAAGCTCTGCATTGAATTGGAAATCCGAAGCAACGGCATTATCCTACCCCCGTTGAGAATGTACGGGGTGCGCTTCCATAACTGACTAAGGGATTCAGCGGTTCGGCATTGATCATCAGGTTTAATGGGAGGGCTGAAAACTCTCCGCGCCGGCGAACATAGGAGATCGGATATGTCAAATGGACATTGGCCCTATTACTTGAAGATCGACGGTGAGATTTTGAAAGATGCGATGATCTCGCACCTCGAAATCCGTCAGGAACTAGGGACACATTACTGGCTTGACGTTGAGTTTCGTCTACTCAACCAGCAACAACCTCCAGTCGCCGAGTACCTGGGTAAACCGATCGAGTTCATCACCTTCGAGGAGCTCAGCTCCGAAATGCCGATTTTCAGCGGTTTGGTCTGGAAAGCGGAGATGGCGTTTGAGCTGCATGGGGATTTCATCGCGCGTCTGCGCGGGGTAACCAACTCCTACAAATTACAACTCACCCCGGAGGAGGATTATTTCTTTAAAAAGAGCCTGCCTGAAGTCGCCGATAAAATAATCAAAGAAGACGGGTTGACACTGGACTTTAATGCGGACGGACAGTTCGCGAAGATGAATTATGTGCAATGGGGCGAGAGCGATTTCGATTTCCTTCTGCGGATTGCCGATGATCAGGGCTGCCAGCTCCGCCCGACGCCCAAAGGCATCGAAATCCGCCGCGGGTTCGCCGACACCGGCCTCGTCCTGCGATGGCACGACGAACACGGCGTGATCCAATTCTCGATTGCCGGCGAATTGGGGCAACCGGCGTTTGATGGGGCCTGTTACGATCCACGCACGATGAAGAGCAGCCGATTCACCAAAGTTCAAAAAGCCCCACAATTCTTTCCGGATACCGCTGCGGACATGATCGAGGCCGTCATCCAGCAATCGAAACAGTTACCGTCAGACCGGCTTGTCTTCGATGGAAGGGCTCCGAAGATCGAAAACTATCGCGACAGGCTGGAAAAGGAGAGCCAACGCTCAATTGGATCGAAGGTAACCGCAACCGGCGTCAGCCGCAACGCGCAACTTAAACCCGGCGATAAGGTCAAACTTGAAGGGCACAACTTCTCGGCGCAGGGTGAATATGGATTGATGAAGGTCGTTCACCGCTACGACCTGAGCTACGGTTATCGCAACGATTTCATCGCCACGCCGTGGGAAGAGTACACGCTCGCCCAGCAACCGCAGCCGCAGCGCATGTCCGGCGTTGTTCCAGCGCGAGTTGTCAATCATAACGATCCGCGCGGAATGGGGCGGCTGCAGATCAAATACGACTGGATGAAAGAATCTGAGACAGCCTGGGCCCGGATGACTACTCCTAGCGCGGGAAGCGGGCGCGGCTTCATGTTCATGCCCGAGATCGGCGATGAGGTGCTAGTGGCGTTCGAGCATGGTGACCCAGAGCGGCCTTATATCGTCGGCGCCCTCTGGAACGGTGTGGACGGCGCGCCGCGCGAGGGATTCTTGGAAGAGGAAGGAATGGACACTGTGGGCAGTAATGAAGTCCAGGTGCCAAAAGACGTGGCCCGGAACGACATCAAACGCATCGTCACCAAAAGCGGCCATCGCATTCAGTTAGTTGACGTGGAAGGCAAAGAGTCCATCGTGATTTCCACGCCGGGCGGGCAAATCATCCAGTTGATCGATCAATGCCCGGAAACTGGCGGGAGAAAGATGCTGGGGCTGACTTCGCCAGGAGATATTTTTATTAATGCCCCTGATGGCAGAGTCCATATCCGCAGCAAATACTTCTCCAAGGACATTGGGTGAAAATCCCTGCAATGTATCGAGCCATGTTGAGTCTGATGAAAACCAGCAAGAAAGGACCGGATGAACGCTATGCCCGATGATGAAAACTCCCAGGTTTTTGGCGCAAACTGTTTGACCTGCACCGCGACGCCGGCGCCTCCCGCCGGGGCGGACAATCACCTGTCTATCCCCAACAACAGCCTTGGCGACTATTACTCCGTAACAAATCAGAGCTTTGTTTGCGGTCAGGGCGCAGGCCAGCAGCAACTCTCTGTTCGAACCGGTGATCATACAACTCAAGTTGCGGATAATCAGTGTACTATCGTGATTGGGGAGATTGTAGTCCGATCTCAGACCAATCAAATAGTTATCAACGCCGCAACTCGCATTGAATTGAATGTCGGAGCCAGCAAACTTGTCATGGATAATGAGGGAAACATTACTCTCACCGGCAAAACGATAAAGATTCATGGAACCTCGTCGACCGAAATCGATGCGCCTAACAACCATGTTTGTGGAGTGACAAAAATGGACGGTGGAGACGTGTTTATCAATTGATATTGGCGGAGGTTGACTAAAGTGAACACATTCGAACGCCACAATACCTCGGGAAATGGCGATGATAGAGTTATTCGATTTAGACAACCATTTAGCGCAAAATATACCTTAACTATAACCACAGACATCTTGGCGGGGTACTTCCCTATTCAAACCAAAGCGCAAATACGTTGGGCTTTGCGGGTAATCAATGTAAATAATTACGGGCACGCCGAGATTGAACTCATCACGATTGAGAACAGGCTTATAGAAACAAGTAACCCTAACTTGAGCGAGGTGGCCGCTCTGAATCAGGCTTTTGCTCGAATGTATTCAGAGACACATGTAAGGCTGGATCAGAAGGGGAAACTGCTGGAAGTAGTCAATCTCCCAGTAATACTCAGTAAATGGGAGCAAACAAAAGCTGAAATGCGGAGTATTGAAAAGGAAGTTCCGGCTCTTCAGAACATCATTCAACTGAATGATGAAATATTCGCCACGCCAGAAAAAGTGAAACTTGCCATCGAACACAACGAATTTTTCAATATCTATTTTCATCTGATCTACGGCGAAGAATTGCCTGCCGCGGGGTTGCGGAGAAAACATCGCAACCTGTTCAATTCAGCCGATGTGAGCTGGCATTATTTTGCCGAGGCTGTCCCCGATTCGCCAGACGATGACGTATTCACTGATGTGGAGATTAGGGGCGCGCCAATGGGCCTCATGTCTGAGGAATGGATCAACGAAGCCTACGGCAAGTTTGAAATAGAGGGGCGTCCTCAACTCAACCCACGGCTCATGGAAAAAGGGGATTACCGTTTTGAATCGGCAAGCGGAAAATTATTGAAAGCCAGATTGGTGAAAGAGGAAATTGCACACCCGAAATTTCTCTATGGAATCATGATTTATGAACTCAAGAGTGACGATCATAATGAATAGGTCGAAATGATCAGGAACAGCGCCACAACTTTAACCTTCAACCTTCCCGTTTTAGATTTCGGAACAATCTGTTTAAGTGTGGGTAGGCAAAGTTCAGATGAAGGCTTCGGGCAATACGGCTTTTTCTTTAAAATGCTGAGCGCGGAGCCGAGAAATTCCGGGGAGTATCTCAAAGTCTTCACCTTTGGCGTCTTAATTCTTCGAGACGGGATCAGAGTCAGAGCAGGGGTAATAAAACGCCGCCAAATCCTTGTCAAAGCATAGCTAAAGATGGGAAACAAAATCATTACAGAAAAGGATTTTTGGGTCTGCAGCGGCGGCACGACTCCCGCCCAGCTTCAAACCACGCAATTAAGCGCCAAGAAAGAGAGCGGCCACAAATATATTACGGTGGCCGATACGGCGACGAGCAGTTGGATAGATTTCGGCTGTAAAAAGCTGATGTGGATTATGGCGATTCTCGCGGCGGTCGCAGTCGTTTTTGTGGTCGCCACCGGCGGGGCGGGGTTGGCGGCGCTCATAGCCGCCGGAGCCATCGCCGGAGCCGCGGGAGCCGCATTCGGGGCGGTTGTGGGAGCGCTGATCTGCGGGCAAAAAGCCGCCGCCGCGAGAAAGTGGCTGAGCAGTAAGCCGGATATGATTATTCAAGGTCAGCAGGCGATTACCGGCGACAATCAGATGAAATGCATGCTTTTCGGCGAAACCATCACCTTCGCGCCGCAGATCAAGAACTGGTGGCAAGCGATATCACTGGGCGCGGCGAATTACCTCAACGGGATTTTGGAAGGCATGATGTATGGGGCGGCGATCGGCGCGACTGGCGGGGTCATTAGCGGCGGACCGGCGGTATTAGGCCAGTTCGGAATCTCGAACGTGGCCGCCAATTGGCTGGCGACCTGGGGCGGATGGGGATTGGGGCTGAGAGGGGCGGTCACGGCGCAAAGCGTGCTGGGAGCATATGGGGAGACAGGGCAGGTTTCGGCAGGCGACGTGATTTACCATGGCGTATTCGGAATGGAGACCGGGACGCTGCACAGCGTGAAAAATATCGTTACCGGCAATGGGTCAATGGAGGATGTTATCGGGGTGGCGTTGTGGTTCACTCCGGCGCACGCCAGGAACCAGAGGAGCAGAACGAGAAGCGAAGAGAGCAGGACGAAAAGCGAAGAAGCCAAAAACGAAGAAGCCAAAAATGAAGAAGGCAGAAACGAAGAAAATCCGCAAGCCAGGACTGGTGAATCCAAATCTCCACGACGACAGGGCGAGTTCGAAGCATTTGAAGAGCGCACTAGCAAGCCATGGGAAGAGGGGCGTAATCCCTACCGTTACAGGCGCTATGTGAGAGACCTTAGCCGCCGCGATCCGAGTCGAAAACCGTTAAGTCCAGAAGAATGGTGGAATAAGCATGGTAAGAATGCGCCTAATAATCCGGGCGGAGGCGAGGGGAGGCCCGATCACCGCGCCAGGGTAGCGGAATTACGCGATCACGCTGTGGAACAATACCCTCCACCACGTTATCAAATTCGCAGTAACGAAGCGGTCCCTGGCTTGAGACAAAAGCCCGATGTCGCCGTGATTGACACGCAGACTGGTCGGGTAGTGAAAATTTACGAGGCGGCGCGCTTCAATAAATCGGGTCGGCTCATCCGGCCCGATGAACGCGCCAAGATCCCCGATTACGAAGCGGCTGGGATACCTTATGAATTTCATCCTGTCGGCCCGAATCAGCCGCCTGGTGGCGTACTGCGATCGTCTCCTTAAACGTCTTGAGGAAATGGCCGAGATGCGGTATGAAGGCGCACACTGGCTCCCATAAACCTCTCGCCAGTGTGCGCCCAGCGCCGCTGGCAACGCGGTGAGACGATGAAGGAAATTGTATGAGATCGTTCGATTACTTCGCCACTTTCGATGAATCACTGACGATTCTCGGAGACCTTTTCGCGCAAGGGTTAACACTGGTAGCCCAACCCGCATTGTTCGACGAGCCAAAGGCGCCGACTTTTGACAGCGTCAGTGATAAACTGGTTGAAATGCTCAGGTATGCGCCCGGCTTTTTCCTGGCCGGGCCGTTTACCAAGTTCCCCATACAATTCTCTCTACTTAAGTCCGGGCCTTCGGCCGGCAAGTACGCAGTTGATTTGTTGACGCAAGGGCCGCTCATGCAAGTTTTGATTGCGCGGATCAATACTGTTGATGGCATTGAGGAGCTCCTACCAGGCCACATCTCGTACCAGGACGCCTACAAGAACCCCACGACCGGCGAGTGGGAAAGGCCGTCTGCGGAGTTGAAGGCGGCGTTTAAACTAGCGGTGTCGGCCATCAAGAAACGGTGCCTTCGTCATAAGATAGCAGACGCGGAAATCTTCATTGGTCCTGCGGCGCTCGAGCTTTTGGAAAACGGCCAGGCGCAGATCGATGATTCCCAAATTGTTA
>WNGF01019347.1_pt1 | contig 12555 bp, 13 predicted proteins | sample 5400641 | NCBI WGS metagenome assembly WNGF01 (sample SAMN13153371, study PRJNA577476) | soil metagenome | isolation source: 80 cm soil or saprolite under grassland replicate 2 | place: USA:California | collected 2016-06-15
GGGTTCGGGCCTGCTGTATGGACTACGGCGAGAGGGCCGTACAAAGCGGCGAACTCGGCAAAGGCAACGAACAGGAGCAGGCTCTGGCTTGATCTGCCCGATCTGTATCGCAACCACGCTCCAAAGGCAGCCATGACGCCGGCCGCGGCCAGTGCAATCGCGAGGGCCTGTTGCAGGCCGTCTACATTGAATACGCGCGAGCCGAGACTGGTGAAGGACATCAGCGCTGCCGCACCGAAGGCGATAACGGAGAGGCAGCGAAGCAGAACCAAAGCAGTGAGCAACAGACCGGGCGGCGCATCAGCAGGCCCGCTCACCCCGGCTGCGGGGGAACCATCGACTATGGTCGAATCAGAGGGCAAAGACAAGGATGGGTAGGCGTCGGCTAACTTCTCGCCGTCGCGCAAATCGAACCCGGTGCCAGATCCATTTCCCGGATGTCCTTTGCGCCGTCTCCCTCCCCTAAGTGCACTCATACTCCGTTATCCAGTGACGTTAGCTACGCCTCGTATCAAGAGCAGCCGCTCCCCGTCGGGAAGACTCGTTCTTAAAGACGCCCGGGATTACCTCGAGCCTTTGGTCATAGGCGGCGGTCCTGGAGGACGTCCGGTTAAGAGCAGAGCGCAAGATTGATAGGGTGTCACACCAGGAGCCAAGCGCTTCTTCCAGTATCTCGATGGCCCGGTGCGCGGTGCTTGCTTGCCGCCCTTGCTGGCCTTCGGCCGTCTCTCGGAATCTGATAATCGCGTCCTGGCAGCCCTTTACAAGGTGACTGCAAGCCAAATGACGGGCCTTCAATTCGGCAACCTCCTGATCCGTAAGGGCGTACGAACGACCATCCATAGGCATGGGCATCCCCTTTCACTGGCGTGAAATCCGATCCTGCCACCGGCTTCAAGTGGTGGATAAAAAAGACCATCGCAGCGAGGTCCGGTTCCACGCTTCTAGCGCTGTACCACGTCCTCCCTGACCATATCTTCTTCCCTTGCTCTCGCCAGACTCTCGCCACCACGCTCGAAGATAACGAGCTAAGCGACCGCGAGCACGGCCGCCGATCGCCGGGTCGATGACTGTCATCGCAATGGCCTATGGTCCGACGTTACATAGACGCTCTCTCTTGTTGCTCCGTTACTTCGCGGGCGGCCGGTATACAATCGAAGGCTTGGGCAGCCGCCGGTTGAGATGACGCTAGGCGAACCGGGCGGGCGCCGTGCGCAACTTACCGGATTGCGTTCGGTGGCGCTGGATGGCGTGCCGGATACAGCGAACCAGTGACTCGCGATCAGTCTGGCCTTTGATCAGGTAGTCTTGCGCGCCTTCTTCCAAAGTCCAGGATGCCATTGTCTCGTCGTCCATTCCGGTCAAGACAACGATAGGCACGCGCGAAGCCTGGTCGTGAATCTCAATCAAGCTGCCCATGCGCGGTTTGTCCGGTAAGACGAGATCCAGCAGGACCACGTCGAACTGCTCCTCAGCGAGCCGCTGCCGCGCCTGGCTGAGCCTCTCGACGTGGGTGAGTTCAAACTGTGGCGAATCGATCTCCGCCAGTGTCTCGCGAACAAGGCGGGCGTCCCCCGGATTGTCTTCGACAAGCAGAACCCGTATCGCTTTCTCGCTCATTGCCCATACTCCTTTCGAGCTCGTTTTTGTGGGGCCCTCCGCCCCGAACGCGAGGCGGGGGCATGCCGTTGGATTGCCTGAAACAAGGTCCCGGCAAGCTTGTCCGTGTTAAACCTCCCCTTGACAACGTAGTCTTCGGCGCCTTCGCTCAATGCCCAAAGGCCCACGACTTCATCCTCTAGACCGGTGAAGACGACAATGGGGACCTTGGGGGCCTGCTCGTGGATCATCATCAGCGTACCAAGCCGCTGGCTATCCTGCAGTAGAAGGTCCAAAAGGACAACGTCGTATTCGTCTCGTTCCAGACGCCTCAGCGCGTCCTCCAGGCGATCCACCTGCGTCAGCTTGAAGCGCCGCGATTGTACTTCGGCGAGCGATTCCCGGACGAGACGCGCGTCGCCCGGGTTGTCCTCCACCAGAAGCAGTTTGATAGGGCGGTCACCCATCTTCTCCACAACTCCTTTCGGCCGGGGTGCTCAAGAAGGCAGCCTAACCTTCGTTAGCCAAAAGTCCTCGATGCCCTTCACGATCCCCAAAAGTTCGTCTGTGTCCGCTGGCTTTCGAACGTAGCAGTTGGCGTGCAGCCCATACGCCGCGGCAACGTCGTCCTCGGATCGCGAGGTGGTAAAAACAACAACCGGGATGCGCCTCAAGTCCGGGTCCCCTTTTATCTCGGCAAGCACCTCGCGTCCGCTTTTTCTGGGCAAGTTCAGGTCCAATAGGATCAGCGCGGGCCGCTCGGCTGCTCTATATCTGCCTTTCCTGCGCAGAAACGCAATGGCCTCAAATCCATCTCTGATGACATTCAGGTTCATGGGCACGTCGCCGTTGCGAATCGCCTCGAGCGTAAGCCCTGTATCGCCCGGGCTATCCTCAACCAGCAAGACTTCAGCGACCTTGGTCTTAGCGGCTTGGGTCAAGGCTTCACCTTTTTCCTATCCGGGATCGTGAAACAGAAAGCAGCACCCTTGCCCGCTTCAGACTCGACCCAGATTCGTCCGCTGTGGCGCTCCACGATCCGCTTGCAGACTGTCAGGCCGATACCGTTTCCCTCATACTTGTCCCGAGCGTGGAGGCGCTGGAAGATAACGAAGACCCTTTCGGCATATCGCGGATCAATGCCGATGCCGTTGTCGCGAACGAAGAATACGCACTCGCCGCTTCTGTTCTTGACGCCAACGTGGACCCGGGGCCGGCGGCCGTCCGAGAATCTCAAGGCGTTTGCGATCAAGTTGTGATAGAGCTGTCCTAATTGCCCTTCGTCTGCCACGACGGACGGTAGCCTATCGGACTTGACCACCGCGCGAGTGCTGTCAATCGCCGGCTCGAGCGCAGAGACCGCGCTCTTCACGGCAGCGTTCAAGTCGGTCGGGCCGAACGGCTTACCGCCGCTTGTCACCCGCGATAATGCCGACAAGCCGTCGACCATAGCCTGCATTCGCTGCGCGCCGTCCATTGCGAAGTGAATGAATTCGTCTGCGTCTGAATCCAGGCGTCCTCGGTAGCGGCGTTCCAACAATTGTACATAGCAGGACACCATACGCAATGGTTCTTGCAGGTCATGAACCGTCGAGCGGACGAATTCGTCCAGTTCCTTCCTGAGCAGGCTCTCTCGTTCGCGCATTACATCCAACTGGTGGCGCATCTCAGCAATCGCGGGGCTCGTCTCGCCTTGCAATCGGGCTTCTGCGACCGCAACCCATCCGTTCTTACCGCCGGCTACTCCCACTCGCGCGCTTCTGTGATCCCGCATCTTCCTGGCCCTTAAAGGATCGGGCTCCTAGTCCAATTGGGGCTTGACAGCCGGATTGCCGGCGGCGGCCGTCCGCATCACCGTCCATACATCCGATGAATTGGCTAAGTCGCGGTCGGTCAGGTGGTCCGTCAGCAGGGAAAGCGTGTCGCGCCAGGATCCTAGGACACCGCGCATAATGTGGGCGGCGCGCGCATCAATGTGCGCTGCCTCTATTCCCCCGACATCGCCGGCAATCAGGCCGAAATCAAATAGCGCCCGTTCGCAGCCCTTCACGAGGTAGCTGCAGGCAATACGCTGCGCTTCCAGCTCCCGTGGATCGGGGTTTACTACGAGGCGCCGGCGTGGTGACGCCATGCCCTAACTCCTTTCCGATAGGCGGCAGCGACCAGACAGGCGCCGGCCCGGTTAATATTTGTTCACCTAAATAGATGGAGCCCGGTTCGTTACGTTACGTATGCCGCTCGGTAATCTTCGGTAAACCGGGCGTCTCTCGCGTGGGCGGCTACCTCCGTGGTGGCTGCTGCTTACGTCACAACCGCCGTGGCGCTACCTCTGTATTCCACGGTTTACCAGGAGTCGCATTTTTATGTTCTCCCGGTTTTGCCGTCGGATTTGGGCGGCAGCATCCCCGTCCGGCCCGCCTTCCAGGCCGCGTTCTTCGGCCTGAGAGCCCTTGGCGCGATCCAGGTGCTCCCCCTCACCATCGCATCGCTTGGCGGGCTGGCCGGCCCGGTCTTCGCCGGCGGATAGCTACCGCCTGGCCCTTGCCATCTTGTCCGCGGGGTCGCTGCTTGCGGTCCCTCTGGTCTTGTGTGTCGACAAGTCTGAGCCGTCGGCTGATCCAGCCACGTCTGCCCGCTCCAGACCGCAACCTAGATATGTCTCGCACATTTAACCGCCTGTTAAAGGGCCGTTCATTTCGCGGCAGCCGGCCTGAGACAGAATGGAGACGTGAGGACATCAGGTCGTACGGGCTACGCAGTATGGTGTGACTCTCGTCACAGTGTTCAGGTCTCCGTTGGGTTACGCTCTTGACAGATGGCATTGGCGTGAGTAGAAAAGAATGAGCGTTCGTTTTAAAAATCGAATACTCGTTTTGGGAGGAGGGGAAATGCCAAAAGTCACAGAAGCACACCTCGAAGCGCGCCGCGAGCAGATCCTGGATGCCGCGGCCGAATGTTTCGCCCGCAAAGGCTTTCACCGCTCGACGATGCATGACATCTGTCAAATGGCCGAGCTAAGTCCCGGTGCCGTCTATCGCTATTTCCGGAGCAAGGACGAAATCATCGAAGCGATGGAGGAGCAGGGACGCCAGCATAGCGCCGCGATCATCGAAGCCGTGACCAGCGAACGCAGCGAAACCCTAGATGTTCTCGAAGGCCTCGTCGATGTCTTCTTTAGCAAACTCGAAGACGTTCGCGACTGTGCTGTACACATCGAGCTCTGGGCCGAAGCCCTAAGTAATCCAAAGATCAAGGACACCGTCGTCCGAATTGATGAGAGCATTCGCGACGCCTTCGTCCATCGGATTGTGAGTGCCGCGCAACAACGCGGCGAAATCAACGCCGGTTTGGATCCGGACGCGGTCGCGAGAGTGCTGATGGCCTTCTGGGACGGCCTGGTCCTTCAGAAGACCCTCGATCCAGACGTAGACATATGGAAATACGTAGCGGTCATGAAGGCAATGATTGGTGGCACTTTTTGGCAGAAGACGGAAGCTGGAAGGAGTTGATTGGTATGCTGAGCTTCCTCAATGACGAACTAGTTTGGGCGGCCATCCGCGAGCGCGAGGACGAGGCCCGCAATACACACCCGCACACGGCGGGCTGGCCCCAGACCGAACGGTCGATGGCACCGCCGAAGCCGCTGGGCGCCTGGCTCTCTATTCTCCGCAAGCCCGCGCCTCAAGCGCCGGAATACCGTTAGGGGATTAGGACGCGCGCGCTGACGCGGGCCCTGCCACCCAAAAAGTCGATTTGAACATGACCCATTCGTCGCAATATTGAGCGGGGAAGAGGCTCCGCTGGAATAGGGAGGCACCCAAAATGGCATTATCACTGCTGTCAACGGAAGGTCTCGCGCGTATCTCGGCGCGCCGCCCCTGGACCATCATCGCGATTTGGCTTGCCGTCATCGTCGCCTCAGCTGCGGCGATTGGCGTGCTCCTATCGGGCGCTTTAACCACTGACGTCTCTCTCACGAACGGTCCTGAATCCCAACGGGCCGAAAATCTGCTCAAGGACCATCTTCGCGGTCCGGAGCCGACGAATGAAGTCGTCATCGTACGCTCGGACTCTTCGACGGTGGACGACCCGCAGTTCCGGGACGTCGTTGAAGGAGTCTATGGCAAGATCTCGGCGCTTGGTACAGGGATCGTGGCAAAGGGCACAAATTTTTATCAGTCGAACGACCCGTCTCTCGTTTCTGATGATCGCCACACCACCATATTGCCGTTTGTGATGGCCGGCGATCATGAGGAGGCGCAGGACAGAATCGACCCGGTGTTACATCGTATTCGGGGCGCTCCTGGCAGCCGGCGTGCCACTCGTGCTCGGCATACTGGCGATCGTCGTCGCTGTCGGTCTTTCGGCCCTGCTCGGCCATGTATCACAGCTCTCGTTCTTTATCACCAATGTGATCACCATGATGGGCCTGGCGGTCGGCATCGACTACTCCTTGTTCATCGTCTCGCGATACCGGGAGGAGCGCGCGAAGGGACTGACGAAGGAAGACGCGATCGCCGCCACAGGCGCGACGGCATCCCGAGCGGTGTTCTTCAGCGGCATGACAGTCGTGCTCGCGCTCTTCGGCATGCTCCTCGTCCCGAGCACGATATTCCGCAGCCTTGGCCTTGGGGCGATCATCGTCGTACTCATGTCCGTGTTAATCTCGCTTACCCTTTTGCCGGCGATGCTCGGGCTTCTCGGCGACAAGGTTAACGCCCTCCGCGTCCCGTTCATTGGTAAGGGCGCCATCGCGGCAGACCACGCAAAGCACGGCGGGTTCTGGGACAGGGTTACGCGCTTCGTCATGCGCTACCCCGTGGTCGCGCTCGTCGCAGCCGCTGCCCTGCTAATCGCGCTGGCTGTCCCATACATTGATATCAAGACGGGAAGCGCCGGCGTCAGCACTCTGCCGGACGGTCTTCGCTCCAAAGAGGGGTTCCAGATATTGCAGAGCGAGTTCTCATACGGACTCGTGACTCCGGCTGAAATCGCCATCCAGGGTGATGTCAACGGCCCGGCCGTTCAGGGTGCGCTAAGCCGTCTCGACGCGATCCTCGCGCAGCACCCCGAGTTCAGTCGTGGCACCTTTACGGCAAATAGCAGTGCCGATGTTGCCCTCTACTCGGTTCCCGTCAACGGCGACCCAACGGCTAACGCGACGCTCGATTCGGTCCGCGCTCTGCGGTCGAGGTACATCTCGGAGGCGTTCAACGGCGTAGATGCCAAAGTGCTGGTGGGTGGCCAGAGCTCAGGCTCGATCGACTACATCAATACGACTGAGGACTACACGCCGATTGTAATCGGCTTCGTGCTCGCGCTCAGTTTCATCTTGCTTACGATCGTCTTCCGCTCGATAGTCGTGCCGATTAAGGCGATCATCATGAACCTCCTTTCGGTTGGCGCCGCCTACGGACTGCTGGTGCTCGTGTTCCAAAAGGGCGTCGGCAACGAACTGCTCGGCTTCCAGCAGGTGGACATCATCGAAGCATGGGTGCCACTGTGGACCTTCTCGATCCTGTTCGGGCTCTCAATGGACTACCATGTGTTCCTTCTCAGCCGAATTCGCGAGCGGTTTGATCGGACCAGGGACAACCGCGAGTCGGTTGCTTTTGGCGTGCGCTCGACAGCGGGGATAATCACCGGGGCTGCGCTCATCATGGCCGCGGTCTTCGGAGGTATTGCGCAAGGCGATCTCGTGATGTTCCAGCAGATGGGCTTCGGGCTTGCGGTGGCCGTCTTGCTCGACGCGACGGTCGTACGCTCGGTGCTTGTGCCCGCGGCGATGGAACTTCTCGGAGACCGCAACTGGTATCTGCCACCCTTCCTGCGATGGCTTCCAGACCTTCGCGAGAGAGAAGGGAAGGAAGCAGCGGTGGAGGGACCTGGCTGGGCGCAGCGGCATAGAGGAGGCGCCGAAGCCTCGTAGCCAGAAAATACTCTCCCTTGGGCTAGGCGTGGGCGGCTCCGACGAGCCGTCCACGCCATTCTTCTGTTCGCCCGATCCACCGCAGAAGCTTTTCACTGACTGTTCACCCATGTTCACTGAACGTCCGTTTAACCGTTTCTCAACCTCTGTTAAGAATTAGATAACGGCCCTGCCAGCCGCCGGGACTTGCAGGGAAGAGTGAGTCCTAGGAGGCTGTAATGAATCGGATGGTGGGGAATCTTCCCCAAGAGCGCTCAACTCGGCCGGTAAGACCACTGGTCGCCGGCTTCTTTGCGGCAAGTCTCGCCGCTTTGGCCATGCTGGTGTCCTTCGGAATCGGCTGGCCCATTCCGGCTTCGGCCGTCCACGACGATGGGCAGTTCGAGCTTGACGGCAACATCCCCGACGGAGCGACGGCCGGTCCCGATTGGGGATCGGTGTTTGATTCCGCCGGCAACGTCGCCGATATAGACGGCGGCCTGGCAGGTGGGTTCCTGATGGACGATATCTCGCCGGCCGGCGCAGTCGATCACACCGTGTTCACCTCAGGCGGGACAAAGAACAATCAGCAACCCACTGATTGGTCCTGGGGAACGCAGAGCGTTCCGGCCAAGGACGATCTATCAAACGTCTACGCCTTTGGCACGGTTAACGCAGCCGACCACCTGGTCATTTACGCCGGACTCGAGAGACTCGCGCCCAACGGCGATAGTCACATCGACATCGAGTTCAACCGACAGATGATCTCACTCGACGAGGAGCCACCCTGCGACAACGAGCCCTGCAGCTTTCTTGGATCGAAGACTGCCGGAGACATCCTCGTCGCCATGGACTTCACCAAGGGCGGCGACTTCGGGACGCTGCGGGTCTTCCAGTGGGACGGCAGCCAGTACGTAATCGTCGCTGGTGGCACAATGACCGGCGCCGGCTGCAATGCCACTGACACGATCTGTGGCCTGAACAACGCTGGGCCAAGCGACGACGGCGGCCCCTGGCCGAACTACGACAACCACGGCAATGTCATAGCGACCCTCGAGAAGAATGCCTTCACGGAGATCGGGATTGACCTGACCGGTCTGCTTGGCGCGACGCCTTGCATCGGCTCTTTCCAGGCCCACACTCGGACGTCCCAGGGCAATCCGGAAGACCTCAGCACTGCGGAACTCAAAGACTTTGCCGCGCCGGAGCCGCTTCCGCTTTGCGGTATTCACTGGCAGAAATTCGACGGCGACGGAGAGCTCCTCGCCGGCGCAACTTTCCTCGTCTGCCGCACCAATGATGGCAACGGAGTTGACATCGCTGACGAGTGCCAGTCGGTTACGGACAACCAGTCGCCGGACGGCGACCCAATCGGTGGCAAGTTTGACCTGACGATCACGGTCCCGGGTTCATACACCATTTGCGAGACGGCCGCGCCAGCGGGCTACATTGCTGATCCGGTGTGCCAGACAGTTGAGGTTACGGGTGCCGGCGCGTTCTTCGCCGCCTCTCCATTCGTGAACACGACCCCAACGCCGGCTCCCACGCCGACGGCCACGGGGACTGCGACGCCGACCCCCACAGCGACCGAAACGCCGACGCCGACGGCCACCGAGATCGAGACGCCGACACCCACGGCCACCGAGACGGAGACGCCAACGCCGACGGCCACCGACACCGAGACGCCGACACCCACGACCACCGAGACCGAGACGCCGACGCCGACGGCCACCGAGACCGAGACGCCGACACCCACGGCCATCGAGACGGAGACGCCTACCCCAACAGAGACGGAAACTCCGACGCCGACGCCTACGGAGACGCCGACTCCTACCCCCACGGAAACTCCGACGCCGACAGCAACGGCGACGGAAACTCCCACCCCCACGCCAACGGAGACGCCGACTCCAACCCCCACGGAAACTCCGACGCCGACGGAGACGGAAACGCCGACCCCGACGGCCACCGAGACCGAGACGCCGACACCCACGGCGACCGAGACGGAGACGCCAACGCCAACGGCCACCGAGACCGAGACGCCGACCCCGACGGCCACCGAGACCGAGACTCCCACTCCGACGGCCACGGAGACGCCGACGCCGACTCCAAGCGAGACCGAGACGCCGACACCGACGCCCACAGCAACTGCAACGGCAACCGCGACACCAACACGAACGGCGACGGCGGCTGCGACTCGAACAGCATCGCCTAGTCGCACCGCAGCGGCCGTCGTCCAGACGCCGGCGCCGACTCCCCCTACTGCGGTGCTGGCGGCAGCCGCCTTCCCCCAGACGGGTGACGGCTCAGCCGGTGATCACGATCTCAACCTCCGCTGGGCAGTCCTGGCAATCGCCGGGGCCTTCGTAATCGCCTTCGGGATGGTCGCCTTACCGCGTGTTCGATCGCGGCGAGAGGCTAAAGTTGAGGTCCGTAGCGAAGACTAATCGCTAAGATTTAGTCTGACCAGGAGCACGGCGGAAGGGACTCCCTTCCGCCGTTCCTTTTTAAGGCTACTCCTCGCTAAAGTAGTCGATGTCCAGCTCGCGCGTAGCAACGCCGGCAGCCATCGATGCTCTGGCAACTGCGCGGGCCACCGAGTTGTGTACCCTCTTCTCCAGCGGGTTCGGGAGCAACTGTCCGTCCGGGGTGGCAGCGACTATCGCCTGGCTGGCCGCCCCGAAGACGCTCTGGGGCGCTGACTTCGCGCCGCAATCGAGCAGCCCCCGGCAGACACCCGGGTAGCAGAGGAGGTTGTTGATTGCTGCGCCCCCTTCAGCGATGCGCGCCCCGGCGTCTATGGCAATGGTGGCGTCGATCTCCGGACGAGGGTTGGATAACGCGAAGATGATCTGCCCGGGCCGCACCATTGACGGCTCGATAAGAGCCGGCTGCCCGGTCGTTGCGATGACGACGTCGCACGTCGCGCACACTTCTTCGATGTCCGACCCCTTGCCCCCGATTGCGACCAGGCGTTCGATCGGCCCCGGAGCGCGGTCCGCGCCGAGAACGGGATTGCCGGTGTAATGCATGATCGAACGCGCTATCGCAAATCCAGCCGCCCCAAGACCGATCTGGCCAATGAGGAGCTGCTGAGGCGCCGTCTCGGCCAAACGGCAGGCATTGATAAGCGCGGCCAGCACAACCGCCGCCGTGCCGTGCTGGTCATCGTGAAAAGCCGCAACGGCAACGGCTTCTTGTACGCGCCTCTCGACTTCGAAGCATTTCGGAGAGGCGATGTCCTCCAGCTGGATGACTCCGAATGATGGCGATATCGCCGCGGCCGCCTCGACGATGTCGTCGGGTTCCTGGCTGCGAAGCGCCACCGGTACGGCATTCACGCCCACGAGGTGTGCCAGCAGCGCTGCCTTTCCCTCGAGCACCGGCATCGCCGCCAGCGGACCTAGATTCCCGAGCCCGAGAACGGCGGAACCGTCGCTAATGATGGCAACCGTATTCGCGATGATCGTGTAGTGGACGGCCAGCGAAGGGTCCTCATAGATCCGCCGGCACACTTCGCCCACGCCGGGCGTATAGACTCGGCCGAGATCAGCAAACGTATCGATAGGCATCTGCGGAACGACCCTGATCTTGCCGCCGACATGAGCGGACAGGACCTCATCTCGCAGCTCGAGCACCTTGCTCTGCGGCATCTCGTCGAGTTCAGCGACGATGGCATCGAGCTCGGACAGCGACTCGACAAGCAGATCGATGTCTCGCACCATTGATGTCCGGCTCTGATGGACCGTCCGAATGTCGCCGACACTGGCGCCGTGCCGGGCGACCACCCCCAGAACGCCGGCAAGAACGCCCACCTGCTGCACATTCTTGACTCTCAGTGTGCGGAAGAACTGGGGTTTCTGCGGATCGCGCGCCATTCTCCCTCCGTCGCTCACTCTCTGTCAGTCAATTCTAAGCGATGCGGCCTTACCATCCCGGATTGCCTCTGGCACCGACAACGTGACCTCTGGGCGGACAAGGCGGATAATCTCGATGTTGGAGATCCGCGGGCAAGCTGCGTGTAGCCGCCCGCGCGGACCAAGGAGGTCGCATGAAGTTCGTCCGCACTGCTGCCCTTGCGCTGCTCCTGGCTCTCGCCTCGGCCTTTATTGCCGGCTGCGGCGGCGGTGACGACGACAAGTCAACGCAATCAGCCGGGCCGGCAAGCGACGGCGAAGACCAGGAGATCAAACTTACGCTCGTCGCTCAAAATACGAAGTTTGATAAGACGACGCTCGAAGCTTCGGCAGGCAAGGACGTGGCACTCACGATGGAGAACAAGGACTCGATCGAGCACACCTTCTCGCTTTACCCATCGGCGGACTCAAAGGATCCCCTATTCGCCGGCCAGAGATTTGCAGGCCCGAGCTTCCTGACCTACGGGTTCATCGCGCCCGAAACGCCCGGTACGTATCACTTCCAGTGCGATATCCACCCGAGCGCCATGAAAGGCGATTTCGTCGTCAAGTGACCCAGGCGCCCCAGATGCGTCATCTTGCTTTCGCTACGGCGGCCGGCGTTGAGGGCGACACGCCAGGCAGGTTGACAAGCGTCATCGCGTTTGCGACGGCGTGCCCAAAAGCGTCGTTATTGAAATAAACGTAGACCTCGTCCACTTCTTTCGCCAGCTTACTTAAACGGTCCGCCCATTCCTCGAGCATCCGGTCCGTGTACTTGCCGCGGTAACGAGCGCCGGGGCCGTGAAAGCGCATGTAGGCGAAGCCGGCCGTTGCGGCAAGCGGGCACTCGAGGTCGGGCTTGTCGAAGGAGCAGAAGGCTACCTTGTGGCGCCACAGCGCTTCCATCGTTTCGTCGCCGAACCAAGATTTGTCCCGGAATTCGACGCTGTGGAGCAGGTCGGAGGGCAGTAGCTCGAGAAACGATTCCAGGCGGCTCGCGTGCTCTGCGGTCCGCTTGAAGTAGGGCGGGAGTTGGAAGAGCAGCGGGCCGAGGTGCGGACCTAGCCGGCGGACGGAGTTGATCACGCGCTCGAGCGAGTCTTCGCAGTCTTTCAACCGCTTACGATGGGTCAAATAGCGGTGCGCCTTAAC
>WNGF01012811.1_pt1 | contig 12554 bp, 13 predicted proteins | sample 5400641 | NCBI WGS metagenome assembly WNGF01 (sample SAMN13153371, study PRJNA577476) | soil metagenome | isolation source: 80 cm soil or saprolite under grassland replicate 2 | place: USA:California | collected 2016-06-15
ACTGAGCCTCGGCCGGGTACCCACCGGGTGGGTAATTCCGCGCTTCGACGGTCGGAATGTGGGCCGGGCGCCTCATCGGTTTTGCCCTGATCCGGCCTCGTGTGGATTCGACAGGCGTGGGACGGCCGCGCGATGTCCGGGAGGTGCCGCCACCTGGCCGCCGGGCGACAATCCACGGGCCCCGCCGACCGATTAGTCTGCGATGGATGCGCGCTCTCGGGGCCGCCATCCGGGGCGGCCTGACTCGCGGGATCACCCGGAATGTCGTCGCGCTCGGCATCGTCAGCCTCCTGACGGATGTATCGAGCGAGATGCTCGTCTACCTCATCCCGCTCTTCCTCGCCAACGTCCTCCTCGCGTCACCATCCATCATCGGCGTCATCGAGGGCATCGCCGAAAGCGCGGCCGCCCTGCTCAAGCTCGCCAGCGGCGTCATCTCCGATCGGATCCGCCGCCGGCGCCTGCTGGTCGGCATCGGCTACGGCAGCTCGGTCGCGTCGAAGGGCCTGTACCTCGCCGCCGGCTCCTGGCCGATCGTTCTCCTGGCCCGGCTGGGAGATCGGGTCGGCAAGGGCATTCGGACTTCGCCGCGCGACGCGCTGATCGCCGATTCCACGCCGCCCGAGGCTCGCGGTGTCGCCTTCGGCTTCCACCGTGCGCTGGATACGGCCGGAGCGGTCGTCGGCGTCGCCGTCGCGGCAATCGTCGTCGCGTCGAGCCAGGGCGGCGCGGTGATCCTTGCTGCCGACACGTTCCGACTGCTCGTTCTCATCGCGCTCGTGCCGGGCATTCTCGCGGTGCTGGCGATCATGGTGGGCGTGCGCGACGTTCCGCGGCGGGGGGAGGCCCACAGGGACCCCCAGGCGAGTACGGGCGAGCCGGCATCGGCGGTCCGGGCGCCTGCGGCGTGGCGCCGCTTTCCGATGGCGTTCTGGCTGTTCGTCGTGGCAAGCGGCCTGTTCGCCCTCGGAAACTCCTCCGATGCGTTTCTCTCGCTCCGTAGCCAGCAGCTGGGCGTCGATGTCCGCGACCTGCTCGTCATGATCGTGGCGTTCAACATGGCCAACGCGCTCGTCTCGTGGCCGGTCGGCGCCCTGTCGGATCGGGTCGGTCGACGCGCGCTCGTGGCCATCGCCTGGACGATCTACGCCGTGGCCTATGCGGGCTTCGCGCTCGCCGGGTCTGCCGGGTGGGTCGCACCGCTGTGGATCCTGTACGGCACGTACTACGGCGTGAACGAGGCCGTTGGCCGGGCGCTCGTAGCGGACCTGGCGCCTGCCGATCTGCGGGCGACCGGCTATGGCATCGTCAACGCGGTCGTCGGGCTCCTCGTCCTGCCGGCGTCGATCGTCGCCGGGCTCCTGTGGGACCGGATCGCGCCCGGCGCCCCATTCTGGTTCGGGGCCGCCTGTGCCGCAGCCGCGCTGGTGCTCCTGGTCGTGGCGGTCCGGCCAGTCCGGCCTGTAAGCCCAAAGGTCGGCAGCCGGTGGGTCTGACCGTCCCGTCTCGATCTATCGAGCCGTCCGGGCGCCATCCTGAGCCTCGTCAAGCCGGCTCAGGGCATGGCAGGTTGCGATCGGCCGGCCGGCTGGCGCCAGCCTCGGGGTGCGGCGGCGCCTTGGCGCCCGACCCGACGTCCCGCAGCATGACGACGGCGACGATGGCCACCGCGACGGCGACGACGGCGCTGATCGTGGCGGCAACCTGCATTCCCTGGATGAACGCGTCGCGGGCGACCTCGACGAGTGCCGCGCCGAGTTGATTCGGGAGCTGGGCGGCGACGCTCACCGCGCCGCCCAGGGTGTCGCGGGCAATCGCGGCCGCTGGATCCGGGACCGCGGCCGGGATGGCCTGGGCGACCTCGCCGCGGTACAGGGCGACGCCGATGCTGCCGAGGATCGAGATGCCCAGGGCTCCGCCGAGCTCTGCGGCCGTCTCCGAGATCCCGGAGGCCGCTCCCGCCCGCTCTGGAGGAGCCGAGCCCACGATGAGATCGGTCGTCAGGGTCAGCACCGGAGCGAGGCCCAAGGCGATGACGACGGAGCCGATCACGACCACGGCCAGACCGTGCGAGCCGCCGACCTGGGTGAGCACCACGAGGCCGAGGGCCGCCAGCGCCAGGCTGGCGCCCATGACGTAGGCCGGACGGACCAGGCGGACGATTCGCGGCGCGATGTTGGAGCCGACGATGAAGCCCACCGCCGAGGGCACCGACCACAGGCCGGCCGCCAGCGGTGACAGGCCGAGCACGAGCTGCAGGTACTGCGCGACGAACAGGAAGTAGCCGATCGCCATGAAGATCGTGAGGAAGTTCACGACGAGAGACGCGCTGAACGACGGGATCCGGAAGAGGCGCAGGTCGATCATCGGATCGGCCAGCGTGAGCTGGCGGCGGATCCACAGGAAGCCGACCGCCAGCCCGACCAGGATCGACGAGACGGCCAGCCAGCCAACACCGTCCTGGGCGATCTGCTTCAGGCCGAAGATCACCGTCAGCACGGCGACCAGCGACATGACGGCGCTGGCGATGTCGAGCCGCCCCGCGTTGGGGTCCCGATACTCGGGAAGGACGATCGGTCCGAGCACGAGCAACAGCGCCATGACCGGCAGAGCGAGGAGGAACACGGAACCCCACCAGAAATGCTCGAGCAGCACGCCGCCGAGGACGGGGCCGATGGCGCTGCCGGCCGAGAAGGCCGAGATCCAGACGGCGATGGCCCGTGCCCGCTGTGCCGGATCGTTGAACATCGTGAAGATCAGCGACAGGGTGGACGGGGCCAGGGTCGCCCCGGCGATGCCGAGCAAGGCCCGGCTCGCAATGAGCATCTCGGCGCTGGTCGAGAAGGCCGCGATGACCGACACGACACCGAAGGCGGCGGCGCCGGTGAGCAGCAGCTTTCGACGCCCGATCCGGTCGCCGAGGGTGCCCATCGTGATCAGGAACCCGGCGACCATGAACCCGTAGATGTCGATGATCCAGAGCAGCTGGGCGCTGCTGGGGCGCAGGTCCCTGCTGATGGACGGGACCGCCAGGTGGAGCACCGTCAGATCCATCACGTAGAGCAGGCACGCCAGGGCGAGCACCGCCAGCCCGATCCACTCACGCCGTCCTGCCAACGGACCGCCGGTCGGTGGGCTGGCCGGCGCGCCGGGCGCTGCTTCAGTCGTCGTCGTCATGTCGGTCGATCTCCTTTGCCGCGGAACTCACCTGTTAGGACCGCGGCTGCCGGAAAACTCATCGATCCACGGGGTAGGAAGGGTGAGATCGAGTGCACGGTGGTCCTGTTGTTCGGCGTGGCGATGAGTCTTCGGCCGATGCGCTGTCTACATTGGTGGCGCCGAGGAGATGACTCCGCGGCGCCTCCGATTCACGGATCCACCTACACTTGGCCTGATGCTGGGCCTTGGCCCGTCGTGCGGCGGGTTGCGAGCGGACGAGAGGTGAACCTGGGATGACTGAGCTCGGAGTGCAGACCGGCCCGGCGACGGCGGCTCGCCCGCCCGCAGACCTGGATTCCCAGCTCGAGCGGTATCGCCGTGAGCTGACCGCGTACTGCTACCGCATGCTCGGATCGGCGTTCGAAGCCGAGGACGCCGTGCAGGAAACGCTGCTGCGGGCCTGGCGCAACTTCGATCGCTTCGAGGGCCGGGCGGCCCTGCGATCGTGGCTGTACCGTATCGCGACCAACGTCTGCCTCAACATGCTGAGTGCGAGCCAGCGGCGGGCGCGGCCCATGGACCTGGGGCCCGCCTCGACCGCTGAAGCGACGCTCGGCCCCGAGCTGCCGGAGGCCACCTGGATCGAGCCCGTCCCCGACAGCCGGGTGTTGCCGGCCGGCGGTGACCCGGCCGACGTGGCCGTCGCGCGGGAGTCCGTCCGCCTCGCCTTCGTGGCCGCGCTGCAGCGCCTGCCGCCCCGGCAGCGCGCGGTGCTCATCCTGCGAGAAGTCCTGCACTGGAAGGCCAGCGAGGTCGCCGAGCTGCTCGACACGACGGTCGCGTCCGTCAACAGCGCGCTCCAACGCGCCCGCGCCACGCTGGACGGCCCCGATGGCCCGGCGAATACGCCACTCCAGCCTCTGGACGACGAGCAGCGAGCGTTACTGGCTCGCTACGTCGATGCGTTCGAGCGCTATGACATGGATTCGCTCACGTCGCTGCTCCACGAGGACGCCACGTGGTCCATGCCGCCCTACGAGCTGTGGCTGCAGACCCACCGCGACATCCGCCACTGGTGCCTGGGTCCCGGCATCGGCTGTCGTGGCTCGCGTCTGATCCCGACCATGGCCAACGGCGCGCCGGCCTTCGGTCAGTACAAGCCGGACCCCGCGGGCGGCCTCCAGCCGTGGTCGCTGCAGGTCCTCGAGGTGTCAGCGGGCCGGATCGGCGGGATCGTCTTCTTCCTCGACACGGCGAAGTTCTTCCCCATGTTCGGGCTCCCGCCTCACCTCGACGGGTAGCGTCGCGGCGCACGGCACGACGTCGGCCAGGCCCACCAGAGTCATCAGCCCGATCAGCTCGGCCGGCGCCTGACCCAGCCGGACGTCGTATCCAAGGCGGCGAAGCGCGAGCGCCAGTCGGGCCAGCCCATCGATCGTCCCGAGATCCGGATCCACGAGTGCGCTTGCGTCGCAGATGATGGGGCCGGCGGCGGCGTCGACAGTCACCACCTGGATGACCTCGCACAGTGCCGGGATGTCGGCGGGGGCGAAGGCACGCCCGATGGGCATGACCGAATGTGGCTCCGGCTGCGGCGGCGCCGGGCGCTCGGAAGCGGCCAAGCACGATCTCCTTTCCATGAGAAGACCGCCCGGCCGGGCGAAACTCATCGCCGACGCACGGCGCGGCTGCTGACGGGGTCGGCCCGCGCTCATCTTGTCAGAGCCGTTCGGACGACGGTTGGCGCGCCAGGCGCGCAGCGTCGACAATGACGATCAACCACGATCAGGAGGTCACATCCCATGTCGCTCGCGAACGCACCATTTTCCGCGACCCTGCCGGCCCACGACGCTGCGAGGGCGCAGCGGTGGTACGAGGAGAAGCTCGGCCTCACGCCGGTGATGGACATGGGGGTGGCCGGCCTCGTCTATAGCACAGGCGGCAGCCAGTGGCTGATCTATCAGACGCCATCTGCGGGCACCGGCAAGCACACACTGGGCGGATGGCTCGTTGACGACATCGACGAGACGATGACGGAGCTCCGCGGCAAGGGCGTGCAATTCGAGGAATACGACCTGGGCGATCAGGGGCCCACGACCGAGAACGGGATCGCCCGCGATCCGAATGGAGGCGCGGCCGCCTGGTTCACCGATTCGGAAGGCAACATCCTCGCCCTGACGCAGCTGCCGCCCGGCATGACCATTCCTGGCCAAGGCTGAGCACAGGTCCATAAGGACGCGCTGGACGCGGCCGATGGAGCGAAGACCGCTCGGGAGCCTCTTCGACGTCAGCGTCCTGACGCTCGGCGGCGGAGGGATCGGCCAGGTCTGGGGAGCGACCGACCGGTCCGAGTCGGTCGCGACCGTTCGGGCGGCGTACGACGCCGGCATCACCTTCTTCGACGTGGCCCCGAGCTACGGGTCAGGTGAAGCCGAGACCGTGATCGGTGAGGCGTTCGCGGGCGGATATCCGCCCGACGTCAGGGTCCTCACGAAGTGCGCCGTGGGCATGGTTGCCCCCGACGAGGTCCGGTCGGTGCTGGACCGGTCCCTGGATGAAAGCCTGCAGCGATTGCGGCGCGAGCGCGTCGATGTCTTCCTGCTCCACGGCGCGGTCGTGCCCGACGGGCACGTGCCGCCCGGTGAGGAGCGGATGCGGAGCGTGGACGTGACGCTCTCGTTCTACGAACAGTACGTCCGGCCGGCGCTGGTACTGCTGGTGCGGGATGGGCGGGCGGGCGCGTGGGGGTTCACCGCCGCTGGACCGCTCGGTGCGGTGCGCGCCGTCCTCGAGGGGGATCCCGCACCGGGCGTGGCCCAATGCGTCGTGAACCTGTTGGACTCGCCGGGAAACATGCACATCGACGACCAGCCGCCTGAGCCACGGGCGATCGTGGCCGCCTCGGTCGCGCGCGGAGTCGGCGTCATGGGGATCAGGGCCGTTCAGGCCGGCGCCCTGACCGACGCGCTCGACCGCGACGTGGACGGCACCGCTGCGGAGGCCGTCGATTACCGGCGCGCGGCACCGTTTCGCGAGCTCGCCGCCAGCTGGGGCGTGTCGGCCGCCCACCTGGCGCATCGGTACGCGCTGTCCATGCCGGGCGTCGACACCGTCGTCCTCGGCGTGAAGAACCGATCGGAGCTCGCTGACTGCGTGGCGGCGGCCGAGGCGGGCCCGCTGCAGCCTGGCGAGATCGATCAAATTGACGCGAGCGTCGGTCGGGCCCCGTCTCGAACGGTTCCCGGCTGATCCCGCCGTACGGCGCAGGGAATCAACGGAGCCCGGCAAGGTTGCCGGGCCCCATTCGCGAGCTACTGAAGATCAGTAGCTTCGCCGCTGGGCGGTGAAGCAGTCGCTGCAGTAGACCGGCTTCGTGCCGTTCGGGCGGAACGGCACCTGTGCCTCGCGACCGCAGCTTGCGCACGTGGCGCTGAACATCTCCCTGGGCCCGCGGTCATAGCCGCCGCTCTGGTAGCCGCCGCTCTGGTAGCCGCCGCTCTGGTAGCCGCCGCCCGCGTACGAACCCCCACCGGAATCGCCACGCGATGCCTTGCGGATCGCGCGACATGACGCGCAACGTCGTGGCTCGCTGAACTGACGGTCTGCATAGAACTGCTGCTCGCTCGCGGTGAACGCGAACTCCTGTCGACAGTCGACGCAGGTGAGCGTCTTGTCTGTGGCAGTGCTGAACATGAAAAACTCCTTCTCTGCGGCCTCAGCGAACCTGTCTCGCCGAGAACCATTGAGAGGGAGTGGTCGTGTAGCCGCGTCTTGGTTCGACGTCATTCTCGACGCCGTGGCACCCAGTCTAGCAGGTCCGCGAGAGCATGTCCGAACGAATGTTCGTGTCGCTCCAGTGCGGCGATTGGGTGCTGATCGCCACGAACGTGCAACGAGCGCGATGCGCTCGCTGTTTTGCGTGTTGGGTGAGAGACGTCAAGCTCGCGAGCGCCAGCCGGGAAGGAGGCTTCGATGTCCGTTCCGTACCGTCGCAACAACACGGCCATGACGCTCCTGGCGGTTCTGGTCGTCGCGCTGGTCCTCGTCCTGCTGTGGTGGCTCTTCCTGGGCGGCCAGCAGGCAGGCGGGCCGTCGCCATCGCCATCGCCGTCGGTCGTAACCAGCTCGGCGCCGCCATCGGTGCCGGCATCGGTCGCACCGAGCGCGACTTCCACGACCGCCCCCACCGTGGCCCCGACAGAATCGCCCTCCGGGTCGCCGTCTCCGAGCTGACGGACCAGTCGTGAAGGGGCGGCGCCTCGATCGGACCGGCCCGCGGCGCACTCACGATCGACTCGAGGGACTTTCGCCGCGTGCCTGATTGGAGGCGCGGGCATTTGCCGCAACTCCCGGCCAGAAATCGACGGCCGCGCCTTCGTATAACAGGCTCATCCGCAGTGTCTCGCCCCGCCAATGCTCCACCGTCCGCGCGGACGGTCGCGTCCAGGGTGGCTATCCGAGCGCCGTATCATGGCGATCGCAGGACGGAGCTCGTTGGACTGCCCAGTCGGATATTCGATCGATGCCCCTCAGGGGAGGCGGCTCCGTCCCGTCGAAAGGGAGAACGCGTCATGACAGAGGAAGAGCGTCGCACCGTCGTCACCGAGGAACCGGCCGCCACATCAGGTGGGAGCGGCAGTCGGCTCACCAGCAGTCGCACGGTCGAGTCGCGGCCCAGCGGCGGCGAGCTTGCCCGCCGCGTCGTCGTCCTGATCTTCGGGCTGATCCAGATCCTGATCGGGCTGCGGATCGTGCTGCTGCTGCTGAATGCTCGTGAGGCGAACGCGCTCGTGAAGGGTATCCTGGACCTGAGCCAGGTCTTCGTGGCCCCGTTCGAAGGGATCCTCCGTACGGACGCGCTCCACTCCGGTGGCTCCATCCTCGATATTGCGGCGATCGTCGCCTTCGTGGGTTGGACGATCCTCGAGCTGATCGTCATCTGGATCGTCGGCATCTTCCGGCGCGAGCCCGCCTGAACCGTTCGGTCCAGCGCATTCGTGCCACGGAAGCCCCGTAGAGGGACAGAACAGATAGATAGGCATCGTCGCCCGTTGATCAAGGTCACCGAGCTCTTCCAAGGCGGCCGACGAGCTTAGGGTTCGGCGGCCCGGGGTACCTCTCGTGCCACGTTGGTCGCCCGATCGTCGTCCGCGGCCGTCCGCATCAACCCGTTCAGTGCCAGGCCGATGATCCCGGCCAGGATGCTCGCGCCCAGCCACAGGTGAATCGTCCAGCCAATACCGGTTGTGAGCCCGAGCGTCGCGAAGTAGGCCAGGAAGTACAACGCTGGAATGGCGAATGCAATCAGGGCGTCGGCGCCTCGCGACGCGCCGAATCCGAAGCCACGGACGAGCAGGTCGCCGGCCAGGCCGGCCAGGAGGGCGCCGGGCAGGAACTCGCGCCGGTCCGACACGATGGTCATGAGCGCGGTGGGCCCAACGACGAGCAGGGTGACGGCTCCGAACGGCAACGGCCCGTGGCGCAGGGCGACGAGCACGAACCCGGCCAGGAGCGCGGCCTGTACGAGGATGCCCGCGACACCCAGGGCATGGCGATTCGTGTCCGCCCGGCCGAAGGGCAGGACTGGATGGCTCGAGTACAGGATCGCACTGCCGTCCGGCGACCAGGCCGCCTGCGATCCGCCATCTTCGGTCCCGTGGCTGCGGCTGAGATTGCGCTGGTCCGAGCCATCCGCCGCCATGTCGAAGACCTCGATATCACCCAGGCGCGAGGTGCTGAAGAGGATCCGGCGCCCGTCCGGGGACCAGCGTGGTGCGTAGTCATCCCCCGCCGAGCTCGACAGGCGGCGATGGGCCGTTCCGTCGACGGCCATGGACCAGATCTCGACCTGGCCACCGTTCCCCCACGCGTAGACGCTCGAACCGCCGTCGGGTGACCCGTCGAGGCTGAACTTGCGGCCGCCGTCGCCGGTGAGCTGGAGCGGGGCGGAAGGACGCCTCCGCCATCCGGAGCCATCGAATAGACGTCGAGGTTGCCGGCGAGATTCGAGACGTACCCCAGGCGGCGGCCGTCGGGCGACCAGGCCGGGCGGCCGTTGCTGCCATCGCTTGTGACTTGCCGAGCTCCCGAGCCATCGACGTTGCTGACGAAGATCTGGTTCTGGTCGTCGACCTCCCGGACGAAGGCCAGGCTGGTGCCGTCGGGCGAGACACTGGGCTGGCCGTCGTCAGATTCGGACACCGTGATTCGACGCTGGCCCGAGCCGTCGGGTGCCATGGCAAAGAGCTGTGACGGGATCGGGACGGCAGCATGGCCGGTGGGCGTTTCGGCCCATGGATCGACGACCGGGTGGACGTACTGGGTGAACGCCGCGCAGGCGGCCAGCGCGGCCATGATCCCGATGACGGCCGGGCCATGGCTTCGCCAGGACGGGCGACCGGGCCGCGACCAGACCGACCGGACCGGGCCGCTGAACATCATGATCCCCGAGGCAGCGAGTGCGAGATGAGGTGGCGACAGCAGGCTCTCGATGTCGGCTTCGAAGCCGAACAGGGTGTGCCAGATGAGGTCGACGAAGCCGGAAATGACGAAGGCGATCGAGCCGAGGAACGAAATCCGGTAGTCGCCCGGCAGGGCGAGTCGGACGGGCACGCCGTGTCGGACGTTCAGGATTCCGACGGCGCCGAGCACGACGCCGAACGAGGCTGCCCCCGTGTACAGCAGGGCGTGCCACGGCGTCAGGAACGTCTCGTCGACCATGCCGTGGGCATGAGCCCACAGATCGACGTAGAACCCGACGATAAGCCAGACGGCCAGGGCGGCAGTCGGCCAGTCCAGCCGCCTGGACGCGATCGGCGCGGGGGCCGCCGCGTCGGCCATCGCAGATCGAGTAGAGCCTGCGGTCTTCCGGCGGCAGCTCTGCGAGCGCGGAAGAGAGATGCGCATCGTCCTCGATACACCGCGGCGGCACGGTGGGTTCCGACGGCGGCGTTCCGTGGGCGATCCGATAGGCGCCGAGAGGGCCGGCTAGCTGCTCTTCTTCTTCCCTTTGCTCGCGTACTTCTCGAGCTCTTTCTCGCTCATGCTCGTTCGAGTCTTCTTGCCGGCTCGCTTGCGGGCGAGCTCCGCGCCCATGAACTTGCGCTGCTTCTCAGTCTTGGCTGGCATGTGCCTCTCCTTTCGTGAACGGAGATCTGCCGCAAGGCTACGCTCGGAAGCTCGCGATCACATAACGCCGACGCTGCCGGGGCTAACGGTACGAATCAGGCGCGCCCGCAGACCGCGGAGGCCTGGACCACTCGCATCAGCCTGATGGCGGCGCGCCGGGCCACGGCGCTCCGCGGCGCGCTGCCTTCGCCTACCCGCCCGGCGGACTGAACCAGATGGTGGGGACGAAGAAGTCCGGCGCCCCATAGAAGCCGACGGCCACCGCGCGCCGGGCGTCGCCGACCACCGCGACCACCTTTGCCTGCTGGAACATCGGCGCATCGGGCGACCGCGTCCACGACACGCCGTCGACCGAGGACCAGATCACGCCCGACGAAAACTGCGTTCCGAACAACAGGTGGCCGACCGCGATGTACGTCGACCCGGCAAGCGTCACGTCGCGCATCTCGATCGGCAGCCCAAAGTTGCCAAGCGAAGGCGCATCGGGCACGCGAGTCCAGGTGCGGCCGTCCGCCGAGGAGCGCCAGACGATCGCCTTCTTGTTGTCCAGGTCGGCGCCGACCGCGATGAACCCATCTCCCACCGGCGACACGCCGTGCAGCTTACTGGCCTCGAACGGCCGCTCGTCGGCGACCGGCGTCCAGGCCCGGCCATCACGCGAGGTCCAGGCGAGCCCACCGGTGGGGTGCTCGGTGGTGCCTGCCGTGCCGACCGCCACGATCAGTTCGCCGGCGGCGGCAACGGCCTCAACGCGACCGGCCTCGACCTCACGGGGCGTGCTCCCCCGCTCCCAGCGGACGCCGTCGGGGGAGAACCAGAATGCCGGCCGTGCGACGCCAACGGACGGACCCTCGTAGCCGACAGCCACGTATCCACCCGGTGTCGAGCTGACCGACAGGAACTCGAGTGGCCGTGGTCCGGACAGGCTCGCCGCAGATGGGCTCCGCTGCCAGGTCAGGCCGTCGGTGGACCGCCACGACGCAGCGTCGCGCCCGTCTACGCCCACCGCGACGAGCCCGTTCGATCCGCTGGCGACGCTCCTGACGACCGAATGCTCGCTCGTGGGAAAGCCTGCCGCAAGCGTCCAGCGGCGGCCGTCGATCGAGGCCCAGGCCGCCGCGTGGGGACCTCCCGCCATGTCGAGGAAGCCGACGGCCGCATAGCCCGGGCCACCGGCCACGACGTCCAGCACGTCGGCCTGGCCACCCTGGTATCGAGCCGGATGGCCGAGTCCGCCGGAGTACGGATCCTGCGTGCGCAGGGGGTCGCCCGGTGGCTGCTCGACGAGCTCGGCCTTCGCCCAGTCACGCCCCAGCACGCCCGGAGTAGAGCTCGGGGCGGCGCTGGGCGGCGGGCTCGGCCGTTGTGTCCCGCAGCCATACGCGGTGATGCTCGCGGCCGCAACGACTGCGGCCAGCAATCGCGCGAGAGACGCGGCTCGATTCTGGTTCACGTCCGGGTTCACGTCCGGCCAAGCTAATCACGATTCGTCGGCTCTGCGTGGCGAGCGCGACCGCGAGGGCTTCAGGCGGCCTGCGGCATGGTCCGGGGCTCTGCGACAGGCTCGTTCCGCAGCTGGACGCCTCGCAGGAGTTGGGCGTTGGCGGCGACGATGATCGTCGAGGCGCTCATCGCGATGGCCCCGACGGCCATCGGCAGGTCGATTCCCCAGGGCATCAGGATGCCGCCCGCGACCGGGATCGCAACGAGGTTGTAGCCGGTTGCCCAGGCGAGGTTCTGGATCATCTTGCGGTAGGTGGCTCGGGACAGCCGGATCGCGCCCACGACGTCGCGGGGGTCGCTCCGGACCAGGATGATGCCGGCCGATTCGACGGCGACGTCGGTGCCCGCACCGATCGCGATGCCCACGTCGGCGGTGGCAAGCGCCGGCGCGTCGTTGACGCCGTCGCCGACCATGGCGACCGCTCGTCCGCCCTCCTGGAAGCGCCTGACCGCGGCGGCCTTGTCGGCCGGCAGGACTTGCGCCGCGACCTCGTCGATGTCGAGCCGACGAGCGACGGCGTCGGCCACCGCCTGGCTGTCGCCGGTGATCATCGCGACCCGCAAGCCCATGGCGTGGAGGTCGCGGACCGCATCGGCCGACTCGGCCCGGATCTCGTCCTCGAGTCCCAGCCCGCCGATGACCCGGCCATCCATCACGACGTGGAGCACCGTCCGGCCTTCGCGGGCCCACGCGTCCGTCTCGGACACGGGCCGCAGCCCGAGCTCATCGAGCAGGCGCGGCCCGCCGACCGCGATCGACCGGC
>WNGF01020771.1_pt1 | contig 12553 bp, 11 predicted proteins | sample 5400641 | NCBI WGS metagenome assembly WNGF01 (sample SAMN13153371, study PRJNA577476) | soil metagenome | isolation source: 80 cm soil or saprolite under grassland replicate 2 | place: USA:California | collected 2016-06-15
CAACGTCATGGAGCGCGCCGGCGGCCACGCCTCGGAATAGTCTTGCGGTGAAGGCCGCGTCTCCGCACAATCATCGGAGATGGAGACGCGGCCCCTTCCCTTTCCTCTCGAGATTCCGATCAACGGCCCGCATCACCTCGCATCACTCGCGGCCGAGATCCACCGCACCTACTTCTTCAAGTACCCGCCGCTGCGCGTCCGCTGGGGCCACAACATCGCCCGCAAGCGCCGCCGCTCGATCCGCCTGGGCTCGTACAACCACATCACCCTCGAGATCCGCATCCATCCGTCGCTGAACTCGCCGCGCATCCCGGCGTTCTTCATCCAGTCGGTGATCCACCACGAGTACCTGCACCACGTCCTCGGCGCGAACCACAACCGCCGCTTCCACGCCCACGAGCGCCAGTTCCGCTACCACCGCGAGTCGAAGGAGTGGCTGCGCAGGAACCTCTTCGGGCTGCTCGGTCTTCGGGCGAAACGCGTGGTGCCGACGGCGGAGACGCTGCGGCAGATGGCGCTTTTCTAGGTCGTAGCGGGCAGCGAGCAGCGGGCAGGTCGCCTGCCCAGCGCGACGCCTGTTTTAGGCTGGCTCCGTTCTCCGACGCACCTCCCTTCCGCAAAACAGGCGTTGCGTCCATCCACATCGAGCATTAGATTTCAATCAACGGCGGAGGCGATCGATGAGCGACGGAAACGCGTTCCGCGTCGTGCTGATCAAGCCGAGCAAGTACACGGCCGCCGGAGATCTGGAGCGGTTCCGGAAGGGTTTCATGCCGGCGAGCACGCTGCATCACATGCGCAGCATGACGCCTCCGGATCTCGACGGACGCCCGGTGACCGTCGAGATCATCGACGAGTACATCGAGACGGACCTCCGCTACCTCGATCATCTACGTCCGGAATGCTGTTCCCTGCTGGCGCTGGTGGGAGTGCAATCGCATCAGATGCATCGCGCTCTCGATCTGGCCGCGCTGGCGCGGACGAACGGCGTGCGGAACTGCATCATCGGCGGGCCGCACGCGATGACCTGCGACACGACGGAAGTGCAGGGCCGCGGCGTCAGCTTCGCCATGGCCGAGGCGGAACTGATCTGGCCGCAGATCCTCCGCGATGCCATTCGCGGAGAGCTTCGCCCGGCGTATGGAACGGAGCGGCGCTGGCAGGCCGACCTTGATCCTCCCGTGCTCATTCCGCCGCAGCGATCGCTGCTCCGGCGCTACATCATTCCAATGCTGGGGATCTATCCGGCCCGAGGTTGTCCGTACAACTGCAGCTTCTGCTCGGTGGTGAAGATCGCCGGGAAGCGGATCCGCAGCCAGCCGGTCGAGACGACTGTACTCAGCGTGGTTGCAGCCCGCAAGGAAGGCGTGCGGATGGTGATCTTCACGTCCGACAATTTCAACAAGTACCCGCAGGCGCGGGCGCTGCTGAAGGCGCTGATCGAAAAAGACGTGCGGATGCCCTTCTTCGTCCAGTGTGATGCGCAGATCGGCCACGACGAAGAGCTCATCGAGCTCCTGGCGCGCGCCGGCTGCATCCAGCTCTTCGTGGGAATGGAGTCGTTCAGCCGGGCCACGCTGCACGCCGTGCGCAAACATCACAACGATCCGACGCAGTACGAGAAGATCATTCGTCTTTGCGCGAAGCATGGCATCCCCACCCACTTTTCGAACATCATCGGCTTTCCGGAGCAGGACGAGAACGGCATCTTCGAGCACCTCGCCGAGCTTCGCCGCCTGCGGCCGTTCATGGCGTCGTTCTACATCCTCACACCGATTCCCGGAACGGATCAGTACGAGGAGCTCCTGGCTGCCGGCCTTATCGAAGACCGGAATCTCGATCGTGCCGACGGCGCCTGTCTGACGTGGCGGCATCCACATTTGAGCGCGGAGCGGCTCGAGGCGCTGCTCTATGGCGCATACCGCGACTTCTACAACATGCCGGATATCATCGCGAAAGTGCTCCGCCACCGCTGGAGCAGGAATCAGTGGTGGGTGCGCGGTATCGAGCTCGGATACTCGTTGTTCTCGCGATTCACGGCGAGCCGCGGTCTGCATCCGATGGCCGGAGGACTCGGACGAGTGAAGCGTGACGGCATTCGCGACTATCTGACGCTGCGGAAGAAGATCTTCGGAATCGAGCAGTTGCAGTTGCCGCGAAGCCTCGCTCTGCTGAATCCGTCCGATCAATACCTCCATCCGGCGGCCGCGGCGACATGACCAGGCATGCGGCGCGGTTGTGGGATGCGGCGGCCGGAATTTACGACCTGATCTTCATTCCGCTCGATGGCCTCCTGTTCCGGCGTTGGCGCCGCAGAGCGATGGCCGAGATCGAGGCGTGGCCGCTGCTGGAAGCAGGTGCGGGTACGGGTTTGAATTTTCGTTTTTATCCGCACGACGCAAGAGGAGTGGCGATCGATTTTTCGTATGGGATGTTGCGGCGTGCGGCGTCGCGCGCCGATCGGCCGCGCGGAGTTCACCTGGTGGTCGCCGACGTGCAGCGGCTGCCGTTTCCCGAGGAGCGATTCGCGTCGTCATTGGCAACGCTGGTGTTCTGCGGCGTCGATTCGCCGGAAGAGGGTCTGCGCGAGCTTCGCCGCACCGTCAAGGCCGGCGGCCGCGTCGTGCTGCTCGAGCATGTCCGGCCGAAGGGTATCCTCGGGCCTCTCTTCGACTTCCTGAACATTTTTTCAGCTCGCCTTTTTTGCGATCACTTGAATCGCCGGACCGAGCGCGCGGTGGCGGCGTGGTTCGAGATCACGGCGCTTCGGGAGACGGGCTGCGGCGTGCTGCAGTTGCTCGTCAGCCGACGATAGCGGCGTCCCCGGAACGGAGGCTAGGCCGCGAGGTTTGGCCCCAGTCGGTGTCGATGCAGTAGGCAATGACGTTGTCGTACACCGCGGCCATTGGCGGCAAGGCCCAGCCGCGTGCGTCGAGCGCCGCCCGCGTCGCAGCGGTCTCGAATGTCTGCGGCAACGCGAGATGGGGAAGCATCAGGTTCAGCACGCGCACGAGCTCCCGGAAAAGCGCGTCATTTCGCTTCGAGCGCTGCTCGATGAATCTGTTGTACTCGTCGAGCGGAACGAGATCGGGGACGCGCAGAGGGAGCCAGCGCCGCGCTTTCTCATGGCGCTCGAATCCGGCGCAGGTGCGGTCGATGACCTCACGGACCGCCAGCGTCCGTCCGGGACCCGCGCAGATCTGATGGACCGCGCCGGCAGCGAACGCATCTTCGAAGAGGATCGCCAGAGCTCCGATCGCCCAGTCGGACGGAATCAGATCGACCGGTGCATGCGGGTCACCCGGAATCACCGGAAGCACGTTGCGCGGCATCATGCGGATCAGTTGGTGAATGTAGTTGAATTGACTCACGCATCCGCTGCTTGCGTCTCCGATGAGAGAGCTGAGTCGATAGATGGCGATCGGTAGATCATCCATCGCCGCGGCCACGCTCTCCTCCGCTTCGTGCTTCGACTGCTGATAGTTGTTGACGTAGCCGCGGTCGTGACGCGCATACGCCTCGGCGAAGCGTCCTGTGGCGCGCCCGGCGACGTAGACGGTGCTCACATGCGCGAGCTTCGCCAGACGGGGGCAGCGGCGCGCGAATTCCAGCACGCGCTCGGTGGTGGCGACATTCGCCGCGCGTGCCTCGTCGATCGACTGATCGAACCGCGTGTCGGCCGCGCAGTGGATGATCTCGGTTGTCGATGACCGCAGGCGTTCGATCTCTGCCGGCTGGAGTCCGAACGCGGGAAGACGAAGATCGCCTTCGATGATGGAGACGAAAGGGCCGGTGAGATGTGCGAGACGATGGCGATGACGGGTGAGGAGGGCCAGATGACGATCGGGCCCGGTGGAGAGGAGCAACGGGATCAGTTCCCCACCCACCAGGCCCGTGGCGCCGGTCAGCAGAAGTGTCGGCGCCGTGGAGTGCATCAGGCGGCGGCTTCTGCCCGCAACGGTTGGAAGGTATAGCCGCCGGTCATGCAGACCTCGTGAGTCGTGCCGCCGAGGGCTTCGGGGAGAACGATCGAGAGACGTTTCTCGTCGGGGCTGAAGTGCCAGGAGACGGGACGGCCGTAGGAAAGATCCTCGCGAACCTGGGCTCCCGACCGGGAGCCGGCGTCGACCTGTCACGTGCCCGGCAGAACGCACGCCGTCACCTTTTCAGGGAGGAACATCGCGTGCGGCCGCATCTCGCTCGAACCGCTGAGAGCGAAACTGTGGTCGTCGAGAATCTTCCCTTCCGAACGGAGCACCGCGCGGACCGGCTGGGTCATCTCCGGCGAGACGCCGATGGAATCGAGGAGATCGGCCAGCTCGGGAAAGCGCACGCGGACGTTGAACTCGACTTTGGCTTCACGCCGGTCGTAGTCCAGCGTTCCACGATTGCCACCCTCGCTGCTTTCATCCAGCTCGATCACGAGCGGCCCGGACTGAAGCATCGTCTCCTGCCACATGATCGGGATTCCCTCACGCACTTCCGCTGAGAGATCCGTCACCTTGAATTCGACTTGATTCATTGCCTCCTCCTTCGTCGAACAGATCAGAGGACGGTCCGCGGGCGGTGAGCGCGCCCGCGGACCGGCAGGAACCTGCACATACGCCGAGAGTGTGCCAGAGCGGCCCACGTGGTTTTCTCCCGCCTACAATATGGGCTCGCTCAGGGAGGCGGGCAATACAACCGTAACCTCCTCCTTCCATTCGGATGCAATTCGGACGTTTCTATACGACGATCATCAGCAGACGGCATGCTTCATCCTGATGACACCGATGCAGTCCTCGGCACTCAACTCCCCATCGGATACGTCAACCCGTAAACCATCCCTCCGTGCTGGATGTTGAGGACGATGGACGATCGCTCCGCCGAATTCACGAGCGCCTTCGAGACGTCGTCGATCGTGCGCACCCCCTCGCCGTTCACGCCGACGAGCAAGTCGTTCGGCTTGATGCCGATCAGCTCGCTGCGCGAGCCGGGCGCCACCTCCTTGATGTAGATGAGGTGCGGCTCGCCGAGTCGGTTCGGCTCTTCGATGTTGAGGCCGGCCACGTCCCAGAGGATGCGCAGGCCGAGGTCGCGCGGCGGCTCGGCGGCGCGCACGGTGACGTTGCGCGTGGCGCCGCCGCGCATGACCGTCAGCGCGATCGACTGGCCCGGCGCCGCCGTCGCGGTCAGCGTCGAGAACGACTCGCGCGAGTCGACGCCGTGCCCTTCCACCGCCGTGATGACATCTCCCTGCTGTAGACCCGCGGCGGCCGCGGGCGATCCGCTGAAGACGCGCGAGACCAGCGCGCCGCTGCGCGCCGTCGCGCCGATCCGCTTCGCTTCCTCCGGCGTCAGCGTCGACGTCACCGCGCCGACCCAGGCGTTGCGCACCTGGCCGTAGCGCAGGAGGTCCTGGATCACTTTCCTGGCCCGGTCGACCGGAATCGCGAAGCCGATGCCCTGCGCGTTCGCGTAGATCGCGGTGTTGATGCCGATCACCTTCCCCTCGATGTTCAGCAGCGGTCCGCCGGAGTTGCCGGGGTTGATCGACGCGTCGGTCTGGATGAAGTCGGTGAACGTGCGCCCCTGCTCTTTCGACGGCACGGAGCGGCCGAGCGCGGAGACGACGCCGGTGGTCACGGTGCCGCTGAGGCCGAAGGGGTTGCCGACGGCGACGACGCTCTCGCCGATCATCAGGTCGCCCGAGGTGCCGATCGGCGCGGTGGCCAGGCCCTTCGCGTCGACGCGCAGCACGGCTACGTCGCTGTCGGGGTCGACGCCGATCAGCTTCGCCGGGAGCTTCGAGCCGTCGTTGAAGTTGACGCTGATCGACGACGCCCCTTCGACGACGTGGTTGTTCGTGACGACGATGCCGTCGTTCGACCAGACGAAGCCGGAGCCGAGCGACTGCGTTTTGTATTCGCGGTTGCCGCCGAAGAAGCCAAAGGGGTCGAAGAACGGGTCGACTTCGCGCCGCCGGATGGTCGCCTCGGTCTGGATGTTCACGACCGCCGGCAGGACGTCGTGCGCGACGACGACGACGGGCGTGCGCCGCGCGGCGCTGACGGAGGGCGGGATCGGGGCGCGCTCCTGCCGCGGCTGCCGCACGGTCTGCGACTCGGTGGGGCGGCAGGCGAGGGAGACGACGAAGAGGACGATGAGGAGGCGAAAACGCTTCATGGTGCAAATTTATACGAGTGAAGGGCATACTGGATTTCCGTTGCGGCTCCGAGTCATCTACAACCCGACCGGCGGACGCGGGCGCGTGGCCCGGCGCATGGCCGAGGTGCAGCAGCATCTGCTGGCCCTCGGCGCGAGCGTCGAGCTGTACGCGACGAAGAGCGCCGACGACCTCGCCTGCGCCGCGGCCGAGGCCTCGCGCGACGCCACGGTCGACCGCGTCGTGATCTGCGGCGGCGACGGCTCGGTGCACCACGGCGTCCGCGACTTCGACCTCGAGCGCGGCACGTTCGCCATGCTGCCGCTCGGCTCCGGCGACGACTTTGCCACGGTCTGCAACGTGCCGAAGGACCTCGGCCGCGCCTGCGAGATCGCCGTGCGCGGCGCGGTGCGCGAGGTCGACGTGGGGCTCGTTCGTCTACGTCTACGCCACGCTGCGCCTCCTGCCGCGCTTCCAGCCGCACAAGGTCTCGATCGACGGCGCGCCGCCGTCGCCGATCATGTTCGCGGCGGTGGGCAACACGAGGCAGTACGGCGGTGGCATCCGCATCGCGCCCGATGCGAAGCTCGACGATGGCCAACTCGACGTCTGCATCGTGCATCGCACGTCGCGGTGGCAACTGCTGATGACGATGCCCCGCGCCTACAGCGGCGCGCATGTGAAAAGCGAGTTCGTCGAAATCCGCCGCGCGCGGACGTTCTTCTTCGAATCGGAGGAGACGCTCAAAGTGTACGGCGACGGCGAGTACATGACGACGACGCCGGTTAAGTTTGGGGTGGAATCGAGACGCCTTCGGGTCGTGGTGGGATGATGGCGCCCCTCACCCGGCCTTCGGCCACCCTCTCCCCGCAAGCGGGGCGAGGGCGCTAGTGGCAGCGAAGCTCCTTCGCCCCGCTTGCGGGGAGAAGGTGGCGCGCAGCGCCGGATGAGGGGCGCCACTCGTCCCTAATCTACCAGTTGAATCCCCCCCGTCACCGGTTTCGACACCGTCGCGGCGCTCGAGCCGGCGTCGATCGCGTGGGAGAGGAACAGGTCCGTGTCCGGCCGGCCGTCCGGGGTGAAGCCGAACACCAGGTAGCTCTGCGGCTGCTGCAGGTACTTGTAGGCGTTCCCCCACGGGTCGGTCAGCTCGCCCGCGGCGATGTAGAACGGCGCGAGGTCTTGCAATCGCGACGGCAGGCGGCCGTTCATGGAGCTGTACTCGTCGATCGCGGAGCGGATGTGGGCGATGCGCTGCATGGAAACCGCCTTGCGGGTCTCCAGGATCGAGGAGCCGCGCTCGTGGCCGAGCGGGGCGAGCGTGTTGAGCGGGTTCTTGAACGACGTGGCAATCGAGAGGATGGCCAGCAGCGCCAGAACCGCCACGAGCGGCAGCGGCACGGGCGTCTCCGCGACCGCCTCCTCGTCGACCGGCGTCTGGTCGAGCACCGTCTGCGCCGCGGCGCCGCGCACTTCCTCGACCAGGTCGCGCGTCAGCAGCTCGTACAGCGCCTTGACCGTGTCGAACTCGGCGAACTTCGAGACCTCCACGACGTCGCCCACCGTCAGCGTCCCGTCGACGAGGTCGTAGACGTGCTTCTCTTCCGGTGAGATGCGGATCTTCTCGGTGAGGCCGCGGCGGCGGCGCGCCACCGTCCCGTCGCCGTCGAACTGCACCTCGTCCGCTTCATCGGAGACGACGATCTCCTGATCCGTCAGCTTCTTGCGGAAGACCATGTCGTACGAGCGGATGCGCTTCTCGATGATCGGCCACTCGTCGATCATCCGCGCGCCTTCCATCAGGATCGACTCGGCCGTGATCGGCACGACGTTGTCGCGGTCGTACTCGATCGTCGTCTCCTGCGAGAAGTGGTAGTCGCCGTCCTTCCAGCGGAAGAGGCGGTAGACGATCTGCAGGATCTGGAGCTGGATGGCCTGCTTGAGGGCGTCGGCGGAGATGATGCCGTAGTGCGTCAGCACGAAGCCGAGGCGCTGGAGGGTCTCCTTCTGGATGGCCAGGGCGTGGTTGAGCTGATCGTTCGTCAGGAGGCCGCTCTTGATCAAGACGCTGCCGAGGCGGTTCTCGAGGCGGTGGCTGAGCGAGTCGGCGCCGACGACCTTGCCGTCGAGGAACGTCACCGTCACCGTGTCATCCTTCGAGCGCAGCGTGAGCACGCCGGTCTTCCGCTGCAGCCCGATGAGCTGGAAGATGTCGGCCAGGCTGAAGTCTTTCAGCGTTCCTTCGAGTGCCATCTCACGCCGTCACTTTCCGCCGGAGCACCGGCGGGGCCATGAAGATCCAGACGATCAGGGCCAGGGCGATTGCGATCGCGCGCACGACCATCTGCGCCGTGCTCCCCGGCACCAGCACCGGCGCGAGGCGCCCGGTGAGCACCGCTAACGCGACGAAGAAGATGAAGAGGAAGACGCCGACGACGCCGGCGAAGGTCCTCCCCTCCAAGAGCTGCCCCGAGCCGGGGACGAACGCGCCGAAGAGCTTGTTCCGCGTCAGCGTGCCGCTCTGGAACTCGACGACTTGGTCGAGCTTCTCGCGCTTCGTCGCCAGCGAGACGCCGTCGCGCTTCAGATAGATGTGGATGCACTGCGTGCAGTACGTGGCGCTCTCGCGCGACGACTTGCAGCGGTGGCAGAACGTGCGGCCGCACTTGATGCACGCGCCGGCGAAGCCCGCGCGGCGGCGCTTGAGGAAGAGCAGCGGCGCGGCCACCGCGGCCAGAAGGCAGCCGAGCGTCAGCGGGTTCTTGGCGCTGGCGATCGGATCGAAGTACGCGTAGTTGCCGAAGAGCGTGCGCGCCGCGCCGAGGCGCGCGATCGCCTCCGATTCCCGCCAGGCCACGGAGATCTGCGGCCGGTACATGACGATCTTCTGGTTCGGCGAGGAGAGCTTCTCGACGTTGCCGTCGATGCGCTTGGCCTGGTCGAGCATCCGGGCCTGCTCGTCGAAGCGGAAGGCCTCGCCGCTGGCGACGGAGTGGTTGTAGAAGGCGATGGCCAGGTTCGAATCGAGCCTCTCCGCCCGCTGATACTCGCTGATCGCCGCCGGCACGTCGTTGTCGAGGAAATGGAGGTTGCCGATGTTGACGTGCGCGCCGGCGCCGTCCCGCAGCTCCAGCGAGCGGCGATAGCTGTTCGCGGCCTGCTGCTCGTTCCCCTCCATGCTCTGGAGATTGCCGAGGAGGAGGTGGAGGAGCGGGCGGTCGGGGACGACGGTGACGAGCTCCTGCAGCCGCCTCAGCGCGTCTGGCTGGTAGCTGCGCTCGTGGCCGGCGATGGCGGCGACGAGCACCGGGCTCTCCACGCCGGCGACGCGGTTCGCCACCAGGTCGAGGACGACCGGCGCCGCGGCGACGAGGAGCGCCAGCACGACGATCAGCGTCCGCTCCGTCCGGTTCGCGTAGCCGAAGAAGATGATCAGCCAGTACAGCAGGAGCCACAACGGCCCGAGCCAGAGGAAGATCGGGAGGAAGAGGAGCGCCGCGGCGAGCACGGTCACGGAGCCGCCGGTGATCCACGTGCCGAGGATCTCGCGGAAGTCGTGCGCGGCGGCGCGGCCGTGGCGGATGAAGAGCGCCACCGCGAAGACCGCCGCGGTGACGAAGAGCGCCAGCAGCAGCACGACGAGCATGTCGCCGCGGCTGACCAGGCGCGAGCGGTAGTCGGTGAAGATGTTGATGTAGCCGCGCGCCGACTTGCGCAGCGCGGTCGTCCACTGCTTCGCGTCGGCGGCGGCGTCGGCTTTCGTGAAGGCGATCGTGGGCGAGGTCGGATCGAGCTGCTCGGCGGCTTTGCCGGCCCAGTTGGCCGCGGCCTGGTTCTTCTGCGCCGCGGCCTGACGCGCGAACGCGGCCGCCGCGGACGCGTAGAGCGGGAAGGCGCGGATGCCGTTCGTCTTGCCGAGGTCGATCAGCTCGCTGGTCCTCTTCGCCGCGGTCGCGGCGTCGCCCGAGTCCATCGCGCCGGTCGCCTGCGGCCAGACGTCGCGCGGCGCGATCTGCTCCGCCTGTGTTGCCAGGGGCGTCAGGCAGACGCACGCGAGCAGCAGCGTACCGAGGCGTTTCATTTAGAGGCTTTTCGTTCGCTGGACGAAGGCGAGCTTCAACTCTCCGAGGTGCGTGGAGAGGAAGTCGTCCTCGTCCGCGGTGAGGTTGCCCTCGGTCTTTTCTTTGAGCATGGTGATGATCTCGATCATCTGCCGCGCCGCGGCCGCGTCGATCTGCGGCTTCGGCTGATTCGGGTTCCGCAGCATGCCGAGCGACATGTACGCCTGCACGATGAGCGGCTCGACGAAGTCGGTGAAGGCGGTGCCGGGGTTCTGCGCTTTGTCGGCGATGGTGCGGCGGCGCTCCTCGCGCGGCGGCTCTTTCTTCTCCGCTCGTCGCTCCACCGGTTTCTCCGGCGGCTTCTCAGCCTCCGGCGCCGCGGGCCTCGCGGCCATCGGATCGCTGGCCGGCTTGATCTCGTTGCGGAACTCTTCGCGAAGATCTCCCTCGGGCGTGAAGATGCGCTTGTCGGTGACCTTCAACTCCTTCGGCTTGTCGTTTTTCGTCATCTCACGAGAGTTTAAGCGTCTTGGCCAAAAAGGCGTCGATGCGTTTCCAGGCGTCTTCCGCGGCCGCCTTCACGTAGCCCGTCGTGTTGTTCGGGTTCATGAAGGCGTGCCCCGCGCCGGGGTAGATCTTGATGTCGGAGCTCTTGCCGGCGGCCTTGAGCGCCTTCTCGAATGCTTCGACGTCCTTCGGCGGAATGCCTTGATCCTTCTCGCCGAAGTTGCCGAGGATCGGGGACGCCAGCGGCTTGACGGCCGCGGGATCGGCCACGAGATGGCCGTAGTTGATGACCGTCGCGGCCAGGCGCGGCTCGGCGAGCGCGAGGTCGAGCGCGAAGCCGCCGCCCATGCACCAGCCAATGACGCCGATGCGGCTGGCGTCGACGTCCTTCCGCGTCGCCAGGTACTTGAAGGCGTTCGTGAGATCGGCCATGGCCCGGTCGTGCGGCAGCCCGCGCGAGAGCTCGTGCGCCTCGCCCATCTCCTTCGCCACCTTGCCGCGATAGAGGTCGGGCGCGAGGGCGACGTAGCCCTTCGCCGCGAAGCGGTCAGCCTGCTCTTTCACCCAGTCGTTGAGGCCCCACCACTCCTGGATGACGATGATGGCCGGGTGGTTGCCGTGCGAGGCGGGCAGCGAGAGATAGCCGCTCGCTTCGCCGCCGAGGGACGGGTAGTGGACCGTCTCTTTCCGCTCGTGCGCGGCGGCGACGGTGGCGATGAAGAGAGAAAGGCTGAAGAGGAGAAAAATTGTGCGCCGCATTCGTTGACGATACTGCAACTGCGCGGCGGCGCGCTACGGGCCGGACCAAAGGGGTCAAAAGGGGTCAGACCCCTGCGGCCAGCGGCCCGGAATGCGCGGTGGCAACGGCCCGGAACAGCGGCAATGAACGTGCGTGTGGCAGGGAGGGGTCTGACCCCTCTCCGGCGGCGCGCTATGGCGGGCTCTCACGGAGGATGCGGATGATGGCGCGCTGCACGGTCGGATCTTGGGCGATGCCCTGGTGGCCGTCGCAGACGATGAGCGCCTCGCCGCCGGCCGTGGCGCTGCCGATCGGGACGGTGCCGTCGCCGGGCTCGAAGAGGATTCCGGCGAGCGCGGTCTCGTTCGGGCGGAGCTCCGAGGGATAGAACGCATACGTGCCGTCGCGGCGGGCCAGGACGCGGCGCGCGGTCGGGACGCAGTCGCCTGCGATGACGTGCGCGTCGACGTCGAGCTTCGCGGCGCCGAGTTGGTCGCGAAACGCGCGCGCCTGGCGTACCAGCGGCGCGTCCGATTTCCCCTCCTCATCGACGAACACTTTCCCGTCCTCGGGAAAGACCTCCGGCACCGACGGCCACGTCGCCACCATCTCGGGCGCGAAGGTGCGGCGAATGAAGCGCTCTGGATGGACGAAGATCCGAAAGGCGTCGACGACGCCCTTCTGCGTCGGCGCCACCATGACGAGATGGGCGACGTTCGGGCCGCCCCCCTCGAGCTTCACGTAGGCGAGGGCGATGAGCGCGCCGGCTGAGTGCGTGAGGAGGTCGACCTTGCCGCCGTTGCGCACGCGCTCGACGAGCGCCCCCAGGATGCGCGCGTTCTCGCGCGCGGAGAGGCGCCAGTCGTATTCGAACGCGATGGCGTCGCGTCCCGGCGTGTAGCCGCCGTAGCGGCGCAGCGCCTCCTGAAAATGCCAGGCGATGTTGATCGGGCCGCGCGAGCCGGCGAAGCCGCGCGGCACGAGGCGGTCATGGCCGCCCGGCGGCAGGTCGAGGTCATCCTCGTACTTCGTGTGTACCGCGCCGCCGGGCGTTCCCCAGACGAAACGCTTCGCCACCGGGTCATAGAGCCGCGTCACGCC
>WNGF01008016.1_pt2 | contig 12552 bp, 15 predicted proteins | sample 5400641 | NCBI WGS metagenome assembly WNGF01 (sample SAMN13153371, study PRJNA577476) | soil metagenome | isolation source: 80 cm soil or saprolite under grassland replicate 2 | place: USA:California | collected 2016-06-15
ACCACGCTTGCGATTGGCATCCGGGTGAGTCGAGCCGAGGACAGAGCACACCCACGGCCTGGAGGAGCAAAGGAGGGCGCCATGAGTAAGCGGATCGGTCCTATCGCGGCGGCGTGCATCCGGGGCGCCGACATGAATGCTCGGCGACGCAGGCTGCACGTCCTCGGAGTGGCCATAACGGCGGTGCTCATCGGCGCAGCCTCCACATACGGGGAGAGCCACAGTGGCGCAGCGCCGTCGCCGTGGGTGGCCCCCCTGCAGCGCGTGGAGACAGCGCTGGCCAGCCAAAATGTCAGTGCCGCCGAGGAGGCGTGGCACGAGGCTCATCGAGCCGCGCTGGGGTCGCGGCAACGCTGGGACGGCCTGATAGAGGTCGGCGAAGCCTCTCTCCGAATCGGCGAGGTCGCGAACAGGCGCCAGGCCGCCCAGGCGACGGCTCGGCGACTGTATCTGGCTGCCCTCTTTCGCGCCCGCCAGCAGGGCGCGCTGGATGGGGTGCTTCGAACCGCCGAAGCGTTCGCGGCGCTTGGCGACCGCGAGGCCGTGACGCAGTGCCTCCATGTGGCCCGCCACGTGGCGGAGCGGACCCGCGATCCGCAGGCGCGCGCGCGGATCGAGGCGTTTCGGGCCCCGTGGGGAGGCGAGTCGATCCAAACCGCAACGTTCACGTGGGATCCCCTCCTGCTGCACTTCCCGGATGAGAGTGTCGGGCCGTAACGACACGTCGCTCTTCAGCTGGCCCCAGCGATTATCCACCAGCTTGAGAGGAGAACGAGACCATGGCCATGACGAGACATCGGGTCGCAGCCTTCATCGCGCTCGGGCTCTACGCAGTGATGTTGGGCTTCCTCGGCGGCATGGTTGCCGAGCGGATGCGGGGCGACGTGCGGCGCGACGCGATGCTCCGCCAGTACGGCGACACGCTCCAGCGGTGGCATACCGTGCTGATGGAGATCGAGAAGGAACCGGACGGTCGAACTTCCTCCAAGAGCAGCTCGTGGGTGCCGCTAGGAAGAAATGTCGACTTGGGAAGCAAGTGACCCTGAATCGGGCTGGCCGGCGGACCTGCTGCTTCAGATCGGGGCGCAGACGATCAACGGGATCTCGAACAAGAGGGGCGGAGCGCGCGGGCGCACCGCCGATCTCGAGTTCGGCCAGCTCCTGACCGCCATCCAGCGCATCCAGGCCTCCGGCGCCGTCGGGCTGCGTACCGAAGTGTCCAAGGAGACGAAGCAAGAGGGCACGGTCTTGTCGCTGGGCCGGAAGGACGTCTCCGCCGAGACGCTGGCCGACCAGGCGCTGGTCAGGAAGCTCCTCGGCCTGCGGCCCGGTCTGCGTGAGTTCAAGGTCGTCTACGGCGCGCTGGCTGAGAGCGATGACGTGATCGCCATCCAGACGCGCTGGGGGTTCCAGATCATGGTCGAGCTGGCCGCCGAGATCCAGGTACCGGCGGATCACGTGGCGGAACGGCGCACGTACCCGTCCCAGCCGGCGCCGGCCGTCGGGCCCGACGTGCTCCCCCGCTCGTTCGCATTCTGTCGGGAACGTCGGCGCCTGGGGACGCATTCGCGGCCGTCAAGTATCACGACTACTGGTACTGGATCGACGACGGTGATTTCAGGTCCAAGGGCATCTTCACCTTTCTCATGATCATCATGACGCTATCGGAGAAAGACGACAAAATCCCAGCGCCTGTGGTCACGATTCCGGCAAATTGAACGCCAAAGAACGTTGCGATGTGCGCTGGGGGACTCTGCTGCCGATGTAGTGACCGCGCATCCAGAGGGGTAGGGCGCGGTATTGTAAAGCCGTCCAGGTAGCCTTGGGTTCTCACCCCAACGCGAGGCAATCGTCCGAATGCCCAAAGAGGAGCTTCGGTTGCCGAGGGTCGCCAACGCTCGGGGCTAAGGCGCGGGCTGCTGAGGGCCGTGATCTCGTCTGAACTTCAACCAATACTACCCTGCTGCATACCCGCAATGGGGCGGCCTGCTGCGCGCTCGCTGCCCGCATCAGCGATCGAGCCAGGCGACCATGAGGCGCCCGCCGTAATCGTGGCCGATGTTGGGGGCGAAGTTCTTGACGTAAGGCTCCCAGGCGGCCACCGCGCTGACCGAGGGGCCGTAGAGCCCTCAGACCTGCTGGGAGACGTAGCGTTGGATGTCGTAGATGATCTCGCGGCGCTTGGCGACATTGAAAGTACGGCGCTGGAGGCGGATCATCTCGGTCAGCTTGGGATCGTTCACACCTGACGCGTTGAGCGGCTGCCCAGGGATGAAGTAGCGGTAGAGATAGCTGTCCGGGTCGGTCCAGGCGCCGAAGAGTCCGGCGCCCATCTTGTCGAACTTGCCGAAGATGGTGCTCGAGATGAAGGCCCCGTACTCCTTGAGCTTGATCTCGGCGTCGACGCCGGCCTTCTTCCAGCCCGCTACCGTGACCTGCATGGCATCGATGTAGTCCGGCCCGTATCCCGCGGTCGTCTCGACGGTGGTCTTGAAGCCGCCTTGGAGGCCGGCCTCGGCCAGAAGCCGTCTGGCCTCCTGTGGATCGAAGTCGTAGAGCTTCCGGCCCTCCGCAGGCAGCTGATCGATCGGGATGGACCAGTCCTTGAAGGCAGCGGGCACGGCTGGGTTCGGCGCCCCGCGTCCCTGGGACCACGCGTTGGTTTCGAGGACCTCTTTCCAGTTGGTGGCTATCGCCAGGGCGCGCCGTACTCGGAGGTCCTTGAACGGCTCCTGGTCGAATTTCGCCCAGGTGATGCCGCCGAACACGACGATGTAGTCCTGCATCTGGACGTTGGGCTTCCGCTGCTTAACCGCATCGAGGTCGCTCCGGCGCACAACCATCCCGTACTCGGGAGCGAAGTCGTACCGGCCGGCCAGCCACACCGCCAGCGCCGAGGCTGGGTCGGTCTCGATCGCCACCTCGACGTTGTCTACATAGGGCAGCCCGGCGATGAAGTAGTTGGGGTTCCGCACCCAGGTGCACCGCACGTTGGGCTCGTAGCGCTCGAGCATCCAGGGGCCGGTCCCCACGCAGCTCTCGGGCCGCTTGAGGTCGCCGTACTGCTCCACCGCCTCCCTGGCGATGATCCAGGTTGAGGGCGAAGCCAGCGATTCGAGGAACCAGGCGAAGGGCTCCTTGAGGGTGAACTTGACCGTGTGCTTGTCCATCACCTCGATCTTGTCCACCTGCTCCAGCAGGCCGCGATTGGGATTGGCCGGCAGCATGAACCGCTCGTAGGTGTATTTCACGTCTTCTGCGGTGACTTCGCGCCCGTTCACCGGCGGCTTGGCATGCCATCGCGCGCCTTTGCGGAGCTTGAAGATGTACGTCGTGTCATTGGGCTGGGTCCAGGATTCGGCCAGGTCGGGCTCGAGCGGCTGCGACCCGGGCTTCACGGAGGAGCCCGCCTTGACCTTGACGAGGCGGCTGTGACTGAAGGACATCGCCTGCATGGTGGGGAAGGCCACCGTCTGCTGCGGATCGAAGTGGACTGGGGCGACGTGGATGCGGAGGCGGAAGGTGCCGCCGCGCTTCGGCGTCTGCGCCTGGGCGGCACCGGGATCGAGCACATGGAGGCCGGAGCCGGCCGTGCTCGCCGCGGCGGCGATGCCACCAAGCTTTAGCAGGTCCCGGCGGCTGATGGGGGTCGTGAGATGCGTGTCCATATAGATTCCTCCTCCTGTGGTCAGAACGTCACCGGAAGGGTCTTGAGCCCGCGGAGTAGGGAGGACTCGCGCCACTTCGGAGTCTGCGAAGCCAGCGCGAGATCTGGCATGCGGCGTATCAGGGTGCCGATCGCGATTTGACCTTCGACGCGGGCCAGCGGGGCACCCAGGCAGAAGTGTATGCCGAAGCCGAAGGCGATGTGCCGGTTCTCCCGCCTGGCGATGTTGAGACGGTCGGGCTCGGCGAAATGCGCGGGGTCCCGGTTAGCCGCCCCGATGACGGCAACGACGGTGGAACCTTTCGGGATCTGCCGGCCGCCGATCTCTACATCCGTGGTGGCCAGTCGTCCGGTCCGTTGCACGGGCCCGTCGAAGCGTAGCAACTCCTCAACTGCAGTCTGGATTAGCGCGGGATCCTCGCGCAACGCTCGCATCTGGTCTGGGTGCTGGAATAGCGCCAGGACGCCGTTGCCGATCAGGTTGACCGTGGTTTCGTGCCCGGCGACCAGCAGGAGCATGCAGGTCGAGAGGAGCTCACGCTCAGTGAGCTTGTTGCCCTCCTCCTCTGCCGCGATCAGGGCGGACAGCAGGTCCGCCTGAGGATGCTTCCGGCGCGTGGCGATGAGCGAGGAGAGATATTCGCCAAGCGCGATGCGCGCATCACGGCCGCGTGGGATGGCCTCCGAGTCGGCCGGGAGGACCGCCGCGTCGAGACTCCGCGCGATATCGGACGACCACTGCTTGAAGACGTCCCGGTCAGCGGTAGGCACACCCAGCATCTCGCAGATGACCGTGACCGGGAGTGGGTAGGCCAAGTCCTCGATGAGGTCCATCCTGTGGGCATGACGTACACGGTCAAGCAGGGCATCAACGATCTCTTGAATGTGCGCACGCATAGCTTCCACGACGCGCGGCGTAAACGCACGGCTCACCAGTGCCCGTAGCCGGGTGTGGTCGGGCGGGTCGCTGAAGAGCATATCGGGGGTCCGCGCAGGGTCGGGGACCATGCCGAGTCGGGCTTCGAGCCGTTCAGCCATGCCCGCGCGGCCAAAGCGCGGATCACGCAGGACCATGATGGCGTCGTCGTAACGCGTGAGGATCCACATGCCAAGGGGGCTCGCGTGGACAGGGTCCTCTTCGCGCAGCCGGCTGTAGAAGGGGTAGGGGTTAGCGTGGAACTCGGGCAGGAGCGGGTCGTATAGGACTTCGCTGGACGCCACTCTGTGCCCACCTTTCACGTACGTCTGCGGAAATTGGCGCGAGTCTACGCGGGTCAGGCGACCCTGTCAAAGCTAGGGCTCGGTCAGCAAGGAGCTGGCGACTGGGGACGAAATCGATAGATTCCACAGCTTGCACTATCCCAGCACGCTCGGCGACAAGCACGGCACGCGGTGGAACCGGAGCGACCAGCCCCGCTTGATCCCATGTCGCAGAATAGGCGATTCGAGCGAGTCTCCGCGACCTGCTCCCGAAAACCGATCCACCCAGAAATAGAGTCGGCTCGGCGTGGATGCCCGACGTCGCCCTGCGTGGCGAGGACTACGATGCCGGCGCTCTGCCGCGTGTTAGTTAACAGGTATTCTTGCTCTGCCGCAGTCCAACCTTCCGTCACGCAAAGTGAGGCATAACATCCGAGACGAAAAATTCACGGGTCTCTACGTCGTTCCGTCGATCGCTATGGATGAGCAGGTCGACGCCGGCGTCCTGGTATTGCCCGATCAGATCGATGGCCTCGGACACGGTGCCGACGAAGCCGGGCAACGCTCCACGGACAGCCAGCCGCTCGCGTTTGCCGCCACCGCGGCCGCGTCGCGGGCAAGTAGCCAGCGCTGGACATGGGTCTTTTCGATCGTGTCGTAGTCGCGTCCCGCCGCGTCGCAATGTCCGCGCAGCATGGCCAGCTTGTTCCGTACCTCCGCAATGTCGCCGCCGACCAGATTGCAGGCGTCGGCCAGCGGGTCGCCGGCTGCGGCGGGAACTCCCAGCCGTATTGCCGGTATTCTTCCTCGAAGAAGCCGGCTCCGACGCCGAGCGTCAGTCGTCCCCGGCTGATCAGATCGACGCTCGCCGCGATCTTCGCGAGATGCGCGGGATTGCGATAACCGACCGCGGTGCACAGGGTGGCAAGACGGATGCGGCTGGTGACGGCGGCCAGCCCCGCCAGGACGGTCCAGCCTTCCAGGACCGGCTCGTCGGGCGTGCCCACGCGGAGGATCTGGATCATGTGATCCATGACCGAGAACCAGACAAAGCCGTGCTCTTCCGCCCACTGCGCCTTCGCCTTCACCGCTTCGTACGCCTCGGCTGGGTCGGGACTCTCGAGCCAGGACGAGTGATGAAGGCCGAACTTCATGGCTTTTGACTCGTCTTCTGCTTGGACCGAGTTGTGACGCGATACTGGAAGGTCAGAGGCCGCGCGCGAGCTCGCGCGGCTGATCGGTCATCGCTTCCAGAACCCTTGCGATGGGATGCGGAACGCCCGGTTGAAGCGCGAGGATGCGTTCTCCCACGCGATGATCATCGTCAGCTCCGCGATGGTGTCGTCGTCATAGTGCCGTTGCACGCGCGCGAACAGCTCGTCTTCCACGTCGCGGCGCGTGTCCGTGATCGCGTCGGCGTATTCGAGCGCCACCTTCTCCGCGTCGCTGAAGAGCGGGCTCTTCGCGTAGTCGTTGAGTGCCTCAAGCTTCTCCGTTGAGACGCCGAGCCTGCTGCCCACGGCAGCATTGGCGTCCTGTCAGAACTCGCAGCCGTTCCACCAGGCGACGCGACGGTTGAGCAGCGCCCTGAGCGTACCGGGCACGCGCCTCGTCTCTTGTTGGAGGGCGGCAAACATCGCCTTCGCGGCGCGGAAGTAGGCCGGGTTGCGCGCGTAGAAGAGGTACGGATAAAGCGGCGCGCCCCCGAGCTTCCGCTGTTCCTCGAGCGTTTCGCGGAGATCGTCCGGGAGCGTCTCGACGTTGACCGGCGGGATGCGCGTTTTCCCTTCCAGCATGGCCACCTCCTCCACGTCCGGCTTATGCGGCGTCCCACGCCCTGTCACGAGCCATTCGCCACGCGCCTTCAGCGGGCCACTCTAGACGGCATCGGAGCGCGCGGACGCTCTACGACCAGGCCGTCATCTTGACGATGAGAGGCCGATTCATCACGGCCGCGATTCTACATCCGAAACGGTCGGACGCGACGATGCCCACTTCGACGGTGATCGAAGCGTCTATCGGGGTCCAGTGACCGACGGCAAGGCGGGGGCAGGTCGGGCGGATGCGCGCGAGCGAGCCACAACTGCGCATCACCAGAGTGCCCCGCCTGTGGAACCCAGAGCACGCGCGTTCCGACGCGGCGGCGAGTTCGTCCGCGGCGCGACTAGCGTTTCCTGCGGTCGCCTGGTTCGGACGTGTCGACGCCGAAGGTCTCCCGGAAGCCGCGCCGGCCCAACGGGGTGACGATGACGGCGTGGCTGCGCTGCATCCTCTCCATCCAGCCGAGATCGAAGTAGCGCTTGGTGGTCGCGGCCCCTAGCGCACCCGCGATGTGTGGGCGTCGCTCGGTCCAATCGAAGCAGAGCCGGCAAAAGTGGCGGCGGCTCGTACGCAGTGCGGGAAGCTCGATCCCGAACTCGGTGAAGAAGCGGATGCCGGCCGTCGTGATCTCGGCGGCCTCGCCGTCGGGCACGACATACTCGCGGGCGACGAGGGAATCGGTGAGGTCAACGCTGAGGCGACCCGCAAGGTGGTCGTAGCAGATTCGGGCCGTACTGAGCGCGCGTGCTTGACGGGAGAGCGGGCGGTATCGCGGTCTCTTCGTAAGAGCGACGGCGACGATCCCGTCGATCATGTCGACCACTGTCGGTGAGGCAAGCCGGAAATGGCGGTGCCGCCCGTTACGGACCACCGAGAGCAAGCCCGCCTCGGTGAGCTTCGCGAGATGGGCGCTGGCGGTTTGAGGCGTGATTCGCGCCGCGAAGGCAAGCTCGCTCGCCGTCAGGGCACGGCCATCGAGAAGCGCCGACACCATCGTAGCTCTCGCCGGGTCTCCGACTAGCGCCGCGATCTCGGCGATGATGGGGCCTGTAATCATGTCCCGCCTATCTTAACTGACTCGCGGGATCCAAGGCCGCGGTTCTCGGGATCAGGCCCTGCGTGTCACTGTCAAACGAGGTAACAGCAACGTCGTCTACCTGGCTGTGGTGTTCGAGGCCTTCACGCAGGACTGACGCTTGGTCCTTGCTGTTAACGACATCACCTACACGAACTACGGGTTCGCCGCTATCCACGCGTTGGTTCTCGGCAAGGTCATCATGATCGGCACCGTGCTCCGTCTTGGGCGGGGCCTTGAAGACAAGCCCCTGATCTATCCCACCTTGTATAAGACCGCCGCATTCTTAGTCTTCGTCGGGGTCTTCAAGATTGTCGAGCATGGGATCAAGGGCATATGGAACGGCGAGGGACTCGCGGGTGCTCTCGTGGAATTCTCTTGGAAAGGATTCGATGTCGTGCTCGCCAATGGTCTGGCCGTGCTTGTGGCCTTCATCCCATTCTTCGCCATCAAGGAGTTGGGACGCGTGTTCGGGAGCGACAAGATCTTTGCTCTTTTCTTCCAGCGAAGATACGCCAAGTGAATCGCACAAAGGTCCCTGAGTCGGGATTACAGCCACCCCGTCACAGAACAGAACCTTGCCGAGCTATAATAAGTTCACAACAGTACAGAATTCTTCGCGCGTGGTCTAGACCCCGGCTTACACGCAGACCTCGAAGCAGAAGCCCAGCGACCTGTCCGCCTGCAAGTGGTTGCGGGCCCCCGCAACCATGAACGACGAGGGGTTAGCGGACGCAGCGCCGCTAACCCCTTTCGTTTACCCAGACTTCACCCAGGAAACGGCTCACCCAGGAATCAGCAGAAAGCGCCCCTCGCTGCCGGCGGCCGCGGGTGCGGGGCGATCGGGCGTCCCGTGGCACGCGCGCTGCTGGCCGGAAAGGCCGGATCGCATTCGCTGGCGGCGGTGCTCGCTCGCGCCCCACGCGATCTCGATGGCTTCCAGGTGACCGACACCGCCGACAGGTTCCGCGCTGGCGGCCACGATCTGATCATCGAGGCGGGAGGTCCGGCGGCCTTCCGCGCCCTCGTGCCGGCGGCGCTGGAGCGCTGCGAGGTGGGGGCGGTGAGTCCGGTCCCTCTCGCCGATCCGGTCCTCGAACGCGAGATCCGCGGCATCTCGGCGTCCACTGGACACGCGCTGCGCATCGCGCCGGGTGCGCTTGCCGCGTTCGATGGCATGGCTACCGCCATGGCCGGGGGCCTGGAGAGCCTGGACGTCTTCCATCGATCTCGGCGCCGGGGAGGCGTCCGAGCCCGAGCTCCTATTCGGAGGTCGGGCTGCGCTTCACGGGCGCCCGGCGCGTCCACGCGGGGGGCGCATGGTGCGCTCGCGGGCCGGTGTCTTCGAGCTGATGGCCAGGCCGCGCGTCGTACGCGCGGAGGATATCCACACCGTCGCGGCGAGCCTGATAGCGATGTTGCGCCGCGAGACGGCGGGTATCGCCATCGGTTAGGACCGGCCCCGCGCACCTCGTCAGAGCGGGTTTGGACCGACGACTTCCCAGTGGTAGCGGTCGCGGAGCTGGTTGCGTTCGTCGTCGTTGATCGGGCGGTGGTTCAAGAGCGCCTCGACGTAGCCGCCGGCTGCGGCCGGGGTGTACATGAACAGGACGCGGCCCGTCTCGCGGCCGGTGCTCTTCCAGGCATGCGGGACGTTGCGCGGGAAGAACGCGCAGGTGCCGGGCCCGCCGACGGTGACCTCGTCGCCGATCTTGAAGGTGATCTCGCCGGCGAGCACCCAGGCGACCTCGTCGCTGTCGCGGTGCAGATGGAACAGGCTCTTGGTGCCGACGGGCACGGTTTCCTCGAACAGCATGATGCTCTCGTGGCCGACGAGCTTCAGGGCGGCGAAGCGGCCAGGCGCCGCCATGTCGAGATGCTTCCCACCGCCCGCGGGTACGACAAAGCCTTTTGTCGCGTCCATATTGATGTCCCTCCCTGTGAAGTCTGCGACTGATCTCGAGATCCTTCCGCCGTAGTTACGCGACAGGCAGCCGCTCGGCCACGCCTAGGTCGTCGATGCCGGCTGGGGCTGAGGCGCGCCGCCCGTGTCGAGCGGCCACACGTAGCGATCCCACGCGAGACCGACCACTTCCATCTGGCCGGCGGCTCGCGCGCCCGACCGTTCGGCGACGCGCCGCGAGCGGGCGTTCTGCGGAAGAATGGCCGAGATCGTGTACGGCAGCCGCAGAACGTCGCGCGCGTAGTCGCGAACGCAACGCGCCGCTTCGGTCGCGAAACCCTGGCCCCAGACGGTGGGATCGAACGTGTAGCCGAGCTCACACTCGAATGTCAGCGCGACGCCAGCGGGTGCCTGTGCGCGCCCGAACCATCCTCTGCGAACCCCGTGCTCGGGTGCCGCGGATTCGACAACGAGGTCCATCAAGCCGCAGCGTCCGATCAGCGCTCCGTCTTCCTTGCGCACGACCGCGAGATAGCCGAGCGCGAGCTGCTCATAGCTCGCGAGAGTGTACTGCAACCATACGGCCGTCTCCTCGGGCGAGCGCGGCCGGCCTCCGGGATACAGATGCTGCGCGACTTCGGGGAGTGCGTGGAGGCGAGTGAAGAACGGCAGATCGTCCGGCGCGACCCGCCGGAGCACGAGGCGAGCCGACTCCAGCCGGTCTGTGCCGTGCGCCAGGGTCATGTCGAAGACGCCTACCCGTCCGTGCCCATCTTGCACCCTCCCAGCTGCCGCCAGTGCACCATCGGCGGCGCGGACGCACGAGCCTCCAGATGTGGAACCCGGCGTTCCGGATTCGGAGCACCCCCCTTTCTTTCCGGCGGTTTGCTAAGCTCGGGGCGTGCAATGGGATGATCTGCGGGTCTTCCTCGCCGTCGCCCAGGGCGGCAGCCTGCGCAAGGCGGCGCGTGCGCTGCGACTCGGACAGCCGACCATCGGGCGGCACCTCCACCAGCTCGAGCTGAGCGTGGGCGCCCGGCTGTTCGAGCGCTCGGCGAATGGGCACCGCCTGACGCGCGAAGGCAAGAAGCTCCTGCCGATGGCGCAGAGCATGGCGGACGCCGCGGCGGCAATCGATCGGCGCCGCGCCGCTCTCGGCAGCGACGTCAGAAGCGCGGTCCGCATCGTGGCGGGCGAATGGGCCGCGCGATTCCTCGCGCCGCGTCTGTCTGCGCTGGCCGACCCGCACGGCGATCTCTCCGTCTCTCTCACCGAGAGTCATCTCGATCCCGATCTCGATCGGTGCGAGGCGGATCTGTTCGTTCGCGACGGTCTCCCCGCGCGCGGGCGGCTGGTCCGGACCGGGCTCGGCGCGATCGCGGGGGCGATCTACGGCGCGCGCGTCTTCGTCGACGCGCATCCGGAAGCGAAGACGGACACGCGCTGGCGCCGCTGCCCGTGGGTCGCTTACGACGTGCCCCACGAGTACTTCCGGCCGATGGCGTGGCTCGCGAAGCGGCTCGGTGATCGCGTGCCGCGCGTACGCGCCTCACGCATCGCGCTCCAGCTCGAGGCGATCCGTGCCGGCGCGGGACTCGGGATCCTGCCGTGCTTCGTCGGCGACGCGGACCCACTACTCAAACGGTTGACGCCGCCGATCGAGGAGATCGAGGCAGACTACTGGCTGCTCGTCCATCCGGATCTGAAGGCGGTGCCGCGGGTCCGGCACGTGATGGAGCGGATCCGCGGCGTCTTCAAGGCCGGCCGCGCCGCACTCCGGGGATAGCGTGCGCGTCCCGTGAGGATCGTCGCGCACGTAGACATGGACGCATTCTACGCCGCCATCGAGGCGCAGCGGGATCCTGCGCTGCGAGACCGGCCGCTCGTGGTCGGAGCCGATCCCAAGGAGGGCCACGGCCGAGGCGTCGTGACGGCGGCGAGCTACGCAGCGCGACGGTACGGCATCCGCTCGGCCTTGCCGATCTCGCGGGCCTGGCGCCTGGCGGAGGCCGCGCGTGGCCGGGGCGAGCCCGAGACGATCTTCGTCCGTGACGATCACGCCCTCTATCGGGAAGTCTCGGCGCGGATCATGGCGATCCTCGCCGCGGCCGGCGACGCCTTCCAGAAGACCAGCGTGGACGAGGCGTATCTCGAGCTCTCGTCGCTCGGCAGCTTCGACGCCGCCGTTGAGCGCGCCCGCCGGCTGAAGGCGGAGATCGCGAGCCAGGAAGGGCTGACCGCCTCGGTGGGCATAGGCCCCAACAAGCTCGTCGCCAAGATCGCCTCGGATTTCGAGAAGCCCGACGGGCTCACGGTCGTGCGAGCGGAGGAGGTCCAGCCCTTTCTCGATCCGTTGCGGATCCGGGTCATCCCGGGGATCGGACCCAAGACGGAACGTTTCCTGCACCAGCGCCACATCCGGACCGTCGCGGATCTCAGGACGCTCGAGCGGGCGCAGCTCGCGGAGTGGTTCGGCCGCTGGGGCGAGGATCTCTTCGCCAAGGCCCGCGGTCTTTCGGAGAGCGCGGTGTCGAACGAGCGGGAGCGCAAGTCCGTCGGTGAGCAGGAGACCTTCGAAATCGACACCCTGGACGCGACGTTCGTGCTGGAGCGCGCCCGTGCGCTGGCCCGGACGGTGTGGAGCCGGCTCGAGGGCCACGGCTTCCGTGCGTTCCGGACGGTCACGGTGACCGTCCGCTTCGAGAATTTCATCACCTTCGCGCGTTCGCGGACCGGCCGCGAGGCGTGGACGAGCGAGGAGGCTCTGTGCGCGGAGGCGCTCGAGCTACTCCTGCCCTTCCTCGACGACCGCGAGAATCCCCGGCACCGCAAGCTCCGCCTCATCGGCGTCCGCGCGGAGAAGCTCTCCCGCTGATTCGCCTTCTC
>WNGF01009849.1_pt1 | contig 12550 bp, 8 predicted proteins | sample 5400641 | NCBI WGS metagenome assembly WNGF01 (sample SAMN13153371, study PRJNA577476) | soil metagenome | isolation source: 80 cm soil or saprolite under grassland replicate 2 | place: USA:California | collected 2016-06-15
GGCGGTCGAGATCCTTCCTTGACGACAAACATGACTGAGGGTAATTGAGGTGGCAGAGCAGGACATCGGCTGACGATGGCCACCCGGACCCCACACTAGCCCCTGGGACTCAGCGTAGCCGTCCTCTGACCGGCCTGGCAGCGTAGATCGCCGCCGTCACGTGAGCCTGACGGCCACCCGGAGCTCGCGGTCCAGGATCCCGGCGAGCCGCGCGACCTCGTCGTCCAGGGCCGTCCGCGGCGGCTTGCCGGCTTCCCGGAACCAGGCGACCAGGACCCGGTCGCCGTCCAGCTCCCAGGTTCCCGAGACCGCGCCACCCGCCACCACGACCGGCGCGATCCAGCCGCTCTGCTTGCTCACCGCCGACCGCCGTGCGGCCGCGATGACGTGGCCGTCACCGGTGCCGGGACCCAGCACGTACTGGTCGAAGCCCGGCAGCAGGCGGATCGCCTGGCTGGGTCTCGGCGCGGCCAGCCCGTCGACGTCCTCGGCCAGGACGAACGCGCGATCGCCGTCCACATCCACCTCGGCCAGCCGGTCGCCGAGCGCCTCGAACCAGGCTCGAAGGTGCCGCTTCTTGGACCAGCCGGCCGCCAGCCAGTTGCCGAACGATTCGGCCGTCGTGGGCCCGTAGGCGCTGACGTAGGCCACGATCGCGGACGGTGCCGCCACCTCCGGATCGGGCACACCCGCCCAGCGCGAGCTGGCGGCCTCCGGGCGCGTGAAGGTCACCCGGCCGCCCTGGCTCGGACCGAAGCACAGCTCGCCCTGCCAGGCCAGCGGCTTCAGGAGCGTGCCCCAGCCGGATCTGAGCCCTTCGCCCACGTGCCCCAATCCGGGCCGGGCGATGACCGCGGAGATGAGCTCTTCGCGCGTGAGGTACCCGCGATCGAGGGCATCGCGCACCGCCTCGCGAAGGCGCTCCATCATGTCCGGCGTCAGCCCGAAATAGCGCTGCCAGCTGGGCCGCTCCCAGGATCGCCCGGACGCCATCACCGAAAGGAACGCTCCGCCTTCCTCGGGCGTCAGGAGGTGGAGCGTGCCGCGCATCGCCCAGGTCTTGATGAGCCGACCCTCGGACAGGGCGCGACCGACCTCGCCCGGCTGCGACGCCTCGCGCCGGACGCGGATCGCGAGCTCGGCCGATGACGCCACCTGCGCCTGCACGCCGCACAGGCGCCGGACCACCCCCTCGACAGGCAGCCTGCCGACGGGCTCGAGCAGCTGCCGACGCATCCGCCAGGCGAGCGCCTGTTGCCAGGTGACCTTCACCACCATGGTGGAAGGTTACGGCCCTATTGCCGAACCGGCCGAGGCTCGGGAGGCGGGCGCGTCAGGCGGCAGGCAAGCGTGTTGGTGCGGGTGGCGCACCAAGCGACCGGCGTGCGCACAGGACGCGCCAGATCGGGTGCCAATCAGGCCCTTCACCGGTCAGATGGTGCCGCGGCCGCACCAAACGACCGACGTCGCCCGGTTCGCCGGGTCGCTTGGGGACGCAGCCGCACCAGGGCCGGACGACCCGAGAGGGCCGGAAGCAGGCGGCCTCAGACCAGGCTTACTGGCCCGCTCCTGGCGGCAGTGGCAGGAACGGCGTGAGGACCCGAGTGACGACCTGTGTCAGCTGGCCGGTCACCAGTGACCCCGCGGTGACAACGACGGCCGTGATCAGCGTCAGCGCGCCTGCCGCCACATCTCGGATGTCGGACATGGCGCCGAGGTTCTGGATGAGCTCGCGCGGTCGGCTCCAGCGAAGCTTGCCCGCCTCTCGGAGCAGGGCCAGATCGAACGTCGCGCCGAGCACCACGGTGAAGGCCACGACCTGTAGGACTCGGACGGTGACGGTCGCGGGTGCCAGGTTCCCGGCAACCACGGTAACGACCTGGAACGACACAGTGAATACCAGGATCGGTCAGCGCGATTGTGGGCCACGTCCCCGCCCACAACGCGGATCGGATCGTGTCCCAGATCGTGCTTTCGGGTCCGATCTCCGCCGGACCGGGCTTCTCATCGGGCTCTTCCGGCACGGGGCTGGCATCCCCGGCGGGCGGGGTCGGTGGCGCGATGGCCTCTGTCACGAGCTCACTGCGCTGTCGGCGGAGTTCGGGCGACTCGTCGGCCAGGCGCTGCAGGTCCGCGTCACGACGCAGCAGGACGCGCTCGAAGAACGCAAAGGCGAGCACGAACGGGATCGGGAGGGAGGCGAAGACGCCAGCCGTGCCCACCCCGAACCCGGCGAAGACGAACCGCCCGATCCGCCGAAGAAGGCTGACGGGTGGTTCGGGCGCGCCTTCCGGGGCCCTCTCGCGAAACAGTCGTTCCCACGTCCAGTTGCCCCACGTGCGCCGCACGAGCAGCACGATCGTCGCGAAGCCGAAAATCCCATACGCGTAGGCGAGCAGCGATGCGAACGATCTCAACGAGCTCTCGATGAAGCTCGTCGATCCGCCGAATTCACTTGGCGTCCGGTCAACGCCTGCGGGCACTGCGACCATCATGGCGACGAGGAGGATCCAGCCTGTCGTGGCCGCCCACAGGCGATAGGGGTGGCCGTTCCAGAGCCGCCCGATCTGTCGCGCTCCGTACAGAGCCGCGAGGAAGCAGGCGATCGTTGCTGTGATCCATACGGACAACCTGGGCCCGAAGACCTCGCCCATCGGCTCCGTCAACCGCGTGGCAACAGTGGCGACCACGGCGGTGCCTGCGACGAAGATTGCCGCCAATGCGACGGACGCCAGCGTCCGCGCCAGCAGCTCATTTCCTCGCCGTCTGAAGAGAAACGCGAGCACCCCGGCGAGGAGGAGCGAAACTACGATGAGCGTGCCTCGCGCAGCGTCGACCGGCGCCAACGCGACCGTCCTGTTGTTCTCCATGATGGTCTCCGCGATCGACCCAAACAGCCTCGTGCCGAGCACATCCGCGGCAGTGACAACAGCGGGCAGCAGGGCCAGGCCGGCGCCAACCGTCAGGACGTGTGCGGCCGTATTGCGAGGGTCGGGCGGCAGGAGCGCGCGCGCCGGCCGAGTCGCAATCAGCCACAGGAGCAGGAGGACCGCCAGCGCCTGGAGAATCGCGTAGTAGAACGTCGTGATGTCGTTGGCGGTCTTTGAGTTGGCGACCAGGTCTCCCACCCGTGCGCCGGGCAGGAGACCGAGCCACGCGGCGAAGTCGATGCCCAGGGTCAGCGTCACCGTGTCGGGCGGGGGGACCCGGTTCCAGACGTGGACGCGCCGCAGGACCTCGCCTTTGTCCGAGCGTTCTACGCGGATCGCATCGGCCCGGGGGACGGTACCCAGCAGCTCGAAGTCACGGACTTCGAGCTCCAGCCGGCCAGTCGACCCGAACTTCGGAAGCCCGTCCTGGAAGCAGAGGGTGATCTCTGGCCGATCTGTCAGCCCGTTCCATGCCTGGGTCAGGGCCGGGAGGGCATCGGTAACGGTGACCGTGGCCGTGTCGCCGGTGATTTCCTCCTCCACGCGCACGGATCCCAGCCGCTGCAGCCCGCACTTTGCCGATGTCGGTCCGAGACCGGAATGGCCGAGCGTTCGCTCGATGAATGACTCGCCACCGAGGGTCCCCTCCAGCAGGTCGGCGAGCTCGGGACGATTTGGATGGAGGGTGACGGTGCGCGTGCGGGTGACGGATTGACGACTGATGACGTATTCGACGAGAACGTCTGTGCGGTCCTCGGGAGAAGGCGCAGCGGCCGCGTCGGCGAGGGCGGCCAGATCCACGACAAGGGTTGGCTCGCTCGTCATTCCCAGGGCAGGAACCCTCGCCCTGAACTTGACCGCGCTGTCCGGACGGTCCATCCGGAAGTTCAGTTCCACGTGCCCCCAGTCCGGCGTCGGCGACTGACCGCCCTCGCTGAGGACGCCGCCGTCCGCCTCGACCAGCGCACCAGCCGGGCGGGCGATCCCCACGCGAAACGACAATGGATCCCGCGTGCGCTGAACAGTGATGATCCGGGGCGCAGGGAGCACCGCGGGGACGCGGGCGACGCGCGAGGTCAGCGTTTCGATTGGCCGCCCAAGGTCCGGACCGAGAGTCTGGATCCGCAGGATATGCGAGCCGAGCCCACCAATGTCCACGTCACGTGCGAACGTCCCGTTGATGATCGGGCTCAGGTCGCTGGGGGTGTCGTATCGGTCGACCGCGACCTGCACGAATGCAGCGCTGGTCGTGCCGGCGATCGTGACCGTTGGACCGTTGACGACGGTCGGAATGGGTTTGCTGAGCCTGACGGACGGCAGTGGGTGTCGGTCGTCGCGACCAACCAGGAAGCCGCTCGAGTCGATGATTCGAAGGTAGACGGACCCGACGATCACGAGCGCCAATGGCCAGGACCACAAGGCAACCCGTCGCCATCCTCGCGGGGCGCTGCCGCTCATGGCCTCAATGGCCGGCAATCCAGATCGTTGCGGTCTCAGCGCCTACGAGCTTCGCGAACAGCTTCGCCCCATCTTCGGCATCGGTTGCTTCCACCGTCACTGGACGGAAACTCAGCTCACGGAGCTGGGCGACCCATCGGGCAACGAGATCGTCATCGCCGCGGGTGCGCTCCGCGATGACCGTGACGGGGAATCGATCTGGCGCCAGTTCGTGGATCAGGTCGGACGCGCGCTTGAAGTTCCTGGCCTGCACGCGCAGATCGCGGGGAGGAGCCTTGCCGTTGAGCGCGAAGATGGACCCGTCGCCCTCTGGGAAGGAGACCTTCACCTGTTCGTCCCAGGCCATCGTGAGGAGCAGGGCATCCCAGATCCTCGGCTCCGACAGCCGGCCACCGGCGGCACGGAGATTGATCACCGGCATCTCGGGCAGGCTCGTGACGCCATCGTTGGCGGCCATCGCGACGATGGTCGCGAACCAACTTTCAAGGCCAAGGCGCCTGGCAACCGCCGGCAGGCGGTCAATCGGCTGCGCCGTACGCGCCGGCACATCGTCAATCGGCGCCGGCCGGCCATCGGGAACGCTGAACCAGAACTCGCCGGTACCGATCTCCTGCGCCGGCAGCGTGCCGCCGCTCGCCGCGTTCGCGGTCGCCGTGCCGCTTCCCTCGAAGACCGCGAACAGGCTGACACTCGAGTCAGGGAGATAGGTGGTGGATGCCCACGTCCCCTCCAGGCGCAACGCCGCGTCCGGGGTCGTGATCTGCACCTGACCCGAGCAGGTGCTTTGCCAGGCGGAGCTATTCTCGAGCTGACAGTAGCCGTTCTGGACCGCAGTTGCCCGATTGCACAGCGAAGTCTGGAGTCGTCCGTCCTGGAACAGGTAGATTCGACCACAGCTCGTGTTGAGCCACGCCTCGCCGCAGGAGTCGGTTGCGAGCGTTCCGCCGGCACTCAAAGATTGCCAGCGAGAGACCGGCTGAGCGCAATCTGGAAGTCTGGGCAGCACCGTCACACCGGGCCCCGCTCCCCATGCGGTGTCGATCGCACAGCCGGCATCAACCGGCTGGCCGAATATTCCGATCTCCGGCGGAGCGGATTGCGGCGTGGCGGTGGCGGTCTGGGTGGCAGTGGGGGCCGGGCTCGTGGCTGTCGGCGCGGGCCCGGCGCAACCGAGAGCGAGGGCCATCGACGTGACAAGTCCGGCGATGCGACGAGCGACCCTTCGGGTCATGAGTGCCCGCCTCCCCTCGACGGCCCCGACCTTCCAGCGCCCTTTCGGGCGGCCAGTGGGCCGGATTGTCGCCCTGGCCCCGGTGTGTGTCAATGAATGCCGGACTCGATCGGACGTGGCAACTGCACAAGCGGGCGGATATTCATGAGACGGGCGCCCACGCCCGCTCCACGAGACGCGTGCGAGATGCGGCGGTGGTCAAGTACGGGTGGCCCCATTTCGGGCTGCACGCGTTGAGGGGGGAGGCGATTCATGTTCCCACTGCAACTCGCGCTCGTTTCGGAGACGAAGCGCGTGACGCACCGTGAGCTGACGAAGGTCTCGGCGGCACTGCAGAAACAGATCTCGCGAGACTTCGAGCCGATCTGGGAGGTGCCGGCAACCATCGACGCCTTCATCGTCCTCGAGGACATCCCGATCGGGTATTGGCCGATCGTGGTGGAGGCCGACATCAATCAACCGGGCGCGGCGGGCATCCACGAGGACCAGGACGGGCAGCCATTCGCCCTGGTGGAGTACACGAACTCATGGTCTCTGACCGCGAGTCACGAGTGCCTGGAAATGCTGGGCGACCCGTGGGGCAGCCGGTTCATGGCCGGGCCATCCATCAAGCCGGACCAGGGGCGGGTCGAGTACCTCGTGGAGGTCTGCGACCCGTGCGAGACGGCGCAGGTGGGCTACCGGGTGAACGGGATCCTGGTCTCGGACTTCTACACACCACACTACTTCGATCCGGTGACGTCGGCGGGGACGCGCTACAGCTTCACCGGCGCGCTCACCGCGCCTCGGCAGGTCCTTCCGGGCGGCTATCTCAGCTGGCACGATCCCACGACGGGCCACTGGTGGCAGCAGATCTACTTCGGGCAGCAGCCCCAGTTCCGCGACCTGGGGGCGCCCGATCAAGCGGGAGAGAATCTCCGGCGATTCGTCGATCGCCAGACCGAGTTCCGGGAGCTCGCGCCCGAGCTCGCTGTGGGCCTCGCCGCGGACGATCCTTCCATGGTCGCGGTGACGGCGGCGCGGAGCTCGATCGAGCCCGCGACGACCTCCAAGGCGGCCATGTGGCGAAGGCAAATCACCGCACTCAAACGCGGCGAGGGCTAAGGTTCGGCCATGACCGATGATGGGCGGTCCGCCTCGGCCGAGCGCGCCAGGCGACTCCGCGAGCAGATCGACCGCCTGAAGTCCGGGACAGCCAAGCCCACGGATCCCAGGACGGAAGGGCCGGAGCGTCCGCGCGACTTCGTGGAGCGGCGGATGCGCGAGATCGCGATCCGGGGGCGCGACCGTCGCGGTCGGGATCGGTCCGGAGGCGAGACCGGTCAGTCTCCGCTCGAACCGAAGGACTCGACCGACTGACGCGAGGCGGCCCGGGTGGCCTTCGGCGGCCTCGGCGGCGGGCGTTGCGCGAGACTCTGGAGAGATGGGCCACGACTAGGGTCCGGTGATCGTCGACTGAGTGGGGGACACGTCCATGCCTGGCGCTCCGAAGCCATACGCCGTACAGGACCGGAACGCGCGGCACGTCGTCATCGAGCTGTTCGGGGGCGACAACAACCTCGCCGAGTGGGTCGAGGATGACCTGGCCGAGACGGCAAAGGGCATGAAGGGCTCGGTCGCGATGCTCGCCCTCATCGACACGTCGGACGGCAAGGGCCAGGTCGTGGAGGTCACGCCGAAGGGGCGGCGGGTCCTGGAGAAGCTTGGCGAGATCGACACCGGCGACCCGGAGACGCTCGCCCAGTTCATCGCCCGCGCGCTGGTCAGCTATGCGTCGCCGCATCAGGCCCTTGGATTCTGGGATCACGGTTCGGGCGTCTTCGACGAGAACGACCCGCATGAAGTAGTCCTGGACCGGGCGGCGCGCGAGCGCCTCCTCGCCGGCGTGAATGCCCGGGCCATTCGTCGCGGGACGAAACGCCGGTCGCGTCATCTCTTCACCGGGCCGATCGAACACGATGCCGATGCCGCGCGCGGTCCTCTGCTCCGAGCGATGCTTCAGGACGACACGAACGGCGGCATCCTCACCAACTACGAGGCGCATGGCGTGGTGAAGGCGGCCTTCAGCCGCGCCGGCCGAACGCGAAAGCTGGACCTCATCTTCTCCGACACGTGCCTGAACGGGATGATCGAGGTCGTGGACCAGTTCAAGGATTTCACGAGGGTCATCGTCGGCTCGGAGGCTCTCGAGCCCGGTGACGGATGGGACTACGAGCGGTTCTTCGGGTCCATGGCCGCCAAACCGCCGACCAGCTCGGCGGCCTGGGGGTCGATGGCCGTCTCGGCGTTCGAGGACGGATATCGCAACCGGCCGGAGGAGTATCCCTGCACGCTCGCGGCGTTCCGGACACGGAACACGCTGACGTCGAGCTTCAAGCGACTCGTCGACGCCGCCGCGCCGCTGGGGGACACGGGCTTCGGAGCGCTGAACCTGGCTCGGGGCAGGAGCCAGCGCTTCGCGGACGAGGACAGCTTCGATCTGCGGGATTTCGCGGAGCGCATCGCGGCAACGGGCCCGAACGAGCTCAAGCAGCCGGCGCAGTCGATCGTGGACGCCTTCGACAAGGCGTGCCTCCGATCGGCGGCGCTCGGCGCGAAGGTGGCCAGGGCGCGCGGTCTCGCGTTCTGGTTCCCCGGCGACGCGCAGTCGTACCTGGACGTCGGCGGCACGTACGGGAACCTCTCGTTCGCCAAGTCGACCGGATGGGCCGCGTACCTGGGAAGGCAGTACGCGGTGTAGGTGTCACCGCTTCATACAGACGGAGCGTCGCATGCCGAAGAGGGCCATCGTCGCAGGCACACGGGCCAACCGCAGGGCACCGGCGCCGAAGGCTGCACCCGAGAAGGACGGCCGCGTGTCGACCGCGTCGGGCGATGTCCGGATAGAGGCCCCCGGTGTGGATCCGGTCACGATTGCCCCCGGATCGCGGCTCCAGCAAGCGGCCCTGGAGTGGTCGTGGGTCGTCCGCAACCGTGCGCGGTGGGCGAGCGAGCCGGAGAGTGTGGCCAAGCAGTCTGCTCGCAGCCGAACCCAGCTCCAGGCCCTGGGAATGGACGCCGCCTCGCTCGACGCGCTGGCAGCGACCGAGATCATCCAGGTCAGCGTGCCGTTTTCCGACGAAGCCACGGGCTGGGAAGCGCGCGTGTTCCCGTGGGAGTTCGTTCTCAGCGCGGTCAATCGTGACCCGCTCGCCAAACGCCCGCTCATCGTCCGACGGCTCGTCGTCGACGGTGCGGACGCGACCGAGACCGACGATCCGGCCCCGGACCCTGCCCTGATCGTCGTGAGCGCGCCCGGCATCCTGCAGAGGCTGTTCAGCTTCAGCTCCGAGCGGCGGCTCGTGGAGGCCAACCTCGAGGGCGTCAGCATCGAGTCGATCGAAGAAGACTCGGACGCACGGGTCGGGGCGAGGATCGCCGCGCTCAAGCCGAAGGCGATTCATCTGGCCGGCGTGGACAGCTACCAGGGCGCCGCGCTCCTCAATCTGGACACGCCCCACCACGACGGGTTCCTCATGGCGGACGGGCGCGGCGTGCCCCGGCCCGTCGACTCCGAGCAGCTGGCCGGGATCCTGGCGGCAGGCGGCCCGGTCCGCCTGGTTGCCTGCAATTTCTGGAACTCTGCGGCACGGACCGCGGCGATGGCCGTGGCGCTCGGAGCCGAGGCGGCGATCGGGTTCCAGGACCAGGTCGACGACAGCACGGCCGAGCTCTTCCTCGCCACGTTCTATGCGAACTGGCGCCGCAGCAAATGGCGAATTGGGCCGGCGTTCGAGCAGTCGCTGGGTGATGTGAAGCGGAGCGGCGTGTCGCTCAAGGGCGCCGGCGTGGTCCTGTGGTCCCGCCGCGACCTTCTCGCCGGGCGTTCCACGGCAGATGAGCGCCTCACGGAACCGCAGGCGACCTGGGTGCGCCGCGCCGGCAAGGCTGCCACCTCAGCCCGGGCGGAGGTCCAGCGGCTGTCCATCCAGGAGGCCCTCACGGTCGAGGCACGGCCCCTGACCCGGGTCAACTACTCGCTGCTCCACAACGACCAGCGGATGTTCGACACGTTCCGGATCCGCAAACTGGTGCCCGACACGATCCGCGGCGTGGAAGTGGAGGTCGTGCTGTACGCGGGCGGGGATTCCTACCCGTACCGGACGGCGCTTGAAGTGAAGGAGGCCGTGACCGATCTCCGGGACCGTGTCCGCGTGCCGCTCACGTCGACGGTGCTCCGGGCGTTCCGCGAAAGCATCCGATCCGTGGTCTACGTCGGCGTCAGGGTCGGCGGCGAGGTCATCTTCCAAGACACGTGGCGCGTCACGCTCGTCCCGGTCGAGGAGTGGAGCGATGACAACGAGGGTGGCCGCTGGCTGCCGTCGTTCGTTCTTCCTCGGGACCCGGCCGTCAACACCGTCGTCGATGCCGCCTATCCGATCATCCGGGCGCTGCGGGAGGATGCCAAGAACGCGTTCGACGGGTACCAGTCGGTCAACCCGAATGCAGTGGGTGATGCCAAGTACCGGACAGTTGAGCAACAGGTCAAGGCGCTGTGGAGCGCCCTGACATACCAGTTCGACCTGCGCTACATCAACCCGCCGCCAACGTACTCACAGCAGTCGCAGCGCCTGCGGACTCCGAGCGAAGTCCTGCGATCACGCGCCGGCACCTGCATCGACCTGGCGCTCCTCCTGGCGGCGTGCCTGGAATACATCGACATCTATCCGGTCCTGTTCCTGCTGCCAGGGCACGCTCTGCCGGGGTTCTGGCGAACGAGCCAATTCCAGGATGCGTTCCGGCAGGTCCAGTCCAAGGCCGGTGAGGGCGCCGATCCGGGCAGTGCCGATACGGGTCGTGCGGGTGAGGGCGTGGCCGGTAAGGCAGCCGCGGATGCGGCCGAAGAGGCGGCAGCGTCGGCCGCGGCGGCGGCGTCGGCCGCGGCGGAGGCTCCACCCTCGCCGTGGCTTCATCGGACCAACGCGGACGCCAGCGGACCGGTCTATTCGGAGATCGCCGTCAGGCTCAGCATGCACCACCTGGTCCCGCTCGAGACCGTGATGATGACGACTGGGAACGCCTACCTGGATGCGATCGTCGGGGGCGGAGAAATGCTCGGCGTGACGGCGGCCGGGAGCATGCTCCAATCCATGGTGGACATCAGGGCGGCGCGATTGAGCAACATCACGCCGCTGCCGTCAGACGAGGCCTAGCGGCCGAAGACGAGTCCTGGGGAGGGCGCACGCCATGCCGAGCCGAACGCTGGAGAACGACGGGGCAGTCGAGCTCGAGGGATTGAGCATCGTCGTGCCGGACGTTCGCGGCAGCGTCACCATTGAGCGTGGGGCGCCGCCGACTTCCCCACGCGCCGATCGCAGGCGCACCGGGGCAGGAGGCGCCCGTCGGGCGGATCCGCTCGAGACCGCGCTGCGGCGCCAGGGGATGCGAACGTATCGGTCTGCGGTGATCGACGGGACGCGTACCCCGCCGCGGCCCACCCGCCGCGGCGGACCCCCGCCCAAGTCGGAACCGATCGAGCTGAGCGTCCGCCCGCCGCGCAAGGATCGCGGCCAGGTCGTCCTGACGATCGAGAACAATGTCGCCACCTGGCATGTGGCGATGGAGTCCGCAGCAGAGGCCGGCCGAGGCGAACGCCGGGGCGAAGGTCGTGCCTCTGCCCCAGGCGTCAGCCGAGGTCCAACTGGAGGCCCGCGACGCTTGACCTACCTGATTCCGCAGGTCCGGCCGGCGCCGGAACGCGCCACTCGAGGTGGTTTCCCCATCTCCATGATCGTCCGGATCATCACGTTCCCGATCGGCAAGGTCATTGGTCAGGCGGCGCGCCTCATCGCCCGCAAATGGGACGCGGATCGGCACCCGCCGCGCATCCGCGCCTACGGACCGGACGGTCGCCTTACGGACCTGACCGCGGCGGACTGGGAACGGCTGGCCAAGGGCCGCGTGCTGTTGTTCGTGCACGGCACGTTCAGCACGACCGAGGGTGCATTCAGCGGCCTGCCGCAGGCCACGCGGCAGACGCTGCACGACCGCTACGGTGGGCGCGTCATCGCCTATGACCACCCCACGATCGCGGACGATCCGTTCACGAATGCGCGACGGTTCTTCGAGCTCGTGAACGGCCGGGCCCTGGAGCTCGACATCGTCTGCCACTCGCGAGGGGGCCTCGTGTCGCGCTCGATCGCGGAACGCCCCGGCGATCTGGCGAACCTGGGGTCCAAGGTTCAGGTGCGCCAGGTGGTCCTCGTCGGCGTCCTGAGCAATGGGACGATCCTCGCCGACGCGACACACTGGGGCGAGCTCGCCGACCGGTTCACCATTCTTCTCCGCCTCATTCCGGCGCCTGGCGTCGTGGATGCGCTCGAGACGGTGCTGACGGTCGTCAAGGCGATCGCCATGCCGATCGCGCAGGACCTGGAGGGCCTGGATGCGATGGCCCCCACGAGCGAGTACCTGCAGCATCTGAATACTGGCCCGAAGAGAGCCGGTGATCCGACCTACCGGGTCATCGGATCGAACTTCGAGCCCAGCGATCCAGATCTCAGGGCCTGGCTCAACGACGAGATCCGCGACGGCCTGTTCGAGCAACTGCCGAACGACATGATGGTGACGATCCAGAGCATGAGCGCGACAAACGGCTCCGGTCGGTTCCCCATCGCCGCCGCCGACTGTAGATCGTTCGAACCGCAGGACGCCGTGGAGCACGCGAACTACTTCGGGCAACCGCGCACGTCGGAGTGGCTCCTGGACTGGCTTCGCGGCGAAGCCTGAGTCTGTCGGAGGGCCGGATCACACTGGCCAAGGTGGTGACGCGGTCTGAGGCCAGGTCGTGGACGCGTTCGCCCTCCTCGTCATCGCCGCCGAGGGTCAACCGGCCTAAGCGGGCATCCCGGCGGCGAGCCCGATCACGCGGCCGCCCGCAGGAACGCCGACG
>WNGF01010533.1_pt1 | contig 12549 bp, 21 predicted proteins | sample 5400641 | NCBI WGS metagenome assembly WNGF01 (sample SAMN13153371, study PRJNA577476) | soil metagenome | isolation source: 80 cm soil or saprolite under grassland replicate 2 | place: USA:California | collected 2016-06-15
GTCCTCGCTCGGCGCTCGGTGCCGCACTCATGATCACGACTAGCTTGCCGTAGAGCTCACCCGAGCCGACCAGCCAATCGAGAGCGTTCTTCAACGCTCCCGGCATCCCACCCGGTACTGGCGTCGAAATGAGTACCGCGTCAGCGTGCGCGAGGCGCAGCGAAGCGAATCGACGTACGCATCGCCGACCCGGTCGGGACGGAAAAGCGGGAGTTCCCCGAGCTCATCCCACACGGTGAAGTCGACGTTCGTGGCGGCCGCGCCGATCGCCCGCAAGAGCGCCGAATTGGACGATGTCCCCTGAAGACTTCCGGAGATGGCAACCACGTTCCCTGATATCCCAACGCGTGCCGCCACCGCGGCCTTCCCGTCATCTGGACCCTCGACGAACCCCCGCGCCACGCGGGCAGCAGCTCCGGCGCGACGCGCGTCCTTCGCGTCACGATCGCCGTAGCCGGCCAGGTCGGAGCCACTCCGACGTGCCGTTCGAGCGCACTGGGCAGTGCGGCTTGGAGGTGTGGCTGGCGTCCCAGGAACCCGGGTTGGCGGAGGTGCGTGCTCGGCGCGAGGGCTCGGAATAATGACCGACGCTGGCACGGCGGACGCCGTCGACCTACGATCCGCGCGCCGAACCGGTCCTTTGGCGGGGACGGACGATCGGAGATCACGATGCCAATGAAGTTCAAGGGCCCGGCCGCGCGGGCGCTGGACGCGTGGTACAGCACCGGCAATGTCACGAACAACCTCACGGAAGCCCAAACCTTGTTGCGGTCTGGCCGAGGTTTCACGGACCTCATTCGAGATCTCAAAGCCGGTCAGCATGGAAAGCCCGAGTTCGAGCAATATCCCATGAGCGGCAGCGTCCTGCAGGGCCCGGGGTTCGAGCGCGTCGCGCGCGACCGTTACCTGGACGCGATCGGTCTCGCGTTCGGTCACAGCCCTCCCGTGCCGATCAGGACCACTTGGGAAGCGGGGGCCGGCAACACCGAGATCGAGTTCGATGTTACCGATGGCGGAGATCACGTTGAGGTCACGGTCCGCCTCCCGCAAGGGGACATAGCCCCTGCAGACGTGCAGCAGCTCAGGCTGTCGGATGTGCAACGGTACTAATCCACGCCCACAGTGCTCGGGGCAGTGCAACCGATGGTCGGCACGGCCCTGCTCGATGAGCTGGTCGATGAGTTCGTAATCGTCGGCGCCGGGCGTGACGCCGTTGCTCCAAGTGTTCGGTCAACGAACTTCAGTACTGACGTCTCGCAGATGAAGGACAAGGGCGTCGATCTGGTCGCATCCTGCCTGGACAACAACGGGACGCTGACGCTCGCCACGGAGATGAAGAAGCAGGGCTTGGATGCCACGCAGTACCTGCCGAACGTCTACAACCATCGTTTCATCAAGGAGAACGCCAGATTCTTCGAGGGCTCGTACACGGCGACGTTCTTCACGCCGTTCGAGGTCAAGCAGAAGCCGAAGGGCCTAAAGGACTTCCAGAAGTGGATGAAGAGCGGCGACTTCGACGAGAACGAGTCCTCGCTGGCCGGCTGGATCAATGCTGATCTCTTCTACCAGGGACTCAAGGCCGCTGCTCCGAAGTTCACTCATCAGAAGGTCGTAGACGAGACCAACAAGATCACCGACTACACGGCGGGCGGTCTCCTACCGGGCCGTGAGCAATCGGAGCCGATGGTGCTCCGCGGGTCGTCACTAGATTCATCGCCCCGCCAGCGGTCCGCGTCGGCGGGCGGGCCATGACACGTCGGCGCGGTTGCGACAGAATGCTTTGGTGAGCGTGCCAGAGACGATGTACGCCAAGGCAACCAACGGTTGGGTCGCCTACCAGGCCCTCGGTGCGGGGCCTCCCGACGTGCTGACCACCAAGCCGGCCCAACTTCCCCTCGATCTGATGTGGGACGAGCCCAGATTTGTTCGATTCCTCAACGGCCTGTCGTCTTTCAGCCGCCATGTTTGGTTCGACTCCCGGGGCACAGGCTCCTCGGATCCGATCGCGCCGGTGGAGGGCCGCCTCACTGAGAGCTTCGTTGACGACATGATCGCCGTGACCGACGACCTCGGCTGCGAACGGGTAATTGTGCTCGACGCGACGGTCGGGGTTCCGGCTTTGCAGTTCGCCGCCACCCATCCCGAGCGCACCGCGGCGTTGGTACTCATCAACCCGAGCGCCCGCCTCCGATGGGCAGACGACTACCCGGAAGGCTACGCGGACGAGGAGCTTGAGGCGGTGCTCGCAGCGCGCCTGGACCGGTGGGGAACCGGTGAGCTGCTCGGGATCGTCGCTCCCAGCGCCGTCGGCGACGCCCGGTTCGCAAACTGGTTGGGACGTTGCGAACGCGTGTCGATGTCGCCACCGTCATGTTCACGGACGTGGTGGGTTCCACCGACCAGGTCGCAGGGATGGGCGACCGCCGATGGTCCGAGCTGCTCGCCACCCACGACGGCCTCACCCGCGCCGAACTCGAACGCTTCCGCGGCCGAGAAATCAAAACGACCGGCGACGGCTTTTTGGCGACCTTCGACGGGCCGGGACGAGCCGTGCGCTGCGCCTGCGCCATACGCAATGCGGTCCATGCCATCGGCATGCGTGTGCGTGGCGGTCTCCACACTGGCGAAATCGAGCTGCGCGGTGACGACATCCGCGGCATCGCTGTCCACATCGCCCAACGCGTCGAGGCGCTCGCCCAGCCCGACGAAGTTCTCGTTTCGCGCACCGTCGCCGATCTCGTCGCGGGCTCGGGCATCCCGTTCACTGGTCGCGGCGCCCATACGCTCAAGGGCGTCCCCGGCAAATGGCCGCTCTTCGCCGTCGAAGGTTCAGCCCTGCGGTCTGGCGCCTAGCACGAACCCATCGGTTAGGCCCATTTGACGTACGGACTCGATCGTTGCGCCGGGTGAGCAGGGATCGAATCGGCGTGCTCGATTTGGTGGGACTTCCGTCGATCCAGGTGACTGTGCCCGGCCGGAAGACAGGCATACCTCGCACGACCCCGCTGCAATACGTTCCCGACGGCGACGCGTTCCTGGTGGTCGGGTCGAACTGGGGCAGCGGCAAGCATCCGGGGTGGTCGGCGAACCTCACGGCCGTGCAGCAGGTCACCGTGCGGCGACGCGACGAGCAGTTCACGGCATCGGTCCGGACGCTCACCGGAGTGGAGCGAGCACAGGCCTGGGACAAGGCCGTTGGGTTCTGGCCCAATTACGAGATCGCACGGGATCTCGCCGGTGGACGTGAATTTCGACTGTTCACGCTGGAACGGATCGCCTCAGACCGCGGCGAATAGACGCTGGATCTCCCGAGGAGGCATTGAGTTGAGCGCCGCATGTCCTGGTCGCCGAGGTAAACGATCGAGTCGTCGGTGCACTCAACGCTGCGGCGTGGCCGAACTGCCAGCTGCGAGCTCTCGAGAAGCTGAAGGCCGCGCCGGCCCTGATCCGCGTGCTTGGCTCGGCGCTGCCACGGCAACTGAAGCTCAGCGCACGATGGGCGAAACATGATCCCGCGGCACGCCACTGGCACATCGGACCGATCGGCGTCGACCCCGACTTTCAGGGCCGAGGCGTGGGAAGGGCGCTGCTCGGTTCGTTCCTCACGATGGCCGACGAGCAGCGGTCACCGGCCTATTTGGAGACTGACGTCGACCGCAACGTCGCGCTGTACGAGAGGTTCGGCTTCACCGTGACGGACCAAGAGAACATCAACGGTATCAACAACCGCTTCATGTGGCGCGAGACGCGGGCTGGCAATGGAGGCGGAGATGCGGCCTAGACAGCCGCTCGACTGCGGTTTCGAGGCTGCGGGCAACATGCGAACGGTCAGAGTCAGGTCGCGGTGAAGGTCTGTGCCGCAAGCTCAGGTGTCGAGGTGCTGCCGCGCCTGGGGCCCGAAGCCAAGCTCAGGCGGAGAGCAAACTTCGATGAGCTGCCGAGCGACGAAAACGTGGGTGCGCTCCGGCACAACTTTTGCGAGGCCGACGAACTTGCACGTCCTAGCCAGCCCGACCCCCGTCGTCGCTGTCTCGAGGTCGAGTGCTCGACCGAGGCGTGGTCCAGTCGACCGTGGCCCGCTCGGCGACGTCGGGGTGGCGCTGCAGCCACCGGCGCGCGAACGGACACCACGGCACCACGGTCAGTCCGTCGTCGACCGCTCGCGCCACGGCGGCACTGACCAGTTGGCCGCCGATACCTCGTCCTTCGAGCCTTTCCGGGACCTCGGTGTGCAGGAGGACCAGCCGATCCGGCTCGGCCCGGTAGAAGAGCTCGGCCCGGGCGCCGTCCTGTTCGAAGACGAAGCGGTGATGGGAACGGTCGTCGCCGACGGTCGGCGCGGCTTCGGAGGCGCTCACGACGCGACCGGCGATGCCGCCGGGTCCGGGAAGCCGGCGGCCAACGCACTCCGACGCGCCACGTCGCCCATCTCTTCGTGCGTGGGGTTCACGCACCCGGCGATGGTGTCTTCGATCCGGTCGAGCGGGACGCCGACTCGCTCGCACGCCGCGAGCGTCGTCCCGCCGAGCAGATCATCGCCGCGCAGATGCGAAAGCGCGCCGCCGTAGCGCCCGACCGGTGTTCGCACGCCCCCGAGCACAAAGGCGTCAGTCATGGAACGGTTCTCCTTCCCGGTGAGACGGCGGGCCATTTCGGCGATTCACGAGCCGCGCTCGGTCACGCCATGACCAACCGCGCGACGGCATCTTCACATCCCGCGAATGCGGAAATCTCACGAACAGCATCCGCCGGGAAGACTGACAGGCACCTGGCGGATCAGATCGGCTGCCGGGAAGCGCCCTTTTACGGCGGCGGGGCGTCTGATTCCCCCAACGATGCGCGCGCGCATCGTTTCGGCAGAAGCATGGTCCCGCCCCTCGCAGCCCGGGCCCCGCGTCGCTCACGTCTCGCAGTTGCGGAGCGATGCTTGGGTAGTCCCCACTGGCCCAAAGCTTCTGGTGGAACTCCTTCGCTTCATTCACCGCCTCGCGCTCCTTGTACCGTCGCGCTCGATGAGCCAGATTGTGCCGGATCCCAGCGCGCTGGGGCCGTTGGCGCCACTGATCGGTGAGTGGGAAGGCGACCGGGGTCGGGACGACGCCTATGTCTATGCCCGGGTCGCGAGGAGTGCGCTCGTTTTCGCGAGCGGAGCTCGTTCATTCCCGCGGGTCCGGCCCACAACGGCGCCCAAGAGCTGTACCGCCTCAACTACACCACCACCGCGTGGCGTATCGGCGAAGAGGCGCCGTTCCACACCGAGATCGGCTATTGGTTCTGGGACGCCGAGCACGAGCTCGTCATGCGCGGGATGATCACGCCGCGGGGGATCGTGGTGCTCGCCGGAGGATCGGCCCGACCGGGAGACACCACGCTGACGGTGAGTGCCGACGCCGGGGCCGAAGCCTTCGGGGTCCTGTCCAACCCGTATCTGAGCACCACGGCCCGCACGACCCAGTTTCGGATGGACGTTGACCTGTCGAAGCCTGACGAGTTCTCCTACAGCCAGGAAACCCTCATGTACCAACCCCGCATCGACGGCGTCTACTGCCATCGCGACCGCAACACCCTCACTCGCCTCCCAACGTGACACCCCAAGGCCGATGGGAACGCCGCCCGCCTCGGTAGAGGCAAACAAAGCTGCGTCCCGTGCATCCACAGACGTCGAGGCTCGCGCGTGACCAGCGGTCCTTCTGACAACGAGGAGGGCGCCGATCGGTCGTCCTTCGGGATTGATGACGACCCCCGTGTGGCGTTCGTCTACGAGGAAGCGCTGCGCGGGCTCCTCCAGCAACAGGCGGCAGTGGAGAGTCTGCACAACCGAGCGGGGACGCTCATCTTCGCCGCCTCGTTCGCGAGTTCCCTGCTCGGGAGCAATGCGCTCGCTGACGGCGTGAACAGGTGGGACTGGGTCGCCCTCGTCCTGTTGCTGAGCATCGGTGCGCTCGCGGTGTTGATGCTATGGCCGTACTACGCGTTCTCGTTCCGATTCGATCCGGAGGAGCTTCTTCGCGACTACGTGGAAGCTGAGCGCCCCGCCGTCCATGACCGAGATGCACCGTGCCCTTGCCTTGCGCGCCGAGCATGAGCGCAGGACCAACGGGCCGCTCGTCCGACGCATCAGGATCGCGCTCGAGGTCGCACTCGTGCTGCTGTTGTTCGAGATCCTCGCGTGGCTGTTCTCGATCGGCGGAATCTTCGACTAGTACGCGACCTTGTTCTCGCCCACACCCTTGAAGAAGCTGTAGCAGAACACGCCGTCCGGCTCGGTCGTGCGGTGGAGCGCTCGGACGCCGGCATCGAAGCGTTCTGGCTCGATGAGACCCGCCGCGATCGCGGGTGCGCGAATGCCCTCGATCATCGCGGTGAACGTCTTGCGCGTGAAACCATCCACGAGGTCAGGCCGGCTCGAATCCACATACACCATCCGGGGAGAGACACGGACCGCGTCGAAGCCCGCCTTGACCATCAGCGGGTAGAGCTGCCGGCCGATCAGCGCGTTGCCGCCGGCCTCCCGCTGCAGCGTGACCTGGCACTGGATCGCCGCGTGGGCGGCGGGGCTGTCGGGGTAGAAGTAGGCCGATCCGTGATCACCCTCGATGACGGTGATGGTGGCCCCCGGCCTGAGTAGCCCCTTGAGAATCACCAAGGCCTCAACCGGCCGCGAAAGATGCTCCAGGACGAAACAGACAAACACATGGTCGAAAGACTCCGCGTTGAACGGCAAGGCGAAGATGTCGGCTTGCTGGAACTCCACGTTGGTGAGTTCAGCCCCGTCGGCCCTGCGCTTGGCTTCGGCGATCGAGTCGGCGGAGACATCAACCGACATGAAGCGCGCCTCGGGGCTCCGCTGGGCCAGGGTGACCGTCTGGGCGCCGACGCCGCACCCAACCTCGAGCACCATGCTCCCGCCCGGATATGCGGTATCGGAGTGCAGTAAGTCGACCAGCGTTCCGGCTTGATCCCACAGGCGCTCGTTCTCCCGCCCGTGATAGCCGTGCACGTACGTTCCGCTCATCGCATCACTTCCGTTCTGCCCCGACTGTGACCATTCAACGGCTGAGACAGCTCCACGGCTCTCGCGCCGGCGGGTAGGCCAATTCGCCAAAACGATGCGCGCGCATCATTTCGGCAGACGGGTCGAACCGCGCTCACAGGCGCCGCTGCTGTGCACGTGTGTCCTTGCTGTCATGAAGCAGAGCGCGGGGCCGGCCCGAAGTGCTCGGCCACCGAGTCGCTCCAGCCAGGCGCCGGACGCCAGGATCTGGTGGGGGGAGCGCAGGCCCGGGGCCCGGCGGCGGGCCTGCCCTCGGCTCCCATCAGTATGCGGCCCAGCTGTCCCAGAAGAACGGGAAGACGAACGCGGCTAGGCCCAGAGCTTCGAGCCTGACCCGCTCGCCCCAGGGCTTGTAGCCGACACCGCCGGCGACGAAGAGCACGAACGCGATCAGGAAGACGAGCGTCTTCCAGCCGGCGCTAAGAGGATCGACTGCGAGCAGCAACGTGGGCTCCCTTCGACGGATTCGCCGCCGCACGTGTCGCGGCAGCACGTCGAGTGTCGGCGCTCGACTCCAGCGGTTCAAGCCGAAGCGTCGGGCACACGCTCGTCTCCGCGAACGATTTGCGGGGCTAGGTCGCGACTCGGTGGGATCTCGATCACTGTGAGGACCTTCCATTCGAACAGCTAGTCAATAAGGACGTCGCGTGGAGGGAATTGGGAGTGCAGGCGGACAGCTCGTTCGTGGTCGCAGGATGAGTCCCGTTGCTAGGGGCCGCTGTCGGGTCCCGCCGGCGGCGGGGGCGTGCAGGCAGCGGCCCTCTCACGGCGTGGTGAGCTGACTTGTCACTACGCTGCGGACCATGACCCTCGGCTCAACGTGAAGGGGTTCTCCCACGTCTGCATCCGGGTGTCGGCGATGGAGCGCGCCCTCGACCTCTATCGCGAGTGGTTCGGCTTCGAGGTCGTGTTCGACGTGGAGCTGTCGGGCCTGTCACTGGAGCAGGTGACGGGGGAACCAGGCGCCCGCGGCCGCATGGTCGGCGGGCTTCTGGGCGGAACGTCGATCGAGCTGCTCGAGATCAACAGCGAGGCCAGGCCAGCGGTCGGGGCTTCGGGTCCCGCGCTCGGCTATACGAACATCTCGCTTTCGGTCGATGATCTTGAGGCCGCACGCGCGGCCATGGCGGCCGCCGGCGCCGATCCCCAGCCCATGGTGGACATCGGTGGTGTGCGGATGTTCTTCGTGCGCGACCCCGACGGCACGCCGATCGAGATCATCCAATACCCGAACGGCGCGACCACCTCGGCTCAGCTCTGGCGCCGCCCCTGACCATCGCGTCCAATTCAGCCCGACGTTCTCCCGGGATGCGCTGTCCCACGACGACAAGGTGTGAGGTCGCGGAAACCGGGGAGCGGGGGCCGAAAACTTCAGCAGCGCATACACCCCCTGCCCCGGTCCGTTCCGAGGCGTGCGCGGCGACCGCCGCGATCGCGAGGAGCTGATCGATGGCCGCGTCGCCCGGTGGGTCGACGCCGAGCCTTGCGGCGAACGTCGCGATCCAGTCCCGTGCCAGCATGCACCACCTCCAGTGCGCCGTTCCCGGGGCAAGCTTCGAACTGCGCCGTCATGAGCGCCAATCGAGCAGCGCGAACGCCAGCCCCGTCGTGACGCGCGCCTTGCCTGAACATGTGTTCGTAACGCAATGGCCGGGCAGTTGACACTGTGACCGAGCGTTGCGGCGGTTGCACGGTTGCACGTCCCCGTGAGGGATTTGCACGTCCCCGTGAGGGATTTGCACGTCCCCATGAGGGATTGCACGTCCCCGTGAGGGATATAGAGAAGGGGACGTGTCGGCGAGCGGTACTTCGTGGGAAAAGTGAGCACGACGACAAGGAGGCCTGATGCCATCCCTTGACTGGCATGACCTTGACAGCTTCGAGCCAGGAGCGATCTACCGGCATTTGCACTCAGACGAGATAGTGCAGTTTGTGGGTGTCGCTTCCATGCCCGAACTCGACGGCGAGAATGTCGGCGTCTTCCGCTTTGTGGAGGGCGGCGGGTGCCTCATCGCCACGAAGCGGGGCTTCAACCAGGGAGAGACGTTCACACCAATCGCCGAAGACCGGGAAGCAGGCCGGGAACCGGACGAGGCGACGACGGCCGAATGGCGCGCCTTTCTCGACGCGGACGAGTCATGAGGTCCTGGCTCCGTGCCTCCATGATGCGTGCGCCCGATTTTGATGGCGGTCATCGCTGGTCTCTCGGCGTAACACCCCGCGAAGCTTCGCTGGACTCTCTCGTTTCATCGGAACTCGCGGGTTCGAGTCCGTCTTCCGGACGTTGCTCTGGAACAGCGAGCGTGCTCCTGACGGCACCGACACGGGATTCGGCAAACCGAGTCGATTACAACCTACGCGCGCGCTAGTCGCCCCCTCGGGCCAAGCGACTCGAGCGTGCGGCCGCCGAGTTGACCGTGAGGCGGCTCGGGGAACCCTCAGGCGCGAGGGTCGCTCAGTTCGTCTGCCGAAACGATGCGCGCGCAACGTTTGGCGAATTGGCCCACCCGCACGCGCGAGGACCGCTTTTTTCGCCTTCTGGCCCGCCATGCAGCGCCTCGGGTAGGAGTTCACGTTCCCAGGACGTCGAGTTTCGCCATCTCCTCGTCGAGGAAGGTCGTGTAGTCGCTCCGACACGTTTAAGCGGTCGTGCTGTGTCAGCCGGCCCCGATGGCCGTAAGAAGCGCGTTGGCGGTGCCTTGCATCCCGGCGGCGTTCGGGTGCAGCGGCGCCGCCGGCGACGTCGGCACCACCGGCTCGACCCACCGCTGCGACGACGACCGGCAGGCGTCGTGTCCGATGCCGGCCGTGTACGCATCGACGAGCACCGCTCCGTTGGCCGCCGCTTGGGTTGCGAGCATGGCGTTGAGTTCCTTGTGCTTGTCGCGCAGGTAGCGGACGTCGTTCGGTGCGTACGGCATCTGTGGCCAACAGCCTTCGGGCGCGCCGGGCGAGCGCGGCCCCTCGGGGAAGATCGGCAGGTAGTTCACGACATAGATCGTCGCTCCCGGAGCGCGCTCGCGGATGCCCTGGATCACAGCTGCGGCCTTCGGCGCGGTCTCGTTGATGCGGCGGCTGATCTCGTCGACGCCGTTGACGACGTACTGGTCTTGGCACGGCGAGCCGAACGGGACCAACGCCACACAGCTCAGCGCGATGTCGGTGAAGCCGATGTCGTTGCCGCCGATGCCGACGCTCACCACGGTTGTCTCGGCGTCGAGCGCGTCGAACTGGGGTGGGTTCGGGCCGGGCGACACATTTTGGGGCTGGGTCATGTTCTCGGTCCGGGCGCCCGAACAGCTCACGTCACGGAAGCGAGGGGTTCCGATCGCTGGCGCGGCCCGGTGCGGGTAGTTGTGGTCGGAGCGCTGGCAGCCGGCCGGGTCGGCCAGCTGCGTGGGGATCAGTGGGCCGGCGGTGTACGAGTCGCCGAGACCCACGTATTGCGGCGGCGGCGGCGCGCACGCAATTCCGACGAGGCCGATGACCACGACGACGAGGACGAAGACACGCGCCGAACGCTTCATCGTCTTCCCCCCGGTTCGGGCCGCCGACCGAAGCATTACCCGGTCTGGGTTACCAAACACCTGGATGGTCCGGGTCGTGGTCGTCGATGGTTCCTCCTCGTTGCTGGTCGGTAGGCGGCGTCGGGACGTTCTGCAAAGAGAGTGACAGAACTGTCATACCGGACAGGTCCATCTGAGCGAAGGAGGCCGCATGATCGGCGCCCTCATCCTCGGCCTTGTCGCCGGCGCAGTGGCTCGCCTGGTCATCCCGAACGACGGGTTCGAGCATCTTGAGGGCTGGAAGTCGTGGCTCGGAAGCCCGGTGGGTGTGATCACGCTGCATTTCGTCTGCCGAAACAATGCGCGCGCAACGTTCTGGCGAACTGGCCCACCCGCAGGCGCGAGGGCCGCTGCCTGTGACAGGTGCTGAGCGCCGCCGCGCTCGGAGATTCCCGGGACCTGAGGCGGACGCCCGGGTCAGGCCGACTCGATGCTCTCGGCGAGCCCGCGCACGGCTCCACGGCTCTCGCGCCGGCGGGTAGGCCAATTCGCCAAAACGATGCGCGCGCATCATTTGGGCAGACGGGTCGAACCGCGCTCACAGGCGCCGCTGCTGTGCACGTGTGTCCTTGCTGTCATGGAGCAGAGCGCGGGGCCGGCCCGAAGTGCTCGGCCACCGAGTCGCTCCAGCCAGGCGCCGGACGCCAGGATCTGGTGGGGGGAGCGCAGGCCCGGGGCCCGACGCGGCGGGCCAGCCCTCGGCTCCCATCAGTATGCGACTTATTCGCCGGCGGTGGCACCTGGCCCGCATTTGCCAAAACGATGCGCGCGCGCATCGTTTCGGCACCGCACGCAGCCTCTTTGCCCTCTTAGGCGAATCCGCCAAAACGATGCGCGCGCATCGTTTTCGCAAAGCGGCCTGCCCCATGCACGAGGGCCGCTTTTGCGTCGGCGATTGCCGTCGCCCGATTGGCGACTGGGGCCGGCGGCGGATGTCGGGCTACTTGACCACCCTGCGCGTTGATGACCGCCGCCCCCGCCCTGGTTTTCCTATGTCCAGCATCGGCCTTTGCCGGTTGCTGGACATAGGGGGGCGCGCTTGTTAGCGTCCCGCCACTGGGCTGTGTGCCCGGGGGGAGCAGGACCGCTCGAGGGTAGGTCGAGTGAGTAAAACCGGGCTGGGAGTGTCTTCTGCGGGTTCGAGGTGCGTTTCGTCGCGCCTCCGGGCTCGCAGTCCGTTCTCGGACCGCCCGCTTGGTCCTGGACGAGTGAAGCACGTTCAGCTCGCCGGCCTCAGGCGGTTGGCTCCCCGGCAACAACCTGACCTGGGTCGTGAGCTAACGGGCGGGTCGGGATCCCATTTGATTCGTGCTGGCATTGCCGATTCCGAACGCGCCGTCGGCGACGCCGTGTTTTCCACGAAGGAGGGCATTCCTTGAGAAGGTTCATAGGTTCTCGCAAACAATTTCTGCGCCGATCGCTGATAGCGATTTCAGCAGCGTTGCTTCTTGCTGTTGGGGCGATCCCGGCGCTGGCGAACCTACCGGGCAGCTCTTTTGAGAGCAACGACGGCAACCTTGTGGTCGATACGCCTGGCAATAAGGACTGGGCGAACGCCCCAAACCGGGTCGTGAAGCTCGATGCCGCGTCGGGCAAGACTGACGACTCGTTGGGGCAGGGCGCCAAGGAGGACATTCCCAACCCGACGGTCGTGTCCGGTTCGATCCCGCCGAACAAGAGTGACTTGAGCCGTTTCTACGTCTCCCACGAGAACGTGGGTGGCAACTTCTTTCTTTACTTGGCGTGGGAGCGGACGAACGTGCTCGGCTCGGCGAACATGGACTTCGAGTTCAACCAGTCCCAGACGCTGGATCCGAACGGCGTGACACCCGTACGAAGCGCGGGCGACATGCTGATCACGTTCGATTTCACGCAGGGCGGCGGGACACCGGTCTTGGGCCTGCTGCGTTGGGTCACGAGCGGGCCGAC
>WNGF01027227.1_pt1 | contig 12548 bp, 12 predicted proteins | sample 5400641 | NCBI WGS metagenome assembly WNGF01 (sample SAMN13153371, study PRJNA577476) | soil metagenome | isolation source: 80 cm soil or saprolite under grassland replicate 2 | place: USA:California | collected 2016-06-15
CTCGTCCAGCCGAGCGGCCACGGCGGCGGAGAGGCGCTGGAGGCTCAGCAGCCGCTCGGCCCGTCGTCGCGCAGCGGCTTCGGCGGCCCGGATCCGGCGCAGAGCCTCGACGCGAGCCCAGAACTCCCCCACGTCGAACGGCTTCGGCAGATAGTCGTCCGCGCCGGCCTCCAGTCCCTCAATCACGGCCCGTCCGCCACGCGCCGAGAGCATCAGGACCGGCAGCGAAGAACCCTGCTGCTGTTTCAAGCGCCGACACGTCTCGAACCCGTCGATGCCTGGGAGCATGACGTCCAGGACGACAAGATCGGGGGACTTCTCGGTGGCCACCTCGAGCGCCTCTTCACCGCTGGCCGCCGAGACCACGTCGAACCCGACCTGGCTTAGCAGCGTGGTTACGAGGACACGGCCATCCAGCTCGTCGTCGACGACGAGGACGAGCCCGCCGCCGGGCAGGTTGGGCGTCGGGGGCCCAGGCGGCTCAGAGACCTGAATCTGCACTGCTGGGCCGATCGCGAGATTGACTCTCTTCATCGCTCATGGTACCGTGCCCGCGTTCGCGTCAACCCGCTGGAGGCAGCATGGCCGAGTCCGCGCTAACCGCCCAGGTCATGGTGGACACCCTCAAACGGAGCGGCGTTACCCACATGGTCTGGCTGCCCGATACCGAGTCTGGTTACCTACATCAAAAGCTGCACGACGACCCCGATCTGACGCTCGTGCCGGTCGCTCGCGAGGGCGAGACCTTCGCCATCGCGCTGGGGCTGCTGATCGGCGGGAAACAGCCGCTCGTATGCATCCAGAACACCGGCCTCTTCGAATCCGGTGACTCGGTACGTGGCCTGTGGCTGGACCTGCAGCTGCCGCTGCTCGCCTTGATCGGTTACCGGGGGTATGCGGGGGGTAGTCCGAGCGAAGACTCGGCCGCCACGTTCCTTGAGCCGATCTTGAAGGCTTGGGGCGTTCCGTATGCGATCGTCGAGTCGGACGAGGACGTGGTGGAGACGGTGCCACGCATGTTCCGGCAGGCCAAAGAGCGCCCGGGCCCAGCCGCAGTGCTGATCGGTGGGGAGTATTCGGCATGATGGACGGGAACCGCGCCATCGAGTTGATCGGCCAGCACCGAACCCAGGAAGTGGTGATCACCACCATGTCGTCGGCGAGGGCGTGGCCAGCCGTGTCGCGAAAACCGGAGCTAGACCTGCCGCTGAGCGGCTGCATGGGCAAGGCCTCTTCGATCGGGCTGGGCATCGCGCTCGCCCGTCCGGACAAACGAGTGCTCGTGCTCGATGGTGACGGCTCGCTGCTCATGAATCTGGGATCCTTGGTCACGATCGCCGCCCAGGCCCCGCGCAACCTGGTCCACTTCGTGCTCGAGGGTGACACGTACGACACCAGCGGCGGCCAGCCGACCCCGGGCGAAGGTCGGGCCGACCTGGCCGGTCTGGCGCTGGCGGCCGGCTATCGCTCGGCCGTCACCATCGGCGACGAGTCGGCACTGGTGGCCGCCCTGCCCGATTTGCTGCGAGTGGACGGACCGACCTTCGTCTGTCTGAAAGTCAACTCGATGTGGGCGACCGGTCGAATGCCAAGGGGCAGCACCAAACGAGCGTTGCCGATCATGACCCAAGCTCTGGCGGGCGGGTGAGCCCAGAAGGAGAGTACTGGCTGCTCTGGGACGGCGCCTGAGGCTTCTGAAGACGCATCGCCGCCTGGGTCAGGCGGAAGGATCGGGCGGGCCGACTTCTTGTGACCGCCTACCAGGAGGCGCCATCGCCGCCGATGACGCCTCAGCTGCGCGAGGCGTGCGCCCAGGCGGTCCACGTCGTGACCCCAGATGGCCGAGCTCTCCGCGCGGGACGGGCGGCGCTGTGCGTGCTGGCCCTGCTCGGCTGGCCTCGTGCCGCCGCGATTCTGTCGCTCCCACCACTGATCTGGCTAGTCGAGCTGGGATATTGGGTCGTGGCCCGCAACCGACCGTTCTTCGCGTTATTCCTGTTTCGCCAGGAATAATCCCTGTGCCGGCCCCCACCCGAAAACGGGGAGGGACAATGCGCCTTGGGCCTCGAAAGTCTGCTCGACCACGCCGAAACCTCCGCCAGATGCCGCCGTTCCCTCGCCATGCATTAGAATCCCGATTAGGGTGCGGGATGGTCCTGGAAGTCGGGCGACGCCTGTTCACGACCGCGGAGTACCACCGGATGGCGGAGGCCGGGGTGCTGAACGAGGATGACCGCCTCGAGCTCATCGACGGTGAGATCCTGGAGATGAGCCCCATTGGCCCGCGGCATGCCGCCTGTGTCATGCGCCTCACCCGCGTCTTCAGCCAGAAGCTTGGTGAGCAGGCCATCGTCAGTACCCAGAACCCGATCCAGTTGAGCGAGCGCTCGGAGCCCCAGCCGGACCTGGCGCTCCTCCGCCCCAGAACGGACTTCTACGCCTCTGCCCACCCCACCGCCGGGGAGGTTCTCCTGCTCGTTGAGGTGGCCGAGACCTCCGTCGAGTACGACCGCCAGGTGAAAGTGCCGCTGTACGCCCGCAGCGGCATCCCCGAGGTCTGGCTGGCGGACCTGAACCAGCAGCGAGTCGTCGTCCACCGGGACCCGACGCCGGCCGGCTTCGCGACCGTGCGCGTGGTGCGGCGGGAAGAGACGATCCGGCCCGCCGCCTTCCCCGACCTGACGGTCGCCGTCGCCGACATTCTCGGGTGACGGGCTAGCTTACCAAGCCGGCCCACGCGACGGGAGTCCCCGGGGCTCTCGCTCGTTGCGGCGAGCCGCTCGTCACCCCTGCCTTAGCCCTTGACGCCGCCGACTACCAGGCCCCTGATGACGAGGCGCTGGGCCAGCGTATACATGATGACGGGCGGTAGAGCAGTGATCAGCGCGCCGGCCATCATCTGGCCCCAGTAGAAGACATCCTCGCCCAGCATTTGCGTCAAACCGACCGTTACGGTGCGGGTAGCCAGCGAGTTCGTGAAGACCAGCGCGTACAGGAACTCGTTCCAAGCCTGGGTGAACGAGAAGAGGCAGACGACCACGATCGCGGGCGCCGAAAGCGGCAGCACGATGCGAACGAGTACGCCCAGACGGCCGCAGCCATCGATCAGGGCGGCCTCCTCCAGCTCGAGCGGGATGCTCCGGAAGTAGCTCGTGAGCATCCAGATGCAGAATGGCAGTGTGAAGGTGGGGTAGACGAGTATGAGGGCACCGAGGGTATCCGACATCTCCAGCCTGGCGACGATCTGGAAGAGCGGGATGAAGAGGAGCGAGGTCGGTACCAGATAGGTGCAGACTATGGCGACGGCGATCGTGCGCCGGCCGGCGAAGCGGAGCCGGGTGACGGCGTAGGCCCCAAGCGCCCCCAGAACGATCGAGAGCGCCGTCGCGGCCGTGGCGACGAGGGCGCTGTTCCTCATCCAAATGCCGAACTTGCCGCTCAGCAGCGCGACGTAGTGGCCGAAGTAGACCGACTTCGGCAGGATCGTGAAATCCTGGTAGATCTCTTTGTTCGTCTTGATCGACGCCAGCATCATCCAAATGAACGGAACCACCGTCCAGAGAAGGAAGAAGGCCAGCGCCGCATATGTCGCGATGACCCAGCCGCGCCCGATCGCCCGGCGCCCCGCCCTGGCCGATCCCCTCGCCCGGCGCTCGGCTTGGATTGATCCCCGAGATCCAGCGATCGCGGCCATCGGTCACTCCTGCCGCAACATCCGCCGGGTGAGGAAGAAGACGAGGACGAGGTAGAACGGCACCATCATCATCGAGATCGCCGCACCGGCCCCGAGCTGGTGTCCGGGGATGGCAACCAAGTAGGAGAGTAACGGTAGGGTCGTCGTGGCGTAGCTCGGCCCGCCACCGGTCAAGACGAAGATCTGGGTCAGGTTGGCCGACGTCCAGATGGTCGAAAGGAGCGCTGTCACGAAGATCACCGGCTGGAGACCCGGCAGGGTGATGAACCAGAAGCGCTGGAGGGTGCCGGCGCCGTCGATCTCAGCCGCCTCGTACAGCTCCTGTACGATCGCCTGCATCCCGGCCAGGAAGTTCATCGTCCAGAAGGGCGTGCCCGACCAGATGATGACGAGAATCAGGGCTGGTACCGCGAGCCTGGCGTCATTGAAGAAGTAGATGTAATCGTCGGCGAGCCCGAAGTTGGCGATCGCGCCGTTGATCGGCCCGGTCGTGTCGAACAGAAACCGCCAGACGTACGCCGAGACGACCGCCGGCACGGCCCAGGGCAGGAACATCAGACCTCGGAAGAGGTTCCTGGCTGGGATGTCCTGGTTGAGGACGCTGGCCATGGCCATGCCGATCACGAACTTGCCCCCGATGGCGCCGCCCGTCACCACCCCCGTCGTCCAGGCCGCCCTGAGGAAGAGCGAGTTCGGGTTGGCGAAGAAATCGACGTAGTTGTACAGCCCGACCCAGGTGCCTTCCTTGCCAATGAATCGCTCCTGGAAGCTCAGCACGATGGCGTCGACAAATGGGTAGACGAGCAGCGACGCGATGATCAGGACCGCGGGCCCGATAAACAGCCAACCAAGGAGCCAGTCCGCGCCGAGCACACCCCGAATAGACAAAGGGCGTGTAGTGGGGATGGTCTTCTGGTACGTAGCAAGCCGATTCGCCACGGGAGTGCCTCCGGTCCGAGTAGCCAGTAGTTTGTAGTCAGTAGCCAGTAGCCAGTAGTCAGTAGCCAGTAGTCAGTAGTCAGTAGAGCGTCGGGCGTCCTCTGCCGCCACGTGCCTACTGCCTACCGCCTACCTCCCACTGCGTACTGCCTACTGCCTACTGCCTACTGCCTACCGCCTACCGCCTACCGCCTACCGCCTACCGCCTACCGCCTACCGCCTACCGCCTACCGCCTACCGCGCCTACCGCCTACCGCCTACCGCGTCTAGGCCTTCTTCGTCAGCTTGTTGTAGGAGTCCATCAGCTCCTTCTGGGCCCAGTCCTGGGCATCCTCGATTGGCATGTTCTCGTTGATGATCTTGTTCATCATGTCCGAGAGCGTGTACCGCGCGTCGGTGACGTCGGCCAGCCAGGACTGCTGCGGCGCGGGCCAGTTGCGGACCCGGCCGTTCTCGGCGATCACCCTCATCTCGGCGAACTTGCTCTTCTCCCAGAAATCGCCCTTGGCGTGGTCGCGGTAGACGGGCACGAAGCGCCCTTCGACCGACTTCGAGATCTTCAACATGTTCTCCGGCTGGAGGAAGTACTCGAGCGCCGCAGGCGCTTTGTCGGCCAGCTTGGCCTTCTTGAAGTAGTTGAAGCCGAGCGAGCTGCCCTCGGCGAACGAGCCGACCGGGCCCTTCGGGTTCTGCGAGATGCCGGTCTTGTCAGCCAGCTCCTTGTCGTTGACCAGCAGCCAGCCCATGATCGTGGCCGGATTGATGGCGATCAGGGCACGGCCCTTCTGATACGTCTCGTTGTTCCACGAGGTCACCGTCTGGGCGAACGTGTCGGGCGGGATCAGCTTGGCCTTCCAGACCTTGACGATCGTCTCGATGCCGGCCTTGTTGGCCGGGTTGGTGATGTCCGGCACGCCCTTCTCGTCGTTGAGCCGACCCCCGTACGCCCAGAGCACGGTCAGGATGTTGTTGGCGTGGTCCCCCTCGTGGCCGAGGGCGAAGGCGATCGTGTAGGTCCGGGGCGGCTGCTGGACCTTAGGGCCAAGCTCGATCAGCTCGTCCCAGGTGTCGAAGAATCGGCCACCGGTCACCTTTCCGATCTCGTCGATGCGCCACTGCGGCGGCCAGACGTCGATACCGTACGGGACGCCGAACACGCCACCATCGGTGGCGGTCAGCGAGCCGATCCCAATCGGGTACATCCCGCCCGCCTGGTCCTTGAACTTGTTGGCCAGGTCCTTCAAGTCGGCCAGCTCACCCTGCGTGTACCAGTACACGAGGTTCTGGTTGCTGACCTCCGGCGGCAGCCCAGCCGCGACGGCGGCCGACTGCTTGGCGAGCACCTGTGGAGAGCCAGGGATCGACTGCCACTCCACCTTCATGCCGTTCTGCTTGCCCCACTCGACGAAGTTGTTGCCGACCGCCTCGTCGGTCACCGTGTTCCAGTTGGCGTTGAACCAGACGTTGAAGACACCCGGTGTCGCGGCGCTGGGCAGCTCAGCAGCGGGGGTGGCCGCTGCTGCGGCCGCGGTCGGAGCCGGGGCAGCAGGCGCGGCCGGCTTGGGCGCCTCCGCGGGCTTAGCCTCCGCCGGCTTGGATTCGGCCGGCTTGGCCGGCGGGGCCTGCTGGCCGCAGGCGGCCAGGATCGGTAACGACGCGGCAGCTCCCAACTGAATGAGGAAACGCCTGCGCGACCAGGCCATCACGCGACGCTGCGCGTCCATCGTTCAACCTCCCCCTGTCCGTCTCGGCACGGATCTGCTGCCGTGCCATCTGCTCGACGCGGGCCGACCAAGATCATGACGCTGGCCGCTTGCCACGGTCCGAAGTCGCAGGCGGCTGAAAAGCACTACCTTCGCGCTGGGGAGTTACACGTCATTGTACTCTGAGACCAGGAATTGTCAATTCCAGCGCGAGCGTGGGGCACGCCGTGATTTAGCGGCGGGGTAAGATGGTTGGCTAGGGAGCGACGCGCCGGCCTTCGCTGAATCGAGGGAATCCGCGAGATGACGCTCGGCCGCAGGCAATTTCTCGTTCGGACGGGGCTGGCGCTCGGCGCGGCAGCGCTGGCCAGTCCCGCTTCAGGCGCTGCGCGCGCGGCGGTCACCGCGTCTGGGCCGATGCCCGCCCCGGTCGACTGGGAAACGGTCCGCGACCAGTTCAGCCTGTCCCGTGAGCACATTCATCTCGGCGGCTTCCTGCTCGCCTCTCACCCGGCTCCGGTCCGAGAAGCGATCGAAAACCACCGCCGAGCCCTGGACGACAACCCGGTCCATTACCTGCACGAGCAGGGCCCTCGGCTCGAAGCCGCCGTGTTGCGGGCAGTGGGGACATATCTGGAGGCGAATCCGGCCGATATCGCCCTGACCGACAGCACCACCATGGGCCTCGGGCTGCTGTACAGCGGCCTGGATGTGCGCGATGGTCAGGAGATACTCACCACCGAGCACGACTTCTTCGCCACCCACGAGTCGCTGCGCCTCAAGGCCGCGCGCACGGGAGCCACCGTTCGGACCATTCCGCTCTATGCCCGGCTCGAGAGCATCTCCGAGGATGAGATCGTCCACAACCTGGCCAGTGCGCTCAGCCCGCGGACGCGCATCGTGGCCATAACCTGGGTCCACTCGAGCACCGGACTGAAGCTGCCGATCCGCGCGATCGCCGAGGCCGTCGCCCGGGCCAATATGAGCCGCGACGAGCCAGACCGCGCCCTGCTGTGCGTCGACGGCGTGCATGGACTAGGGGTCGAAGATGTGGCGATGGCGGGACTCGGCTGCGACTTCTTCGTGGCGGGCTGCCACAAGTGGCTCTTCGGGCCGCGGGGGACCGGGCTAGTCTGGGGAGATCCGAGCGCCTGGTCAGCCGCCAGCCCGACAATCCCTTCATTCACGGACGATGGCACGCCAGGCAGTCGCATGACGCCCGGCGGGTTCCACTCGTTCGAGCATCGTTGGGCGCTAGCCCAGGCTTTCGGGGTCCACCAGCAGATCGGCAAGGCGCGAGTCGCCGCGCGGATCCACGAGCTGAACCAGCAATTCAAGGCAGGCCTGGCGGCCATGCGCCACCTGAGACTCTACACCCCGATGGCCGAAGCGCTCTCGGCCGGCTTGATCTGCTTCGACGTCGACGGCCTCAGTCCCGCCGCCGTGGTCCGCCGCCTCCTCGAGCGAGGCATCATCGCGACCGTGACGCCGTACGCGCCTTCGTACGCTCGCGTCGCGCCTGGCCTGCTCAACTCGCCGGAGGAAGTCGAGGCCGCCCTCCGCGCGATCGCCGCACTCTCGTGACGGCTGATAGCCAATAGCTGACAGCTGAGAGCTGAAGGCTATCGGTCTCGCAGGTACCGCTCGGCTGATCGCTCGACGGCATCCCCGCCGTCAACCGCCACCACCCGGCCATTCCAAGCGCCGTAGATTCGCTCGAACGGGTAGGGCTGCAGCGTGTCCAGCATGCGACGGATTGCCGCCTCGCCGAGCGGGATCAAATTCGGATAGCTGTACATGAAGCTCACGTAGCGTCGGTCCATGACCACCGTCACCGTATCGCCGCTCAGCAGCGCACCCCGGCCCCCGGCCCCGGCTGCCCAGTGGAGGGCGGCCGCGCCCTCGAAGTGGCCGCCCGGGTTCAGGAGCGTCAGGCCGGGCAGGATCTCGGTGGTCAGGCCTTCCCAGAGTCGGACGTGGGGGCCAGGATACTGGACCCACTCACGATCGGCGGCGTGAACGTAGACCGGGCAGCTGTCGAAGGCCGCGCTCCAGGCGCTCATGCTGGCGTAGAAGTGGGGATGCGAGATGGCGATCGCCTGCAGCCCCCCAAGCTCCTTGACCGCCGCGACCGAAGCGTCGTCCACCAGGCTGATGCAGTCCCACATCACATTGCCCTGAGCAGTCTGGACAATCAGAGCGCGCTGGCCGATAGCGAACTGCGGCTCAGTCCCGATGCTGACGAGTCCGGGCTCCTCTTCGCGCAGCGTGTTGCGGTGCCCGGCCTCGACCAGCTGATCCATGGTCACCCACTGCTGCCCTTGCCAGCCCACGTACTGCCGTTCGTCCTCACAGATCGGGCACCGCGCGGGCGGGGCCTCGCTGGGCGCGTACTGCACACCACAGGTCTTACAGATAAAGGCCAGTAGCGAGTCGCGAGTAGCGAGTAGCGAGCGAGACGTCATAGCGCCGTGAGCGACTTCGAGAGTCCGCGGAGCAGTCGTCCCACCTCGTCCGCAAGACGCAAGAGCGCATCGCGCTCGGCCTCGCCGGAATATCTCAACCTTGCCGCGATAAGCACCTGAGTCTCAACTTCACAGAGCGATCCACGGGCGATCGACAGGTGCCGAAGAAATTCATTGGGTGACGCGCGACCTTGGCCCTCGGCAATGTTCGAAGGAACGGACACTGCGGCGCGGCGTAGCTGACTGGACAGCCCGAAGCGCTCATCATGGGGGAACGAGGCGGTAGCCTTGTACACCTCCTCGACTAGATCCATGGCCCTCTGCCACACGATCAGATCGCTGTAAGCCTTGCTCATCTCGGCCCTGTGCTCGCTACTCGCTACTCGCTACTCGCTACTCGCTACTGATCCACCACCGAGCCGTCGACGTGCAGGCGGGTGCCGACCCAGCGCATTCGGTAGGGGTGCTTTTCGGCGGCGTCTGGGGCCAGCGCGATGCCGATGCCGGGCGTGTCCGGGATGATCAAAAAGCCCTGGCCGTCGTGCTTCAAGGCGCCCGTCACCATCTCGCTCTTGGGCGGGACGTCCTCGCCGATCGGGTACTCCTGGAGCGCGAAGTTGGGGATGCAGGCGGCGAGCTGGACGCAGGCCGCCGTGCTGACCGGGCTGAGCGGGTTGTGGGGCACCACGCCCACGTGGTGCGCCTCAGCCAGCGCGGCCACTTTCTTGGCCCCGCTGATCCCGCCACACATGCAGACGTCCGGACGCACGTACTGGACGGCCCCGCGGGCCAGGAGCATCTCGAACTCGAAGATGGTGTGCAGGCGCTCGCCGGTGGCGATCGGGATGTGGATGTTCTGGGCCACCAGAGCCATCGCGTCGAAGTTGTCCGGCAGGATCGGGTCCTCGTAGAAGAACGGGTGGTACTGCTCGATCCCCCGCCCCAGCACGATCGCCTCAGAAGGCGTCAAGCGGCGATGAATCTCGATGCACAGGTCGACGTCGTCGCCAACGGCCTCGCGATAGCGGCCGACCCGGTCGATCGCCTCGCGCATCTTGCCGACGTGGGTCATGAAGTAGGGCACCTCGCGCGGCTCGTCCAGGAACGGCGTCAGGTGGCCCACGGCAGTGAAGCCGCACGCCTTGGCGTCGACACAGCCCTGGACTAGCTCCTCGGTAGTCGCACCGAAGACGTGGTAGTAGACTCGGGCCCTGTCGCGGCACTTGCCGCCCAGCAGCTGGTAGACAGGCACGCCGAAGTGCTTGCCGGCGATGTCCCACAGCGCGATGTCGATGGCGCTCAGCGCGCCCATGATCGCCGCACCCCGAAAGTGGGTGGAGCGGTACATGTACTGCCAATGGTGTTCGATGCGCAGTGGATCTTGCCCGACCAGGTAGTGCGCGAATTTGGCGACGACCTGCTCGGCCGCTTCGAGAAAGGCCCACGTGCCAGCTTCGCCCAGCCCGACGACGGCTCCCTCTGATCAACCCCTCGCCGAAACGGCCCTCACCCCCCAACCCCCTCTCCCAAGTTTGGGAGAGGGGGCAGGGGGTGAGGGCCATGAGCGGGAGCGCGTGTATCGTTCATTCATGCCCGCACCGCCCCTGCCGCCAGGCCGGACACCACGAATCGCTGCGCCAGGAAATACAAGACCACCACCGGCACAGACGACAGCAGCGCGCCGGCCATGATCATGCCCCAGACGTACTGGTCGCCGACGATCATGCCGGCCAGCTTGACCGGGACCGTTTGCAGGTCGACGCGGTTGATGAACACGAGCGCCAGGAGGAACTCGTTCCACGAGGCGGTGAAGGTGAAAATGGCCGCCGCCACCACGCCTGGCGCTGCGATCGGCAGCAGTACTCTGACCATCGCGCCCACCCGCGAGCAGCCGTCGATCATCGCCTGCTCCTCGAGATCGGCCGGGATGCCGCGAAAATACCCCATCAGCAGCCAGGTCGCGAACGGGATCGAGAACGACAGGTACGTGAAGATGAGCGACTGCAGCGTATTGGCCAGGCCGAGATTGTTCACGACGATGAAGAGCGGGATGTACAGCAACGATGTCGGTAGCAAGTACTTGAACAGGATCAATCGCGCCACCCACGCGCTGCCCCGGAACCGGAGCCGCACGACCGCGAACGCGGCCAGCGCGCTCATAGCGATCGTCGCGGCGGTCGACGTGGCGGCCACGACGAAGCTGTTGCGGATGTTCACGAACAAGCGCTCGTTGACGATCACCCGCTGGAACTGGACGAGCGACGGCTGGCGGGGGAAGTAGCTGAAGTCGTCGTAGATCTCGCGATCGGCCTTGAAGGCCGTGATGACCATGTTGTAGAGGGGCAGGGCTACGAACAGACCGATCACCAGGACGACGATCACGGACGGGAGTCCGGCCCCGCGGCTCACTCGTCACCCCGATTCATCAGGCCGCTCAGCGCGACGATAAACATTCCCAGGACGGGCAGGATGAGGACCGGCACGGCCGCCGCCTGGCCCAACCGCATGTTGACGATGCCCATCTCATACGCCAGCAGCGTATATACCATCGTCGCGTCGGCCGGGCCGCCACCGGTCAAGAGGTAGACCGGCTCGAAGGCGTTGAAGGTCCAGATGGTCGACAGCATCACGACGACCAGGATGACGTGGCGCAGGCCAGGCAGAGTTATGTAACGGAACCGATGCCAGGCGTTTGCGCCGTCCACGGCGGCGGCCTCGTACTGCTCGGCCGGGATGTTCTGGAGCCCGGCCAGGAAGGCCAGCCCGTAGAACGGGAAGCTGCGCCAGACGTGGGCCACGATGACGCTCGGCATGGCGGTGGAAGGGTTGCTGAGGAACTCCAGCGGGTAGCGCGTCACGCCGAGATCCAACAGGGCGTAGTTGAGCAGTCCCTGGAGCGGGTCGTACAGCCACCGCCAGATCATGTAGCCGACGAAAGCTGGAAGCACCCAGGGAATCAAGAAGAACGCTCGCACCAGATTGCGGCCTCGAAATGTCTGGTGAAGCACCAGCGCCATCGCCATCCCGAGGACCAGCTTGACGAGCACCGAGGCGACAGTGAACGTGAGCGAGTTTCGCAGCGAGCGCAGGAATCGAGGCGACGAGATGACCTCCGCGAAATTCGCCAACCCGACCCATGCGCCCTGGTAACCGATCGCCTTGTCGGTGAAGGCGATCCAGATCGCGGTGGCGAACGGCCAGACGACCAGCGCAGCCATCACTACCAGGACCGGCGTCAGCAGCGTCCAGCCCAGCACCATCTCCTGGCGCCGCAGCGAGTAGCCACCGGCACGAACGCCAGCGATACCGACTCGCGTGGGTCGCGCGATCTCCGACCGGGGCGCCGCCATTCGAGAGACCTAACCCCCCAGCCCCCCTTCCCTGAAGGGAAGGGGGAACGGCATCGACGTGCTCCCCCTTCCCTTCAGGGAAGGGGGCTGGGGGGTTAGGTTTGTCCGCGAGGGCTTCATTCGACCAACCCCTACCCCCGCTCGTACTTCTGGTAGATCTTCTGATACGCCTCGGCCGCCTCGTCGAAGGCCTGTTCGGGCGTCAACTTGTCGCTGATGATGCGCTGCAAGAGGCGCGGGACGACGAAGGCGGTGTTGGACTCGGCGAAGGCCTCGTTGTTCACGTCGGGCCAGGCGCTGGGCTTGCCGGCCTTCGCCAGGTCGACTCGGACCTTGAGCCAGTGCTGGTCGAAGGCCCCGAACTCGTACTGGGCCTCGGTGGTCGGGCCGTACTGGG
>WNGF01008019.1_pt1 | contig 12547 bp, 10 predicted proteins | sample 5400641 | NCBI WGS metagenome assembly WNGF01 (sample SAMN13153371, study PRJNA577476) | soil metagenome | isolation source: 80 cm soil or saprolite under grassland replicate 2 | place: USA:California | collected 2016-06-15
TTACTCGCCGATCGCAGCGAGAACGAACGCGCGGCGATCTGGAGTGGAACGGCGCGCCGCTTCTACGGGCTCGAATGATGAATCGATTGCAATTCGCATCGACACTCGCGCGCGACGCCGGCCGGCTCGCGCATTCCGCCTTCGGCCGCTCGACGGCGTCGCTGAAGGGCCGGCACGACATCGTCACGTTGATGGACGGCGAGGTCGAGCGCTTCATTCGCGCCGCCATTGCGAAGCGCTACCCGTCCGACGCGATCATCGGCGAGGAGGAGGGCGGCGCGAGCGGCAACGGCGAGCGCGTCTGGGTGATCGACCCGATCGACGGCACGGCGAACTACGCGCGCGGCATTCCGCGCTATTGCGTGTCGATCGGCTATCTGGAGGACGTCAAGCCGACCTTGGGCGTTCTCTACGATCCCAGCAACGACTGGCTGTACGCCGCCGAGCGCGGCGGCGGAGCGACGTGCAACGACGAGCGACTCGCCGTGAGCCCGGTCGCCGACCTCGACGCGGCGACCGTCGAATGCGGATGGTCGACGCGCCGGTCGAACGCCGACTATCTCGCGCTCGTCGGCCGCGTGCTCGGCGCCGGCTGCGCGTTCAGCCGTGCGGGCTCCGGCGCGCTCGGCCTTGCCGACGTCGCCGCCGGGCGTCGCGAAGCGTACTGCGAGCTGCACATCAACGCGTGGGACTGCGCGGCCGGCATCCTGCTCGTCGAGGAGGCGGGCGGATTCGCCAACGACTTTTTCGCCGGCGACGGTCTCGCCAAGGGCAATCCGCTGATCGCGACCAATGCGGCGCTTTGCGCTAAGCTTGCCGCCGTGATCGGCATACCCATTACAAGCTGATCGAGTCGAGGAGGAACGATGCTTACGTATTATTGGCTTCGCGGCATCCTGTGCGCGCTCGCGCTCGCGGCGCCGCTGACGGCAGCCGCGCAAGGGGAGCTCGTCGTCTATTGCACGGTGCAGGAGGAATGGTGCCGGCCGATGGTCGCCGCGTTCGAGAAGGCGACCGGCATCAAGGTGCTGATGACGCGCAAGAGCTCCGGCGAGTTCTACGCGCAGATCAAGGCCGAGGCGGCGAACCCGCGCGGCGACATCTGGTGGGGCGGCACCGGCGACCCGCATTTGCAGGCGGCCGAGGAAGGTCTGACCGAGCCGTATAAATCGCCGCGACTCGCCGACTTGCAGGACTGGGCGGTCCGCCAAGCCGAGCAGTCCAAGTACCGCACCGTCGGTGTCTACGCCGGCGCGCTCGGCTTCAGCTACAACACCGAGCAGGCGAAGAAGAAGGGCCTTCCCGAGCTCAAGTGCTGGTCCGATCTTCTCAATCCGAAATTGAAGGACGAGATCCAGGTCGCCAATCCGAATTCGTCGGGCACGTCGTACACGATGCTCGCCACACTCGTTCAGCTCATGGGCGAGGACAAGGCGTTCGATTATCTGAAGGGGCTGCACAAGAACATCAACCAGTACACGAAGTCGGGCGCGGCGCCGGCGCGGGCTGCGGCGACCGGCGAAAGCGTCGTCGGCATCACGTTCCAGCACGACGCGGTCGTGCAGGCGATCGGCGGCGCGCCGCTGAAGATCGTCTCGCCATGCGAGGGCACCGGCTACGAGATCGGCAGCATGAGCATCATCAAGGGCGCGAAGAACATGGACAACGCCAAGAAGTGGTACGACTGGGCGTTGACTCCGGAAGCGCAGAGCATCGGCGCACAGAACAAGGTCTCGTATCAGGTGCCATCGAACAAGAGCGCGAGCGCACCGCCGCAGGCGCCGAAGTTCAGCGAGATCAAGTTCATCAACTACGACTTCGCGAAGTATGGCTCGTCGGCGGAGCGCACGCGGCTGCTGACGAAATGGGACAGGGAAATCTCGACGCTGCCCAAGTAACCCGCCTCGCGTGAACGTGTGAACCACGTCGCATCGGACTCGTCATTCCCGCGAAGGCGGGAATCCAGTGTCTTGCAAGGAAAGACGCTGGGTCCCCGCCTTCGCGGGGACGACGAACACGCGTCATTCCCGCGAAGGCGGGAATCCAGTGTCTTGCAAGGAAAGACGCTGGGCCCCCGCCTTCGCGGGGACGACGAACACGCGTCATTCCCGCGAAGGCGGGAATCCAGTGTCTTGCAAGGAAAGACGCTGGGTCCCCGCCTTCGCGGGGACGACGAACGCGCGTCATTCCCGCGAACGCGGGAATCCAGTGTCTTGCAAGGAAAGACGCTGGGTCCCCGCCTTCGCGGGGACGACGAACGCGCGTCATTCCCGCGAACGCGGGAATCCAGTGTCTTGCAAGGAAAGACGCTGGGCCCCCGCCTTCGCGGGGACGACGAACACGCGTCATTCCCGCGAACGCGGGAATCCAGTGCCTTGCAAGGAAAGACGCTGGGTCTCCGCCTTCGCGGGGACGACGAACACGCGTCATTCCCGCGAACGCGGGAATCCAGTGCCTTGCAAGGAAAGACGCTGGGTCTCCGCCTTCGCGGGGACGACGAATCGTAAATGGCCTCGCCGGCGCCGGCGCTTGCGCCGGCCGTCTTCATCCCGTCGGCACGCGATCGCGCGACGGTCGCCGTGGCGGCCGTCGCGCTGTTCGCGCTTGTCGCATTGCCGTGGGCGATCGTTGGCGGCGCGTCGGCGCTTGCGCGCGCGTTCGCCGGTGCGCTCGAGCTCTGGGCGCTCGTTGCCGGTGCGCTCGCCGTCGTCGCGCTCGCATGGTCGGGCCGCGATCGCTGGACGGCGATCGTGTCGGCGGCGACGATCGCGTTTGCGTTCGTCGAAAGCTTTGCGGCGGGCCCGAGCGCACCTGCGTTCGGTGTCGGCGCGGCGATCGCGCTCCTCGCACTGACCGTTTGCCTCGCGCGCGCGCTGGCGCGCCTTGGTCTTTTCCGCGGCGATCCGGCCGTCTCGACGATCGTCGTCGTGATCGCCGCCTTGCTGCTGATATTCGTGTTCTATCCAGTCGGCCGCTCGCTCGCCTCGGCGGTGCTCGACTCGCAGGGACATTTCGCACCGGCGCTCGCGGCGAGCCGGTTGCTCACTACGGACATCTGGGGCCTCGGCTGCCTGGGCGGCGGCACGCGCTGCGGCGTCGCGATCAACTCGGTGCTGCTCGCGACGATCGTCGGTGTGGCGTCGACGCTGCTGGGCCTCGTGCTGGCGCTGGTCGTCCAGCGCGGAGGCCAGCGTTACGCCGGCGTGCTGAAGCTGTTCTCGATCCTGCCGATCATCACGCCGCCTTTCGTGATTGCGCTCGCGCTGGTCGTGCTGTTCGGGCGGACCGGACTGATCACGGGCTGGCTCGAATCCGGTCTGGGCATCTCGCGCTCGCGCTGGATCTACGGGCTTCCGGGCGTGACCCTTGCGCAGCTGCTCACCTTCTCGCCGATCGCCTTCATGATCCTGTACGGTGCGCTCACCGCGGTCAGCCCGGCGCTCGAGGAGGCCGCGCAGACGCTTCGTGCATCGCGCGCTCGCGTGTTCCGCACGGTGACGTGGCCGCTGCTGCGTCCGGCGCTCGCGAATGCGTTCCTGCTGGGATTCGTCGAAAGCCTCGCCGACTTCGGCAATCCGATCGTGCTGTCCGGCAACTACGAAGTGCTGTCGACGAAGATCTTCTTCGCGATTGCCGGCGCGCAGCACGATCCCGGGCGCGCCGCGGTGCTCGCGGTGGTTCTGCTCGGCTTCACACTGGTCGCATTCTGGCTACAGCAGCGCTGGGTCGGACGCCTGTCGTACGTGACCGTGAGCGGCAAGGGTGACGGCGGCTTGCCGGCGAAGTTGCCGCGCGCACTGTGGCGCAGCTGTTTCACGATCGCGGCTGCATGGATCGTATTCACGCTCGTCTGCTACGCGGTCATTCTCGTCGGCGGATTCGTCCGCGACATCGGACGCGGCGACATGACGTTGTCGTTGTCGCACTTCGCGGCGGGATTCGGCGTCGAGTGGGGACCGCGCGGTCTCTTCTTCGGCGGCTCGGCGTGGGACAGCTTGTTCACGACGCTCGAAGTGGCGGCGGTCTCGGCGCCGCTCACCGCGCTGGTCGGGCTTCTCGCCGCGTACGTCATCACGCGCCACCGCTTCGTCGGCCGCCGCGCGTTCGAGTTCCTGACGCTCGTGAGCTTCGCGATTCCGGGCACCGTGATCGGCGTGTCGTACATCGTCGCGTTCAACGTGCCGCCGCTCGAGCTGACCGGCGGCATGGCGATCCTCGTGCTGTGCTTCGTGTTCCGCAACATGCCGGTCGGCGTGCGCTCGGGCGTGGCGGCGCTCGCGCAGATCGACAAGACGCTCGACGAGGCGTCCTCCACTCTGCACGCGACGACGGTGCGCACGCTGACGCGCGTGGTGCTGCCGCTGTTGCGCCCGGCGATCCTCGCCACACTCGTGTTCAGCTTCACGCATGCGATGACCGCGGTCAGCGCGGTGATCTTCCTCGCGACGGCGAAATACAATCTCGCGACTGTCTACATCATCAACCGCGTCGAGGCGGGCGAATATCCGCTTGCGATCGCCTACTCGTCGGTGCTGATCTTCCTGATGCTCGCCGTGCTGCTCGGCATGCAGAAGGCGGTCGGCGAAACGAAGCTGGGCCGGCGCGTGGCAGCAGCAGCTCCCGTGCTCGCGACCGGACACTGAGGTTCGTCATGACCAAAAAGACAGGCGGCGTCGTTTTCGACCACGTGACCAAGCGCTACGGGGAGGTCACCGCCGTGGACGACGTGTCGTTTCGCGTCGAGCCCGCCGAGCTCGTCACGCTGCTGGGACCTTCCGGTTGCGGCAAGACGACGACGCTGCGCATGGTCGCAGGCCTCGAGCCGGTCACCCGCGGACGCATCCTGATCGGTGGCGAGGACGTTACGCTGCGCGCCGCGAACGAACGCGACGTCAGCATGGTGTTCCAGTCCTACGCACTGTTCCCGCACATGAACGTGCTCGATAACGTCTGCTACGGCCCAGTGTCCATGCGCGTCGACAAGGCGAAGGCGCGCGAGCTTGCGCACGCGAAGCTCAAGATGCTCGGCCTCGCCGGTCTCGAGCAGCGATTGCCGTCGGAATTATCGGGCGGCCAGCAGCAGCGTGTGGCCGTCGCACGGTCGCTGGTGCTAGAGCCGGCGGTGCTGTTGTTCGACGAGCCCCTGTCGAACCTCGACGCGAAGCTGCGCCGCCGCGTGCGCCAGGAGATCCGCGAGCTGCAGCAGTCACTCGAGCTCACGGTGATCTACGTCACGCACGATCAGGAGGAGGCGCTCGCCGTGTCCGATCACATCATCGTGATGGACGGCGGGCGCATCGCCCAGCAAGGCACGCCGCACGAGCTCTACGAGGCGCCGGCGTCGCGCTTTCTCGCCGACTTCATCGGCGACGCGAACCTTGTCGACGGCGAGCTCGCGAACGGTTCCGGCGGCTTGCGCTTCGTCGCCGGCGGCGTGGCAGCGCCGGTGCGCGCCGACGGCCACGCGCCCGGACCGGCGACGCTCGCGCTGCGGCCGCACCGGCTGCGCATTACGCCGGCCGGGCAGGGCATGGTTCCGGGAGAATGCCGCCGTGCCGCGTACCTCGGCAGCCGCGTCGAATACGTCGTCGCGACGGCATGGGGCGAGCTGCTGGTGTTCGAGTCGGAGTCGCAGCCGCCGTTCGAGCGCGGCGCGCCAGTCGGTGTCGCGTTCGATCCCGATGCGGCGATCGTGCTGCCACGGACGTAGCGTCATTCCCGCGAAGGCGGGAATCCAGTGTCTTGCGTCGAACGACACTGGGTCCCCGCCTCCGCGGGGACGACGGTTTGCCTCAGTCTTGCGTCGAACGACACTGGGTCCCCGCCTGCGCGGGGACGACGGTTTGCCTCAGTACACGTGTCGCTTCAATTTGGCACGATGCAGAATCGTCGTCGCGATCTCTTCGATCGACTTCGCGGTGGTGTCGATCATCGGCACACTTTCCCGCTCGAGCAGATGCTCGCATTCGCGCACTTCGTAGCGGCAATTGTCGAGCGACGCGTATTTGCTGCCGGGCCGCCGCTCCTCGCGGATCTTCTGCAACCGTTCGGGATCGATCGTGAGCCCGAACAGCCGGTCGTGATGCGGCAGCACCGAGTCGGGCAGCTTGCGATCGATGAAATCTTCGGGCGTCAACGGGAAGTTCGCCGCACGCACGCCGAACTGCAGCGCCAGATAAAGCGAGGTCGGCGTCTTGCCGCAGCGCGATACGCCGACGAGCACGACCTGTGCCTTCGAGAGGTCGCGCGTGGAGGCTCCATCGTCGTGGGTCTGCGTGAAGTTGATCGCCTCCATCCGCGAGAAATACTCATGGCTGTTGGCGATGCCGTGCGAGCGGCCCGCCGTGTGCGAGCTCTTCGCGTTCAACTCCGCTTCGAGCGGCGCGATGAACACCTGGAAAAGATCGAGAGTGAGCGCGTGGGCGCGAATGCGCACCTCCGCGCTCGCCGCCTCGTCGACGATCGAGCTGAACACGATCGGCATCCGCTCCTCGCGCTCGGCGGTCGTGTTGATCTGTGCGATCGCGGCGTCGACCTTGTCGGGCGAGTCGACGAACGGGATCGTCTGCCGCACGAACTGGAAGTCCTCGAACTGCGACAGCAGGCTGTTGCCCAGCATCTCGGCAGTGATGCCCGTGCGGTCGGACAGGAAGAACACCGTCCGGTGAAGCGGCATCGCTCGAGCCTACCAGCGCGCCCAGACGGGCGTGACGCCCGCCGGTAGATCGGGCAGGTCGCCCAAGTCCATGTAGCTTTCGCCGGGACCGTGGTAGTCGGACCCACTCGACGCGGCGAGGCCGAACACGCGCGCGAGTGTGGCGAACTGCGCGAACTGCGCATGCGTGTGCGACGACGACAGCACTTCGATGCCGGCGCCGCCGGTGTCGCGAAACTCGCCGAGAAACCGGCGAAGCTCGCTCGTGCCGAGCTTGTAGCGGCCCGGATGCGCGAGCACCGCCTGCCCACCGGCCTCGCGGATCCAGCCGATCGCCTGCGGCAGGCTCGCCCAGGCGTGCTTGACGTAACCGGGCTTGCCGCGCGTCAGGTACCGCTTGAACACGCTCTTCACGTCGCCGACGTAACCGGCCTCGACCAGATAGCGCGCGAAGTGCGTTCGCGACACCAGTCGCTCGCTCGTCACGTAACGCAACGCGCCTTCGTATGCGCCCGGAATGCCTGCGTCGGCGAGCGCCGCTCCGATGCGGCGCGCTCGCGTGGTGCGGCCTTCGCGTATAGCCGCGAGTCCGAGAGCGAGCGCCTCGCAGGCCGGGTCGATGCCGAGCGCAACGACGTGGAACGTCTGATCCTCCCACGACACCGAGAGCTCGGAGCCGGGTACGAGCGCAATGGCCGCCTCGCGCGCCGCGTCGGCTGCCTCGGCGAGACCGGACAGCTCGTCGTGGTCGGTCAAGGCGAGCACGTCGACGCCGCGAGCGGCCGCTCGCCTCACGACTTCCGCGGGCTGCAGCAGCCCGTCGGAATGCGTGGAGTGGCAATGCAGGTCGTAGCGCGGCATGGGGGGAACCGCGGCAGCGGCTGTCGTGCGGTCGTTTCGATTCTAGCAAACGGGACGGGCGCGACCGTTTAGCCGGTCGCGCTATCGATCCGCTTGACGCGAACTCGCGATATGCGCGACAGTGCGTTCGTCGGCGTCCGAGCGGGCGAAGATGGCGTCCCGCTGCAGTTGCAAAACCGCCACGAACAGGCCGGCGGAACTAATTACCGATAAATGGCGCTTGCTCTATGCGCGGTTTTGGTCAAAAATATGCCAATGGTATAGCGGGCCATCGAGCGGCTTTGTCGCGCGTGGCTTCGATGCATCCCGCTTCCGACTGGCCACGCGACCACCAGGCGACCGCCCACGTGAAGCTCTTCGACCGCGTCCTCAATCCGCGCGAAATCCGGCGCCGGCTGGGGCTCAATCAAGAACAATTCTGGACGCAGATCGGCGTCACGCAGAGCGGCGGCTCGCGCTACGAGAGCGGTCGCGAGATGCCGAAGCCCGTGCGCGAACTGTTGCGGCTCGTGCACGTCGAGCAGATCGATCTTTCGCAAGTCAAGCGCGTCGACTTCGAGATCATCAGCTATCTGAAGGAATCGCATCCGGATTTGTACCGCAGTCTTCGTCGCGCGGTGCGCAGTCGCCATCGCACGGACGGCTCCGCTGCGCAGCCGCTGGCGGCAATCGGGCCGGAAGCCGATCTCGAAGCCGATCTTCAAGGCACCGGCGAAGGTCATCCGCCGGGCGGCCATTCGACCTGAACTCTCGATCCACAAATTGCCCGCGCCACGAGATTGGCGCGGCGCAGCATCGCTCGCGTCGTCCCGCGTTCGAGGGTAAAATCCCGCCGCGCGACAAGGAATTGCGCGGCGCAACATCGCCGGCGGGGTCGAGGCTGACTCGAACCTGATCCGCGCGTCCCGGAATTCCGTGGTGCAACCGGCGGTCGGAGCACACGAGCGCGATTCGGCGTGTCGGCTCGCGTTAGCGTCGTATCGGTCCACGAATCGGGGGATGGCGGATGAGCGAGCAGCAACGGGTGATCGCGTTCGATCGGCTGCGGATGGCCGATGTCGACAAGGTCGGCGGCAAGAACGCGTCGCTGGGCGAGATGATCAGCGAGCTCGCCGGAGCCGGCGTCCGTGTTCCGGGCGGCTTCGCGACAACCGCGTTCGCGTTCCGCGAATTTCTCGCGCACGAAGACCTCGAAGCGCGCATCGCACAGCGCCTCTCGAAGCTCGACGTCGACGACGTCGCCGCGCTCGCGAACGCGGGCGCCGAAATTCGTGACTGGGTCACCAACGCGCCGCTGCCTGATGCGCTATCGCGCAAAATTGCAACCGCGTACGCCGAGCTCGAGCGCGACGCGAACGGCGGATCGTTTGCCGTGCGATCGTCGGCGACGGCCGAGGATCTGCCGGAGGCCTCGTTCGCCGGTCAGCAAGAGACGTTCCTCAATATCAAAGGCTTGGATAATATTCTTCATGCGGTGAAGGAGGTTTTCGCAAGCCTCTACAACGACCGCGCAATCGCCTATCGCGTTCACCAGGGGTTCTCGCACGAGCAGATCGCGCTGTCCGCCGGCGTGCAGCGGATGGTGCGAAGCGACCTCGGCGCATCCGGCGTGATGTTCACGCTCGATACCGAATCGGGCTTCGACCAGGTCGTGTTCATCACCGCGTCGTACGGCTTGGGCGAGACCGTCGTTCAAGGCTCGGTGAATCCGGACGAGTTCTACGTCTACAAGCCGGCGCTCGCCGCCGGCCGCCCGCCGATCCTGCGCAAGAGCGTCGGCGGCAAGGCCATCAAGATGGTGTTCGCCGACGGCCAGCGGGCCGGGCACTCGACGACGACGGTCGATGTCGACGAGGCCGATCGTCACACGTTCTCGATCACCGATGCCGAAGTGTGCGAGCTCGCGCGCTACGCGGTTGCGATCGAGCAACATTACGCAGGGCCGATGGACATCGAGTGGGGACGCGACGGTCAGGACGGCAAGCTCTATGTCCTGCAGGCGCGGCCGGAGACCGTGCGCTCGCGCGAAGGGCGCGACTCAATGAAGCGCTTCCGGCTGAAGGAGAAGTCGAAGGTGCTCGCGACCGGTCGCGCGATCGGCCAGAAGATCGGCCAGGGACGGGTTCGCGTCGTCAAATCGGCGCGCGAGATGGACCGCGTCAAAGCGGGCGACGTGCTCGTCGCCGAGATGACCGATCCCGACTGGGAGCCGGTGATGAAGCGCGCGGCGGCGATCGTTACCAATCGCGGCGGACGCACCTGTCATGCGGCGATCATCGCGCGCGAGCTCGGCATCCCCGCGGTCGTCGGCTGTGGCGACGCGACGAAGACACTCGACGAGGGCGCCGAAGTGACCGTTTCGTGCGCCGAGGGCGACACCGGGCACGTCTACGCGGGCCGGCTCGCCATCGAAGTGGTCGAGGTCACGCTCGACCGGATGCCGCCGGTCGCAACGAAGATCATGATGAACGTCGGCAATCCCGAGCTCGCATTCGGCTTCTGCCGGCTGCCGAACGAAGGCGTGGGCCTTGCGCGGCTCGAGTTCATCATCAACAAGAACGTCGGCATCCATCCGAAGGCACTGATCGAGCTCGACCGCCAGCCGCCCGAGCTGCAACGCGAGATCCGCGCGCGCATCGGCGGTTACTCCGATGCCGTCGAGTTCTACGTGAGCAAGATCGTCGAAGGTGTGGCGACGATCGCCGCCGCATTCTGGCCGAAGAAGGTGATCGTGCGGCTGTCCGACTTCAAGTCGAACGAGTATTCGAACCTGATCGGCGGACAGCGCTACGAGCCGCGCGAGGAGAATCCGATGATCGGGTTCCGCGGCGCGTCGCGCTACATCGCGGAGGAGTTCCATGACTGCTTCGCGCTCGAATGCACGGCGATGAAGCGGGTGCGCGACGACATGGGCTTCACCAACGTCGAGGTGATGATCCCGTTCGTGCGCACGCTCGCAGAGGCCGAGAAGGTCGTCGCGTTGCTGAAGACGCAAGGGCTCGAGCGAGGCAAGAACGGGCTTCGACTGATCATGATGTGCGAGATACCGTCGAACGCGATCCTCGCCGACCGCTTCCTCGAGCACTTCGACGGCTTCTCGATCGGCAGCAACGACATGACGCAGCTCACGCTCGCGGTCGACCGCGATTCCGGCGGGCCGATCGCGCCGACGTTCGACGAGCGCGACGACGCGGTCAAGGCGATGCTCGCGATGGCGATCACCGCGTGCCGCAAGGCGAACAAGTACGCGGGCATCTGCGGCCAGGGGCCGTCGGATCATCCCGATCTCGCGCGGTGGCTGGTCGAGCAGGGCATCGAGAGCATCTCGCTCAATCCGGACACCGTCGTCGCGACGTGGCTGATGCTGGCGGGGAAGAAGCCGGCCTGATCTGTCGTCCCCGCGAAGGCGGGGACCTGACTTTCGTTGCAACGATGCTGGATTCCCGCCTTCGCGGGAATGACGAGCATGTCGTCCCCGCGAAGGCGGGGACCCAGTGTCTTTGCTTTTGCGTGTCGTGAGCTATCGTTTATCCGGCAACTCTTTCGACGGGAGGCCCGATGATCAGCGCAGACGAGCTACGCGGCCGGCTTCGCGGTCCGCTGCTGTTGCCGGGCGATGCCGGATACGACGAGTCACGCTCGATCTGGAATGCGATGATCGATCGGCGGCCGGCGGCGATCGCTCGCTGCGCCGGTGTGGCCGACATTGTCGCGTGCATCGATTTCGCTCGTGCGCACAACGTGGTCGTCTCGATCAAAGGCGGCGGCCACAACATCGCCGGGCTGGCGGTCGTCGAGGGCGGCCTGATGCTCGACCTCGCATCGATGCGCGGCGTCTGGATCGATCCCGCTGCGCGGCGCGCACGTGCGCAGGCTGGGTGCCTGCTCGCCGACGTCGACGGCGAAACCCAGCTGCACGGACTCGCGACCGTGCTCGGTTTCCTGTCGACCACCGGCATCGCGGGACTCACGCTCGGCGGCGGCTTCGGATACCTCACGCGCCGCTTCGGCTGGAGCTCCGACAACATCGTGTCGATGGACATTGTCACCGCCGACGCCCGCGTCGTGCGCGCGAGCGAGAGCGAGAATGCCGATCTGTTCTGGGCGCTGCGCGGCGGAGGCGGCAACTTCGGCGTCGTGACGAGCTTCGAGTACGCGTTGCATCCGGTCGGGCCGCAGATCGTCGCGGGAGCAATCGCGTGGCCGGCGGAACAGGCTCCCGAGATTCTCGAAAAATGGCGGCGCATCACGGAGAACGCTCCACCGGAGCTCACGTGCGTGAGCGTGCTGCGCATCGCGCCGCCGGCGCCGTGGCTTTCGAAGGAGATCCACGGAAAGCCGATCATCGCGCTGTTCGTCTGCGATAGCGGACCGATCGACGAAGCCGAGCGGCGCGTCGGCGAGATCAAGCAATGGGGCGCGCCGGTGGGCGACGTCGTGCAGCGCCGCTCGTACGTTTCGCAACAGGAGCTGATCGATGTGACGCAGCCGAAGGGACGCCGCTACTACTGGAAGTCGGAGTATCTTCCGCGCGTCGAACCCGCGTTGATCGATGGCCTCGTCACGCATGCGGCGAAGATCGTGTCGCCGCATTCCGGCATCATCGTGTTCCCGATCGATGGCCCGTTGAACGCGCTGCCGAACGAGCATTCGCCAGCCGGCAACCGCGATGCGCGCTTAGTGCTGAACATCACCGGGTCGTGGGAGAAGCCGGAGCACGACGACGCGAACATCCGGTGGGCTCGCACGGCGTGGAGCGACCTGCGCCGCTTCTCCACCGGCGGCACGTACGTCAATTTCCTCACCGAAGAGGAAGGCGGCGAGCGCATTCGCGCCGCGTACGGAGCGAACTACGATCGGCTCGTCGACGTGAAGACGCGCTGGGATCCGCAAAACCTGTTCCGGATGAACAAGAACATCGCGCCGCGCGCCTAGTCTGTTCGGCCGATCGACACCGTATCGGCAAGCGGCGTGCAATGGCGCCAATGAAATCGCCGCCGCGCCTTCGTGTCGAGGTTCATCCTTCGCGCA